>Ga0080004_1059295_pt1 | contig 190552 bp, 176 predicted proteins | sample WasSprMetagenome_FD_69207 | JGI IMG/M metagenome (GOLD analysis project Ga0080004, IMG submission 69207) | Sulfidic aquatic microbial communities from Washburn Spring, Yellowstone National Park, USA - WS (SPADES assembly) (version 2) | ecosystem: Environmental > Aquatic > Thermal springs > Hot...
TAAAGGAATGCCCCACCAAGCTATACCCGCACGACTTAAGTCAAGACAGAAAACTTTCACCGGATCACCACCCCCAACCCAACACCCCTCCCCCGTATATGTCTGCGTAGTGTTCCGCGACGTATTCCCTGATCCCATCCCCGCTACAGCGTAGTGGGTATATCTTCCTCACTCCTGCTTTGATGAGCTGAGTTACCACGTCCACGACCTCACTGTATGGTGCCCGGACATGTGGAGCCCTCCGATTGAGGATATATGAGAGTAGCTTGACAAATATACATGGTGAGTATATGAGTGATGATCCTACAGTTATGGACGTGGACACGGCATCGGTGCCTCAGATACGAGGCGTTTCAGAAGGTGTTTTCATTGCGTGGCGTAGGTTAAGTAGGAGGACGTCTTTCTTATCTAGAGAGCTTGGATTAGAGCTTTTCTACGTGCCTGATAGGCCGCCGTATCTGAAAGCTGCGTGGAGGACGTTAACGTTTTTGAGGTCTAGGAAACCCGGCGTAGTGTTTACACAACTCCCGCAAGGACCTCTTCTAGCTGAGGTTGCGGTAATTTCGAGAAGAGTAGGCTTTAAAGTTGTTGCAGACGTGCACACGGGTTTCATATACCCAACCTCACTTAAGGAGTACATACTCAACAAACCATTCCACACCTACTTACATAAGGTAGATCTAGTCCTAGCACACAACAAGCTTCAGGCAAGCCTAATACAGGAAAAAGCTAACATATCGAGTGAGAAGATTATGATAGTCTACGACCCGATACCTCAAATACCGCAAAACACTAAAGCACCTCAACTAAACAACGTAGACATCAGCAAATCCATAGTCCTCCCGGCTTCATGGGCTTTAGACGAACCACTAGACTTTATCGTCGCAGAATTCCTTGAATCAAATATAGCCAGCGACCACACCCTAATAATCACGGGCAACTGGAGGAGGAACAAGAAGTTGTATAGAAAGCTGACGGAATTGTTAGAAAAGAAGGGAGCTAGGAATAAAATAGCTTTAACAGGGTACGTTCAAGATGACGAATACTACCACATACTTAAGTCGTGTAAAGCCGTCATAGCGGTATCGAAAAGAGAGTACACACTACCACACGCGTTATGGGAAGCCATAGCTGTGGAGAAGCCGTTCATAACGCTGGAGACGGAAACCATGATTACTGAGATAGGGAGGGATTACCCTTGCTTCTTTACAATGAGTAACGGTAGCCTGAGGAAAACACTGGAGGCATGCCTGGACGAGAGATACCTTGACGCTCGTGAAGCAGCTAGATCTAAGGCAGCGGAGCTAAAGCTCAGATCTAGAAACTCCATAGAAAGTTTGAGAAAAACACTCACCGAAATGCAGATATCGACTACCTTAAAAAATTAGGTGTCTCTATGATCAGCTTAAATAACTGAAGAGTTGAGGAATTTGGCCTGGCCTAAAACGACTATAGTTTGGCTCAACCATAACTCACGTAAAATTGAAGACATTGTTTTAAGGTCTTTAGAATCTATCGCTGAGCAGGATTACCCGAGTGATAGGTACGAGCTCGTGGTTGTTGACAACGGGTCTACAGATGAAAGTCCTGAGATAATTAGGGGGTTTCTCGAGAGGAGAAGCGGTCTTAGGAAGAAGATGATTAGGTTGGGAAGAAACCTCGGCTTTACCGGCGGTAACAACGTTGGTTTTAGGGCTAGAGACCCAGACTCCAAATACATTGTTTTGCTAAACAACGACGCCATACTATTCAAACATAGCCTTAAGGAACTTGTGGAGCACGCTGAGTTAAGAAACGATATCGGTGCTGTGCAAGGCGTTATAGTGGATCTCGATAACGGGAGGGTTGACACGGCCGGCGATATGCTCACAGAACTTCTCGTAGGTGCTCAAATCTATCATGGGAGGAGTCCCACGGACGTGAAGAAAGCGTTCTATGTGACGTACGCTGATGGAGCGTGCTCGATATACAGAATAGAATCCGTGAGGAAGGCTACAGGTTTTCGAGATAAGATTTTCTATGATGAAATGTTCGCATACTTTGACGACAGCGTCTTAGGGCTGCAGCTGTGGAGCTCGAAATTCAAGGTGATAAGCTTCCCAAGAGCTGTAGCACTACATAGAAGATCATCGACGTTTGGGGTAGTATCCCCGTTGAAGCTATACCTAGGTACGAGAGGCTTTTACGCTTTAAGCGAAATAACTAACACTAGGCTCAGATCACTTACCCGCAGTATATTCACTTTCTACAACATAGTTGAGAGAGCTTTAGCCATACCTCTAGCATCAAAGCTTAAAATGAGCGGAGGCAGGGCAAATACTTCTATAGGTAGCAGGGATATCGTCAAAGCTATTTACTTAGGGTACGCACACGGCGTTAAATGGGGTCGGCATAAGCTTAAAGAAATGGGAAAGCCCATAGACATATACAGCGCACCTTTAATAAAGCTTTCTCCTAAGGTAATCATACCATGGCTTTTAGGTTTGGGTAGCGCGTTTGGCAGAAGAATCTATACGGAGATCATCACGAGAGAGTTCGAGAAGAACATTCATAACTACGTCGTTGACTGGATTTAAAGCGGCGTTCAACGAGACTAAAGATCCCCCTAATCTGAGGAGACGGATTTAAAAGACGTCGCGTTAGTTGCTGGCGAAGGCTTTAAACATGATTCCCTACATTTATTCCGATCAAGTCATATTCTCGTATGTGAAGTTCGTCTCCGCTACTCTCAGCAGCGGGCACTTCCCATCCTTCTCGCTGACGACGATGTTTTCTCTGATAGGCCACTTAATCCCTATCTCAGGGTCGTCCCACCTAACGCACCTCTCGTGTTGACGTGAGTACTCCTTGGTTACTAGGTAGAGGAAGTGTGCGTCCTCAAGTGCTTGGAATCCGTGAGCGAAGCCGGGCGGTATCCAAAGGGCATAGCCTGGCTCCAGCACCACGCCCACGTATTTCCCGAACCACGGAGACCCCCTCCTAATATCCACGGCGACATCGAACACCCTGCCGCTTACAACGTAAACGAGTTTGCCCTGCTCCATCGGTTTAAGTTGGTAGTGGAGCCCTCTAACAACACTCTTCTTAGAGAAGCTGAGATTGACCTGTACGAAGTCGTTGGGGATTCCGTTAACGGAGAAATCAGTTCTCTTGTAGAGCTCGGCAAAGAATCCCCTCTCATCGGGGAGCTTAGCATACTCAACTAGAATGAGGCCGGGTATCTCTAGCTTCTTAAACGACTTAAAGGGCATTTACCACCCCTCTACAAACCTCCTATATACTGAAACCATATCTTTTAAGCAATCAAGTACTGGCGGGAGGGACAAGCCCAGCCTCCAAGCTCTCGCCGTGTCCAGACTTGAATCCCGAGGCCTCTTAGCTGGGAGTTTAACTGACTCAAGAAGCTTCGGCTTCACGAGATTCTCATCAACTCCTACTATTCCAGCGAGCAATTTAGCGAACTCATATCTCGATAACCGCTCCCCAGCCAGGTGTAGGATCCCTGCTGGCCTCGCATCCACTAGCTTAACCAGGACCTCGCCGAGGAACCTTATGTATGTTGGTGAGAGCCACTGATCAACGAAAGCCTCAACAGTTTCCCCCTTGAGTAGCTTCTCTAGCGCTATTATCCCAAAGTTCTTCTTACCGGTTGGGCTATAACCGTAAAGACCGCTAACTCTCACTACGACGCCCCTCTCGGGTAGGAGCGCTCTAACAGCTACTTCCCCTAAGAGTTTACTTAACCCATAATAGTTAACCGGCGCGGGCGTATCCTCCTCCTTGTAGAGCCCCTTCTCCCCGTTGAACACGTAGTCTGTGGATATGTAGATGAAGTAATCTACGTTTCGACCCGCTCTTGCGAGGGCTTCTGTACCAAGGTAGTTGACTCTATACGCTTTCTCCTTATTGACCTCACACCCGTCGACATCGGCGTATGCTGCGGTATGTATTATAATGTCCGGCTTCGTCTCTCTAACAACCCCTACAATATTTTCGGGTTCCTCCAGGTTTAACTTGATCCAGGAGGCGTTTAGTCTCGGCGGATTCTTCTCGTTGTATGTAGCGTAAACTGTAAACCCCTTCGACGTGAATGCCTCTGCTACCCAGTATCCTAGGAGCCCTGTTCCCCCCGTTACCAAGACTCTCATGGATTCATCAACTCTCACGGATTATTATAACGACCTCCAAGGGGTATCACTCGATACGTAGACCTCGTCTACTAGCGGTCCCCACCACCATTCATTACTTATATACCAATCAATAGTCTTCGCTAGACCCTCCCCAAGTTTAACTAGCGGTCTCCAACCCAGCTCCATTATCTTACTACAACTCATAGCATACCTCCTGTCCTCGCCAGGTCTTGCCCTCACGTAGATTATGTCTCTATCAGGGTCTCTATTCATTAACTCAACCACCTTTGCCACTACCTCTCTAACTGTCGTGAATTCACCCGTGCACACATTATATATCTCGTAATTCCCTCCTTTAGTGAGTATTGTGTATAGTGCTCTGGCAGCGTCTCCCACGTAGAGCCAGTCTCTAACCTGGGATCCATCACCGTAGATAGTCGCTGGTTTCCCGTGTAGTAATCTAATGATAGTTCTCGGTATGAGCTTCTCCGGGTGTTGGTATGGGCCATAATTGTTGGAGGGTCTCACGAGAATGTACTTCAACCCATACGTCCTGCCATAAGACTTAATTAATAAGTCGCCGGCAGCCTTTGAAGCTGAGTACGGGCTTGACGGATTCAACGGCCACGTCTCATCCGCTTCTCCCTCCACTCCGTACAAGTCACCATAGACTTCGTCCGTGGACATGTGTACTAGTCTACCTATGTCTAGCCTTCTAGAAACCTCGAGTATTGTGAAAACCCCGAAGACGTTGGTTTGAAGGAAAGGAGCTGGGTTATTAATTGACCTGTCAACGTGTGTCTCAGCCGCGAAATTCACTGTAGTGTCGGGCTGGAACTCCCTCAGCACGCGCTCAAGGAGCTCCTCGTCGCATATGTCCCCCTTCACAAACCTCAACTTAGGGTTCTCGAGGAGGCCGCGGAGGTTTTCTAGTCTACCAGCATACGTTAGTTTATCGTATACGAGGACGTGTACATCCTCGTGGCTGTTCATCAAGTACCTCACGAAGTTACTCCCTATAAATCCAGCCCCGCCTAAAACAGCGATCCTCAAGCTTACCACCCTAGAACTCCACTACGCTGTAATCAGATATAACTAGCCTGACTTCGCCGCGGCTCTCCCCGCGAGATTTAACAACAGATTTAGCGCCTATAACACTATCTCTTAGTCTAAGACCCCCAATATCTACGGCAGCCTCCTCGAGCACTAAGCACCTGGAGAGAGAACCCGATAATATCCTCGCTCCCTGCTCTATCGACGTATAGTGCTCGATGATGGTGTTTCTCCCGATGACCACGTTTCTGCCTACGTACGCCGGCCCGTAGACTCTGCCCTCCACTACCGCACCCTCATCAACTATTACCCTGCCAATGATCTCCCCCCTTACCTCCCCCTTAATCTCCTCGTCCGTTTTATCTAGTAGGAGGTATAGTGCTTCGAGGAGGCCGTCGTAGGTGCCAACATCTTTCCACCAGCCCTCCACTACGTCGTAGTCTGCTCTGTACCCGTTATCTATAAACCACTGAATTAACTCCGTGATCTCGTACTCACCTCTCCACGAGGGCTTAAGAGACTTAAAGGCTTTCTCGACTAGATCAGGGTCTCTGAAGAAGTATACGCCGATGACGGCAAGGTCTGATATAGGCTCCCTAGGTTTCTCAACGAGCTTCTTGATTACTCCGTTCTTCACTACGGCTACTCCAAACCTAGACGGGTCTTTAACCCTTGAGAGCAAGACGTATACGTCGCTCCCGCGCTCTATAAATGCCTCCACGTGTTTCCTCACCCCACTAGATAATATATTGTCCCCGAGGTAGACAACGAAGGATTCGTTTATGAAGCCGTGCTCAATCGCTAAGTGTATTGCGTGAGCTATTCCAAGCCTCTTCTCCTGGGTAATGTAAGTCAACCTAGCCCCATACTCGGACCCGTCCCCAAGAACCTCCCTAATAACATCCCCGAAATACCCCACGACAACACCGATATCCCCAATACAGGATTCGACAAGGTCTTCAATTGAGTACTTAATCATCGGCTTACCGAGTAGTGGAATAAGGTGTTTAGGTCTTGAAAACGTGAACGGCCTAAGCCTAGAGCCCTCGCCGGCCGCTAAGACAAGACCCTTTAAACCCATGCTCAAATACCAAAATATCTACTCTTGCTCTACAGTTAAAAAGCTCAGGTTTTTAATAGCTCAACCCTCAAAATATTCAGTGACAACATGCTTCGCTGTAAAGAACAGCCCGACTTCTTTCAACGGCGTTTTACTAGCTCATGTATAGATCCTGTGGTCTGTTCTTAGAAGGAAAGTTGCAAGGTTTCATAACGAGCGGGGAAGTATTACGTGCCTGTACCTGCTATTTGCTATTAGTGATAGCGCGGCTCCGTTCCTCTCCATTAAATATGGCTTGCTTAGCTGGTCGATGACGTGCTTAAGCCACTTCAGAGCTTCGTTTAAGACTTCCCTGGATGTACGAGCTGGTTAGGTTAATTCTGCGTGTTTTCTCTCTAGTAGCTTCTCCGGGTTATTCTCGCTATTATTTTCTCCCCTATATCTCGTCTCGTGGTTACGTATCTCAGTATGTTCGGTAGTGTTGAGCGGAAGGACGAGTCGTGCATCGCTTTCTCCACGTACGCTCTGAGAACTGCGTGAGGTCTTAGCTTACAGGGCGCTTCCTCAACCCCGCTCCTCACGAGACTACAAACCCTCAACAACTCCTCCAAAGCCTCCTCAACACCGTAATCCACCGCTACGCTCCAGACCTCCCTACTCAGCCAGTTCCACGCTGTTAAGCAATCAATCAACAAGACCACGTGTTCCTTGTACACCGCGTGTGCCGCAGCAACCGCGACCTCAGCCTCTCTGCTCAGGGCCCTAGCCCCCACACCGCGGATTCCTATGTCCTCCGCATGCTCCCTCAACAACCTCCCACCATCCATGTACACTACCCAAGCGAACGAGGGCTCGGTATACAAGTCTACTACGAACCCCCCGCGCTCCAAGGTGATCGTGTAAGGCTCTAACACGACCACCCTAAACCCCCTACCCCTCAACGACTTCGTGGCTCTCGGAATATCCTTCTCATCAACCAGGATATCTAAGTCTACCGAGACGTGCTCGAGGGGTCTCCTAAACTTGTAGAGAGCGTAGGTAGCCTCAACACCCTCGAGGACCTCAACAACCTCGGCGGCGTTCTCCATGAACCACCCGTACCTAGCCTCCTCATGGACTAGCTCACCCCTAAGAACATCCTCAACCCTCCTAAGGTATGTTAGGTAAAGCTTATTCAGCTTAGCAACCTCAGCAAGCCTGAGGACCTCATCACCCCCAGGTCTGTAAAGACCTAGCAAGGTCTTCAAGAGCTTTATTGCTTCTGTTTCTCGAGGCATTTAAGCACCTCAGCCGCAACCCTAACAGGCCTATTTCTACCTGTGTCAATAGAACATTTAGCGACGTACCTAGCTAGAACGCTGTATACAGCGAGCTCCCTAACAATAAACTCTCTTGAGACATCGGCTCTCCTACTGAGGATCTCTAGGTCTGCGTAGAGGTGTATAGGTCCCTCCTTACGTGCAAGCCTAAGGAGGAACCTACCGTAGGTACCACTAAGAAATGACGGGTAGTTGAGTGTTGTAACAACCCAGGCTATGAAGTCTAGGAAACCCCTATCACATACGAGAAACCCGTAGAACCACCTAAGTAGGGACCTTGCGAGTACGTGAGGTATTAGGGACCAGAACTCTACGTGTACCCACAACAACCTAAGCTTCCTAGTGATGCATATACCGTAGTAGGGATTACAGAAACCGCGGAGGGAACTGAACCGCGATAGGAGCTTAGCTAGTGCCGAGGCTAGTAGGTGTGAACCCCGAAGCCAGTGGGCATGCGTAGGACCGTATAGGGAGAGGTAGGAGGCTAGTAGTCTAGCCGTAGTAGTCTTACCAGAGCCATCTGCACCTGACAAAACTATGCAATTAGCATAGTCTGAATTTGTATATTTTATACTTGGCTTCATTTTATTTTCCTTTTCCTCTCTCCTATAACCTCCGTAATTGATTTATAGACAGATCCTAAGGTTTCATGCTCATCTAAATTAGTGGCATCGATTACGATCTTTCTTGAATGCCTAACTATGTTCGTGCAGTAATGCATTAAAAGCTTGAGATATTGTTGTTGTGGTTCTCCATAGCCTCTTTTATGCCATCTCCTAACTAACTCCCTAGTATCAGCTATTAAGATGATCAAAGCATCAGGTTCATACCTTGTGAGAAGGCTAAGAATGATATTTAATGGAGTTCGGGGCAATGACTTCATGTTAAGCATTTGCTTACCTGTATACAAATAATCAAGTATAGAGGTATATGCATACTCCTCAACCAAAACTACAAAACCTAGCCTCTTAAGCAATCTAAGAAGCAACAGTTTTGTAGGTATGAAGAGAAAGGCGTCAAAATACATAGTTAAGCTAAGCAATAGTTTGGCAACTTTAATTTTTCCTCCCTTAATAAGTAGCAACCAAGGAGCATACCTACCCCTAGACCTCAAACCGAGAATCCTAGCAGTGAAAAACCATAGAGCAAATGATGCGCCATGAAAGGATTTCAAAAAACTAACATAAACCCTTCGACCCCTAACTCTAAGCACTTCAGCTAAGTAATGCATAATAGTGGATTTGCCTACACCTACAAGACCAAGAAAAACCACCAATACACCACCTCTAGATCTCAGCAAGCAAATCACACATCAGCTATCAGGTTAGTAACGACATAAAGGAGTTTGCTATTTCATGCTCTACCCTTCCTTTATCAAATAATTTGCTAGCTCTCTCCTTAAGCTTCATCCCAATATCCATGACCTCACCCTTTGATAGCGATACAAGACTTTCTATTCTGTCAACAAACTCTTCAACGTTTCCAGGCTCAAATAAAAACCTTTCCGCAATAGTGCCCGCAACAATTTCTGGTACACCACCAACTCTTGACGCTACCGGTATCGTTCCAGCAAGCATTGCCTCCACGGCAGCGTATGGTAGTGGTTCCTCTAATATGGATGGGAATATGGAGGCCCACGCGTGTCTATGTAGGTTTAGGACCTCCTCGTAGCTTGACCTACCTAAAACCCCGATCTTCAGGTTCTCGTACTTCCTCTCTAAGGTCTTCAGGTTTTTGAGGCTTCCGTAGCTGTAAGAACCTGCGAGGATAAACCTCGCTCTAACTCTACGCCTACCTAGCTCCTCAAGTGCCTGTAGCAGTATGTGGAATCCCTTCACGTACCTATCACCACCTACGTAGAGGAGGGTGGGGGTATCGTCGAGGTCCTTACTCACACTCCTACTCAATAGCTTAGGTGGGGGAGGGTTGTAGGCTACCTCGACCTTACTCCCTAGCTCAGGCACTAGGCTTGAGACTATCTCTGCCTGTCTCCTAGATACGCACACAACTCTATCAGCTTGAGCAACCCACCTTCTAGCTAGTTTAGGTAGCCACCAGAGCAGACCCGCTCCCACGCAGTACTTCACCCCCTTCCTACACTCTAACGATATGTCATCGCGTGTAATCCTGTGTTTGTGCTCCTCGTAAGGTGCTAGAACGGCTGCGGAGTATGATACGGGTATGTAGTCGTGTAGGTGGATAATGGTCATCCTACCCATACTCTTAGCGTACGGTATGATAGGGAGAGCAAGCCTAGGTACATACACGATGTCGGCCCATTGAACCAGCTTCCTAAATCTCTCAGTTCTCATCAGCTTGAGTGTGTTAAGCCATAGGAAAGGCTTCTCCCTCTTCGAAAACAGGGACTCGTAGACAACCTTAACATTTGGTGGTACAGTAGGGTTCCCCGTACCGGTAACTAAGACTACCTCAAAAAACTCCTTAAGCATCTCAGTGACTAGATATGTTGCGAGCTCAGCACCACTACCCTCAGGCCAGAAAAGCTCTGAAACTACGAGGACTTTAGGTCTCATAGTTTAAGCATCCACCAAGCCCTCTTGACAGTAAATGCTAAGCCCTTGATCCTATCTAAGTAGGCCCTATAAGGAATGAGAAAAGGCTTCTCCCACAAAGCTTTTTCAACATCACTTAAATTAAAGACTAGTAGACCCTTATCGGTCGCGGCTACGATCTTCTTCCCCCATACCTCAGCACGACCATACCATCCGATTATGGAGTTACTAATGTAAAGTGCATGCCAGTATGTGAGGTTATCTGATACGACGAGAGCTGTCGGAGTACCTAAGCAACCGACGTAGTACTTATCGAACTTCGTTAGCGACATGAACTGTGCTATACGGTGCTTCGTAGGTCTCAGAAATTTAAATCTCCACTTATCGTGCTCGACATAGTATATACCCACACCCCCTCTAGCTATCCCGCTGTCAAAGCCGAAGACCCACCTATCACCATCGACGATTACTGGAACAAACTGCCAAGGACCTTTGTAAAGAGGTTTCCACGTATGACCGTAGTCTTGCGAAGTAGCTACTCTAACCACATTACCGTCACCGAGGGATGTGATCAATATCCCCCTACTTCTGTCGAACGCTAGGTAATGGAAATGCCTTGACAGCGGGTCGATATCTTTGTTCGTAACAACCCTTTCAAAGTGCTTGAGGTTCTCAGAGACGTATATACCTGTAGGGGGTTCCCCATACTCATGAACAAACACCTTCCCATCAACTTCAACACCGTGCCAAAACCGGTTACCGGGCTTAGCCTTTAAAACAGGCCTAGCTTCATTACCGGAAACAAAATATAGCGTCTCGCTAGATGAGACGAGCAAACCTTCATAAGAACCCCACACAAGGGTGCAGGGGCTACTACGCAAGCTAACTATGTCCTCTATGTTATTACCTCTAAATACAGAGACTTTACAGACGTGAGTATCACTGATAGATACGTAAACTTCGTTACCGATAACCTTAACACCTGTTGTCTGCACAGCATGCCTCACTTAAACCACTTTTTAGCGACCTCCTCTTTAACGTTCACACAAACGAGCGACTGTTTATCATTATGGGGGCCTCTTAACGTCACTACCTCCCTGCAGGGGTTTCTGAACGTTAACGCCCTGCTGTACTACTTGAGTGTTCTTAGGGTTATCGCTCCTCACACCCCTTAAAACGTCCTCAAATATGGCCTTAACAATGTCTAAAACGCGGTCTAAGAACTCGCTCTTCTCAGTCCCGACCCCCTCATTTTCATCCTCCTCTTCCTCCAGCTCCTCCAATTCCTCATCACTAAATTCTTCCTCGTACTCATCCTCCAGAGCTCTCTCCTTCTTTGACTTCACCTCAAACCCGTGCATTTCAAGGAGTTGCTTCGCACTCTCCAGCTGTTCCAGCGTCTGCTTAAGATCCTTACTTAATCCCGGTGCCTTAAGGCCGGGGGTTTCGGGTGCTTTAGTTACTTCACTCGGTGTTAGCGAGGACTTCCCCAATTCTTCACGAGTTGCCTTAGACGTGTTTGCGGTTTTCTGCGCGGGCAACCTCTCATAGGCGGGTTTAAGAGATTTATGTAGCTCCTCGGAGGGCTTCTTCCACGTGCCGGACTTCTTGGCCTCCTCGACCTTCCTCCTCATATCCTCTAACCATCTTCTCGCCTCCTCCTCATCCCTCACGTATTTGATGATTGCTGAGAGGATCAGTAACGCCATCAAATTCTCTTGGAGCGGGATCCCTGTTCAATTGCTTCAGGAGGAGCACCCAGGTTAATTGCTGGATAAGATTCGATGAATCGCTTGAACTACCGCTCGCAGACGTCGCAGAGCTTACTGCCTCCCTCACCTCATCCCAGCTACTTACTGTTGAGATTAGGGAAACCGCTAGCCTGGCCCCCTCCTCAGAAATATTCAGCCTCTTAGATAACTCCTTCACCAACATCTCTTCAGGAACCCCGATTTCAACTGTTTTAGCGGGCGGTTTAGTGAGTTGCTCGTACACCATATGATTGGTTAGTGCGGTCATGTACTCATCAAGCAATCCGTACTTCGATAATATGAATTGGGCGATCAGGTTTTGCTCGGCTAGAGCCTTTACCTGACGTAGTGGTCCGGGGACCATGGCGGCTAGAGCCTTAGCCGCGTCCTTATATACTCTCAGCTCCCTATCCCTCTTCATTATAGCCTCCGTGCACTCAGCACTCGCTTCAGCCATCACGCTTAGGTGTGAGTTAACGAACGCCACGAATTCCTTCGGATCCTCAAGTTTCTTACTGAGCTCCTCAGGGTCTATCTTGACGTATTGGAGCACCATGATCAACGTCCTCCAACCAATCCCTACCAGCACCTTAGTAAACCAGTGCGCTGGCTTCATAGCAACCCTCAAGATCTCGCTATACTCCCTGCCCAACGTCTTAAGCACCTCACTCATCCCCGCAGAACCAGCCGCTCTCTCCTCCACCCTCCCCCTACCCTTGCCCTGCCTCTGCTGACTGTAGAGACGCATTGCGAGGTCGTTGAGAGAACGGCTCACGCGTTCAAGCCTTCTCGTTCGCGGATCATACACCCGGAACCTGTCGTGTGCGGAGTCGTAGTAGAGTCTACACCCACTCTCAATCAAACCGATCAACTCATTCTCTTCTTCAATCATGTGTCCCACCCTCACATCGAGCGGCCGTTTGAAAGCTTTTAAACCTTTTGCCAAGCCCTCCCGGTCAAAAAGTCAACAAGCTTGTCAAACCAGCTTGTCAAAGTCAAAAGTCAAACCAAAACCTGAACGCGGTCAACTGACACCAAAGCCTTTCAAGTTGCTCCACTTCTTACAGGAACTTACCGCAACCTAAAACTGTAAGCATTTGACAAGGAGCAGGCCTCCCACACAGCCTTCGAGCACTCCCTAAACACGGTAAACATGGAATCGCCTTATCCGATTGAGGACTTAGTACTGTCCGCGGAAATGATAAATAACTTGTTCACTCGAATATACTTTTCTTGGAGAGGCGCTGAAACCACAGCTCTCCATGTACTTCACAACGCTCTCCACACTAACTAATGGATGTATTTCAACAATGTACTCCTCAGCCTTCCTAAGTACATCGCAAGGCGTGTGAATTAGAACTTCCTCGCAACCTTCACAATCCATTTTAACAGCTATATTACCTGTTAACGAGTTCAATACATCGCTTAAGGTGATAGTATCACTTACTCTTTCTCCATCAGGAGATGAGCGAGAATCCGATCCTTTCACTTCAAATCTTAATACTTCTTTTCTCCAGTGAATAGCTTGAGGGTGCACCTCAGCTACATCACCGACATTGCTCCTACACAGATCGTAATACACAGGCTCAAACACTATAACCCTCTTAGCATAACCTTCAGTTATAAACCACCAGGCAGTCTCGCCCAGAAACCCGCCAATATCTACTATCACATCGTAGCTACCTTCGAGAACGTAAATCTTATCTGCAATTATCTCAGGAAGTATGATGAATAGTAGTCCGGTAGCAAGTTCCCCTGGTGCGTTAAAAACCTTGCCACGCCATACGTAAGCATATTTACCTATTTCCACGATTTTCTCCCCGCGTAAGGCTAACCGCAGTATTGCACTCGCTGTCTTGTTTTTCAGCATCTTAGCCTTTATTATGTAGAGAAGCCCCTCGTATAATCCTAGGACATGGATTATCTTTATTGCTCTTTCCATGTATTTAAAGAGTTTTCCACTCATCGTAAAGACCCCGATCTTATTCCCCTAGGTAGCGAAGTATATTAGCTAACTCCGCTACAGCCACGTTCTCCCAAGAGCCATATACCTCTAAAAACCTTAGGAGCTTAGGATTCGCTTGTAGTGAAAGGTGCTTGCTGTATTCTGTTCCAAGAGCTTCTAAGAGAGCTCTACTCATGCCCTCAACATCCCCCTTCTTTACCAGTGTGACGGAGGGGACTTCTCTATACACGTATCTCAGAGCTGGAATATCATATGCGACACATAGAAGCCCTAGTGCTATAGCTTCTAATAATGTAAGCGAGAATGAGTCTTGGTAAGATGGGTATACTAGCACCTTAGCCTCTGCTACACTCTTGTACAGCTCCTCCCTGTGCTTAAAGTACCCTAAGTACTCTACGTTCTTCAAGCCTAGCCTAAACCTCAGATCCTTAAACTCTCTTTCAACTCTTTCAGACGAGAAGGAACCTACAAGCATCAGCTTAGCCTTAGGTAGGGTCTTCTCTACACGTCTCCATATGTAGAGCAAGTCGTAGAGGCCTTTTGTTGGAGAAAGTCTCCCAAAGTAGACTGCTACAGGCTCCTTTTCCCGTGGATTTCTGTATGATAAGATCTCTCTGTCAAACGCGTTTGCTGGAATCGGGATATTGATTTCAACTCTGTGTCTACGGGCTATATCCACTAGGTCGTAGCTCTCAGCTAGAGGTGCGGGTGAGACGGCTTGAACAAGCTTTAGGAAGCCCTTCTGCACGATGCCTATGAAGAGGCTTCTCAAGTAATTGTTTAGTTGCCAACTTGCTATCCTAGTGGTTAACCTGGGTTCGCTGGGGGAGAAGGGGGTGGAATAAGTGTAGAGGGGAAGCTGTAGCATAATGCCCGCAGGTAGCTTAAAGGCTTTTACTAGGTTAGCTAGGGATGCGAAGTGCTCTATGCTCTCGTTCATCGAGTAAACGAAGAGTACTTTGTCGTAGCTTGAGTTAACGAGCTTTATAAATTTTCTTAACAATACTTCCTCCGCGCTCTTAATCCTATGGGTGTAGAGGTATCCGAAACCCAGGAACTTACCGATAACCTTAACTGAAGGCTCCTCACGATTTAATCCCCATTTGAGAAGCGATAGCGACTCAGCGAGAGCTTCATCCATGAGGGGGGCGTCTACACCGCTTCTTCTCACGTTATCATATAGGTTTCTGATCACAGCTTTGAATGCTTCATTAACTTCCAAACCTTTAATAGCCAACTTTGTAGCAGAAACAATGCTGTTAACTGGCACGTAAATAACTGTTGAGAACCCCCTTTTTTTCAAAGCCTTTGAGAAATATGGTAGAAGCTTTGCATCTCTAATGAAGCCTCCTGCCGGGACGCTCTCAATGGGCGTTGTTATCAAGATAACGGCTTCACTCATCTCAGAACCCTGTTTATCAACTCTACCTCCTCTCTCATTATCTCATCCATTGGACGTATTCTCGGGAACCCCACTTTTAACTCCTTTCTCCTCTCCAGCTCAAGTACTTCGATTGCGGCTCCTACAAGCTTTTCAATATTTCCCTCCTTCACAAGCCATATGCCCTCGCCCTCAATATTACCATAGTATATTTCAAGTGCTGGTATACGGTAGGCAACTACAGGAGTCTCCAACATAAGTGACTCTAAAACTGCTAGGGAATAGGAGTCCTCATGACTTGGGTAGAGAATTAGACGGCTCCTTCTAATCAGCTTATATAGATCTTCTCGACCCAGAAAACCGGTGAAGACAACCTTTGACCTGTCTACTCCAAGATATTTCTTCAAGAATCGATAGACCCCCCCTTCAAACTTAGGTGATATAACACCCGTTACAAGGAGTTTGAGAGAAGGAAACTCCTTGAGTAGAAATTTAAAAGCTATTAATGCCTCAGCAAAACCTTTTTCGCAACCCATAGATCTTCCTATAAAAGCTATGTAATCCTCACGTGGTATATTTAATGCTCTAACTCTTCCAATGATATTCAAGGCATTCTTATCCAGCGTAACCCCTGGATCCATATATACTAGGTTCCTTGGAACCCTTTGCATATCAATCACTACTGCCTTAGTCACAGCTATTACCATGTCTAATGAATTCAGAAGAGCATTCACATCTTCTGTATATTCTTTAGGATCCTTAATCCCTAGGAAATTTAAAATAGTCTCGAAAGCCATTTCGAACCACGAATCTGCAAGTAGTCTTCTATGTAGAAGACAAGCCTCTTTGATATTCTTCATTCTAGTTTTATCTCCATAGAAAGGCGGATTTTGAATAAATGTTATGGCAGGTGCTGAGTACAAGTTCTTTAACTCAGAGGCTAAACGTAGATAAGGTAAATTTTCGTGAAACGAGATTATGACATCCGGTTTGTAACCTCTTATTATGAAAACCTTCTTACAGAGGTTGTATTTGTATAGCAACTCGCCAATGACACCATACAGCCATCTCCTGCTCCTAGGAGAAATGTTCACCAGGTGCACTAAGGAAGTGGGCTTCTCATACCCAACAGGTACAATATTGTACCTCCTATAGATTGGTACAACATCCTCAAATCCCTCTCTTACACCCCATACGTAGGTGAGGTAATCTATGAATGTTGCTAGTTGCCAGCCAATTCTATAATAGTAATCCAATGATTGAAGTGCTCTAGTAGTTCCACCACTCCTCGCAAGTATATTCACTAACGCAAGTAATCTGGGAGACATATCATGTTTCCGTGAACCTATATTCATAGCCTTCGCCTCCACTGTTTCACAGCCAGGTTATTGTTAGTCGCAACATATGCCTTTAATTCTATTATTGTAATCATCTCTTGGAATCGGAGAAACCTCCAATTATACCATAGTTCTCAAAAAACCCTTTAAGTCTCCCCGCGTATTTGAATGGCGTTAAAGCCTCCTCAACGTATTTTCTTCCCTTAAGCCCTAGCTCGAATGACCTCTTATTATCTAACGCTAAACTCTTGACGTTCTCCGAGAGTTCCTCGATGTTGTAAGGGGCGGCTAGGAGCCCTGCACCCGAGGACTCCACAAGCTCTTTTGGCCCGCCTAGCGAGAATGCTACTATAGGCCTAGCCATGGAGAATGCTTCAACGATTACATATCCGTAGAGTTCATGCCATATAGAGGGGACTACGACTACTGATGCTTTTCTCAATAGGGCTATCTTCTTCTCGTTGCTTACGTACCCGTGGTAGATCAGGTTCTCCGGGGGGTTTCTGAGGATGTGGTCTCTGAGGGGTCCCTGACCTACTACGTGTAGCTCTACGGGTTTGATTAGCTCAGCTATCTTCGGGAGTAGGTGGACTCCTTTGGAGAAGTCTAGTCTCCCTATGAATAGGGCTGTGTTAGACTCCGGCGGGGTGGGTTTAAGGCTTAAGAGTTGGGGATTAGCTGGGTTCGGGATATATACTACGTTGTCTAAGCCTACCTCCTCGGCTAACCTCTCCGTGAGCTCCTTTGAGGGGACTATAACTAGGTCTGAGTTCCTGGTGAGCTTCTGTAGGCTGTACGTGAGGAAGAGGCCTCTAGCGATCTCGGCGTACTTAGAGCCGAGGACCTTGTTCATACTTCTCATGCACTTAATGCACCTAACGCTGAGAGCCTCTATCTCACAGGGCTTTATCTCAGGGAATCTCACCTTCCAGCCTGTTGGGCATACGAAAGCCCAGGAATGCACTGTCGTCACGAGCTTTACGCCGATTTTCTCCCTAATAGTGATGAGGGGGTTAACGTAGCGTGGGTTAATGACGTTTGCGTGAATAACTTCCACGCCCTTCTCTCTGACTACATCGGAGAGCCGTCCCACGGTCTTCCCATCGTGGAGAGCCCTAACGATAGGGGTCTTAGAGCCGACAACCCTAACCACGTCCTCAAACTCGGTAGCACCCTCACCTAGGAGCACCCTAATCACATCAAAGCCGAGCAACTCCCTATACACGACTGAGAGAACACCGGAGTAAACCTCCTTACCATAAACACCCCTACCACCACCCAACCCGAATCCAGCGTCGTCCACTACAGCGACCCTCACATACAACCACCGGCCCTACTCTACGTTAGAAACGTTTAAGTGGCTTATCAGATACGGCAATCACATACCTCCACTAGTGAGAAGGCCTCAGCTGTATTTGTTTGCTGAAAACCTGTTCCTAGCATAGTTTAGGAGGTCTGAAATCGCTAGGATCGCTGAGAGTGCCTTAGGGGCGATGAAGCTAAGTAGCTTAACGTTCTTCGTTATCTCAATGAGCTCCAGTACCTCAGACCTCCTGATAACTGCGGGTAGTACTAACGTTAAGGAGGCTAAGTATACCGTAATCCCTAGCAAGAACTCCACTACAGTGCTTGAGCGCGAGAGGAAGCTCGTTAGCCAAGCCGCTACCGCGGGAAGAGAAAGCGCTCCCAGTACCGTTACGTTGCGTCTAGCCACAATCTCTAGCCTGAAATCCCTGCGGATGATGTGTAGCCCGTATAAGGTGGAGGAAAAGCCCGCTACTATACTAGCTATTATCAACCCCACAACTCTGTATGTCGGGATTAGCAGTAGTGCTAGCGGCACGTATATAGCGTAGTTCACTAAGCTAATCTTCATAGCCTTCACAGTCTCGCCGACGCTCTTAAGGTACGACCCTATAACGTATGAGCCTAGCACTGCTGTCAGACCTGTTAGCACTGAGAGCGATAGGTAGGCTGGTGCTAAGCTATATTGAGTACCGTAGATTATGTACGTGAGGGGCTCAGAGAAAACGACTAAACCCATCGCTATAGGTATGACTACTATCGAGGTGTATATCACGGATTTACGAATGACTTCACGCATCTTATCCTCCCTGTTTGCTAGGAGGGGTAGTGTTGAGTATATGCTTGTAGCCATAGCACCGCCAACGATGCCTAGTGGTACTGAGAGGTTGGAGGCTACGGAGTAGTTGCCTAGCTCAGTGTTTGTAGCGTACCTAGCTAAGAAAATATTCACTGCCTGGTTTAGGGGGAGCCCTAGGATTATGGGTATGTAGAGAGGTAGAGAGAACTTCATGACCTCTCTAAGTAACTCTGCCTTAAACCCCACACCCCTCAAGTACTTAGAGACGTAGATTAGTGAAATCACCAGAGTAAATGCTGAGGCTATGGAGAACCCCCATACAGACCCGTAAACACCTAACCCCATAACGATCAATAGTATTGACGCAGTTATCCTCACGGAACTACGTACCATACTTAATAACCCAACCTTACCGTATTCCCCAGCACCCGTTAAAACCTGGCTTACGGCCCCAGCCATGACCTCCCCTAGAACGTAAATGGAGAGTATCCTTATCATTGGGGCTACGTACGGTCTACTCAGGGCTTGAGCCATGTAATCTGATAACGTGAAGGTAACTAACGACGTCGCAAAAGCTGTCGCTGTTTTAAACAAGAACGCTGTCGACACATACCCCTTACCTTCATCCATGGGTGTAAACCTGATCAACGCTTCTGAGACCCCGAAATCAAGCAACCCCAGCAGAAGGCCCGGGAACATGAGAGCTACACCGATAAGTCCGTACTCGCTCGGCGTGAGAAGTCTTGCTATAATGACGCTCCCGACGAAAGCTACCGCAGTCGAAATTAACTGGCCGGCAGATAGCCACACACTACCGCTAGCTATCCTCCTACCGACGAGCCCTATAGGCTAGCCCCCTTATAGTTACGTTATAGAGAAGCCCCGCTAATGCGAGGTAAGACCTGAAGATCCTGGCTAAAACAAGTATCACGGGGTAAGCTAATCTCTCCCAAACACTCAGCACCCTATAGTAACCACGCGCGAGACTATGTACCTCGATGAGGGCAAGTACCGCTAATAAGAACGTGAGAAACCAGAAAGTGTTCACCGCGAGCAATAGGATAGCGACAAGGGGTATCGCGTAGTACGCCACATACTCAAGCTTCTGAGAGGAAGGACTAACTTTCAAAACCTGAAGGAAACTCCACCAATGCTTACTCACATAAGCCTTAACGTAATGTATTGCTTGTTTCATAGAGTTCTTAAAAATTATACGAACCGAAATACTTCTATAGTATTGATCAAACATAAAATCTCTACTCTCGGAACTGAACTTATGTTTCACGCAGATTTCACCTGAAACTAATACCTTATAACCTTGCTTCCTTATCCTCGACCCAAGCTCCCAATCTTCATGAATAGTTAGTGGGGGGCCCATATCCTCTCTATAGAGACCTACCCTCAATAATGCGGATCTTTTGAAAAATGTTACAGGCATTACGGTAAAGACTTCAACAGATTTTAAGCCTGAAAACCTCCAGTGGTGAAGCTTCTCTCCTAACGATGGGCTTGCTGATATTGCCGGGAAACCTACAGCAACTACCCCCCTATCACGCAGGTGCCTTAAAGCGACATTCACTGTTTCAGGATGTAGCACTACATCGTCATCCACTACGGCGACCACCTCACTACTGCATCTCATGATGCCTAAGTTCCTACCTCTATCAGCTAAGTTGACATCTAGAGTAACCAATTTAAGTTTGATGCCTTTATTCTTGAATTTCTCTATAACTTCCAACGCTCTCAAATCACGAGGGTCAATTGCTAGGATAACTTCGATTAATTCTTTCGGATAATTAAGAGCTAGTATAGAATCTAAGACCTTAACTAGGTATTCTGTTCTGAAATAAGTTTGTATAACTACACAGATAGGCGGGTTACCAAAGTCCCCTATACAGTTCCTCTCTAACATATTTAATCATTACAGCAGTATAACATTATTAGCTAACTACATAAAAGAGCGTGTGAAAACCGCTCCTATACACTATACTCGAAATGCGAAATATGATCTCCGTACCGCGTAATCTCTCGTTCTTTATAGCGTAGATTACTTCACCTTGTTTTGGTACTCTTGGGTCGTACCTCTGCAGTATTAAGTAGAGCATTATTTCTTAAAAGAAGGTATAGTTATAACATGTCTTTGAACTGCGGACAGCCTAACAGGCTTTTCAAAGCTTTTAATGTAGCTTCTCATCTACATTCCACTTAATAAACCTTGGAGCATTTCGATAGTAGTTGCCATAGTTTTTTAAACTCTCCAATACTCTTAAATCTTAACGCGTATTGTAAGTAGCTAGCTAAGTCCTTAATGCTAGGTATTTCGATATCCTTGCAATCTAGACCTAGCTCTTGAGGTAAGGCTATATACTTGAGCGACATAAAATCATTGTATAAGTGGTTGGTCAGGTATTTGTCATGGTTCATAGGCTTAGTCTTCATAAACCAGGTGACCATATAATATAGTATGAGAAGTAGGAACGTTCTTAATGATATAGTGACTAGAAAATATCTTCTCCAAATCCTCCAGATAAACCATTCCTCTCTGACAAATTTTGTGGGTGTGACACCACTACCTACAATGTAGTCTCTCTTGTTTCTAAGCTCTCTCCTCAAGTAGTTTAGAGCCCCTCTCGCGTATCTGCGTTCACTGGTAAGCGTTGGGATGAGTCCTTGAAGAAAGCTAGACGAGGCACTCTTACGCATCTCATACCTGAGAGGGAGGTTTATCCATTTTACCTTTGGTAACGTGTATGTAAGATTCTTCTCGGCAAGTCTAGCAAATAGTTCTACATCCTCAGTTCTATTTATGTCTATAAAGTTTTCTTTATTGAGCACTTTTCTAGGACATATAAACGTATCTAAGCACTTACTATCTTTATAGACAGAGTTCAGGTGTATTTCAACGAGTTTTCTTAAGGTGTTGGTGTAGATGCAGTCTACATCGACGTAAACTAAATACTCTCCACGGCTGAGCTTAGCTGCAATCCTTCTACCAAGTCCTCTAGAGCACCTATATCTATATATGCGTAGAGGATACTGCTTCGATAACTTAACTAGCTTTTCATAGGTTCCATCTGTGGAATAGTTATCCACCACTACGATCTCGTAGTTCAATCCCTCGAATTGCCTTGCAATGCTCTCAACACTTTTTTCAACTGTTCTCACGCTATTGTAAACTGTGGTGTAGACAGATATTAACGGGTTTACCATATAGATCCCTTAATCCCTGCTACATAATGTGCTACTAGTTAACTGTGAACTAGGGGCTAAGTAAACCCCCTATCTATTAGCTTTCTAACTACGTAAGCTTCTTCAGCGGCCACGTTATCCCAAGTGAACCTTGACGTAAATTTCCTCGCTTCAATCGAGAGATCTGTTCTTAGCTGATCGTTCTTTAAAAGCTCTAGAACCTTGTCTGCCATGACTCCCACGTTTCCTACGTCGACTTTCTGCACGGCTTTAGTGCTGTAGTAGCACCACTTAATAGCCGGTATATTGTACGCCACCACAGGAACGCCTGCAGCTAAAGCCTCTAAAACAACTATAGGAAAAGCATCTAGATATGATGGATATATCATCACCTTCGATGCTTTTAGGATGGAGTATAGTTTCTCTTTAGGTAAAAAGCCTAGATAGCTTACGCTCTTCTCTAGCCCAAGAGTCTTCACCATATGTTTAAATAGATGTAGTGTGTGAGTAGAACCCGACCCCGCGATAGCGAGTCTTGCATCGGGCACGCGTCTAACTATTCTCCTCCATACTAGCGGTATGTCAAATAGGCCTTTCTCCTTTATCAGCCTAGCGTAGAATATAGCATTATATTCTTCTTGCGCCCTAGGTGCTTTGTTTACCTCAGGATCTACCCCTACCGGAGTTTTAAACACATACACATGATTCCTTAATTTATAGTTAATTAACCAAAGCTCCTCCGCTATGGAATAGCTTACTGACATTACCGTAGTGGTCTTAAATAAATTAACGTAAAAGACCTTGCTTAAGAGGGTTTTTGAATATTTTAGAGGTAATTGTATAGTTGTAGACCAAGGCAGTTTCAGCATTCTAGATGCTAGGTATGCCGTAAGGATATATGTGGGAAGCTCGTGAGCTGATATAATAACATCAGCTCCTTCATTAGAAGCTAGCTTTACAACTTCGTTAATTATGGTGTGAATAAATGGTATACTAAACCCATGTAAACCTAACCTCTTGGCAACAATATAGTGCTCGTTTAAATCAGTACAACGCATTTTTTCTTTAGCTTCTACTAAAATAGTTGCTGGGATGTATTCAACCCCATAACTCCTAATACGCTTTGATACCTCATACGCTCTTTTACATCCGCCACTGATGCAACTTACGTTAGCTAAGTAGAGAACGCGGATCATCTATAAATCCTACGAGGTTACTAGGGCTAGCACGTGTTTGCCCGTTGAATAGAGTAATGATATGTGCTGAACCTGTGTCTTCAGTATTTGGTCGTTAATACCTATCCCTACTATAACACCGTTAAACATAACTACATTACCTAACCTTATCTGGTCAAGTACGTAGTTCGGCATTTTACCACGAGCACCTATAGGGAAATCGTGAACTGAGTACACGGCTAGATTCTCATTCAAATGATCAGCAACACAGGCAGCCTCTACGTAGTTAATGTACGGGAACATTATAATAGAAGATTTGAAGTCAGGATGTTCTAGTGGTGCCCAGTTGGGACTATATAGCCCTAACCCCACTCCTAGTGCTATCAGGACTGCGAATACCGTGAATGCTGGCTCACGTACTTTGCTATACTTGTATAATGCTATACCTATAATTAATGTCGATGCGTAATAGCCTGCTGGAATCAAGTATTGGCCTGGCTCCACGTTCATGGCATACCCTATGTAAGCTGTTCCAATAAGCATTAGCGTCGATAGAGAGGAAGCTAGGCCTAGAATAGTGACCTCATCTACTTCACGAGCTCTTTTCTTAGCTAACATTTCAATAAGACTGAGCAGAAAGAATGACGTGGCTACAGCTATTGGTAGTGCCCAAACGTAAGCATACGTGTAAAACTTCGGATCGCTGTAACCCGGGGCACTATATGTTGATATAGTGTATCCTAAGAAGACTTCATGAGCCTCTCCAACCCCGAAGAGAGAGTTGATGAACCTTATAGTAGCTTCAGCTAGTCTCAGGGTCTTAGTCGTTAGTAAGGTATATAAATATGTGAGAAACCAATACGTAAAAGCAATTAGAGCAAACAGTTTGAGAATAGAGCTCGAAATCACATAAATTTTCTCATATCTTCCCTTAACTCTTGAGAGCAGGATTAAGAGTAGTAGCATGAAAATTAATGTGATGGGTCCTACGGGATGCGCGAACACAGATACGGCAGATAATACTGCTAAGATTATACTTAGCTCGCTACTCAATTTACCGCTATTAATAGCTAAGAATAGTATGTAGAGAACCAGCGTTACGTAAGGTAGAGATAGTATTCTATCTTGGAATGATAATGTAGGTGCTATAGCGTAAGTGAGTATGGAGGCGTAAAAAGCTCTCAAGCCGGTTCTCCTTATGATAGCAAAAATCGACAACACTATAACTAAATATAGGATGAGGTTGCGTATCACGGGTAGTAGAAAGCTGATATCTTCGCCACAAAAATAGGCTAGGGGTACCATAATTAGGGGATCCACAGGTATAAAATAATAGAATCCGCCTTCAGCAGACCCCTTCATATACGGCTCTAAAGATCCAGCCACGTAAAGGGATTCTTGCACTATACTATACCTGGGATAGAACACGTTCTTGAAATATATAATGATGGGAATCGATAAGAATGATATCACGGTATAGAATATTGCAACGGAATTGCTTACCTTCTCTCTGACGTATAAGGTTAGAATAATCCACGCCGAAATGCCTTGAAGAATAAAGTAAAGACTCAGTCGCTCAATGGTATTTAATGGTAGTAAACCCAGTAATAATATAGTAATTGATAACACTATTATAAACTTACCTAGCACGCTATCCAGCTTCCTTAATGCATGTTTACCCTTCCTAGACTTTCCTCTATTGGCAAGAATGTACACCGCAATAAACACGATTACGAGCAACACTAAGTCATATAAGAGAGTTTCTGTAAATGTTCTAGCACCTAATATTAGATTAAGCATGCTGGTGCCACCTAACCTGAAATTACTAAAGAGGTCAATTCATCATCAATTATAAGAGTATTCTCTGACACACGACTATAGTTGATATGACGGGCGCTTCCTAATCTCACGATGTTTATAAAGAAAACCCTCTTAATACCGCAGATTTAAGCCATGTCCCTAACTTTCGCAATACATTCAAGAAAGTCGTCAGAAGTAAACACTATGTGGAGGGTCATAGAGTGCTTAACACTTTGTTTAGTAGTGCTCTATGCGCTGAATACTTGTAGACTCTTCCTAACGGCGAGATCTTCTGAGCTAACCTTCTCCCGGCAATCCTAGTCGCTATATACGATGACATGTACTCTAGGTCTGAGTATTGTAGGGTCTTATAGAATGCCCACCAAAGCGGGAGGCCGTGTAGTGCGTCGGTGAATCCTTTGGGGTACCCTCTAAAGGGGTTTATCCCTCTTAAGGTAACGGATACCGCGTTCCTCACCTGGTGTACGTGATAGCCTTCGTGAAGAGCTAACACCACGTGATCAGTATCCCAAGCTGGGAGGAGCCTTATATCGTACTTGCTGTTAAGCTTGAGCCAGCATTCTGCTCCGTAAACTCTGTTACAACCCCATAAGTTAGTGTTCACCCTGGTTAGCGGGAAGGGGTCTCTCGGCAGACCGAACGGTCTTAAGACACCTCCAGCTATGCCTAGCTTCCCGCAACTCCTGAAAAAACCTATCAATTTCTCGAAGTACCTCCTCTCCAACACGACATCCGCCTCGATAACCGCTATGTAATCGACATCGCCGGGGAGCTCCCTAAATACGTATTCTGAGAGCTTATACAACACATTGTTTATGTTGAGCTTCCCGATCTCCGGATACCTCCTCACCCTAAGGATTCTGTAGTCTACGCCACCCCCCTCCAGAACCTCCCTTGCCACACTAACTGTGGCATCAGTTGATTCGTTATCACCTATTAACACTGTTGAGGGTCTCACGCTCTGCTCTACGACGCTTGTGAGGCTCTTGCGTATGGTACGCTCCTCATTAAACGCGGGCATCAACACCGCTACCTTACTCATAACGCTTCACCAACCCCTTAACGAGCAGGCTTCCGATGTGTGCGGTATTCCTGCGGTACTTAAGCGAGTTCACCATCTTCAGCACTAAGCCAGCCTCATTCCTCCTCAACATCCTGTAAGATAGCGCGATAATGCTCGCAAGCCTTGGCAGGCGGTAGGGGGGTAGCCCGCCCCTCCCGCTGACCAAGCCTCGCAGAGTTTTTGAGGCTAAGCCGACGACATTTTCTAAACCCTGAGTCCTTAACCCTAACTCACTACAGACCTTCGTTAAGAAGACTTGCAGAGCGGGAATCATCTCCTCACCCTCGACAAGCTTTCTCAGCTCCCCCGGACTTTCCTCAACGGCTTTCATCACCTCGGAGATATCCTCAATCCTTATCTCAGCCTCCTTAACCACTGCGTGAGAAACCCTCACCAGAGCTTCGGCAACCGCGTCCAGCATGTAGATGTCTGCGGAGTCTCCGTTAGCGGTCCTGTACCTCGCCTTAACTCTGTGCTTGAGTAGCGTGTCCCTATCTACGTACGGTACTCCGAGAACCGTTACATCTGTGTGGAGATCTAGTATGATGGGGTTCCCCTTAATCATGAACCCCGTCGCGTACTTCTTGCTCAAAGCGTCCACAGGCTTAAACCCCCTACTCAAGAAGGCCCTCACAGCTCTCCAATACCCCTCAGGACTTATGAGGACGTCGACATCCACGTCGACGACGCCTAAATCGTTAAACGTTTTGAAGATCACGTAACCTATGCCTCCCCCCTCCAAAACCTCAACAACTCTGAGCAGTAGCTCGTCCCGGTACTCCCCCCTCTCACGTGTTTGGTTAGCGTAAAAAGCTAGAGCCCTCGCTAACTCCGTGTTAGCTAACCCCCTCCTAACTAAAGCTTCGTAAAGTAGGTGAGCCACGCCGTTCCTCCTAGCGTACCGAAGCAAAACATCAACACATCCCACACCGCAAGACTCAGCCAGAAACCCTACTAATTCCCCGGCGAGCTCGAAATCCCTGATGACTAACGCTCTCGTGAGGTGCCTTAACACGAGCCTCGCGTCAACCATTATAGAGCTCCTCAACAATAAGCTTCGCTACCTGAGGCCACGGCATCGCCTTCCCGCGCACACCGCCTAAACCACTACCCCCCGGAGCGGCCCCACGACTAAATATCTTCACCACCAACTCAGCTATCCTGCGAGTATTGTGCTTATCAACAACGTACGCACCCTCAACACCTTCGAAAGTCCTGCCCCAAGGCTCGGCTATTATGGCCGGAACCCCCATAGCCAGGGCCTCCGCAGTCACGATGCTGTAAGCCTCGTATTCTGAGAGATTTATGAGCGCGGTCGACCTAGATACTTCCTCCAAGTATCTCGACCTCGGGAGGAATCCCGGGGTCTCTAAACTCACGCCGGATTTCTTAGCCTCCTTAACCACCCTCCTTAAGTCCGGCCCCTCACCGATAACTCTCAACGTGACTTCCAGGCTTGATTTAGAGAGCTCCTCAACCACCTTCAGGACTAGGTCTAGCCTCTTATACCTCTCAACCCTCCCGGCGTAAGTGAGGACGACCCTGTCTTTAGGGGGGTCCCACCCATACCTAAACACGTCCTCACCCACCCCGTTAGGTATTACGACAGCTTCTAAGCCGAAATCTCTCTTAATTAGCGACGCCTCATACTCTGAGACAGCGTGTATGGCGTCAGCCTTAAGTAAGGCACGCCTAGCGATAGGCTTGTAGAAGAGCCACCCGATCTTAGTGTGCCACCTACTCCCACTCTCGTGGTGATGTGGTGTTGCGATAACCCTGGCTTTGCCGGCACCCCCGCGCACAGCATCTATGGTTATAGGGGTTAAGACAGACCCTACGTTATGTACGTGCACGACATCAGCTCTAACCTCCTTAACGTACTTGACGAACTCTAGGGATGGGATGAAGTAGCAGTTATCCGGCGCGTAACCTCGAAACCTCCTCACGCGCACACCACCATACTCCTCGTACGGGGGTAGGCCCCCGTCAACGTCCAGGGTCAGCACCTCCACTTCAAAACCCATCCTAGCTAAGTTCACGGATAGGTGCTCAGCAACGTGTGAGAGACCGCCCTTATATGGTGGGAAAGCGTGTGCCACGAGCACTACCCTCATCCTGAAAGAACCTCCTTATAAACATCGACTGTCTTGCCGGCAACGCTATCCCACCTAAAGACTGAGGCGAAGTCCCTCGCACCCTGCGATAACCTCTTCCACAACCCGTAATCACTGCTCAACACTAAGATCTTGTTAGCTAAATCATCAGCGTCCCCTACCTTAAACTTAAGGCAGTGAACGCCGTCGCGAGCGATCATTAAGAAACCTGAGGGAACGTCTGACACGACAAGCGGCACACCCCTAATCCCGGCCTCAAGCATCGTGATAGGTCCTGCCTCATACTCCGAGGATATCACGAATACGTCAGCAACCCTATAATATAGGGGGAGTTCCTCGTCACGTATCCAGCCAGCGAAACAGACAACGTCTCGAACCCCTAAATCTGTTGCAAGACCTTCAAGATATTTGGTGAGAGGCCCCCTACCACCTATCACTACCTTGAAACTCTTAAAGCCCCTGTCCCTTAAAACCCTGGCAGCCTTCACCACAGTCTCAATCCTCTTCCTACCTACGTGCTGAGCAGTCGTGAACACTATGAAGTAATCCTCAGGTAGTCTCAGAATCCTCCTAGAGGTGGGTTTGTCGGGCTCGCCGTAAGCAGGGTCCTCAACACCGTTGGGTATTACCCTCAGCTTTTCTCGCGGGACCCTATAAACCTTAATCATCTCCCACATAACGTCTAGTGAGGGGTTTATCACCGCCTTACTCGTAGCGATAGAAGCGAACTCCATCGCGTACCCTGTGGTTACGTAGAACACAAGCCTCCTGAAGCTCCCGCTATCAAAGTACTTTAAGTAACTCCTCACCTCCCCGAAGCTTGTGTCATGGATTGTCGTTACCTTACGCTCGAAGCTCACGAGCCCTCCGACGTAGGGTTCCTGAACGTGCAGGACGTCGAAATCCTCGCTCTTGAGGACGGTCTTAACAGCGTTGGTGAATCTAGCTATGTCTAGAAGCACCTTAGAGTCCTCCGCGACGCTTCTAGGCTCACGCGATATTATCGAGCTCCTCGGTTTTATGAACACAACGTCATCACTACTCAGCCCCGGATCCCCGAAGCTAACTACCTTAACCGCCACACCCCTCTTCCTCAAGTACTTAGTTAACGAGAACGTGTGCCTAGCAACGCCGCCGACGACGAACGGTGGGTACTCGCGCGAAACCATCAACACTTTCATCGCTAACTACATAACCGGGATTTAAGTTCTTTGAAGTTCCTCAATATCCTCTCAGGGTTTATGGAAGCGCTCGTGACGGCGTAGAGGCTGTTCCGGAATCTCCTCAAATACTCTATGGAGTCGTCGAGTGTTGTAGCTCCTGAGGCGAGGATGTTTATCGCTATAATCTTAACGCCCGCGCTCGCTAGATCCACTATAGCTTGCTCAGCTTCCTCCCTACTCACAGCCATCTGGTAACCTAGGGGATTTAAAGGGGTCATCAAATAATCTACCGCCACATCACGCCTCATGAGGAAATCTCGAGCAATACTCGCATTCCTTGTTTCTATGCCGAAACCAATCCCCAACCTAGACTCAACGTACTCCTTAATCTCTCTGAGGAGACGCGTCATATCGAACGCGATAATCAACTCCGTCAAGACCTCGTGGAGGAGTATCGCCTTAACCCTACGCTCAGGCAGTACCTCTAGGTACGGGCTTACCTCGCCGGCTACGAATAGGTTCGCTACCTTACATACGTTTAGTGTGAGGACTGCCTTAATAAAGTATGGGGGGTCATTACCGATAACCCTGCCTAGAAGGGTTTTAGCAAGACCCTCCATACCTAAAACGTTCGCTCTCCTAACATATCCTTGAGCGTATGGGGTCAGAATATAATAGTTTAAGCTATCAAGCAAACCCGTGTGATTGTTGCGGACATACTTAAGCAACTCTAGATTTGACTCATGTGTTGAGAAAGTAAAGCCTGTAGCCCCGCCCTCTAAAGCAGCCTTAATTACCTCAACCTTCCTCGCCGTCGAAGCACTTCCCCGCTCATCCCTAGCCTTCTCCTGCGAGTAATGGCTTACCCCTATGAACGGGTTGTCCCCTAGGAGTAGCTCCACAACCATTTAACTAACCACCTTAGCACTCTCGTAGAGCTTGTCCAAGAGTTTCATGGTCTCAAGGGAGTTCTCAATGCTCGTAAGCGGTTCCTTGCCCTCGCTTACTGAATTGAGGAAGTGCATGTCTTCGATCGTGTACTCGGGGTCGGCGAGATTTACTGGTGGTATTCCTTGGTAGTAGTGTGGCTTATGCAGAGCTACCTCCCTCCTACCGCCTAGTAGGGGGTGCTCTACCTCGGTACTCACTTTCAGGTAGTCTTCAGTAACTCTCATAGTTCCTAGAGTGCCTTGAATCTCTACGTAGGTTTCAGGCACCCTGTAATCAGGGTTAGACCACGAAGCCTCAAAGAATATCTTGGCACCACCCACCTCCTCCAGCTCAGCTCTGAAAACGTCGTCTACGTGCGTGTGCACGCTCCTACCCTCAGCCCTAACTACGCGCCCCACCCTGAAGAACCAAGTCAGTAAATCGATTAAGTGAACGCCTAAGTCGAGCAACACCCCCCTCCCAAGCACGTCAAACCTGCTCGTCGGTTCCAGGATATCGCCAGACCTAACGTAGGAATTAACGCGCAGCACCTCACCTAAAACGCCGCTATCCAACAATAACTTAGCGTGCCTGAAGGTTAACGCATACCTCTTCTGAAACCCAACCATCACTTGCTGACCGGATTTCTTAACGGAAGCTAGGTGGAGCGCTTGCTCGTAATTCAGCGTCGGGGGTTTCTCAACGAAAACATACCTAACACCACTACCTAGGAGATCCCTAACTATGTGGTAGTGCGAGCTAGTAGGAGTCGTCACGTAAACAGCGTCGGGCCCCACATCACTAAGCATCCTACCAACATCCCTATAAAACCTCAAAGTCTTAACCAGCCTCGAAGCCCCGAAAGACAGGAGGAAACTCCTATCAACAACAGCCCTAACAACCCCGGGGAGCAGGAGGTTAAGAATACCGCTGTGTAGAAGACCCATCTTACCGAAACCCACCACAACAACCTTTAAATCACTACCCCCAACCCGCCCTCCCCACCCAACAACCTCAGGACACAAACGCGGGATTAAAGCCCGCACAAACACCTCATCACCCGCTAACCCACTCCCCGCCGAGCTCAACACACCCTCAAATAATGTAGGTTCTTGAGAAGCAGTAATTAATCACGGATCTCTACCACAAACAATGCTAGTCCGTCCTTCACCTTCCCTAAGCTCCGCATACAACGCCGCCTTACTTCCTCTTCCTTCTCATGAGGCTCTCTACCAGTGTTGTTATAGTTGTTATTGGGGTGTGGTAGGGGGTGTTGGGGGCCGACACCTAACCCTTCCTCAGCTGTTGGTGTCGTTCTTGACTATCGTTACTTCCACGATTCTGAAGACGTTCTTTGAGTAGATTTCCTTAACCGCCATCCTCACGCTGGTTTCGTTACCTGCTGGCCTCAGGTCACCAACGCAGTACTCCTTAGATGTCTTGACCTCCACCACCTCCCCCCATCCAGCGTACGTTATTGCGTAGGTCTTGCTTAAGTTGTTGTTGAGTAGTGTGCAAGCCACGTACTCCGGGCTCGCTTCAGGAACTACCAGTATGTCTCCGGGTTTCGGGTTTCTCAAGTAGAGGTGCGTGAATCTCTCCATCCAAGGGTCGACGACGACGGGCTTGCCGATGTGGGGGATCCTCCCAGCCACCTCTAGAGCTTGGTCGTAGATTTCAGGACTCGTTGTCGCAGGGGATATGCCTGCCGGCGCCCTCCACAAAGACTTAACTAAGGTCTGGTTCAGGGCGTTCAAGCCCTCGGTGCTCACGGCCGAGAATCCGGGAAAGATTATGAAAGCTAGGAGGAGCGCTTTAGCCGCCCTACACCTCAAAAGACTTAACTGAGGCACTGACACGGCGATCACGAGAGGGGACGCGAACATCAACAACCTATCCCACTCACTACCCGAGATATCGGTCCACGGGATGAGGAGTGGGGCTAGAGATAAGGCTATCAAGGTCGAGGCCGTAGCTACCGAAACCCTACCAACCCCCCGAAAACTCTCAACACCAAGCAGGAAGAACGGTATGAGAGGACCTAAACAAATAAGTAGGTACGGGTACACCCACTCCCTAAACATAAAACCCTCACCAACTACCGGGGGAGCGTAGCCTAACACAGGATTCTCGGAGACAGAGACCCTCAAATACCAAGAGATCAGAACGTATGATACGGTCGCCGTAACCAAGTAAGCAACTGAAACCACAACACCCCTCAAACCACTCAACCCACGCACGCGGAAGACCAGCACGTAAGCAGACACAACTATAGCTACCGCAGCCCCGAACTCGCTGGCAAGCCCTGCCATGACGAGGAGCGGGGTAGCCTTAAGCAACCCGCGCGAGTCACTCCCTGAGCCGTCCACCAGCACGAGGGATGCTAGGATGAGGATCTGCGAGAGCACCTGCTTCTGCAAATCCCACGACAGCCTCAAGCAGATCAGGGAGAGCGAGGCCGTGAGGGACGTGACTAGAGCGACCCGGCCGCCCTGACCGAGAACCCTAACACTGAACGCGGCAACAAGAGCTGTGAGGACCCCGTAAGCTACGGGAGGGTAGACCTTGAAGATTATGACCGGGTCTACCGCGAGTGCTGGAAAGTACAGGAGCCAGTCTAGGAGGGGCGGCACGTTCCTCAAGTAACCCATCCAGTAGTAGGAGCCGAAGAAGCTCGGGGACGCCGTGAAGTCCCTTAAGTGAGCCGCGTAGCTAACGGTGTCGTAGCCGACGAGTCTGGAACCCCAGATAACCTCCGGCAACAACCTCACGCAGAAACCCGCGACGAAGCCTAGGGTTACCGGGTGATCACTTAAGGACTTGACGATAGCCCGCAACCGATTGAGCGACTCACCAAGGGTTACCGCGTGAGCGAACACGACGGGGCCCTTGAAGAGGGCGTGTAGCGAGAGGCACACAACCACTAAAGAGGAGCCTAGGAAGGTCAGCGCGTAACCGAACACGGCAAGCTCGGAACCCCACGTGAAGCCACCCACGTAGAACCTGTAGGAATCGTAGGCGTAGGTGTAAACAACCAAGTATAGCCTAGCAAACCAAACCACCCCGAGCCCGACAACCTCGAGGAGAATCGTTGAGGCGACGGATACCGCGTAGTACTCCTTGATGTCTGCTACGGCGGCTAGCGTGGCTAGAATCAGCGATGCGAAGAGGACGTAATCAAGCCTAACGAAGAAGTATGGGTAGCTGGGTTGCCCGGGCATCAGCGGAATCAGCAAAACAGCGAAGCCCGCTAAACCCACTAAAACCCTAAACCTAGACAACGCCCTAAACATTAGCTCAAGACCCGTTAATCAACCGTAGTACCTGTAGAGCGGTGGGTTGCTTAAGTACGATATCCCTAAACACATGAGTCTCTTCAAGGACTTCATGGCTTGACTCACGCCCTCCTTAAGAGCGATGATCAATCCGTAGAGGACCGCCCTACCCCTCAGAGAACACAGCTCTATCCTCAGTAGTAGTTCCTCAACCAACCCCTTCAGAACCCCGGACTTAACGACCCCCCGCCACCTAGTTAAAGCCCTCATGAGGGCTCTGGACTCAGGACTCATATACCTCCACACACCAAGCCTCACAGCCTTCCTCACGTAACCCTCAACAACCTCTCCATCAATAACTTCAGGTAGTAAGAACCTGCGCAGCAAGCCCTTAATTCGAGGATCCAGAGACCTCGAAACCTCCTGGCGAGGGATCTCCGAAACAATCAATCCATCAAACCCTAAGAAAAGATTATGTGGGTAGGCCTTAAAAACGTTAATGAAGTCTAAACCCGAAAAACTAGCTAGAAGGTCTTGAGCTTGGTTTAGCGTGGTTAATCCTCTATCGTAGCCCTACTATAGACTCTGACAGCTAGAACCGCTAATACTAGCGTTAGCACGGTGAGGACACCGACATCTATTAACGGGTCGAATCTCGAGACCCCCGTCAACCAATACCTCATCCCGTCGACTGCGTAAGTCATCGGGTTTACGTAGGCTACAGCCTTCATCCAGTCAGGCATATTATCTATAGGGTAGAAAACACCGCTCATGAAGAGTAGGGGCATCGTTATCAAGTTAACGATCATCTGGAAACCCTCACTACTCGAGAGTTTTAGTGAGAGGGTTATTCCGAAGGACGTGAAACCCATCGAGAGCAGTAAGCCGTAGAAGAGTGCCGGCGCTGCGCCCACGAGATTTATGTTAGGCGCTATGAAGTACATCAAGAACAGTATCACCGCGCCCTGGAAGACGGTGACGAGCGAGTCCCCGAAAGCCCTACCGAGAATTACCTCAGCCCTAGAAACCGGGGCTACTAGAGTCTCCTTAAGAAACCCGAACTGCTTATCCCAAATCACTGAAACACCGCTGATGAAGGAACCCATCATTATCGTCATAGCGACCATGCCTGAAGCAAGGTACGTCAAGTAGTCCAGACCACCGAAAATCATCCTAGCACCAGGGAAGTTGAAGACGTTACTCCAGCCGAGGCCGAAGAAAACCAACCATATGATCGGGTTGATTATAGACATCATGAGCCTAGACCTAGCGTTAACGAACCTCTTCAACTGCCTGTAAGTCATCGTTAAGAAACCGTTCACGACTACCACCTCCTACCCATCCTGGCAATCACGGGGGCCTCCTCCAGAGAATCCCTCAACTCCTTACCAGTCAAGTGTATGAAGACCTCGTTGAGTGTGGGCCTCCTGTAGCTGACCTCAACTATTTTTAAGCCTAACCTACCCGCCGCGTCGAATATTTCAGGGATCGCTGACGCAGCGTCTCTGACGACGAGCTCAAGCATGTCATCCTTAACCCTACCGCACTTAACGACAACGCTTGACTCAATACACGGGATCTCGCTACCCTCGTTGTTCCTGAACCTCACGTAGACGACGTCTGAGCCGAGGATTGACTTAAGCTCGTCCGCAGTCCCCTCAGCTATTATCCTCCCCTTATCCATTATCGAGATCCTGTCACACAACTCCTCAGCCTCGTCCATGTAGTGAGTGGTCATTATTATGGTTACGTTCTTCTCCTTCTTAATACTCACTATGTAGTCCCAGATCTTAGCCCTCGTCTGGGGGTCGAGGCCTATGGTCGGCTCGTCTAGGAAGAGGATCTCAGGCTCCTGGAGGAGCGACCTAGCGATCTCCAACCTCCTCCTCATACCCCCCGAGAAATTCTTAACCTGCTTGTGAGCGAACTCCCTTAAATCAACGAACTCAAGCAATTCCATGATCTTCCTCCTCAGCGAGTCCCCTCTAAGACCGTAGAGTCTCCCGTGGACATACATGTTGTCGTAAGCCGTGAGCTGGTTATCGAGGCTCGGGTCCTGGAAGACTATCCCTATCTTCCTCCTCACCTCGTCAGGCTCCTTAAGAACGTCGTGACCAGCCACGTAAACCCTACCGGAAGTAGGCTTAAGCAACGTCGTGAGTACGTGGATTGTCGTCGTCTTCCCAGCGCCGTTAGGTCCTAGAAGACCGTATATCTCCCCCCTCCTAACAACGAAAGACACGCCGTTCACCGCGACGACGTCCTTGAACCGCTTAACGAGCCCCTCAACAACCACTACCTCGCCGCCCACCCTAACCACCCTTAGAGGAAGCCAGTATCTCGAGTACCCTGGCCTCAAACTCCGTTATCGCTTTCCTCAACTCCATCAACTCAGCATCGCTAAGCCTCCCAGCACTCACCACGATCTCCCTCACTAAATCAAACAACCTCTCACAACCAGCTAACCTAGACTTCTTGAAAGACTCCGCAAGCCTTAAAGCTTCCTTAAGATCGCTCTCACGCAACTCTAAATACTTAAGACCTTTCTCACTCAACCTATAAACCTTCACCTCCCTACCCTCAACAGACAGGGACTCAACCTCTACCAAGCCTTCACGAATAGAACTCCTCAAAACAGGGTATATGACGCCGGTGCTAGGTCTAACACCGACTAAATCCTCTATCGATTTAATCAACCCGTAAACGTGCTTAGGCTGACTCCTCAAAACGTGTAGAACCACCAATTTCATGTAACCCCTGAACACGCCTCTCCCCAGGAACATTCTATCCACCTATATATCTATAGATATATAGTCACAGTATATAAGCTTTTCGATCACTTAAGAAGACGGAAAAACGAGTAGCTCCGGGGTCGGGGATTGAGTCTTAAAACTCGTCACGCAATATTAAGTATTTGCTGACCCTGCCCTTCTCCCTGATGGTATCGAGTGCTTCGGCGGCTAGCATGAAGGCTTTCCTAGGTATTCTAGAGATCCCTACACCGACCTTGATGGAGTTCACGCTACCCAGAACCTCCAAGACCTTGCTCACGTCCTCCTCATCGCATACAGAGACGATGTTATCACCACCTAAATACTGAACTATCGCTACGTCCCTCAACTCGTTCGCGTAGTGTGCTACGACGTTCAGTACCTCGGAGTACGTCCTGTAAATACCTAGAGACTTCGTTCTAGCGGTGAAGTCGTTTAAGTCTGCGTGAGCTACCGCCAGGGACTCGGGCAAGCAGTTAACGCCCTCGCCGCGCTCCCCCCTACCCAGACCCATCTTAAGCAATTCCTTAACCTTACCGCAAGCCACCAACGCGTTCACGGGAGTCGGTGAGTAGCTCTGCAGAACCTTCCTCAAACCCTCGCTAAACTCGCTCACCCTAGTATCGTAGGGTAGTAGGATTACCTGATAGTCGTATCTTAGAGGGAGTGCCATACCCCCGTAGCCGGAGGTGTAGGACTGGATTACTTGGTAGACCTTAGACTGCGTTAACTGTATGAACCACTCCCTATCCTTACCGAGGGACTCAGTCCACTCCCTATACCCCACGAACTCCACGAAAACTGCTAGAACCATCACGCCCACACTATATCAATCTATGAAAGCCGTCCTATCCCCTGACTCAGCACTCCTCAACCTCCCCAACCTCACACACATCTTGACAGCAGCCTCAACAGCTCTCCTAGCGTAGTCCTCAACCCTCTCAAGAGCCTGCATCCTCGTAGCTCCGGGACCTATGATCCCTAGAGTGACGGGCTTCCCGAACTCGATGCTTAAGTCCATGATCTTCCTGGAAGACTGCTGAGCAACGACCTCGTCATGCTTCGTCTCCCCCTGAATGATAGCTCCTAAAGTAACGACAGCGTCCACGTCACCCTTCTTAAGCAACTCCCTCACGGCCAGAGGGATCTCGAAAGAGCCGGGGACCTTAACCACGTAACCTACCTGAGCGCCGAGGAACTCGGCGTGCTCAAGAGCTTTCTGAAGCATTAAGTAAGTCACGTCATAATTAAACTCGGCGACGACTATCGCGAGCCTCACCACCCTCAACACACCCCCAAACAAATTATGGGAGGTCCTTATATAAAACAAATAAGCTCGATAACGCAAGTATTGGTTGGTGGGGTGAGGTGATGCAGCGCTTAATCACACTAGCTCACGGAGCCGGCGCCGCGGAGACTTGGAGGATCGTTAAGGAGTTGGTCGTGGATAAGGTCCCCGAGAGCTTGAGGAGGGTTGCCGGGGGTTACGGGCTGGACGTCTTAGACGACGCGGCAACGCTCAGGATAGGCGACGAACTACACCTAGTCGTCACCACGGACTCGTACACGGTGAGCCCCTACAGGTTCCCGGGAGGTGATATAGGTTCTTTAGTAGCTCACGGAGTCATCAACGACTTAGTTGTCTCGGGCGCTAGGCCCGTGGCCTTCATGGACACGATAGTTGTTGAGGAAGGCTTCCCCGAGCATGAGTTAAGCGACGTAATAAACTCTTTAATCAACGCGTTAATAGAAGACAACGTCTCATTGATAGGAGGGGACTTCAAGGTAATGCCTAAGGGAGCTCTCGACAAGATCTTGATCACGGGTGTTGGCTTAGGGATTAGTAGGAAGCCGATACCGGATAACGAGCTACGCGCGGGGGATAAGGTAATAGTTACTGGCTACGTAGCGGAGCACGGCGCGACGATACTCGCGGCACAGCTAGGCCTGCTTGATAAGGTTAAGGGGCTTAAGAGTGACACGAGATCCCTAGCTAAGACAGTCCTCAAAGTCATAGAGGAGTTCAGGGATTACGTGCACGCGGCGAGAGACCCTACGAGAGGGGGCTTAGCTTCAGTACTTAACGAGTGGGCGCGCGCAAACAACGTGACGATAACGATTCGCAAGGATAGGATACCTGTGAGGGATGAGGTGAGGGATTTCCTTGAAGCAATGGGTGTTGACTACCTATCCATGGCTTCGGAAGGGGTCGCGCTACTCGCCGTGGATAGCGGCAAAGCTAACGAAATCCTCGAGAGGTTGAGGGAGGTGGGTGAGGTAAACTCAGAGATCATAGGTGAGGTTGTGGAGCCCGCGAACAACTTCCTCAAAGGCAGGGTCGTGGGCATCACGGAGGTCGGCGGTAAAGTCTTAATAGAGCCTAAATCAATTAACCTACCGAGGATATGTTGAGGGGTCGCTGATGTGCTTAGGTGTTCCGGCCAAGATCGTCAGGAAGTGGGGTGAGGGAGCCATAACGTACGCTGAGGTAGACTTAGGAGGGGTTACTAAGGAGGTCATAGTAGCTACGGACGAGGAGGTAGGTGTCGGGGATTACGTGATAGTCCACGCAGGCATCGTAATCTCGAAGATAAGCGAGGATGAGTTGGAGGAAACACTCAAGCTATATAAGGAGTTAAGTCTTGAAAAAACAAGCTAGAAATGCGACCTGAGGAGACCGCCGTCTAAAGGTATTGAAGCTCCGTGAATGTATGCAGCGTACCTACTCGCTAAGAAAGCGACCAACCACCCGGCTTCCTCAGGCTTCCCAATCCTCCTAAGAGGTATTTGCTGTACGAACTCCCTGTAAACCACGTCGTAAGGCTTGCCCTCCTTAGAAGCCCTGGTCTCTAAAACGCTCCTAACCCGGTCAGTCTCTATGTAGCCGGGCATGACCGCGTTAACCCTGATACCCTCAGGACCTAACTCCCTCACTAAAGTCTTCATCAACCCGTGAATACCTACCCTGAGAACGTTTGAGAGCGTTAGGTACGGGTCCGGCTCCCTGACCGCCGTCCCTGTGAAGAATATTATTGAGGGGTTCTTGGAATTCCTTAAGTAGGTGAGTGCTTTACGAACCATCCACACAGCGTTAAGTACGAGTAACCTCACACCAACCTCCCAATCCCCCTCACTCAAGTCCTTGAAGGTGCCTGGCTTCGGCGGCCCGGTAATGTAGACCAGCGTGTCAATCCCGCCCATATACCTAGCCGCCTCATCAACAAGCCTCTCCACATCCTCCTTAACGGTTAAGTCAGCCGCGACTCCGTAAACCCTGTCCCCGAACCTACTCCTCAACTCCTTGACGACCCCCTCAACCCTGTCCCTCTCCCTACCGTTAATCACGACTGTAGCGCCGTTAGCTAGCAATACCTCCGCAACACCTCTCCCGATACCTCTCGTCGAGGCTGTTACGAGTATCTTAAGACCCTCAACCAAGTTCATACACTCACACCATACAATTATGTGAGGGGAGGTTTTTATAATGTGTTTCGTTAATGTATTAAGGACTGGTTGAGGCGGTGCTTAGTGAGGTATAGTATGGGTTTCCCTATAGGGGACACGCATTATAGGAGGAGGCCTAAAGCAACTATAGGGCTGATACTGGCTAACGTGTTAGTGTATTTGATAACTTCATACGAGAATTTCTTCACAACGATAAGTAATTACTGGGTTAGTAGTGGCGGGTTCGTCCCGGCGTTGATTCAGGAACCGACCCAGCTATACAGGATATTCACGTCGATGTTCCTGCACGCAGACATATTCCACATATTCTTCAACATGTACTTCCTATACATTTTCGGGAGAGCTGTTGAGGACGTCCTAGGCAGTTTCAGGTACTTACTACTCTACCTCGTCTCAGGGGTTTCGGCAACACTCTTCCACGTGACGTTCAGCTTCTTAGGCGGCCTCACCTCCTACGCTATCCCGGCTATAGGGGCTTCAGGAGCTATAAGCGGGGTTCTAGGAGCTTACCTCATCTTCTACCCGGGAACCTCCCTAACAGCTTGCTGGATATTCTTCATATTCCCGGCGTGCTTCTCTATGAGAGCATCGTTCTACCTCATCCTCTGGTTCGTTACCCAAGTCCTCTACGGGTACGCTAAGGTAGCGGGTAGTGTCGCTGTCTTCGCTCACGCGGGGGGCTTCCTAGCGGGCATCGCGCTCCTGCCGGTAGTGGTAGATCGTTCAAGACTTAAGGAGCTGAGGTTCGTGGAGTACATCAGGTCACTACCCTACCTCATATTCACGTACCCTAAAACAAGAGGGCTTAGTAAGGCGTCTAAGGCGGTTCTATCGGTCGTCATACTATCAATTATTCTAGGGGGTTTCTACATACTCACGGCATTGCCCGAGGTAGGTAGCGTGAAGGTCATGAACCTGCAGTACACCTACGACGGAACCCCGTACAGGGATTACGCGGTGATTCAATTACCTAACGTCCAGAACTACATCGCGGAAACCCCTCTAGACACTACCAGGATATTGCTGAGCAGGCTTAACGCCGCTAAACTAATATACGGTGAGGGTTACGCGGGCAAGAGCGTGGAGTTGGAGAATCAGCGCTACACAATCCTCTTAAGGATTGGGAACGTGAGGCGTAACGTCAGCTTACTAATCAATTACTTCAAGGGGTACTACGACTCGGAAGGCTTCCTAGCGTATGGTTACGGCAAGATAACGACTCAGGTCTTGGTAGTGCAGGAGACTCAAGCATATTTAGTGGATAACGTGGTATACCAATTCACGATAAGCTCTGAGACAACCGACTTAAGTGTGGTGACTAGGAACGTGGGTTACGCTTCAGTGATAATAGCTGCTGGAGCTTTATTCGTCGTCTTGATTAAGGAGAAGGAATACGCTTTAGTAGGTGAGTGAGTGTGGGTAGGATACTCCTGATCTCAGATATACACGCAAACCACGACTCACTGAAAGCTATCCTGGAGGTAGCCAGGAATTACGACGAGGTCGTGGTGTTAGGTGATTTAGTTGATTACGGCCCCGACCCAGACCTAGTACTAGACGAGGTGAGGAGGGCTGGCGCTAAGATAATAAAAGGGAATCATGACGAGGCGGTAGGTAAGAACGTGGACTGCAGGTGCGGTCACGAACTACATGACGTGAGCGAGTATACGAGGAACGCTATATCGATGAGGAAATTATCAGATAATGATAGGAAATTCCTGAGCGACCTACCTGAAACACTTAAGATTGAGTCAGCCGAACCCGCGATGATACTCGTGCACGGAACACTGCAGCAACCGCTCTACGGGTACCTATACCCATGGCTAAGCAACGAGGAGATATGCTTCCTACTCCAAGAAAGGAAGTCCTACAGGTTAAGCGCCGGGAGGAAAGAGTGTGAGTTAGGGGTGTTGACGTACTTCGTGGGGCACACCCACCACCAATTCCTGAGGAAGGTTGGGAAAGCAACCGTGATAAACCCTGGGAGCGCCGGCCAGCCCAGGGACGGGGACGTCAGGGCCTCGTACGCGATATACGATACCTCAGATAATAGCGTGAGTTTCTACAGAGTCAAGTACGACGTCGAGAAAGTGTTGAGGAAGTTGCGTGAGTTAATCGATGATCAAGTCATTTACGGGAAGTTAGCTAAGGTGATGAGGGAAGCCTCCGTTTAACGAACTCTTTAACCGCACCCCCGGACACCGCTTGACGAGGTGCTGAGTTGCTTGGGAGGGGTCGGCGGCCCGGTTAGTGCGGGGAGGCGGGCATCCCTCGCAGACGTCGCGTTAATGATTATTGCTTGGGTAAGTATATCCTCCGCTTCAGTCCTCGTGATTCTCTCAGGCACTACGGCGTTAGTCTGCGCTTTCTGGAGGGTTTTCGTGAGTTCTGTTCTCATACTATCCTACAAGATCTTCGAGGGGGTTGCCAAGCGTTCCGATTCAGGTGCTACCAACCCGTCAACGTACTTATGGCCCGCCGTAGCGGGCGTCTTGCTAGGGCTACACTTCCTTACCTGGATGGAGTCCCTCTTCTTAATACCTGTAGCGCTCTCCACCACTGTAGTGGTCATGTACCCCTTAATAAACGCTCTACTCGAGGGCATCGCACACAAGAATATAAGGAGTGCCGAGATCTTGGGGCTCGCCACAGCTTTCGCAGGGGTCGTCATAGCGACGAGGCCTCAGCTAGGTAGTGAGGCAGGCGTTCAGGGGGTTTCCCTAGCGTTCGTAGGCTCGCTGTGCGCTGCCGGCTACTTCTACTTAGGCAGGGTCTCCAGGAAGGCCGGCATGCCCCTAACCAACTACACCATAGCCGCGTACACGTCAGCCTCGATAACGCTCCTCGCCTACGCACTAATAACTAAGTCAAGCATACTCCCGGCCACAACTACTTCATGGACCTACGTCTTCCTACTAGCTATGATACCTATGTTAGGCGGTCACACAGTGATGAACTACCTACTGAAGAGGATGAAGTCTTACGTAGTCACATCAATAGCTTTAGGGGAGCCTCCCGGAGCCACCCTCCTAGCAACCCTCATACTAGGTCAGCGAGTGCAGGCGGAGACCCTGGAAGGGATGGCGTTAACTCTGGTAGGTATCGCGGTAACCGTTTACGGGTCTACGAAGGATTCCAAACCTATATAAAGCCGCCGCTAAATCTTATGTGACTGGTGCGAGCGGTGAGGAAGAACATCGCGAAGATCTTGATGGGTCTGGAAGCTTTTTTCGGCGGTTTCTACGTAGCGGTGACTAGAGGACTCTTCGTCCCCATGCTCACCTACTCAGGCTACACACTCAACGCGTTATCTCAAGTGACTTTCTTCGCGGCTTTAATGAACGTCACCTTATCGTACCTAATCTATAACTACCCGGAAGCCCTAGCCAAGAACATAAAGACGAAGCTACTGCTGGTTCACGGGCTTGAGAGGATGTTATTCGCTACGCTACCCTTCCTGATCGGGTTCCCGAACATACTCATAATTGTTTACGGGGTAGCCCTGACCGTGACAATACCTGTAGGGGTCTTACTAAACGTCGCCCTACTCAACGTCTTCGTCCAGGAAGAATTCATTGAGATAAGTGTTTTGAGATCTGCCTTAGGTGCAGCGTCCTCACTCCTAGGATCTATATTCTCGATGCTGATAACGGCGTTCATCGACGCACCAACATCGTATTACGTAGCATACGTAACGTCCTCGGTGGTGGGGCTCTTCTCGACCGCCGCCCTCACATACTACGACATGCCCAAAGACTTCAGGGAGTTGAGGGAGCCTAGAAAGATAGAGGAGGTTGAGGTGAGGAAAGCGAACACCTTCTTAATGCTGATCCTCATGATGAGCGGGGGTAACCTGATAGGTCTTGCATGGCCTCAACTACTTAAGTCTATGAACTCACCGCTCTACATCACCATAGCCCTCAACATAGCCGGTAATCTGGGCGGTGTGGTAGGTCCTTACCTGTGGAGAGGGTATAAGGCGTACGTCCTCGCAGTAGCTCTCAACGTAGCCTTCACATCCTCAATACCGTTCCTCGGCAACCCGCTAACGCACGTCCTGGTCTCGGCGATCCTCTCAGCAACCTTCATAGGAGCTAACTTAATAGCTTCGGCGATATACTCTAAGTACGTTGAGTCTCTAGGGGTGATTAAGGCGTCCACGTTCCTGACCTCATCCAGCGCTGTCGGCTTACTCATAGCGTCCGTTCTCGGGAGGTACCTGCCTGACGCCCCACTACTGGTATTCAGTATCGCAACACTCCTCAAGTTACTCGCTTTATTCGTTTGCGTCCTAGCGATTCCCGAGACCTCGGTAGTACCCCCGAAGACTGCCTACGATTACGGCAAGCTAGTCTACTCAATAAGCACTATAGGCTACACGTTCGCCGTAGAGACCTCTAAGAGGGTCTTAAGACTATTCATACAGTTAGTAGCTCTAGCATTCCTCTCAACCTTAATATTGTTGTTGTATGAATTAATCATGAGACTCTCAGGAGTGTAGGTGGTTCGCGATGGAGTTAACGGACATCTTATACGAGGTCTTGAGGAGCACCGTTAGGTTAATCCCCTACGTGGTGATAGCTGTAAGCATAGTCCTGCTCTCAATCCTCCTAGCTAAGCTAATAAATAGGGTTATTAGGTGGGTCGTGAGGGTGAGCAACCTCGAGGACCTCGTTAAAGGGTTGGTGCCGGGCGGTCTAAGATTCTCCGTAGCAACGATAACGATCATGATAGCCGATATAGGGATCGCGTTACTAGCTATAACGATGATTATCAGGGTGTTCGCTCTAGCGACCTCCGGAACATACACGGAGCTGATAACGTACGTCACGCGCGTGACGAGCGTCATCATAATGTTGCTGGTCTTGATGCTAGCTCTAGACATACTTAGTAAGGCGGTAGTCTTCGAGAAGAAGGTTGAGAGCTTGCTATTCATGCTCATGTTCTTCTTCGGTCTCTCAATGATAGTCGACTTAACTGGTTTAAGCCCTGAGATGAGGTCCTCACTCGGTTGGGGGATAGCCATAGGCGTCGGGCTATCACTAGGGATATTCACGCTATGGTTCCTCTTCAGCGACGTGCTAGAGAAGAGATGTTCCAAGACTCAGCAATGATTACGCTGACGGCTCCCCGCCATGAGGGGCGGGGGTTCTGCACCCTCTGGGGCTTCCATCATTGTTCAGAGCCCCTCACGGGTGCGGCATCATGCTTCAGGCCCCGCCGCCAGCTTCGGGGAGGTGCGGGCTCATCGCCTGCTAGACTCGCCCACACCCAACACCAAGAATAAATACTATAACATAAAGCTATATAAGCCTTCCACACACCCCCCACCTTAAAAGGAGAGGCTCCCAATCGGGATGATGGGGACTGTTGCGAGTCCCCTGGAAGAACCTTCCGGCGAGCTAATCCCCGACCTCAATCAACTCGCTGAGGAGTGTGGTCAGGTTTTCCGATTCCCTAAGCGTGTTTTGGTTGATTAAACCCTCCCTCAAAGCCAAGACCACGACACCTAGCCTCAGCACTTTCGCGAACCTTTTGTCATCAAGTCTCACGATGCCTAGCCTATTCAGGAGTGATGTTAGGGCTAGCGTGTGCTTGCATATGATGTACTTACTCGATATAGGTAGGGGCCTCACCTCACTAAGGTCAGCTTCTAAGACCTTAGCTATACTCATCAAGGCTTTATCGGCTTTAGCTGAGGTCATTAAGGCGTCCTCACACGTACACTTAATACCGTAAGGACCTGCTTGAGTCACGTAGAATTCCCTAGGGTATATAGGTATCCTGACTAAGCCTGCCCCTGTCCTCACGGAAACGATCTTCTTAGATTCTTCAGGGCTCGCGGCTATGAAGGCTAGCGCGTGCTCGTTCTTAATTATCAAAGCCTTAATCCTGTCAGCGTCCAGGAGTTCTGAAGCGTTCTTAATCCTCTTACTCAAGGAATTAACCACCCCCTCCAACCCTACCTCTCTCGAAATACTTAGTAAGACCTCACCTAACTTCTCTAGGCTAGCCCTCCACTCAGCGACCGAGATCTCAACACCCTCACTCACTCAGCTACCCACAAAATATCTTCCAAGACATAATATTAATCTTGGTGTTCGCGTTTGGTTGAGGCGGTCCTCAGTAAGAGGAGGTCTCTAGGGAACACGGGGGAAACGATATCGGCGATCGCTCTAGGCACGTGGGGTATAAGGAACGAGAACGACGCTTTCACGACGTTAGTTAAGGGCGTTGAGTTAGGTCTTAACACGATAGATACTGCGGAGATGTACGGCTCCGGGAGGGCTGAGGAGTTGGTGGGTAGGGTGGTTAAGCATGTTGGTAGAGACTCAGTCTTCTTAATAACTAAGATGCTCCCGGATAGGCTGAAGAGCAGGTACGACGTACTTAAGCACGGTAGGGCAGCGCTCAGGAGGCTGGAGGTTGACGAGGTTGACCTATACTTGATTCACTGGCCTAACCCGACGTTAAGTATTCAAGAACAAGTAAAGAATTTCGAGTCTTTAATTGATGAAGGGCTTACCAGGTACATAGGCGTGAGCAACTTCGACGAGTCGGAGTTGGTGGAAGCGATAAACTCGACTAAGAAAGCCGACATAGTCCTTAATCAAGTACACTACAGCGTGTTAAGGAAAGAGATCGAGGAAGCCCTACTCCCTACAGCGCTGAAACACCACGTAACTATTCAAGCCTACACACCACTGGAGAGGGGTGAGGTACTGAGACACCCTAAGCTAGTTGAGATATCTACGAGAATAAACAAACCCGTAGTTCAGATAGCGCTGAATTACGTGATACGCGAACCCTACCTAGCGGCGGTCGTTAAAACAGAGAACGTGAAACACCTCGAGGAAATAGCTCAGACGTTGGAGTGGGGTCTAACACCTGATTTAATAGAGGTTCTGAGGAATTTGTGAGGTCAAGCCTTGAAGCCCTAGAGATCAAAACCTATAATGCCTTACTTGATTCATTAAGGAGGGTGCTCAAAACATGATAAGGTTAGTTATTTTCGACGTGTGGGATACGTTACTGTCTTTAGAGAAGATGCACGAGCTGCTCGCGCTCAAGCTCTCTAAACAACTAAGCTTAGACTCAGGCAGTGTCTTAAGCGTTTTGAGGGGGGTTCAAGCCGACGTCAGGAGCTTGAGGATAAATAAGGTCCCGGCTAGCAAGGTCTTGGAAGAGTCTAGGAGAAGGCTTTGCGAGAAGCTAGGTCTAGGCATGGATAAATTCATGCTGGTTCACGAGGAGCTGAGGAGGGAGGCTGAGGAGGGTAGGCTAGGGTATTTAGTTATTGAGGGTGTTAGGGAGGTCCTACCCTACGTTAAGAACAGGGGGCTCAAGACCGCGATACTTGGTAACGTCTTATTCTGGGATTCCTCGATAACGTTAGGTATCTTGAGGAGTTCAGGCTTAAGCAACTACGTAGACAAGCTCTTCTTCTCAGACGTTTCAGGTATTCAGAAACCTGAGTTCGAGGCTTTCGCGTCAGTGTTAAAGCACTTCAACTTAAAGCCTGATGAAGCGGTGCACGTAGGGGATAGTGTGCGCGAGGACTTCGCTGGCGCTCTAGTAGCAGGTCTTAAAGCAGTTCTAATTAAAAACTTAGGTAGCGTAATCAAGACCGAGGAATTCGCTATCATACCGAGCATAAAGTACTTAACGCAGGTATTGGACGAGTGGGTTACCTGACCGTTTCTTAAGCACGCCTAGACCAACGTTAAGTGTTTTAAGCGGGTCTCACATATCCCCACTTCTCCAGGGCTTTCTTAAGTTCTTTATGTGTTTCAGCGTATACGTCGAGCGGAACCCCCTTCAGGAAAGCCTCAATAGCTTGCCTCACCGCCGCAGCGCCCTCCCTAGGACCTCCGGGGTGTCCCAATACCCCTCCACCAACCTGAATCACTACGTCAACGCCTAAAGACTTGATGACTTCAGGTAGAGTGCCTGGATGCAGTCCCCCGGATGATGTGGGGAACACTGGCTTGATATGGTGCCATTCCTGCCTCAACCTCATCGGGTCTCCTTCAGGAACGTAGACAGACTCTCTCAACACCCTACTTATGTTTATGACGTCCCTAGCCTTAGCCTCTAGCTTACCCACCTCCGGGGTGCCTACGTGTAGTTGATCCACGCCCACAACGCGCAGGAGCTTAGCTAAAGCAAACATTGAGAGGCCGTGTGCGGGGTTCCTGGTGAAGGCTGCGTGGAAAGCTCTGTGAGCGTGTATCGCTAAGCCGTATTCCTCAGCCAGGTCTCTGATGTACGTCAGGGAAGACCAGCCCGCGATCACCACGTCAACCATGACGAACGGGTTCCCGTAATCAGCTACTAGCTTAAGCCTCTTCTCCATTTCCCTCACGTCGGCTGTTATGTTAGCTAGCCAAGCCTTCCTCTCCCCGCTCTCTTTCTCAACCCTGTCTATAGCTTTCATGACGGCCTTAGCCCTCCCCTCAAACCTGCAGAACGATGGTGAAGCGAGGTTCTCATCATCCTTCACGTAATCCATCCCCCCAACCAAAATCTCGTAAGCCACTGCCTCCAGTTCCTCAGGCGTGAAGCCTACCTTAGGTTTCGGGACGGTCCCGACTATCGGCCTATCATACACCCCGTACAACTCCCTCACGCCGGCAAGCCCCCTCACAGGCCCTTTAAAGTACTTCAGGAACTCCCTAGGCATCGCGATATCCTCGATCCTAAGACCCTTAACCCTCCTCATACCGAATATGTTGCCGGCGACTGACGCTAGGAAAGCAGGCATATTACCTTCCTCGAATAAGTCCACGGGGTAAGCAACCCTAACTAACCAAGAACCATCACCTAAATCCCTTATCTCGTAAGCCCTACCCATCAACCTCCAAATCCTATCAGGTAGTGTCGCGAGGGTGGTCCAGGTACCCACACTACTCTCCGAAGCTATGGCGCCGGCAACGTCCTCGATGCTGAAGCCTTCTGAGGGAGTGACTTTGAAAGACACTATCAAGTCTTTATCCGGGTCTGGGGAGTAATCACTCTTAACGAAGGCTTTATACCACTCAAACTCCTCGGACAAACGTGAGCACCTCCACCAGAGATAACGTTGTTAGAGTTAATTAATCGATGTTTCTGCGGCGGCTTAACACACTTAATAACTCTGTGATAAGTTCTAGTATTGAGGGGATGACTTGTTGGGTGGTGTTAGACTCAGTATTTCCTCGGTGTTCGGGGAGATATACACGATCAACGAAGTCCCGGTCTTCAAGACCTTCCTATCTGGTAGGTGGTTCTTGAGTGGCGAGACTTTCGACGTTAAAACACCTATCGACGGGTCTTTAATAGCTAGGGTTAGCAAACCTGATTGGTCCTTAGTAGAAGACTCTCTGAGTATGGTGCGTGAGGTAGGTAGGTGGAGGGTTAGGGAATTGCCGGGGGATGAGAGGCTTGAGATAATATTTAAGACGGCTGACTTACTTGAGTCCAGGATCGATGACTTCACGGAAGTTCTCGTGGTGAATGCTGGGAAGCTGAGGAGTCAGGCGAGAGGCGAGGTCATGGCTTCTGTTGAGAGGTTGAGGAAAGCCCCTCTAGACTTGAAGGGTATTTACGGTGATTACGTGCCCGGAGACTGGAGCTCGCAGACGCTTGAGAGCGAGGCTATAGTTCGTAGGGAGCCTTACGGCGTGGTTCTCTCAATAATACCTTACAACTACCCGCTCTTCGACACGGTCAATAAGTTCACCTACTCATTCGTTGCCGGGAACGCTGTCTTAGTAAAGCCCCCGTCTGCAGACCCCCTACCAGTCCTGATGTTCGTTAAGACAGCGCTTGACGCCGGGGTACCCCCAGAATCTATCGGTGTGTTGACGTTGTCCGGTAGGGAAATGAGTAGGTTGGTTTTGGATCCCAGGATAGATGTCGTGAGCTTTACCGGCAGTACCGAGACGGGTAAGGAGGTGCTCAGGAACGCCGGGGTGAAGCAATTCATAATGGAGTTGGGTGGAGGGGACCCGGTGATAGTTTTGAGCGACGCTGATTTAGAGACGGCTTCACAGAAAATAGCTACAGGGATAACTAGTTATGCTGGCCAGAGGTGTGACGCGGTAAAGATAGTTATCGCTGAGGAACCCGTCTACGAAGATTTAAAGAAGCTGCTCGTGACGGAGTTGAGTAAGGTGAGGGTCGGCGATCCGAGAAGTGAGGGGGTTGGTATGGGTCCTTTAATAGACGAGAAATCCGTGGATGAGGTCATCGAGGCCGTGAACGACGCTCTGAGATTGGGTGGGAGGATCTTATATGGGGGTAGGAGGCTAGGGCCTACTTACGTAGAACCAACGCTGGTGGAGTTCACCGATAAGAAAGCTCTCGAGAAAGCCAAGCTCTATAAAGACGAGGTTTTCGGGCCCGTAGCGCTAATAACTAGTTTCAGGAACGTTGACGAAGCTATAAGAATAGCTAACGGGAGGAGGTACGGGCTGGACGCAGCCATATTCGGCCACGACATAGTCAAGATCAGGAAACTCGTGAGGTACTTGGAGGTAGGGGTCATATACGTTAACGAGTTCCCCAGACACGGCATAGGCTACTACCCGTTCGGCGGCAGGAAGGAATCCGGTATTGGGAGGGAGGGGATAGGTTACAGCATAGAGCAAGTCACCGCCCTCAAAACAATAGTCTACAATTATAGGGGGGCCGGTATCTGGCACTACATGTAGCGACAACACCTTAAGAAGCTTAAATATCGTTTTTATGATTAGATATATGTGCGAGGTGCGTGTTAGTGGGTGGCCACGTTTGCGGGACTTAAGATCTACAACACCAGGACCAGGTCTTTAGAGGTATTCAAGCCTCTTAACGGTAACAGGGTATTCATGTTTGTGTGCGGGCCGACAGTCTACGACTACTCCCACATAGGTCACGCGAGGGTCTTCGTGTTCTTCGACGTCGTCGCGCGTTGGTTGAGGAGGTTGGGGTACTCGCTATTCTACATAGTCAACATAACGGACGTTGACGACAAGATCGTCGGTAGGGCTGCTGAGGAAGGGGTTCACCCGCTGGATCTCGCCAGGAAGTATGAGAGGTATTTCCTCGAGGATATGGCGTCTCTCAACGTGGTATCGCCGAATCTCTACGCCAGGGCTTCCGACTACTTGAGGGAGATATTCGAGCAGGTAGGGAAGCTCTTGGAGAGGGGGCACGCGTACGTCACGCCAACAGGGGTCTACTTCGACATAACCACTTTCAGCGATTACGGGAAGCTATCCGGTAGGGATCCTAAGGAATTAGTCGTTCACAGGATTGAGCCAGACCCGACTAAGAGGAATCCAGGGGACTTCGCTTTATGGAGGGTTAGGCCCAAGCACGAGTTCGGCTGGGACTCGCCCTGGGGTTACGGCAGGCCGGGATGGCATATCGAGGACACCGCGATAACTATAAGGCATTTCGGCCCTCAATACGACATACATGGCGGCGCGGTGGAGTTGATATTCCCTCACCATGAGGCTGAGATCGCTCAAGCCGAGTCTTTCACGGGCGTGAAGCCCTTCGTTAATTTCTGGGTCCACGTAGGTCTTCTCACGGTAGGCGGTGAGAAGATGAGTAAGTCTCTAGGTAATTACGTCACGATAAGGGAGGCGGTGAGTAGGTACGGCGCTAACACCCTCAGACTCTACTTACTGCAGACACACTACAGATCCCCGATAGACTTCACTTGGGACGCGCTTGAGAACGCGCACAAGACATTCTCTAAGGTCGAGGTAGCTCACTCAAGACTGGAACAGCTTGAGGTCAGGGAGGTTAGCGCTGTCAGTGATGTGGAGGTAGAACTAAGGAAGAAGGCTGTGAGAGCTAGAGAAGGGTTCGAGGAAGCCATGAACAACGACCTCAACACAGCTGAAGCTATAGCTAGCTACCTAGACCTGATATCAGCTATCAACGACTACACCAATAAGAGGAGCGATATTAGCGCGGACACACATAGGCTAGTTATTGAAGCGCTGAACTACATGAACAGCGTTCTAGGCTTCGTGTTAAGACCGGGTGCTGCGGAAGGATTAACGAACGACTTAATCAAGTTGTTAGTTGACGTCAGGTCCGAGCTAAGGAAGAGGAAGATGTGGGAGTTATCAGATAAGATAAGGGATGAGTTGAGGAGGTTGGGTGTGGAACTACAAGACACCCCGTCAGGTACTAAGTGGGTAGTCAGGGTTGTGAGGGGATGAGGTTGGACGTAGTCGAGCTACTCAAAGAACTCGTGAGAATAAAGAGCTTACCGGGCGGTGAGGGAGGCCTAGCAAACGCTGTTAAGGAGTTCCTGGGTCACGCAGGGGTTGATAAGGTCTTCATAGATGGCGTGGGGAACGTGATCGCTCCCGTGAGGGGCGGCGGTCTAGGGATAATCGTGGTTGAGGGACACCTAGACACAGTGGACGTAGGTGATTTAAGGCAGTGGGTCGTCGACCCCTTCTCAGGCGCTTTAATCGACGGTAGGGTGTACGGGAGGGGGACTGTTGACATGAAGGGCTCGATCGCGTCGCAGATAAAAGCGCTTGAGGACTTGAAGACTTTGGAGAGCGATCTCTACGTAGTGTACACTGTTCACGAAGAGATAATCGAGGGCGTTGCGTTAAGACACGCTTTAAGAGATTCCCTGAGGGTACGGCCTGACGTGGTGGTGACAGGTGAAGCCACTTCACTCGAGCTCGGTCTAGGGCATAGGGGTAGGGCTGTCGTAGACCTCGAGATTTCAGGGGTTTCGGCCCACGCGTCAATGCCTGGCGAGGGCATCAACGCTCTTGAGGGCGCTGCCTTAGCTATCTTGAAGGTTGCTGAGGCATCCGGTAACCTGCCCGCACACGAGCTACTCGGTAGTGAGTCGGCTACGGCAACGCTCATCGATTGCCAGCCTAAGATACAGCCTCAAATACCTGATAAGTGCTTGGTCACGGCGGATCACAGGGTGTTGCCGGGCAGGGGTGAGGCGGACATATTGAGGTTTTATGAGGACGTGTGTAATCAAGTCAAGAACTTGAAGAACGCCGGGTGCAGACCTTCTTTAAGAGAGGAGGAGGTTAGGTCTTGGAGGGATTACCCCCTACGTACTAAGGAGTTATTCCCCGGCTGGATAAACGAGGATGAGGGATTGATTAAGCCTCTTATGAGGACTCTTAAAAAGATGTATGACGGTGTTTCAAGACATTACTGGAGGTTCTCAACGGATTTAGTTGTTGTGAGTGAGTTCAACGCAGCGGGTCTCGGCTTAGGTCCGGGGAAGGAAACCTTAGCTCATAAACCTAACGAGTACGTTGAGGTTGCTGAGTTGAGGAAAGCCGTAGACATGTATAGAGCGATGCTCCGGGAGATAAGCAATCACTTATCAAGCAAGATTAAGTGAAAACAGCTGCGTTACTCCGCGTTCGGGGACGACCTGAGCTATTCTAGGTAAGCTATGGCCTCAACCATTAAGTCAGCGTCTCTAGGTATTGAGGAAACAGCTATCACCGCTCTAGCAGGTTTATGACCACCCATCAACTCACTGTAGACCTCGTTGAACTCGCTAAACCTGGTTATGTCTCTCAAGTATACGGTAACCTTAGCTATATTCCTCACATCACCTCCCGACGCACGAACTATCTCGATCACGTTATTTAACGCTTGCTTAGCGGCTTCCTTGAAGTCACCCCTCACTAACTCACCGCTTGAAGGGTTTATGGGTAACTGACCTGAGACGAACAGGAGGTTACCGACTAAAACCGCTTGCGAGTAAGGCCCTACGGGCTTAGGCGCTTTCTCCGTATAAATATACTTCACTTGAAGACCACCGTTTAAATCCATGCTTAAGCTGATTATAAATATTAACTAGTGGTCAGCTTGCCTAAGCTACTCGTCGATGAAAGCAAATACTTATTTATTCATGATTTAATTTATTTAATGAGGCGCGATGAATGAGTTACGGGCAACCCCCCAGCACAGCTACCCCTTCAAGATCTGGGGGCGTGACCGGCGTTAATAAAGTGTTGAGTGCGGTGGTTATTTTATGTAGTCAGGATGATTCCATGAATCGCTACTTAGTGTACGAGCTCGTGAGGGAGGGTTTGAGAGGTAGGTATAAGAAGATCGAGCTACACGTCATGAGCCCTCTCCCCCCACCCCTATACCTCAAGCAGGTGAGGGACTTGCTCCTATCTAACATACACGTGAGTATAGTCGTCAAATACGCTGGCCACGGCCCTGACTCGCTGAAGGCGTTGCTGCAGAGGCTTGTCGAGTCAGGCAGTAGTGTCAGGGTGTATTCCACACGTGGTCTAGGGAGCGAGTACTTGGAGGTAATCAAGCAATTCGGTATTAACCCGATCGTGGCGGGTGAGAGTTCGTGAGCTTCGAGATAGTCATAACCAGCGATAGAACGATGATGTCGAATCATAGGGGGAAGGAATTCCTGGGATTCATGACCACGGGCCCGGCCATAGGCATCCCTGAGTTTCTGTGGATGTGGATCGCCGCTCCTAAGATAAGGGTCGACGAGTTGGGCAGGCCTGTTGAAGCCCCTTACGGGTTGAGGAAGATTGAGGCGAGGTTGCAGGACCTGGGTTATAGGGCGGCGATCATAGACCCCGACCACATAAGCAAGCACTTAAACAGCATGAAGATCCTCATGATAGGACATCATGACTACTTCGCTTACGGACCCCCGAGCAGTGAGTGGTGGTTCATAACTGGTAAGGAGCCGGTGAACAGGAAGTCCTTCATAAAGTTCATGAGGAGTGAGCCGGTACGTAAAGCTAAGGAGAGGGGCGTGAAGATAATTGTCGGCGGGCCGGCGGCGTGGCAATGGTTGTGGGAGGTGGAGCTAATGCGTGAGTTCGGCGTTGACACAGTCGTCGACGGCGAGGCCGAGTTAGTGATCGGTGAGTTGGTTGAGAAAGCCTTAAATAATGAGGAGTTACCTCAATACGTTTTCGTAGGGCCTCACGAGGCCCCGCAAGTCAGCGAGATACCTGTGATTAAGGGCGCGAGCGTGAACGGCTTAGTAGAGATAATGCGCGGTTGCCCCAGAGGCTGTAAATTCTGCTCAGTGACTCTGAGACCTCTTAGGTACATGCCCTTAGAGAAGATAAGGGCTGAGGTAGAGATTAACGTACGTAGCGGAGTTAAGAACACGATACTCCACAGCGAGGACGTCCTGCTCTACGGCGCTGACGGTATTAAGCCTAGGGAAGAACCCTTAATCAAGCTGCATAAGCTAGTTAAGGAATTAACCCCTGAGAGCATAGCTTGGGCGCACACAAGCTTCGCCGCAGTCAAGTTCGCTGAGGATAACTACAGGTTAGTGTCTAAGATAATGAACGAGGTACTGCATGACAAGCAAGACTACCTAGGTGTTGAGATAGGTCTTGAGACAGGCAGCCCGAACCTAGCTAAGAAAATCATGCCAGCTAAGTCCGCGCCATACCCGCCCGAGAAATGGCCTGAGGTGGTTGAGGAAGCGCTTAAAATACTTCACGAGAACAGGGTAGTCCCTGCCGTGACTTTAATCCTGGGAATACCTGAGGAAACCCCTGACGACCTAGTGAAGACCTCGGAACTCCTGGACAGGATACGTCAGTACAGGAGCCTCATAGTACCCATGTTCTTCGTCCCGATGGGCGCTCTGAAAGATAGGGATTGGTTCAGGAGGAACGCCGTCAGGAGGGAACACGTAGACGTAATGCTCAAAACCCTCTACCACTCCCTCTACTGGGCTGAGGACATAATGAGCAGGTTCTACATGAGGGAAGCTAGGTACCTGCCCGCCAGAATACTCTTAAGAGCCTTCATGAGGTACGTGAAGCACAAAGTCGATAATCTGAGGCCTAAACTTGAGGAAATGATTCACAGCTAGTGAGCTACCTCGTTCTAAAGGGTGGGGTTTCCAGCGTTTGGCTGGGGTTTTGTGTCTCCAGCTTCATTTGCTGGTTTGGGGGCTCACGACCCCCATCCCGCAGAGCTCATTAAGGCATGGGCTATGCTTACGCACGCACACTCGAACCTCTTTCTCTAAGGGAACAGCCCAAGACCTACCAGTAGTGGGTTAAAAATCTCTCCCGCCACCCCCGCCTTGAACAACGAGGTTTAAGTTTAGCCTAATAAAAACGTCTTTAACTTGCTTAAGGGTTGCCCTACGCATGTAGTTCTCGACTCACCCTCTGAGCTCGCTGAGTATTTGGTTGTATCTCTGGGTTGCTGCCTGCCTCCACGCAAGCGTGTAGAGATCTATTAACTGAGGCTCACTCCCTATTATGCTAGTCACTCTTATAGCGTCTTCTTGAGTGAACGTAACGGTCTGTCCTGTCTTAGGGTCAACGTATGTTAGCGGCTTGCTTAGTAGTCCCACGTAATACTCGAACTGCTCTTGAGTTAAATTCCCGTTTAAATACTTGCTGACTAGCGTGGTCCAGACCTGCTTTAAATTACTATTAAGCTCTACCAGCACCGCCTTGAAGTAGTATATGACTGCTTTCTCGTAGGATAGCGCTAGGTTGTCGTCGAAGGGTATGCCCTCAGTTCTGTTTATCTCTAAGAAGGCTTGGTAAAGGTCTTGCCTCTCCCTCCCTTCAGGGGTTTCGAAAGCTCTCGGATTTACTGGGAGTCTGTTTATGTCGGGCTTGAACCAGACCTTCCACTGACCCTCGGTTAGGACCCAGGCTATGAACGCTTGCGCGGCTTCAGGGTTGCGTGAAGTCTTTAAGAGCGCTATGGGGTCGCCGTTGACTATGGTCTCGCCCGCCGGGATCACGTACTTGCAGTCAGGGTTTTGCGACTGAGCTATGTAGCCGTAGAAATCTATGGTGATGCCGACATCTATATCACCGGCTATGACGCCGTCCCTCACATCCCCTGATCCTTGGTAGACTTTGGCGTTAGCAGCCATAGTGGTCAGCACTTTCCAGCCCTCATCCCACCCGTAAGCCTGCAGGATTATCTCATACATCCTCGTGTTACTGGTTGATTGAGTTGGGTCCGCTATACCTACCGCCGGCTTACCTAGGGAGATGAGCTTTCGAGCGTAGTCTACACTACCTAGATCCCTCCACTTAGCCGGTTGAGGCAACCCGTAAGACTCTAGAGTAGCTAGGTTCACGGTAAACCCGAAGGAAGACATCGCGGCCGCAACCCAATATATCTTGTTATCCGGGCCGAACCTCTTCATCGGAGCACCGGCTATGTAGTCCGGTATCTGACTCACAGCGTCTAAGACTTCCTGAGAAGTTAGGGGCGCTAAGAGCCCTGCTTGATAAAGCGTATCAAATAGTGTGGGGCCGCCGCCCCACCCAACATCGTAGTTTTTCTGCTGGATAATCGGCACCCACCAACCAGCCTCTAAATACACGAAAACAACGTCCTTGATATTATATCTCCTCGCAATCTCGGAATTCAGAAACTCCCTCCTCGCTACCTCCTGGATGTCTCCTGAATGCCTGGTAACCACATACAACACAATACCCTCCGTAGCAGGTGTTGTCGTGGTAGGTGTTGTCGTCGGGGTTGTCGTGGTCGTGGTTGACGTCGTGGTAGGCGTGGTCGTAGGGGTGGTTGTTGGTGTTGTTGTCGGGCTCGTGGTCGTAGGGGTAGTAGTGGGCGTCGTAGTTGCGGGTCCTTGCAGACTAGGTAACGTAAGCAGTAAAGCGGCGGCCGCTACCAAGACTATGAAGGCAATGACCGCGACACCTAATTTGGAGAGAGCCTTACAATACTTCATACTTACCCCCAATTAAAACTAGCTCCTTCTAACAAAATAAACTATTCTTCAATCCGCTGATGTAACGCTACGGATTACTTCATGTTTTTAATTTATTAACCTTGCCGTAGTAGATGTTATTGAGGTGTCTACATGCGTAGATTAGCTACCGTAGCTTTAGTAGTCTTGCTCTTTATGTCGGTTGCGGGTTTGATGACTCCTCAACCGCTTAAGGCTGCTAAGGTCGGGATAGGTATATTGATAGACTTATCTCACGGGCAGACGGTCGGCGGGGTGGTTGAGATGATGAAGATGGTTCCTGAAGCTAACTGGGTGGTTTTGCTATCTAGTGAGGCAGACTTAGCGACCCTCCCAGACTACGTTAAGAATAATGCTGAGATTAGGTACGGCGGGTTTACCTCAACCACTCTGAAGGATGTTGACATGGTTATAATAGGTCAGGCGCTGAAGTTAGTTACGCCAGAGGAAATCAGCGCTTTAGTATCATGGTTTGGTAGTACGCCCAAAGCTATATGGGTAGCTGGGGATAGTGATTACCCGGCGCAAGGTAACGAGATAGCTCAGCAAGTAGTCAACATGGTTGCGGAGGCTGTAGGCTCCCACCTAAGGATAGATTACGTCGCAGTAGATGACACGATCTCAAACGCTAAAGCAACCTACAGAGTCGTGGGGATCGTTGACCCAGACCCTGAAGTCGCTGAGCTAGGCTACGGTGTTAAGGTAGCTCTATTCCACGGCCCAGGCCCTCTCGCCGCAGTATTAGATAACGGGACATGGGTTAACCCGATAAAAGTTAAGATACCTAACGTTTACATAGTCGCTAGAACGACTGAGGGAGGTAAGATAAACGAGTACCAGCCCTCCGCGCCGGGAGCTCCGGGCATGATCCACCAACTCTACTCGCCAGGAGATACTGGAGTGTTCCCCCTGCTAGCTGTGGAGATCCTGCCTAACGGGAACAGGATAATCGTTAGCGGTGAGTCACCTTACGGAGGCTACCAGTCCGGACTAACCTACGTATACTACGGCGTCGTCATGCAGGGTATGAGGCTATTCAGGAACCTAGTGCTGTGGGCCACAAAATATTATGGTGAGTTACTGGCTTACAAGGAATTACTCGAAGGTAAGGAGATCTTAATGAATGTCACAGAGGCTATTCAGTACCTAAGATCTAACTTAGAGCAACTGTCGTCAAGTGTTAGCGGTTTAAGTAATACCGTGTCTTCAATACAAAACACTGTTACAAGTATTCAAGGAACGTTAAGTAACGTAGGCAACCGCGTTACAACGCTTGAGAACACTGCCAGCGAGTTAGATTCGCGTGTCTCCAGTCTTGAAGGCGCTGCAACGAACATCACGACCTCACTAGCTTTAGGCGGTGTGGCTCTAGTCCTGGCATTAATCTCTTTAGCGCTAGCTTTCATGAAGAAAAAGTAGGCCTCGTTTTTAATCACTAATTTTTGGTTTAAAATAATTTATTCAGGGAGTCTCAATGAGTAGCGAGTTACTTCATTTGGTTAGGGAAGGCATTAAGCTCTATAACGAGCGAAGAGCTCCTGAAGCAGTCGCAGAACTAGTCGGTGTTGAGGGGGATACGATCGTTGTCAGCTTCTCAGGCAGTTTCTGTATGTGGTGCGGTATATACGACTGGGTTGAGGATCTCGTCTACGTCTTTAAGGAAGTAGGGCTGGAGACTAAGTTAGTGGGATTCGTTGAGCCGGAAGACCCTACAGAACCTCGCAGATTTGGTTATTTCAAGATTGTTTCAGTGGATGTGAAGGGAAGTTTTTAAAAGTTTCGCAACCGATATGATTTCGGGGCGGAGCCGACTGGCGGCTACGGGGGTAATCCCCTGAGGAAGCACCGTCCTCCTCGCGGCGCGAGGACCCCGTAAGGGGTGCGGGGAGACCCGCGGCAACAGCACAGAAACGACACGGCCGCTCCCGGATGTCGATGACGCGGTGAGGACGCTTCGGTAACGAAGCGTCAGTAACCCGCCGAGTATGGGAGCGGATGCGTTGAAACGGCTGTCCCCTCGGGAGCAAGGCCAAGCAGCGCCGATGAGAGCCGCGTGAGGCGCGGGTAGGCCGTTAAGCTCAATGCCGCCGTAGTACTGAAGACGGGCTATAGTCGGCACCGCCCCCTAACAGTGCGGGGGTTTCATATTTATTATTTCGTGTGGTTTTTAATGTGGTGGGATATGATGCTTAGAATCCCTTTCTATTCTTCTAAGGGTGTTGTAGCTAGCGAGACTTCCCTGGCTTCCGTTGTGGGGGTTAAGATTCTTGAGATGGGGGGCAACGCGGTAGACGCTTCAGTAGCTACGTCACTAGCGCTCTCGGTTAGTATACCGCACTTAGGCGGTTTAGGAGGGGATTTCTTCGCCTTGATTAAGGATCCTAATGGGAGGATCACGTTCGTTAATGGCTCGGGCTACGCACCTTCAGCGATGACTATAGAGTTTATTAAGTCTGCAGGACTTAAGGAGGTCCCGCTGGAGGGGCCTCTCTCGATCGTGGTGCCGGGAATGATTGACGGTCTCAGAGTAATGTGGGAGAGGTTAGGATCTCTTGAGTGGGGGAAGATCGTTGACCTGGTAGTAGGTGCGTTGAGGAGCGGGTTCCCGATCTCACCTAGTTTCGCTACAGCCCTCAACAACCTCAGGGACATGCTAGTTAAGGATGAGGGCTCTAGGAAAACGTACTACAGCAACGTTAACTACTACACGCCGGGACAGCTCGTCAGGTTTGACGGGATGATTAAAGCGTTAGAGATTATCAGGGATGACCCTAGGCAGTTCTACGAGGGGGACATAGCTATCAAGATTTCAGAGTATGTTAGGTCTGTCGGCGGGGTGTTGAGTTACGAGGATATGAGGAATTACAGAGCGGAGATCGGGGACCCGATTAAGCTATGCTTAGGCGACGTCACAGTGTATGAGATGCCTCCCAACACCCAGGGTATAACGACACTGCAACTACTGAAGCTTCTTGAGGGAGAACGAGAGACTAAGCCGAACTCTATAGATAGGCTGAGGACATACGTTAATTTGTTTAAGACTGTGTATAAGGTTAGGGATTCCTACGTTGGGGATCCGCGTTACATGAGTATCGGGGTAGACGAGCTATTGAGCACGGACCTACTACGCGGTAGTGCTCCAGGGCAGTCAGTGGGTCACGGCGGTGGCGGGGACACAACGTACTTCGCCGTCGTAGACGGTGAGGGCACCATAGTCTCGGGGATTCAGTCCCTCTTCTATCCTTTCGGTTCCAAGATAACGGAACCTACGTACGGCATAACCTTAAACTCCAGAGCTTCCTCCTTTAACCTACTCCCGAACCATCCGAACTCGCTAGCGCCTTTGAAGAAACCCCTACACACTCTTTCCGCTATGATAGTGGTAACTAAGGATAGGGAGATGGCTATAGGGTTGTCGGGAGGCCACTTCAGGCCGCAACTACATGCGGAGATATTTCAAAACATCTTCAAGTACGGGATGAACCCGCAGGAAGCAATAGAATACCCTAGGTTTGTATGGTATCCTGGAACCAACCTCGTAGAATTTGAGGAGGGTTTTGAGGAAGGGGTTGTCGAAGGTCACGTGCTACGCAGAGTTAAATACCCTGCGAGACTCGGCGTAGCGGCCGTAGCGGAAATTAGGGAGGGTGTTAGGGCCGGTTACGTGGATGTCAGAGGAGACGGTCTCGCTCTAGGATTGCTTTAACCAAGGACGTTCTCTAGTAGTCTGAGAGCATTCTCGAAAGCTATCTTCCTAACATCAGATTCTTTAAGGCCTCTATCCCTCAACGCGTTTAAGAGTGTCTGCACCTTATCAACGGACTCAAGTCCTTCAGGGCCTGGAAGTCCTAGGAGGCCGTGGAAATCAGTGCCTATCGCTAATATGTCCGAGCCGAACCTCTCGTAGACGTGCATGAAGTGATTAACTAAGTCGTTAACGCCGGCCCTCTTCTTAGGTGATATGAAGGAACTCACGAAGGACATCCCGATCAAGCCTTTATTTGATGAGAGGAGCTCCAGCACTTCGTCGTCAACGTTCCTCCTATGATCATGCACGGACTTAACGTTAGCGTGGCTTATCATGACGGGCTTCCTAGATATTTGGAGCACGTCGACCGCCGTCTTCTTGCTCGCGTGAGCTAAGTCTATCACTATACCCAGTTTATTAGCTTGCTTAACGAGTTCCTCACCCTCGGGAGTTAACCCGTAGTCCTTGCTTGAAGCGCAGGAAGAACCCCACTTATTATTGTAGTTCCAGGTCAGCCCTAAAGACCTAACCCCAAGCTTCTTAAGGAGTACTAGATCGTAGGGGTCGTCGATCGCGTCAGCACCCTCCAAGTGAATGAGGAAACCCAGCCTATAATCACTTGACTTAATAACGTCCTCAACATCCCTTAAAGACTCAACTATTCTCACGCCGTAAGCTTCGGAGAGCGAGTAATAGATCTTAAGATGCTCGAAAACCTGTAGTTGCGGGTACCTCATGATAACCCTGGGTAACCACCTATCCCTCTCCCCCTGCTCAAGCAATTTCACGTCGAAGGTGTGAGTACCTGGGAAAATAGATGAGAACACTAACCTCACGTTACCGCGAACATACTTAGGTATGTCAGCGTCCCTACCAATCACGTCATCTCTGAAATCCGCCAGGGGCTGCCCCCCACCGAACGTCAGGAAATATAACGAGACATCCTCATGTAAGTCTATGATCGGGTACGTCAAGCCACACACCCTATCTCAATTAACGCGAGCAAATAAAAATCTACGTTAAGTTAGGTACTCACTCATAACTTTTCTTCAGAATCCTTGAAATATTTTATATAAGGGTAAACCCCTAAGATCTCGTGGTGTAGGTAAATGAGGGTGGGTGAGTCTATAGCTGACGTGGTTGGCGGGACCCCTATGATAAAGCTTAGGAAGGTGGTGCCAGAAGATGTGGGGGCCGAGATTTGGGTTAAGTTAGAGTTCATGAACCCTTCAGGCAGTGTTAAGGATAGGATGGCTCTCTTCATGATTAAGAAGGCTGAGAGGGAGGGCAGGTTAAGTAAGGGCAAGGCTATAGTGGTGGCGACCACGGGTAACACAGGGATAGCCTTCGCTGCTTTAGGTGCTGTGCTAGGTTACAGGGTGGTCATAGTGATACCGGAGGAGATGAGTAGGGAGAGGTTCTTGCTGACCGAGCATTACGGCGCTGAGATAATTAAGGTGCCTGGAGGTGAGTCAGACGCTTTCAAAGCCCTGCAGTACGGCAAGGAACTTGAGAGGAGGCACCCCGACAAGTACGTCTTCCTAGATCAGTGGGACGATGAAGCGAACGTCGAAGCGCACTACGAGACTACGGGAAAGGAGATAATAGAGCAGCTGGGGCCTGTTGACGCTTTCGTAGCTCACGTAGGTACTGGAGGAACCCTTGTAGGGGTTGCTAAGAGACTTAAGGAAGCCAACCCGAAGACCTTAATAGTCGGCGCGGAACCGGCTGAATGCCCCGTCGCTTATAACTGGTTCTACACAGGTGTTGAGGGCCCGTGGGGTAGGCACGAGATAGAGGGTGTTGGGGACGGCTTCGTCCCCAACATAATCAAGAAGTACAAACACCTCATAGACCACTTCGAGGTAGTCACTTCAGGGGAGGCTATTGAGATGTCTAAGAAGCTAGCGAGGCTTGAAGGACTTGCCGTAGGCATTTCTTCAGGGGCTAACGTCGCGGCGGCTATCAAGATAGCTAGAAGATTCGGTATGGGTGAGGGGAAGAAGATAGTCACAGTCCTCCCGGACTACGCGGCAAGGTACTTCAGTACCAGACTCTTCGCAGAAAAACCTACTTAATAACACGGCTTTTAGAGAATTCGTAGCCTGCGTCGAAAGCCCGCAGATTTAACTCAACCCATCTCTGAGGGACTCTATTCCTTATAGCTGTCTTCAGGTCTTCCACCGTGAACGGGAGTTCGCTCTCAGCAACGCCGGCGAACGCCCCTAACACAACCACGTTCATTAGTCTCGGAGACCCTACATCCTCAGCTATCTTCGTGAAGTCGTGGTAAACCACTCTAGCATTCAGTTTTCTGAGAGACTCTATTATCTCCTCTATGCTAGGGTATTCTGCGACACCCACGTTAACGTCTATTGAGCTCACCTTCCTGGTATTCAGGATTGCGAGACCCCCCTCCCTCAAATACTGAACCCCTCTCCTCAACCCTTCTAAAGGTTCTAGAGCTAGTAGAGCGTCCGCCTCGTCTTCAAGCATTAAAGGACCGTAAACCTCCCTACCTATCCTCACGTGGGAGTGCACGGACCCGCCTCTCTGAGCAGCGCCGAAGGTCTCCCCCAACCTAACCCTCAATCCCTTAGAGAGGGCGGCGTCGCCTATGATCCTCGAGAGGAGTAGGTTACCCTGACCCCCGACACCAGCTATCATTATATGGTAGTACCTCAAGTCCTACACCCCCTTAACCCCCACTACCTCCTCGGTTGAAGGCTTTATCGCTTTCACGGGGCATACCTGAGCGCAGAGGGTGCATGAGACGCAGAGGGTGGGGTCTATGAAGGCTTTCTTAGCGTTCTTATCCCAACCTATAGCTGGGCAACCTAACTGAACGCATAGTCTGCAACCCACGCATCTACTAGTGTCGACCACGTAGTGGGTTATTACCTTACCTTCCCTAGTAAGCCTCCTAACTACCTGCAGAGCGCATTCCCGCCTGAAGATAACTAAGGTGGTTTTATTCTCGTTCACGGTCTTATCGATCGCTTTCAATAACGATTCCTCAGCGTTCTTCAAGTCGTACGGGTCAGCAACCCACACGTCGTCCACGCCTAAAGCTTTAGCGATCTCCTCGATCTTGTAGACCCTGCTCGGCGAGCCCGTGGCGGTAACCCCGGTCGTCGGCGCTGGTTGATGCCCCGTCATGGCCGTCCAAGAATTATCTAACACTAAGAAGGTTATGGCTGCTTTATTGTAGGTTGCGTTGAGTAGTGCGGGCATGCACGCGTGGAAAAACGTTGAGTCCCCTGCCACAGCTACTATAGGGCCCTCCGAGTAACCGGCGTGGTACTGCCCTTGAGCAACGCCTATGCCCCCGCCCATGATGTAGTTAGTATCGAGTATTTCGTACGGGTTATCGAAACTCACTCTCTTGGTGACTTTCTCCTTTGAAGGCTCTATCTCCTTAGCGAAGAGTCCGTAACCCCCCATCTCGTAACAACCTATGTCGCCGTTAACTATCCAAGCACCCTTAAACCTATCCCTATACTTGTTGACCGTCTTATGTAGAGCGAACCTAAGCACCCAGTAAGTCCCTAGGTGAGGGCATCCAGCACACATCATCGAGGATCTCGGGGCTATGATCTTCCTTACCTCGGCTTTAACCTTCCTCCTCTCATCACTAGGTTCATAATATTTAGAACCCACCAAATTAGAGACTGCTCTTAAAACTTGCGCGAGCCCTAACTCACCGAAGCTCCTTATAGTGCCTGATCCCCTACCTAACACCTTAACCTCAGGACAGCAATCCTTGCTTAGAGCCCTGACCTGCTCCTCAACGAGAGGGTCCCCTTCCTCAACGACCAAGACCTCCCTTAAGTTACTTAAGAACTTAGATAGTTTCTTGGTGGGGAGCGGGTAGGGAGTCCCTACCTTGAAGATCCAGGGCTTGACGCCGCTGTCTAGCCTCGCTAAAGCGTCCTTAACGTAGGAGTACCCTATACCTGAAGCCACCACACCCACATCCACGTTGCCTTCCTCAACCCAGTTAAGAGGCAATTCCTCAACGAATTCCTTAATATTGTCTAGTCTTTCCAGCTGCCACGCGTGCTTAGCCGAGGGACCTACCTCACCCCCATACTTGTAGGGGCCGTAAACGTTGTACCTGAAGGGCAGCCCGTAATGCCTGTTAAAGAAGACCTTATTCCTCTCCCTCCTAATCTCGCCGAACGTCACGTCACCTGTTGAGTGGCTGATCCTGGTCACAGACCTTACGAAAACCGGTAACTCAAACTTTTCTGAGTAATCAAAACCTAGCCTCACCATCTCCTTAGACTCCTGCTGATCGGCAGGCTCTAATATCAACACGCCAACACTCCTAGCTAAGGGTCTCGTGTCCTGCTCCGTGGAACTGTAGAAAGCTCCTGGGTCGTCAGCCGCGTACACTACGAGACCTCCGGGAAGCCCTCCGTAAACCACCGTAGCAAACATATCCATGTACCAGTTAACCCCGGCGTTCTTAGCCGTCACTAGAGCGCGAGCGCCAACACTGGCAGCACCGACAGCAACGTCGAAAGCTACTTTCTCGTTAACCGACCACTCCACGTAGATGCCGTGATCCTTGGCTATCTCAGCTAGTGTTTCGATCACCTCAGATGAGGGTGTGCCAGGATAGCCCGTAGCTACTTGAACCCCTCCCTCTAAAGCGCCTCTAGCTACTGCCTCGTTTCCTTGAAGGAGGAACCTGCTCCCCGGCTTATCTAAACCAACAATATGCACTACCACAACACCACAAGTAAGTAACGGATTACCTACGTTTTAAGCATGGATTAATCCATTCTAGTAAACTATTATCAAGGCGTGCAGATGACGAGTGGGTGAAGCTTTAATAAAGTCTTATGAAGCTTGATGCATCCTTAAAAACCTTGTGTAGTCTACTAAGGCCTTCACGACCTTAACCGCCCGCTCAGGAGTCTTGAACGTAGGGATCCGGGACTCATGCATTTTCCTCCTCTCAACGACCTCCACAGAACCCCCGCCTATGTATACGGGAACTATAGTCTTCCCCGAGTTAAACCATTTCTTAATGACTTCACTAGCTCCCGGTATCGGGTCGCCGAATATGGTTAGGATTACGTCTATGTTAGGATCCTTAACCAAAACCTTCAAGACTTTATCATATCTTTCCGCGTCAGCATCCCCCGTAAGATCCAGCGGGTTACCCACTATGCAGTGGGTCGGTAACTCACTACGTAAGCTCTCTCTAGAAGACTCTTCTAGGCTAGCTAGCCTCAGCCCGAGCATCTCAGCGTAATCCACGGAGACTATCCCTGAACCACCTGAGGAAGTGACTATCTGAATCCTCTCACCGTCTGTCCTGGGCAGTAGGGCCAGGCCCTTAGCTATATCGTATAGTTCTTCTATGGTGTCGGCAACTGCTATGCCCGCCTTCCTGAAAGCTGAGTAGTAGATGGCGTAAGAACCTGCTAGCGAGCCCGTGTGTGAAGCTACCGCCCTCACACCTGAGGGGGTTCTGCCGGACTTGAGGACTACCACAGGCTTTTTAAGGCTGGTCTCCATAGCCACTCTCAAAAACCTCCTGCCGTCCCTAACGCTCTCTATGTACATGGCGATAGCTCTCGTTTCGGCGTCATCCCTCAAGTACTCCAGTAAGTCGGTCTCGTCCACGTCTATCTTATTCCCTAACGCCGCCATCTTACTCACCCCGATACCTTCCTCCTCAGCCCATAACTCGAAAGCGGCCGCTATGGTACCGCTCTGGGAAACTATGGCTAGAGGCCCTCTACTCCTTATCAACGGCCACGAAGCGCATAACCCGACGTGCGGGTTATTCACGCCCTGGCAGTTAGGTCCTAAAACCCTTACGTTATTACTGATAGCTTTATTCTTGAGCTCCTCCTCTAGCCTGCGACCCTCCTGAGTCCCGGTCTCCCTGAAACCGCCGGAGATTATCACGGCTACCTTAACCTTCTTAACACCTAATTCATCGATTACGCTAGGCACTAACCTGGCAGGGACTACCACGACGGCTAAGTCTATGTTTTCAGGGACTTCCAGAACAGACTTATAGCATTTCAGGCCTAGAATCTCGTTGGCTGAGGGGTTGATTGGGTATATCCTCCCCTTATACCCTCCCTCAACAATATTCTTAAGTATCACGTGACCCGTCTTCGAGGGGTCTCTGGAAGCTCCTATGACTGCCACGGACTCGGGCTCGAAAAATAGTCTTATTGCTGAGCTCATGCCTAACCTCTCGTAATCTAAGCTTTAGCACTCTTAATAGATTCCTCCAATATCTCGACAGCTACGTCAACGTGTTCTTCCTTGATAAGGAGAGGCGGCTGCAACCTCAGTGAGGAGGTGCCAGCACCTAACAGTATTAAGCCCCTCTTAAAAGCTTCTTCTATAACCTTCTCCCTGAACTTCTTGTTAGGTTCTTTCGTCTCCTTACTCTTAACGAACTCGACACCGACCATCAACCCCTTACCCCTCACGTCCCCTACCTCCTCATACCTGTCCTTGAGTTCGTTCAGCCTCTTCATCAAGTACTCGCCTTGCTTAGCAGCGTTCTCAGGAAGCTTCTCCTCTAAAATCACGTCCAGGACAGCTATCGCGGCGGCGACCACTATAGGGTTACCGCCCAACGTGTTCTCGTGCGCGTCCGGCTCCCACTCAAGCAACTCAGCTCTAGCGACGCAGGGGCCGAAAGGTAAGCCGTTCGCGGCCGCCTTAGACATGGTCATCACGTCAGGTATAACGCCGTCGTAGTGTTGCACCGCCCACAACTTACCTGTCCTGCCGAAACCTGTCTGAACCTCATCTATTATCAAGTAGAACCCGTACTTCCTGCTCATCCTATAGAGTTCCCTCAGGAATTTCTCAGGCGCCGGCACAACACCTCCGGCACCCAGTATGGGCTCAATTATCGCTCCAGCGATCTCATCCGGCGGGACCACGTGCTGGAATAAGAAGTCCTCCATGTAGGATAAGACAGCGTCAACACACTCATCGCCTTCAAGTCCTTTGAACGGGCACCTATAAGTGTTGGGGAACGGCACGTGCACGGCCCCCGGCATGAACGGGAAGAACCTCCTCCTAGCGCTGAGCTTAGTCGTGGTGAAGGATAGGGAACCCATGGTTCTTCCGTGGAAGCCTGGCACGAAACCCAGCACGTACGGCTTGCCGGGGGAATGCCACTTAACAGCCTTTAAAGCACACTCCACAGACTCAGTTCCTGAATTACCGAAGAAGACCCTCTTCTTAAAATCCCCGGGCGTTAGCGGGAGCAGCTTCTCAGCGTAAACTACCTGTAGGTGGCTGTAGAAATCGCAGGAATTCGTGTGGTCAAGTAAGTCAACAACCTCTTTTATAGCCTTAACGACTCTCGGATGCCTGTGACCAACGTTCGTCACAGCTATCCCGGAACCGAAATCAAGGAATACGTTGCCGTCAACATCCTTAACCCAGACGTAACCAGTCTCCGCAGGAACCAGGGGGGCTGTCCTAGTCAAGGAAGTCGAGAGCAACGCCTCATCACGCTTAATCCACTCAAGAGCTTTAGGACCGGGAGGTGGGACAACTATCGAAGGCCTCTTATAATCCCACAAAACTTAATCACCGAATCTCCCTACCGTAAAGGATTAAAACATAGAATTTACGTAAACAAAACAAAAAATCCACCGTCAGTCCGTACGTCAACTAAGCACCACCCTCAAACACTTAATTATCTCTAATGAAACGAAATACGAGTATGCAGAAACCTGAGTGAGGCCCAGTCACTTAAACCTGACAAGCTTCCTCTTATCAAACTTAGGATGCTTCACGTAATCGAGCGCGCTCCCCTTAGCTTCCGTAACACGCATGTGGTTAATTAACCCCCTGAAAAAGCCGCCGGCCACGCCGTCCCCAACCAACGCGTAGCCCTGCGCGGTCTCCTTAGTTATTTTAGCTCCCGGCAGACTCCCTACAGGCGCAACCCTCACGGAACCCAAAACCGCGGAGTCTTTAATACTGCTTATCAGTAAGTTCCTGATGAGATTGATTCTAGATAGTCTTCCAGAGTAAAGCACTTCCTTAGGCACCCCCACACTGTACGTTAGGGCGTGAACGGCTTTCATGATCCCGTCAACCATAGCGTTTAGTAATTCAAGGCATTCGGGCCTGGCAGTGGAACACTCCGCCAGCTCCTCAGGAGTCCTACAACCGGAAACGTAGGAGAGCCCGCCGGTAAACACGTCTGTCTTCGACCAGTTCCTAACTAACTGAACCAATTCTAGGTCGGCGCAACCCATCGATAAGAAACCCGGGCCGGGCATCGTGGTCCCGCCGAACGCGTCCATAATAAGACCCTTACTAACCCCCACGACGGCGTTGTATCCGAAGCCTAGCTCAGATAAGATGAAGGAGACCTCGCCGTAAGGTATCCTGAGTCTCTCAGCTTGTAGGTGCGTTGCGAGGACGGCGACCGCCAACTTATCCGCTGTCCCTAAATCAATCTTGTTCAGCTTCTTGAATCCCTGCACTGTGGGGAGGTTTATGATGCCGGGTATGAAGACTACTGGAAGCCGGCGTTTCTTAAACTCAATCATTGTTTTAGCCATCGCGTAGTAAATGTAGGAACCTACGTCTCCCTCGGCAACGCCGCGCTCGATCTCCTCCTTAGTCGTTAAGAGTATGTAGGTGTAGTACCAATCCTCGAAAACGTCGTCAGGTATTTCATCAATGTAGGTTACCTCAACTCCGTAACCTGAAGGACCTACGATGAGGTCGTAAGGAGATAACTTCTCAACAGCTTTCACGAGTAGCTCGGGCTTAAACGCTACCTCGCTAGACTCGAGGACTACCTCGCTCTTAACCACCCCATCCTCCAGCAAGCATAGATCCATAGTCTTGGTTCCCGGGTCAATCCCCACAACACGAACCAACTACACACACCGAAAACACTTTCGTCTCGTAGTCATTAAAATAATATTATTTCTAAGTAACCATACTTACGGTAGGGTTTAAGAGTGTTGTCGAGTGTAGGGACTTCGGGTAAGTTGTTGGTTGGCGTGATACACCTTCCTAGACTGCCTAGCACCCACTACGTTGGTGAGGTAGGGGTGGAGGAAGTTGTTGAGAGAGCTGTTAAGGAATCTAGAATACTTGAGGAGTTAGGGTATGGCGGGATTATAGTGGAAAACTTTGGTGACGCGCCTTTCTTGAAGAGGGTTAGGGACCCTCTAACGCTGGCGGCGTTCACGGTCGTAGCTAGGGAAGTCGTTAAGTCTGTGAGGATTGATGTAGGGATTAACCTCTTAAGGAATTCAGGTCTTGAAGCTTACTCCGTAGCCTTAGCCACGGGAGCCAAGTTTATTAGAGTGAACTCGCTGATTGAGACATTGCTAACGGATTCAGGGGTTGTGGGGCCTGAGGCGCCGAGGCTTAGAAACGTCAGGTTTAACTATCCGGGGGTGAAGATATTCGCTGACATCGTTTGTAAGCACGGGAGTAGCCTGAGTTACCTAGCTTACAGAGAACAAAGCCTCGTTAAAGGCGGTACGGAACCTCTGGAGGATCTAGTCGCCGATGCCGTGGAGAGGGGGAGAGCTGACGCGTTAGTAGTGACGGGGACTAGAACAGGGGAGGAACCTGACGTGGAGTTCTTAAGTAAGGTGAAGAGTGTTTCACCCGTTCCCGTCTTAGTAGGTAGTGGCGCGACGCCGGAGAATCTAGAGGTATTGCTGAGGAGAGCTGACGGCGTGATAGTTGGCTCATACATTAAGGCGGACGGCAAGGCGGGCAATCCCGTAGATTTTGAGAGAGCTAGGAGATTCATAAGTAAGTTTAACGAAGTGATACGGAAGCTGGGATAGATCCCTAGCTTAGTCTTAGCTTCCCTTCCTTAGCTAACCTAGCCAGAGCCTCCTCAAAACTCTCCCCGATCTTTAACACGTACTTGAGGTATGTCCCGGTCCTGCCGACCTCGTCTCGCCTGCTGAGAAGCCTAACCCTCTCATTAACTACGTTTATTGAGACCCCCAGAACTGAGGCTACATAACCCTCGTAGTTAATGACGGGCGCCTCAAGATGTCCTCTCTCAGTCGGGATGATTAGCACCAGGTTTTTATTCACGCCCGGCTTCCTAACGTTTTTCCTCAGTTCTTCGAGAGTCACGAGCCCTCCGAACTTATAGAATTCCCATTCCGTCGGGTTGGTCTCCTTGAGAGGGAAGGACACCACCTCCCTACCCTCCGGATCCAACTCTACGTAGGCTTTAGGGGTTGAAGCAGGTGTTGCCTTAACTATGTACTGCTTATGTATGATGTAGTTAAGTCTCTCTAAACAGAGCACGATCCTGTAGGGCTGTGTTAGATACGTTATGACCACGTCTATGTCGCTGGTCGGCGTTACGTCCCCTCTTGCTAGGGAGCCGTGTACGGCGGCGCTCACGCCGCAACTACTTAAATCCTCAACTATTCGGGTAGCCCTCGACCTCAGCCTAGCTAGTAAATCCCATCTACCCTTATCATAAACGACCTCTCTGAACTCAGGGATTCTCTGGATCTTGTGGCGCGGCACGGGACCCACGGCCATCACCCCTTAGTGAGGAGAGCGTAGAAGAAGCCTGTCGTGTTATGTTTGTGGGGCCACGCTCTCATAGTGCCAGGTAGGAAGCCCTCCTCGTAGGGTCCCTTAATAGGCACTATCTTAGCTTTCTTCTTCTTGATGACGCGCTGTATCACGTCCTCACCCTGTTCTCTAAGGAGTGAGCACGTCGAGTATAGTAGGTACCCGCCGGGCTTAAGCATCTTCAGACCAGCTAGTAAGAGCTCGTACTGGAGTTGCGCTAGCTTAGGAACCTCCTCTTCCAAGAGTCTCCACCTCAGGTCAGGGTTCTTCATCAAGGTTCCGTCGGAACTGCACGGAGGGTCTACGAGGACTCTGTCAGCCACGTTCTCACCAACTATTCTAGGCGCTTCCCTCCCGTCCCTCTCGTAAATCTTAACTATAGTTATCCCAGCCCTCTCAAGCAATCTCCGCATCCTACTAATACGTTTAGCATCCACGTCGAAAGCGTGGATGACCCCCTCATTCCTCATTAACTCACCGATGAGTTCCGTCTTACCTCCGGGAGCTGCAGCTAAATCAACCACTACCTGACCTGGTTTAGGATCAAGCAGTATGGCGGCTAACGCGGCTGACTCGTCTTGAATAACTATCTTACCCTCTCTTAAGAGTCTGGACCTATCGAAGTTGTAAGGCCCTTTAAACTTTATCACCGTAGGAACTACCTGAGATACTTCAAGATCCTTAACCTTGCTTTCCTCAAGTTCCTTAAGAACCTCCTCGACAGTGGCTTTCAGAGTGTTTACCCTCACGGATATTTTAGGGGTCTTTAAGAAGCTCTTGAATAGCTCTGCCGCCTCGTCCGCACCGATCAACTCACTTATTTTCTTGATATACCATGCCGGCAACAAGTACTTCAAGGTAAGCTCTTCCTCAGGCGTCTTAGGCCTGTACTCGAAACTCACTAACCTATCTATCAAGTCCCAGAACCACATACCGACGAATGGGTGGGAAGCTTCCGAAAGATATTGGGAAACCTTATTCTTGATCTTATCGAGATCCCTGAACCTAACCCTATCCCTGCTGAAGACCATCAAACCAATAAAGACTCTGAGAGCTGCCCTGAGATTAGCTTCCAGGAGTAGCGGGTTGGTAACGCCTGAGAATTCCTTGATTAAGTTGTCTATGATACCCAGCCTCAACATTATGTTGTAGAATATGGCGGTGAGAGGGGGGTCACGCCTAGTCCCGAGAACGCCGAACTCCTTGAAAGCGTTCCTCTTAGCTTGCTGTGAAGGCTTGATACTCTCAGCTAGCTTCACAGCCTTAATCAAAGCAGCTACGTCCACCCACTCAAGCTCGTAAGGCTCCTTCACCATACCATCCTAACTACCTACACACCTATATTAACAGCTCAACTATTAACTTTATGACCGAGGACTAACAAGAACTCTGTTTAAAATACCTGAGTCTAGTATAATGTGGGAGGTTAGGCGAGTGACTGGAGAGGAGAAGAGGGAAACCCATAAGAACAAGATATTCGAACCCTACGAGAACCACAGCAAGTATTTGATGCAGGACCCGCTAATCGAGGTGAGGGAATACTCAGATCACGTAAGGATACTGGCGGAGGTCTCGGATCAAGACCCTAGCTCAGTGATTGTACGCCCCGTCGATACTTCAAGAATAGAGATACTTTTTAGATATAGGGGGCGTAATATCAAGAAGCTAATAACGCTCACGACCGACGTCAGCCTAGATAATTACGAGATAAAGGTAAAGAACGGCGTCGCGAAAATAAATCTACGTAAGAACCCTAAGTGAGTGGAGTAGTTTTCCGCGGGTTTGGGAGCTCATAGCTCGCTATGCTCACACCCAATACCGTGAATGCTTAAAACACCTCCCTACCCCAGGGAAGCGTGCTACCGCATATTAAGTTGTTTCTTTAAATTCTGGAATTAATCTTAGGTTTAGGGGTTAAGGGAGTTTGGATATAAGGGGTAGTCTCAGGTATTTAGATAACGTGCTGATTCTAATGATTGTTTTCTCCCTTGCTTTATTCTCCCTCTTCCTCATACTGCCCTTAGCTGACATGATCTCACTCCCACTAGCTTTCACGCTGGAGAGATTGGTTAGCGGTACTAAAACAGGTTATTCACTTATCGAGTTATTCAGTGATCCCAGACTCTTCAGGACGTACTCAACCACGGAGCCTGTGAAGATTTCTCAGTTAGGTGGTGCCACGCTAGTTAATTTCATAGGATGGAATTTCGGGGTCATACCTAACACTCTAATAATAGCTTCTCTAGTCACGTTAAACACTACAGTGTTAGGCTTGGTCGTGGCTTTCATAATGGCTCGTTACGATTTTAGGGGTAAGATGCTCATGCGTGTCCTAGCTTACATGCCGTTATTAATGACCCCGTTCGTTAACGCGTTCGTCATAAAGAAGCTGTTCTCGTTTGACGGGCTCTTCTCATACATCATTAACTCGGTGATCGGCTTGCCTCTCAAGATCAACGTGGACGGGATGTTCGGCGTCGTATTAACTCAGTCTATGGCTTTCTGGCCCATAGTATACTTAAACGTGTACTCAAGCATGATATTGATAGATCCGAGTCTGGAGGAGCAGGCCGAGAACTTAGGGGCTAGGGGTTTTAAGCTCTTCAGGAGCGTCACGTTACCCCTCTCACTACCCGGTCTAGCGGCCGGTGCTGCGGTGGTCTTCATTTTCTCTATGGAGGATTTGGGCGGCCCAATAGCTTACGGCTTCTACGACGTGCTTTCCTACAGCATCTACAGCAACATTAAAGCCGCTCAAAACATAGGTGAGGTCGGGGCTTATGTCGGCGCCTTATCCATAGTCTTGCTGGCTCTCGCGCTAGCCATATTCTTCGGGATTAAGAGGTACGTGTCGCTGAGGCAGTACGCTATGTTGAGCAGGGGCGGTAGGTGGATACCTAGGGTTAGGAAGCCTAAGCTAGTCGGTAGCTTGATAATATACTTGGTAGTGCTCCCCGTGATGGTGTTCACCGCTATGCCGCAGATAGGTGTTTTCATAACTGCTTTCAGTGTTAGGTGGTCTAGAGCGTACCCGGAGGGCTTCACCCTAGACCACTTCGCGAGCATACTCAAGAACCCGGACGTGATAACGGGCTTAAGTAACAGTCTCAAGTATGCGGCGATTGCCACGACCATAATAACGGTGTTAAGTCTTTCATCAGCTTACGTTGCTGCCAGGAGCAGGCTTCAGACACTGAACGAGGTCTTAGACATGATCAGCACATCACCGCTAGCCATACCGGGGCTGGCGATAGCTTCCGGGTACATAGTAATGTTTACTTCATGGCCTTTCAAAGACACTTTCCTAGACCCTCTCTCAATTTACGGTCCGTGGTTGCTGGTCGTCCTAGCTTACACGGTTAGGAGATCGCCGTTCGCTACTAGAGTGATTTACGCGGGCTTACAGCAAGTACACGTGGCTTACGAGGAAGCAGCGATGAACTTAGGTGCTTCGAGGCTGAGGACCTTAGCAACCGTAGTCATACCGCTACTAGGTCTTAACATCCTCAGCGGCGCTTTACTAGCCTTCGTGTACTCAATAGCTGAGACAAGCGTTTCAGTTACTGTGGGGGCTATAGTAGCAGGTCAAAAACCCCTCACCGCCGTCATGCTTGACTTCCTGACCGGCGGGCGCTTAGCAGGGCTTCAGTTAGCTGCCGCCATGGCTGTCTTAATAGTGGTGACGCAATTATTAATAATCTTCGTGACCAATGTATTCTTGAAGCAGAGGTACGCGTTTATAGGTGTGTGAGAATGACTAGAGTCAGCTTGAGGAGGGTTGTGAAGAGATTCGGTAACGTGTACGCGGCTAAAGACGTAGAGCTAGACATCGCTAAGGGCGAGTTCTTCACGTTGTTAGGGCCCTCAGGCTGCGGCAAGACAACCACTCTAAGAATAATAGCTGGTTTCGAGTACCCTGACTCAGGACAGGTGTTTTTCGACGAAGAGGACGTCACGCACACTAAGCCTTACGAGAGAGGTACCGCGATGGTTTTCCAGAACTACGCTTTATGGCCTCACATGAGCGTCTTCGACAACGTAGCTTACGGGCTTAAGGTTAGGAAACTACCTAAGGAAGAGATTAGGAGGAGGGTTTTAGAGGTTCTCGACTTAGTTGGTTTGAGGGGGCTGGAGGATAGGTACCCCCTACAACTCTCGGGCGGTCAGCAACAGAGGGTTGCGTTAGCTAGAGCTCTCGTAGTAGAGCCTAAGGTCCTCTTACTAGACGAGCCTTTGAGCAACCTTGACGCGAAGTTGAGGATTAGGATGAGGGAGGAAATCAAGAAAATACAGAGAACGCTAAACATAACGACTATCTACGTAACGCATGATCAGGAGGAAGCCATGAGCATCTCCGACAGGGTTGCAGTCATGAATCAAGGGAGGATACTCCAGGTAGGGACTCCTCAAGACATTTACTTTAGACCCAAGAACATCTTCGTCGCGACATTCATAGGTAAGTCAACCCTACTCCAGGGTAAGGTAGTCAAGAAAGACGCTGATAGAGTGGTGGTTGATGTAGGCGGTGAAGCGAGGATCGCCGGGAAACTAGCGAGTGATTCAGGGATTAAGGAAGGGGATGACGCGGTGCTCGTCATCAAGCCCGAGGACTTCACGGTGGATCCCCCTGGGGAACCCTATAACGCGATCGAGGGTGTGGTGGAGTTCTCCATGTTCCTAGGCTCGTTCACTCAATTAAGGATGTCGGTCGCTAACCAGAACTTGAAGGTCTTCATCGACCCGAAGAAAGAGGTTAAACCAGGCAGTAAATTCGTTATATACGTTAAAATAGATGACGTGCTGGTGTTCCCCAGGAGTGAGGAAGTTCTCGAGGTAGTATAACCACTTATTTTAGCTTCCTCGAATATAGTATGTGAGGGGTCCGCTTTGAGGAAACTCACTTCAATACTGGTAGGTCTCCTGATTTTAAGCGTTCTAATACAGCTTGAACTACCTACTACGAACTTAAGCAGAGCGTATTTCAATACTGGAGCGCCGCCAGACATTATAAGGATTGATGACCCCACGTACTGCCTCCCGGCAGTGCTTACGAGGGGTTCAACACTCAAAATATCCATGAAGTATTCGGGTCAGGAGATCCAGGTATTGAGTGTTAGGTTGTACGGTGTGGGCAAAGAGTACGAGGTAGGTAACTTAACCGTTACTACAGGGCCTGGCACAGCAACTATTGAGGCGTTACTTCCGGATATGGAGTCAGGGCTCTACACAGTATTGGTTGAGGCGTTGGTTGACGGCACTAAATATGAGGTGGTCAGCCCTAGGAGTTTGTGGGTTGTTGACGAATACCCCGCGTCGCTTAAGATAATGCATCTCAGCGATATCCACATCGGCATATCCATGGATAATTGGTGGGCTTCCGACAGGTATGAGAGGTACGTGGCTCTAGCAAATTATATCGAGCCGGACATAGTCTTAATTACCGGCGATATCGCTGATGTGGGTAGTGACGTATATTCGTACAGAGACTTCATGAGGATCACCAATAAATTCATGAAACCGACCTTTTGCGTCCCCGGAAACCACGATTGGTCTCAGGTAGGTAGTTTAAGCAGTTTCTACAAGCTTTACGGCACGTACGTAGGTCCTCGCTACTGGGTTAGGGAGGTAGGGAACTTCGTTTTAGTAGGGCTGGACACGGGTTATGGCGGGGTTCTAGACACGGAACAGCTGACCTGGCTTAACACTACGTTAAGCGTCTACAACACGTCCGAAAAGAAGATACTCATACTAATGCATCACCCGCTCTTCACAGGTTTCGGCATACTATCAGGCAATTCCTCGAGTTACCAGTCATTGCTGGGTTCTATGTACCCTAGCTGGCGCGAGAACTTGGGTGTGGCGCTCGCCTTCCTTCAGATCATAGACCGCTACCCCAACATCATAGGCGTCTTCTCAGGACATATACACGCTGACTCAACGCGCTTATACGCTTACAGGACGTGGTTCATGACCGTGACAACGGCTGACGGCGGTACGTCTCAGTACAGGGGTTACAGGCTTTACCAGGTTTACGTCAACGGCACTGTGAGAGCCATTAACTACGGTGGGGGAACATACTCCGAGAACGCTTCATACCCCGCTGACGGCTTCAATCTTAAGGTGGTTGCTGACGCTAACTTAACACTATACGCTAACCTAATATCAACTACTTCACAATTACCGCTCACAACCGATAACTTCACACTCTACTTCTTCTTAAATAAGACGCTTGACATGCCGTCATACAAGCTCTACGCAAGATATAACACAACCAACGTAGGCTGTGAGCACACAACATACGGAGACTTATGGCTAGCTAAATGCAGCGTGCCGTTGAAACAGAACATGAAGCTATACTTGATTTACTCATCATACCCGGACGAGACACCGCCCTCAGTCCAAATAACGTACTACACCCCCACAAAACCTATCTCAGGAAAAAGCGTGGTGACCGTATACATAACCGCGTCAGATCCTGGCTGGGGTCTCGACACAGTCAAGCTACTCTATAAGAAGCCCGGAGACCCTGAATGGAGTGAGGCAGCTGTTCAAGAATCTCAAGGAACCTACATAGCTCAAATACCTCAACTAACAACTAATCAAGTAATAATAAAAGCAGTAGCTACCGACATAGCCGGGCACGTGACAGAGACTCAGGAAGTAACCATAAACTACGTGGAAGTAACGACAACACCTACAACAACACCAACAACCACCCCTACGACCACAACACCGACAACCACGAGCCCGACAACAACACCTACTACCACGTCGACCACAACCACACCAACTACAACGCCCACGACCACTTCTACGATAACATCTACAACCCCTACTACCACACCGACCACGACACCGACAACTACCTCACCCACGCAATTGCCGGGACCTGTCATTGAGTGGTGGTTGCTGGCAGGAGTTCTGATCGCGGTAGTGGCCGTAGTAATTATCTTAGTAATGGTTAGGGGACGTAAATAACCTAACTACTTAGGTTCCCACCTGAAGTCTAGGGTTGTTTTTATGTTGAAGGTATGTTAAGACAGCTACCCCTGCATTATATAACGCGATGTTATATAGTTCTAGCAAGGCTATGGAAGGCCACTTGATTAGGAGTGATCCGCCCAAGCTGAGAATGAAGAGTAGTAGGAGGGAAGCCCCATACTTACTCATCCCCTCCGCGATTAGTGAGATCCCTATGAACAGTAGGCTTATAGTCATTAAAGCGAAGAACTCGTAGGAGACAAATCCGTGAGGTTTCGTGCCTTCCGGGAAGACACCTATTAGTAGTAGGTGGAGGATAGCGATTAAGAAGATGCCGAGACTCATGAAACCGATCCTAGACTTAAAGAAGTCTAGCAAGCTCGGTATGTACGTTAGTGCTACGAGAGTGGCGAGTATTAAGCCCGTGTTAAACACGTAATTGTTTTCGAGGCCCACCCTACCTAAGTCACTTAACGCGTTCTTGAACACGTTGAACCATGGGTTGATTAAGATTGAAGCAAATATGAATACGTACGCGATAATGAAAGCTAGTAAACCGTTGTAACGGAGGTATTTAGTAAGGGATTTGCTCAGAGTAGATCCCTCTAAATTAATTAGCTAGCGAATATAAGCTCTATTCAATGCGTCCCTCTTGCGGGGAATGGCGACGTCGAACGTAAATAAGTGTGTTTACGTTATGCTTATTACCTAAAATAACTATGTTAACTAGGTAAATTACGCTGTTGGGGGATTCAAGTGTTGCTAAGAATACTTAAAGCTGAGGAAGCCGTCGGCAAGATTCTCGCGTACGACGTTTCTCTAGTGACTGAGTCTTTTAAGGGGGCTTTCCTGAGGCGCGGACACGTCATAACTAGCTCGGATGTTGAGGTGCTTAAGAAAGCAGGACATAACTACGTTTACGTTTACGATAGTTTAGGGAGCGCGGTAAACGACTTGCATGAGGAGGAGGCGGTGGTTGAGCTCGGTAAGTATTTAGCGGGCGGTAACGTTGAGGTTTCCTTAGGTGATGAGGGTAAGGCAATCCTTAAATCCACCGTCCGGGGCCTCCTAAAAATTAACAGTTCTTGCTTGGAGAGGGTGAACTCCACAGGGGTTTTCGTGGTCGTTACTAGGCGTAAGGGCGTGGCAGTTGACGCAGGCAGCGTCGTCGGCATCGTTGACTTAATACCGCTCACCGTGCCTAAGGACTACTTAAGCAACCTACTCGCTGAGTTAGGAGGTTGCAGACCGGTTATTGAGGTAAGTCCTTTCAATAAGTTGAGGGTGGGTGTCGTGATCACTGGTACGGAAGTTTTCGAGGGTTTGATAGAGGATAAGGCTTCGCCAGTGGTTAAGAGTAAGGTCTTAGAGTACGGTGGGTTGGTATCGGAGATCGCTATAGTTCCTGACGACTCGACACGGATTAAGGAAGCCATAACAAGGTTTTTAAGAGAATACGACGCTGTGATCGTGACGGGAGGGATGAGTGTGGATCCAACAGACCTAACACCTAAGTCTATCGCTGAGGTAGCTGATGAGGTCGTTATGTACGGGATACCCATCAAACCCAACACCATGAGTATGGTAGCCTACGCTCAGGGAAAGCCGATAATAGGGGTTTCTTCGGCGATAATATATTATAGTAGGTGGAACATACTGGACGTGTTATTACCTTGGGTGATGGCTAAGGAAAGAATAGATAGGAAATACTTGGTTGGTTTAGGTGAGGGTGGTTTGACGGACGAGTTCCTTAAGGGCAGGGGTTGGCGTTGAGTCCTTCACCAATCCTTAAAGACAGGTACGGGAGAGCCGTAGACAGGTTCAGGGTGAGCGTTACCCAGAGATGTAATCATGCCTGCATATTCTGCCATAGGGAAGGGATTTTCAGGTTTGAGGAGGAGGCCCTAGATCCGGGTGATTACGGCTTCCTAGCGAAAGTCTCTAAAGCCCTCGGCATAAGTAGGTATAAGTTGACGGGCGGCGAGCCCCTAGTAAGGAACGATATAGCGGAGATCGTCAGGGAGTTGAAGTTTCACGCTGACGAGGTCTCGCTCTCGACCAACGGCTCATTACTTAAGGATAAAGCGCGCTCCCTAGCGGATGCCGGGCTAGACAGACTTAACATAAGTCTCCACTCATTCAGGGACGATGTGTTCGCCTACATCGCTAGAGCACCGTTAAAGCCTGTTATGGAGGGTCTTACCGAAGCTCTTGACGCAGGACTTAACGTGAAGATAAACTTCGTCGTCATGAGGTCCAACGTTAACGAAATCCCGAGACTACTTGACTTCGCGACTAGCTCGGGCGTTTCCGTGAATCTAATAGAGTTAATACCTTTAGGAACCCCTCAACACGTGTATGAGAAAGAGTATGTAAGCCTTAACGGGGTGGAGGGTCTGGTGGAGCGGAGAGCCGTCAAGAAGTACTATAAAGACTTCCAGAATAGACCGACCTACGTGTTAGATAACGGTACGGAAATCACTTTGATTAGGGGTTACGGAAACCCATACCTCTGCAGTGGGTGTACGCGCTTAAGACTCACACCCAGCGGGAAAATCAAGATATGTATTTTCAGGGAGGATGCGTTCGTTGACGTTAAGGACGCTATAAAGAACAGGGATTCCGCAGCCTTAGAGGAAGCGCTTAAGAAAGCTACTTTATTAAGAGAGCCGTATTTTAGGTAGGGGGTGCTCGCGTTGAGTGTTAGGATGGTCGACGTCTCCTCCAAACCGGAGGTGTTCAGGGAGGCTGTAGCCGAGGGCTTCATAAAGCTTAAGAAAGAGACGGTGAGGCTCGTTAGGGAGGGCTTGGTAGAGAAAGGCGATGTTCTGACGGTCTCATCAGTAGCTGCTTTACTAGCCGTTAAGAAAACACCTGAGTTACTACCACTAACACACAACATACCGATAATGCACGTCTCCACCTCGTATGAGGTGCTAGATGATGGGGTAAAGGTTACTGTGGTGGTGAGAACCACAGCGAAGACAGGGGCTGAGATAGAGGCTCTCGCAGGGGTTATGTCAGCACTGCTAAACATATGGGATATGGTTAAGAAGTATGAGAAAGACGAGAACGGTCAGTACCCTGAGACAGTAATAAGTAACGTGAGGGTTGTTAGGAAGACGAAAGAGACTTAATCAAGTCCTCGGTCTTCTTATTCTCCGCCCATCACCTAAGACCCAGAACTCCCCGTCACTCCTGACCTCAAGCTTTGATATAGGTACCTCGTGCTTAACCCTCTCTAACACGTACTCAGCTGCTTTAAAGGCCTCACCCCTACTCTTAGCGGTGACGAATATGTATATTGTCGGGTCACCCGGCCTTAAGTTACCCACCCTATGAACCACTACCACATCCCTAACCCCGAATTTCTTGACAGCCTCCTCACCGATCTCCCTCATCTTACTTAACGCGTAGTTCTCGTAGGCTTCGTAAATCAGCTCGTTAACGGATCCCTCACCAACCAACCCCTTAACAAAACCCATGAACATGACTAACGCTCCGCAACCGTCTCTAGAAGAAGCCCTGGATAATTTCTCGAGATATTCGTTAACGTTTAGCTCACTCCTCGTTATTAACGCTTCAACAACCATCTCGTTAACCACCAGCGGCTGGCGGTAATAAAGTAACCTCATCCCCCTCATTAAGTAGGTACTCCTCGTTAACTAAGTGATCGTTGACTAATATTATGATTGAGATGTTAGCTTTCTCCACATTCTTAAGAAAATCGTTAAACCAGCTGAGCTTACTTGATAAGAGGTTCAGTAATTCCTTAACCTTCACAGAACCCCCTAACACGACGTCCACAGACTCAACCCCCGCGAAATCTCTCAGTATACCGAAAAACCTCACCTTCATCTCGACTACCTACGTAGTAATACCGTAAAACAGTAATAAGTGCTTAGCTATCATAATGGTTTTATTAATACCATAATAATATAGTTATCGTGGATGGGCAGGATGCTGAGGGTTGATGTGAGATCCGCTGGTTATAGGGTGGGTGAGGCCGTGCTGAGGGAGACCGGGTTTGATGGTGGTGAGGGTGAGTTAATACTTGTCGGCGGGGCTTCAGGATCCGGCAAGACCACGCTATTACTCACTATTTCAGGAATCCTCTCTTCTCTTATGGGTGGCTGGGTCGATGGCTCAGTGTTTATCGGGGGTGAGGACCTGCTTAGAGGGGATTCTCCCGCTTCAAGACTTGTCGGCCTAGTACTTCAGGACCCGGAGAAGCAGGTCTTGATGCCTACCCCGTTAGATGAGGTTCTCTTCACGCTGGAGAATTTAGGGTTTGACGAGAGTGAGGCCCTGACTAGAGCGACTGAGTTATTGAGGAGGTTCGGGCTCTTTGATAAGAGGCTTGACCACGTGGAGACCCTATCAGGGGGTGAGAAGAGGAGGCTATCTCTTGCTTCAGCGATATCTCATAAGCCGTACCTAGTCATGCTCGACGAACCCACGGCCTCCATGGATCCCTGGGGCATAAGGGAGGTTAGGAGGTTCGTGACTGACTTAATTAAGGAGGGTAAGACTGTCTTGATTGTTGAGCACAAGATTAAGTATTTCCTAGACATGGCTGATAAGCTAGTGCTGTTGAGTTCGGGTAGGAAGGCCTCAGAATATTCTAGGAACGAGCTCGCGTCAAGAGATCTACTCAAGAAACTCAGGGGGGCTGGCCTGGACGTTGAGCCTGTTCACGAAATGCCTGAATCACCGGGCTGTAAGGAGCGGAGAATCGGTGAAGTCATACTCACTGTTGAGGGGCTTGAGTGCTGGCATGAACGTAAAAAACCTCTCCTCAAAGACGTTTCTTTCGAGTTGAGGAGGGGTGAGGTCCTAGCTTTAGTAGGCCCGAACGGCTCGGGTAAAACCACCCTACTTAAAACTATAGCAGGGTTTCATAAGGGTTACTCGGGGGAGATAGTTTTTCGTGGCGGCGTTAGGAAGGCCTTCTACGTTAGTCAAACGCCTGATTACATGTTTCTCGAGAATAGCGTTGAGGGAGAGTTGAGACTAGCCGCTTCTAAGACGGGACGCAGTTTTGAGGTGGTGGCGGGTAAGGTGCCTTTTTATGAGGAGAGGAAGCACTACCCCCCGTACAGACTGAGCCTGGGTCAGCGCAGGTGGCTAACGCTAGTTATTGCGTGGGCTCATAAGCCTGACATAATATTGATGGACGAGCCTACGGCAGGACTGGACTTAAGCTTGCTTAACTCCCTGTTCGAGCACGTGAGAGGGTTGAGTGAGGGAGGTGTTTCCTTCATAATATCCACTCACGACCCGAGAGTCCTCTTAGGGCTAGCTGATAGATCCCTAATAATTGAGGGTGGCAGAGTTAAGGAGTTAGAACCCTGTAAAGCGGCTTTAATGCTTGAGAGTATATCGGGTGTTTATTGATGAGGGCTAGGTATAGGGAATCAACGCTATTCTTATACGCTTTAGGAGCCTCACTACTAGCGTTCGTAGCTAACTCCGTGAAGTCGTTAATACTTCCTTCACTAATTAACGGAATCCTAGGTTTCGCTTTAGGGAGTAAGAAGATACCTCAAAAACTGTTGGCGGCGCTCTTAGTGCTTAACGCGTGGGGAGCGTTCATTAACGGGCTCTACTTCCACAACGTTGGTGATGAGATCGTGTCTATTCAAGCAGTAACTATCAGGAGTGGCGCTGTGGAGTCCTTCCTAATACTTACCCTGAGATTCTTTCTTATAGTTGGCTCCACCCTACTCATGCTAGGCTTAGTTAACGTGAGAGACTTAATAAGATCGCTGGAGAGGGATTTGAGGGTTCCATCAGGAATAGCTTTCTCGATAGCGTACGCGTTCAGGTTATTCCCCTTACTGAGTAAGGATTTAAGTGAGATCCGCATCGCCAGAAAGGAACGAGGGTTTACCTCAGTAGTGTTGAGCCCTAAACACTTAAGAAGTATCCTACTCCCGATGCTCAATATAAGTTATGAGAGAGCTGTGTGGGGCGGTATCTCCGCAGAACTCAGAGGCTTAAGACTTAGGAAGGTGTCTGGGAGGAAACCCCTGGGGCTCGGGGACGTCATCATATTGTCGGCCCTAGCCCTGCAATGGGTTATCTCCCTCTACTCCTGACGTCGGGGGGTATTGCCCTGATATTACAAATCTATAAATATTTTTATTCTCTGATTATAATAGTATAGCGGTGAGGTCATGTGAGGGCCTCTAGGTTTACGAGTATAGACTTAGCTTTACTAGCGGTTGCAGGGGTCATAAGCGGCGTCATATTCACTGCTGCTTGGACTATATATAACGTGTCGGAAGTCCTCGCAGGACCTGTGGGAGCTAGGATAATTAGCTATGGTTTGTGGTTTATGGGAGCTCCTTTAGCAGCCTCACTCCTGAAGAAACCTCTATCAGCTTTCTTAGGGGAGTTCCTGGGCGCTCTAGTCGAGACCTTAATAGCTCCTGCAGGCGGTATCACGAACGTGATTTACGGGTTCGCTCAAGGACTTGCTTCAGAGCTAGGGTACCTCACGTTCAGGTATAGGCGCTGGGACATAATCTCAGGAGCTCTTGCCGGGGCGTTAGCCGGTCTCCCTGCGGTAGGCTTGGACGCGCAACTCTTCGGCGTGGTAGGGACACCTCTGGAAATGAGTTTATGGGTTATAGCCGCGTGCGTTAGCGGAGCTATCTACGGAGCAGTGGTCTCGGCCGCGGCCCTAAGCCTGAGAAAATAGTTTTTGAATGCAGGGTTTGGAATCACTCAACGCAAATAAGAGCTTTTTCAAGAGCTTTAATAGCGCTCGTCGAAAAAACGTAGAGTACTGGTTCTATGCCTAGCCCGCCGGCGTCAGCTATCACGTCAGGTTCTTCACCCAACTCTGAAACGACCTTCTCTAAGGTTTTGAAGAATTCATCAATTGATTTATGAGGGCCTGTCCTCACTACTTTTAGATTAGCGGAATTCAACTTATTAATGCATCTCTCGTCGTACTTGATCGCTATAGCTGACCTAACCTTCGGGAACCTGCTCATCACCTTAAGTAGTACGTTGGCCGTATGCTTACTACCGCCTTTAACAGGCTCCCCGGCCGCGACCACCCTATTATCCGACTTGACTATCCTCCCGGAGAAGCCGGCTACGTCTCGAAAGCTTTTCGCGTTAGGAGGTGCTGAGACTATGTTCATGCCTACCTCAGGGATTATCTCAGAGGCTTTGGGGTGGAGGCACAGGATCTCGTAGGCCGCCCTAACCTCCTCCACGTAAGGATCCCTAACCTCATCGAACAGCTTGAAGCAAACGTCGCAGTTCGCCGGGACCGTGGGCGATACCCTCTTATGAGTCTCGCAGAGCAAGCCCCTCCTCAAGATAGAGTTTAGGAAGCTACTCAACAACTCTAGATACTCGCGTTGGTTATTGTTAGCCAGCTTCTCCACTAAAATCTCAACAACCCTTGAAACCTCGTCCGCGTCTAAGCCTAGTTCCTCAAGCCTCTTCAGGTATTTCGTGTGGCTCACGCTCATGTACTTACTTATCATCGGTTGAGAAATGCCTAGTAGCTTAGATATGCGTAATTGGCCGAAGCCCTTCTCACTTAATTTATGAGCTAGCAAACCCCTCAGCTCAGGAATCACGAGCTCGCTAACTAAGTCGTGCGGTAGCAACACCATCCCCGACAAAAATAGGTTAAACAACTTTAAATGGTGTGTGGTAAGGTCTTAAGTGTTGTTCAAGAACTCTCGCAGCCTGTCTTAGAAGGAGGTAAGAGTAGTGAGGGGCACTCCATACAACCGCTCTCTAAGTGCTTCACGTGTATACAGCACGTAGCAAAACCCTCATCCCTCTCGTTAACAAGCTTTACGTAGAGGTACTCCCCCCTCAAGTCCGCCTCCACCCTAGCAACATTTTGAGTAATTCTGTGGAGACATAAATCATAGCTCCTCCCAGCATACCTGACGGAAAGCGTTACCTCATACAAGCCCTCAGACTTCTTAACCTCCTTAATACTCACCCCAACCACACTCCCCAACTCCAACCCCCCAACAAAATCCTTACCGGAGAAGATAAGCTTAACTTCCCGGTAAGTTAAGTTTCTATTATGAGGATGGTGGCGTGAACACGAGGATAGTGGTGTTCGTGGGTCCCGGCGCCTCAGGCAAGACCTCCCTCACAGCAGCTTTCAGTGATTGGTTGGTGAGAGAGCTTAACGCAGACGTCAAAACAGTAAATCTGGACCCGGCGGTGGAGAGGCTCCCCTACGTTCCGGACCTTGACGTGCGTGAATTAATAGATTTCAGGAAGTTGATGAGTGAGGAAGGGTTAGGCCCTAACGGGGCGATGATTAAAGCCGTCGATATGTTAGCAGGGAAGAGCAGGGACCTACTCAACAGGTTGAGGAAGCTGAGAGCTGATTACAACTGAAAGCCTCGCCTTTTAAGGCGGGGATGGATAGAAAAGCTTATAAGATGTGTATCCTATAATGTGTTATGGAGAGTGCCTTGGAGGGCGAATCTCTAGGGTGGATGAGGCTTAAGAGTACTAGGCATGCTAGGTACTGGTGTGGATATCACTTTGTCTGGATTCCCAAGTACCGCAAAGATGTTCTTGTGGGGGAGGTTGCTGAGTACACTAGAGTGGTCTTGAGCGAAATACTCAGAGAGCTGGGATGCGAACCATTAGCTATAGAGGTTATGCCTGACCATGTCCATGTTTTTGCTCTATGCCCTCCGAGGCACTCCCCAGCCTACATCGTGAACTATCTTAAGGGTAAGAGTGCTAGGAGGATGCTGCAGAGGTTTCCAGAGCTGAAGAGCAAAGCTATCCGTGGGAAGCTGTGGAGTAGGAGCTACTTCGTGTCAACGGTTGGAAACGTAACAGCCGACATAGTTAAGAGGTATGTTGAAGAGCAGTGGGAGAAGGAGAAATGAGGAGGACTAGCGTAGTAGAGCTTGTAGTTGATAAAAGCTCTGAGGAGAAGTTGAAGCTACTATGTAGTTTATCCTCCAAGCTGTGGAACGAGGTGAACTACGCTAGGAGGAGAGCGTTCTTCGAGAAGAGAGGTGTAGACCTCAAAGCAACATACAAAGAGTATTACGAGAAGTATAAGGCACTCATAGGTTCTGCCACGACACAGCAGGTTTTAAATAAGAATGATGAGGATTGGGAAAGCTTCTTCAAGCTACTAAAGCTTAAGAGAGAGGGTAAACTACCACCATTCATTACAAGGGTCAACCCGCCGGGCTACAAGAAGAAAAACAATAAGAGGACTCTGTGGGCTGTTCTCAGGAAAGACCAGTACAGGATAGAGGGCGATAAAATAATCCTCAAGGGGCTGGGAGCTATTGGAGGGATAGAAGCGAGGTACAAGGGCTTGATACACCTGGGGGGAGAGCGGGGCAGGCTGGAGATACACTACGATTCAGACAGGAGGAAGTGGTATACACACATATCGTTCAGGGTAAGCGAGAAGGCTGTTAGAGGGGTTTGGACTAATGTTCCGAGGAAGCCAAAAGAAGATTTGGTAGCGGGAATAGACGTGGGCATTAATAACTTGATGGCTATATACGTTGAGAGTGGTTTAGCAAAGCTTGTTAATGGTAGACCGCTTAAAGCGATATCCCACTACTGGAGGATGAGGATTGCCGGGTACCAGTCCACGCTGAATAAGCATGGATTGAAGACATCTAGGAGGCTTAGGTCTATGTACTCCAAGTGGAGGAGGCAGGTCAAAGCCTATATTGACTCGAAGGTTAGACAAGTTGCTGAATGGTTGTACAACGTGGGATGCTCCGTTATTAAGGTCGGCTATCCCAAGTACATTGCTCAGGAGAACGGGAACTTCAACAACGTCCATGTGTGGACATACGGCTACATACTGAGGAGGATCTACGAGGTTGCGGAGGAGTACGGGATAGCAGTAGTCTACACAGACGAGTCATATACCTCGTCTAAGTGCCCAATCCACGACGAGGGATGCGGAAAGAGGGTTAAGCGTGGGCTATTCAAATGCACCAAGCTAGACAAAGTATTCAACGCAGACCTAGTGGGAGCATTCAATATACTCATAACCCCGAGTCCCGAGAGGGATAGGGGTAACGGGTCGGAGGCCCGGCCCGGGGTTGAACCCTCGGGAAGAGGGGATGTAACCCCAAACCTCCCCGCAATGGCAGGAACCCTCGCCCTTTAGGGCGGGGAGGAGGTCAGGTCCTCGTAGACACTCCTGGATTGAGCGAGTTATTCTTGCTACGTGATTCAGGACCTAAAGTGATTAAGGTGCTTAAGAGGGTGGCGTTGCCTTTAGTCATCTACTTAAACGACGTGACGGTAAGCAAGTCGGTAAGCGAAACCGTAGTGGCTTACTTGATGAGCTTAGTAGCGCGTTTAAGGCTTGACGTTCCGGTAATCCCTGTCCTCAGTAAGTCAGACCTTCTTAAACGTCAATTAAAGAAGACGTTCCTGGACGAGCTGACGGCTCCCCGCCTTGAAGGGTGGGGGTTCTGCACCCTCTAGGGCTTTCCCTCATCGTTCAGAGCCCCTCACGGGTGCGGCATCACGTTTTCAGGCCCCGCCGCCAGCTCCGGGGAGGTGTGGGCTCATCGCCTGCTAAGCTCACCCACACCCAACACCAAGAATAAATACTATAACAAAAACATATAAGCCTTCCACACACCTCCCCACCTTAAAAGGCGAGGCTTCCAATCGAGGTGAGTAGTTTGGTGGGGAGGGCCGGCCAGGGCGGGCTGCTCAGCGAGTTAACGAGTGAGCTTGCTAAGATTCTGGAGATGTACGCGATACCGACACGCATGATAGCTGTGTCGGCAGTAACGATGGAAGGTTTCCAATCCCTCTACACAGTTATTCACGAGGTATTCTGCGCGTGCGGCGACTTAACCTGAGATTAGCCTGAATAAAGTGTTTCTGATATCAGCTAATCTAACGAACGTTTTAGCGGCGTTCACGGAAATCCTCAAGTATTTCTCGGGCTCGCTGAGGTACATGCTAACCACCTCGCTTAATTTCTTGCTGAATTCCTCGTATTCTTCCTCATCCACCTCGTCGGCTTTGGGGTTAGTGTAAATATCTATGAACTCGGAAATGTCTTTCCCGAAAAGCCAGCCGTTATATCCGTCCTTAATCATCTCCAGAACCGCGCCGTCCCTAGACGCTAGCGTGGGAGTTCCGTTAATCCCTGCCTTCATGAAGCTAGTGCCTGACGCTTCCCAACCCGGGAAGGGCGTGAATAGCAATAGGTCAGAGCCTCTCAGCAAGTACTTAGCGTCTTCTAAGCCGTAGTTATTCACGTACACCACGTTCTCGTACTCCTTAGATAATCTGAGGAATTCCCTCGCGTACATCTTCCCGCAAATGTCTTGGGGGTGGGGCTTGCCCCCTAATACGTAGAATGCCTTCAAGTCTTTGTTATCTTTTATAAACCTCGTTATGAAGTAGGGTCTCTTATACTTAACCACCCTCCTAACCCAAGTGATTACGGGGGTTCCGGGCTCGGGCAATTTCTTAACGCCTAACTTCTTAAGATACGTGATTAACTCTTCCCTAAGCCTCTCCCTAATCTTCGCGTATTCTTCGAGATCCTCGCTATCCCTCAAAACGTAGTTGAGTATTTCCTTATCACACCACCTACTCAAACTAACGCCGTTAGTTGCGTCGACGAGCTTCTCAGCAACGCTAGGTAATACGCTCCTCATTATCCTCAACTGCTTCTTCGACACAACATAGCTCTTAGGCACTAACTTGATTATACACTCAGTTAGGTTTACGTAGTTGTCCCCGACGCAATCCTTAAGTCTCTCCAAGCCGAACTCTGAAATCAGCCACTCCTTATGAACTACTGGGTGTGCCCAGGGTCCGGGTGAGTGTGTCACGAACTTGACCTTAGATATGTCTTTGAGAGCGAAGGCCGCCATACCGGCGAAACTCTCCTGAAGGTGTATCTCCTCAACACGCCCCAACAGTCCAGACTCGATTAGTTTCACCGCACCCTTACTCAAGATGAGGTATTTCAGGAACATTTCCTCAGCGTTCTTATCCACGTACAGCTTCTTAGTAAGCTCCACAGCCCAGTGAGGCTCCAGAACCCTTAGCAAGACTAGTTTAGACCCGGATACCTCGAACATCACGGACTCTAAGGATACGGGCTCCTTCCTCACCTCTATAGTGAAGGAACCTAACCTACTCCCGCCAGATAAAACCCAGTCATCACCAACCTCGGCGAGATCCCCGTCACTCACCTCATACGAAGCATAACCACCGGGGTGATATAACGTGATCACGGCGTAGTCTATGCCCATAGACCTAGCCTCAATAAGCTTATCACCCTCAAGAACCCCTAAACCGCCAGCAAACTTCGTTAGCCCCTCAACAGCTATTTCAGGAGTCACGCTCACGTACATAAAAGTCCCTACCGGATATACTGAGCGTTAATAAAATAAGCTTTACGAAACGTTCAGCGGGTCGCGCCACCTCCCCGAAAAATCTTAGCCGCCGCGGAAGAGCCTGAAGACCAGGAGCTCGTTATAGGAGCACACGTTTTCAGAGAGCTTCAGTGTTCTAGACCCGTCACTCACGGATATAGCTTCTAGATTCACTTTAACCCCCTTCAGGTCGAAAACCCTGGTTATTAAGTCTCCCACGCTAACGCACTCCTCCACCTCCAAGCACACGGCCTCGTCGAGAATCCCGATCGCTTTAACACATACCTTATGCATTAGGGGCGACCCTGCGCTTAATCCTTTCAACTTCTTTAGCCAACTCTTCTATTCCTAGCCTCGATAAAGTTTCCTCCCTGGGTATCCCCAGCTCATCCCACCCCAGCTCCTCGTAGTAACTGATTAAATCTTTCCTCACCTCTTCTCTCTTAGGTGCCTCACCCTTCTTAGGTCCTGAAGTGAGGGGTTCGTAAAACCTTTCAGGATTCTCATCGTGTTCTCTAGGATCCCAGAAGACGTCGGGTCCTCCTAGTAGTAGGAGTACTCGTTGAACCGTCAGTATCCTCGCACCACCCATATACATGTCTTCCTCGCTAAACCCCCACCCAGTCACTACGTTGAGGTAATCCACTAGCTTCTTAGTGTCTACGGTGTTGAAGAGGCAGATTACGGCGCTGTCTAGGAAGGCGGCGAATGCCTCAGACTCTGTTGACTTAAGCGGTCTGCCGGCAGTCGACGTGTGATCCCCTCCTTGAACAGACCCGGCATAAGCGATTTTCTGAGGGTAGTCTAAACCGCTTCTTATGCCGTGAGCCCCTACCGCCACACCCTTAACTTGAACAGCGTACTTCAGTAGGTCGGTCCCGGCTCTCTCGCCAAGCTTTAAGGCTGCTCTGTAGGTCCCCTCAGCTAGCACGGCCCCAATACCTTGTCTGTAAGCTATGTCGTGGAGTACCTTCATGATGCAGTCCGCGTTCCCCCACCTAAGATCACAGCCTACATCGGCCTCAGTCAAATAACCCCTCTCGAAAAGCTCTATAGCAAACCCTAACACATTACCTGTCTGAATACCGCAAAGACCTAGCTCGTCAGCTAACGCCGATAGCTTAACCATGGATACCGCGTCAAACACCCCTAAGTTACTCCCTAAATAAGCCCCCATCTCGTAGTCAGGCCCGTCAGTCACGTAAGACCTCACGCCGTCGAAAACCCTGCTCACCTTCATGCATGAGGTGGGGCATCCCCAGTCACTCCATAAATTCCTGATCCAACACCTCCTCTCAACCTCCTCATGCGTAAATGTCCTCACGTCATGCCACTCCTCCGTCCAGTTCCTCACAGGCTCCGAGCTAGTGACGTAGCCCGTGTACCAAAGCCCCTCAGTCGTGCCCCAATACCTGAATACCCTCATCCTATTACTAAGCTCGCTCAGCACCTCCTTCCTCAACTTAATGAACCCGCTCTCGTCACTTACCTTAGGTAAGGGCCCGTACCCCTTAGCTACTATAGCCTTAACCTTCTTCGACCCCATCACCGCGCCGTAACCCCCGTACCCGGCGGCGTGCGCGAGCTTACTCATAACTACTGAGGTTCTGACGAGGTTCTCGCCAGCAGGTCCTATGTAGATATAGCTAGGTAGGGTGTCAAGGCCGCGCTCAACCCTGACGTCCTCGTAAAGCAATCTGTTTAACTCTTTAACGAGTTTAAGACCTCCTAAACCCCATAGAGGGGTGGCGTCACGTATCTGAACCCCTGCGTCGTCCACGTAGATATATACGGGGCTCCTGGAGACACCCCTCAATACTAACCCGTCATATCCTGCGGACTTAAGCTCAACACCTAGCTCGCTAGATAGCGTAGACCCGACTACACCGTTGCTTTGAGGCGACTTACCGGAAACAACTATCTTTATTCCCGGGTAGTAGCCTGTGAGAGGGCCTGTGAGGATCAGGAGTAGGTTTTCAGGACTTAACGGGTCGATGAGTTCCCACCTAGACCCCAACTCCCTCCACAATACCCAGGTAGCGAGGCCCCTACCCCCTATGAATTTCTTGAAGACCTCCTCAGGCACGTCAACCACTCTCGTAACACCCCTACTCAAGTCTATGTCGAGGAGCTTCCCCCAGAAACCGAACATCTAGCGACACCCCCTAAAACACGCATAGTTTCCTAGCTAAATCCTCCGAAGCCTTGACTGGGTTTCTTAAGTATGCTTTAACGACCTCCCCGCCAGGCTTACGGACTAGTCTCAACGCGTTAAACCCTGCTGACTCACACGCCTCAACGCACGCCGGATTCCCGCCACATAAATCACATATTATGACGGCTCTCTTACCCTCCACCATCCTAGGTATTCTTCCCGGGCAAGCGTTTATGCAGGAACCGCACAGTATGCATGAAGACTCATCCACTAATACCGCGCCGGACTCAGCAACGCTTAAGGCTTTAGTAGGGCATGAGGCCACGCAAGGGTAATCATCGCATTGAACACATGTGTAGGGTATCGGGAACCCGAACACGGACTCGTAAATCCTTATCCTTGAAGCCGCGGGCCAGACGAGACCCTCATGCCTCAGCGAGCACTCGATCTCGCATAGCCTACACCCTACACACCTAGAATAATCTCTTAGTATCCATATCTTCATACAAACCCCTAATACCTTACGGGAGTAAGGTTAAAAAAGTTGGTCTATGTTTGAGTTTGTTTCCTTATGACTATCTTCTGGCCTACTAGAGCGGAACTAGGTATTAACACCAAGTTACCGTCTTTCCTCTTAGCTATCGTGAAGAGAGTTCCTATATCGGTCACGACCACCTCGCTCTCCCCGGCAGCGTCTATCACATCACCTATCTTGAAGGGTCTTGCGAGAAGTAGGAACATCCCCGCAACCGCTTGACCGAGAACCTGCTGTGTAGCGAAGCCTATGACCAACCCTATGAAACCTCCTAAAGCTACGCCGGCAGCGCCGCCGGCAACCCCGCCAGCTATACCGGCTAGCAAAGCGCCTAAACCCAAGATCTTAACAAGACTCCTTACAGCGGCCGCTGCGGAGAAGCCGTAGCGTGGGGAGAGCAGGGCGTAGAACATCGAAGCTATTGAGGAGACAATCAGCCAACCGATCACCAACGCTACTAAGACGTACACGTATGGTTGGTAATCTCTCAATACGAGCAGTCCTTCCAACGCCTTATTCTTCTCTACTAGGTCGGGTATGAAGTAATTGAAGAACCAGTTAAGAACTCCTAAGACCACCACGGCGATTATTATGTAGATTATCAGCTTCCCTAAGATAGACCCGAGACTGTCCCTACTCGATGACATTGTTTAACACCAAATATATTATGACGCGTAGATTAATAAGTCTTGCACGCTTCTGCAAAAATAGAAAATCACTTCTTACCCTTAGCTTTCTCCTGGGTTTCGGTGCCGGTACTCTTAGCTTTATGAGTTTCTTTAGACTCGCTAATCATGAAAAGCGTTGTTCTCTGCCTGCCACCCACTCTACTCACCTGCTTTATACATCACTAGGAAGATTATTAAGTTTTTAATCTCTAGATATTTATATGGTGTTAATGGTGGATGAGGGCACTAACTTATTGTCTAGCGAGCCAATCATCATGATACCCATATACATAACCCTATCCGTCACGTACGTGTTCTTGATCGCCGGGTCGGTAGGGTATATGGTTTACAGACCTAAGAGGAAGTCTTACAAGAGTGATAAGGTGGAGTTTGTCTTAGTAACCGTGGCGAACAACAAAGTTAAGAACGCTTTAAGAGAGTCTTTAGAGAATCTGCGCAGTAGGTTTAGAGATTATCTAGTGTGGGTCGTGGTGGATGAGGGGGCTGAGCTAGTGGATTACTTGAGTGAGATGAGTTTCTCGGATCCTTATCTAAGGCTCGTAGTAGTTCCCGAGGAATACGCGAGGTTTCGTAAAGGTAAGGCGCGTGCTATGAAGTATTTCATCGATTACTTCGTGGAACCTGATAACTGGTACGTTTTCTTAGATGACGACAACATAGTTTTAGATGATCGTTTTCTTTATGAAATACCTTACTACGAGGAACTCGGTTACGTCGCGTTTAACCCCGTGCTAAAGCCTAGGAAAGGGAACTCAGTCGTGGCTTACGTAATCGACTGGATAAGGTATTTTAACGACCTAACCTTATACAGGTTTTTCACGGGCTTCCTAGGAAAGCCTCTCCTAGGACTACACGGCGAGTTACTGGGTATCAAAGGCCATGTCCTGAGGGAACTCGACATCGACTTAACGTCGATTGCCGAGGACTTCAGCTTAGCCGTTGAGTTAGTTAAGAGGGGTTATAAGACGTGGCAGTCTGAGACCACCGTAAGCATTAAATCACCTAACAGCTTAAGTGATCTCCAGAAACAGAGGGCTAGGTGGTTTAAGGGAGTCTTAAGAGACTTGAGACGTGCCCCAAACCTGATGAAAGCTATAATAACTATCAAGTCCTTCCTCTGGATCGCTCTCACGTTAGTGATCATTACGGTAGTGATGAGCGGTTACTACAACTCATTAGTCATTTACCTCATAATCATCAACTCACTATATCACTGGCTAGCGTATATGTACGGAGCCTACAAATCAGGGAAGTTAAGATACTTCCTGATAACTCCCGTAGCCTGGTTAATCGAGGCCACATCAATCCTCAGAGCACCCACTATAAAAGACTTCTACGTAATCGACAAGAACTAATCAGTTGATGTCGGACACATCATTGACTCAGGAAGGGGAACTCTCATCACGTCCTCAATACCCGCTCCCCGACAAATCCATGAGTGAGGGAGCTTATAAGTTCTGGGGCCGTATTTTCAAGCAGTCTTGAACTCAGCACAAACCTCATCAAAGCGTTCCGGCCGTGCTGAGAGCTCTTTAAACCTTAAAACGTGGCTAGCTTTACTATACTGTAGTGATGAGGGATCAACCGTCTGAGGGATGATGTTCCCAGGAGGTCTGACAAGTTTTCAGCCTTTAACACCCATCCTAACTGCTTCTCCTATGAATCTCTGCGCCGTCATGTACATGATTATTATCGGTATTGCGTAGAGGATTGCCGTAGCCGCGAACATATTCCAGTACGTGGTGTACGCCCCCACGTACTTATACATTAAGACAGGCAAGGTCCTGAAACCGAAGAGGTTGGCTAGGATGAACTCAGACCACGCGCCCATGAAGGCGAATATAGCTAGCACTAGTATTGGTGCTTTAGAGGATGGTAGGATAACCCTGAATATGAGTGTCCACCAACTACTGCCGTCTACGAAAGCCGCCTCATCTAATTCTCTAGGTATGTTATCGAAGTAGTTTTTGAGGAGCCAGGTATTGAAGGGGACCATGCCTGAGACGTACAGGAACGGTAAGACGTATATGCTGACTAAGTTAAGCTTACCTAAGAAAACGAAGAGAGCTACTAGTGACGCCACACCGAAACCGCCGCTAACCTGACTGAATATCAGGTAGGAGTAAAGCGCCGTGCTCTTACCTCTAAACCTGAATCTAGAGAAAGCGTACGCTGCCGGCGTTATGAAGAGCAACGCTAAAAACACTGTAGCCCCGGAAACCAGAGAGCTTAGAATTAGTGAGTTCCTGAAGTCTGCGTCGTTGATGACGGACACGAAATTCTCTATGGTGAAGTATGAGATATCGAGTGATAGCGTGGGCAGTCTCGAGAATGCGGTGAGGAAAATGTAGACCACCGGGTAAAGCAGTGTAGCGGTTATGGAGAAAGCTACCGCAGTTAAAAACAGTTTGAGGAGGTAGAGCTTGAATGTTGTCATACTCACTTACCACCTCTCTGGAAGACGAACTTAAACCATATGTATACGTATACGGAGAGGATCATGACGACTATCAGGTAGAAAGCCGCTGCGTAACCCCACTCATAATCTCTCATAAACCTGTGATACCCGTAGAGGAGTAGCAAATCATTACTGGAGATTAATTTACCTGCGAAGATCTTCATAGGACCTCCGTCGTTGAGAACGAAAGGTATTAGAAACGCTTGTAAGGAAGCGCCTGACGTAAGGACCGCCACGAAAGCCACCGTCCTCATAATTAGGGGCAAGACTACCTTAGTGGTTCTTGAGAACACGCCCGCCCCGTCAACTATGGAAGCCTCAATAATCTCCTTAGGGATGCCTGAGATAGCCCCGCCTACCACAGTCATTACGAATGGGTAAGCCAACCACATCTCTATGATGTTGTACGCGAGGAAAGAATCCCATTCATTCATCGTCGTACCTACTGCCTGAAAAGGCCTCCCAACAATTAACGAGAAGAACGGCGTCATAGGCCCGTATCTAGGGTCAAGAGCACCCCTCCATATCATGACGGATAGTATGGCGGGCAGAGCCCAAGGCGTTAGCAGTAACCCCCTCATCACCCTCTTCCCGTAGATCAGGGGCGATGAGAAGAGGAAAGCAAGGCCTACCCCAACCAACATCTTGAGAGGGACTGAAGTCCCAAGAAATAGCAAGGTTTTCAGTAGTGAGTAGTAGAAAGCCGGGTCATTAAATAACTGGACGAAGTTGCTTAAGCCTATGAATCTGAGCGGTCTAGCGGGATACTCCGGGTTGTACACGTTTATTTGATTAGCGTTAGTGAACGCTAGGTATACTGAGAAAGCTATCGGCCATATATTAAAGAATATGAAGAGGAAGAGCGACGGGATCGTGAGGAGGAGAGCTATTTTAGCGGGAAAAAGAAGTTCTTCTTTACCTTTAGGTTTCGCCATACCCTTAATTCACCCTACCCTGAAAGCTTCTTAAGTATTTCTGCTTGAGCGTAATTGAGCGCTTGCTCCACTGTCTGCACGCCCTGATTTATAGCGGTTAACGCGTCGCTGACGGGACCCCACACGTAGTTCATCTCAGGGCTGGAAGGCATAGGAATACTTCCTTCCACAGCCCTAGCGTAACCATACACTACAGGAAGTCTGGATAAGCCTTCCCACCCAAGAACGGCTTTAAGAACTGGGACGAAACCGGCTGTCTCAGCTAGTTTCTGTATGACCCTATTATTCAGCGTGAACCATAGAGCGAAGAGTACTGCAGCCTCCTTATTCTGAGAGTTTGGATTAAGCCATATTAGCTTAACGCCTGAATAAGGCTTCGGCACCACGGTCTCAGATATTTTAGGTAGCGGCGTCACGGTGAAGTTTATGCCTGCATCCTTAATAGCTTTAATATCCCAAGGACCGGTCACTATACACGGCGTTTTACCGTTCAAGAATAAGTTTAGTTGCGCGTCATGCCCTAAATCGCCTTGATATAAGTACACGTAAATATTCTCGTAGAAGAACTTTATCCCAGTCACCGTCTCAGTTAAGTTAACCCCCGGCTTCTTGGTGGTGTCATTAAAGTAATAACCTCCGAAGGCGTGAGCCCATGCGGAAACGAAGTAAGGATCGACTTGGTAGGAAATACCGTACATGTCTTCGGTAGGTCTATAGTATTGCTGCATTATGCTCTTTAGCTCATCAAAGCTTTCCGGGATCTTACTCACTAACGCGTTATTACATACTAGAGCGACTGTCTCAGCTGCCCAAGGCAAGCCCCATATCTTGTTATTGTAAGACGCCGCCTTAAGCGCGGAGTCAACGTATTGATTCAGTATATCAGTAGTTAAGTACTGGTCTAAGGGAACGATCATGTTAGCGTCAGCAAACCCTCCGGTCCAGTCATGAGCCCAAGTAAGTAAGTCAGGGCCTCTCTTGATAGCTACTTGAGCTTGGTAAACGTCTTTCATACTATCCTGGTGGACTAAGTTAACTTTTATACCGGGATACTCGGCAGTGAAGTTCGCGATAATATTCCTAATCACGTCTTCCTCAAAAGGCATCATAGAAACCCAGAAAGTAATCGTAACGTCTATCTGCCCGTTCCTAGCCTTCTGAGCCACCTCGTAAATTTCCCTAGTAACCGTTACCTCCAGATCACCAAACTTCAACTTATACGTAATAGGTGTTGTCGTGGTAGGCGTGGTCGTAGGGGTTGTTGTAGGAGTGGTTGTCGGGCTCGTGGTCGGTGTGGTTGTGGGTGTTGTTGTGGGTGCGGGTGGTAAGCTAGTCATGTAGATTATGATCCCTGCGACAGCGATTAAAATCACGACACCTATAACTATGGCGAGAGTCTTACTAATACCACTACCCAAACAAATCACCTCAAGAAAAAATACGACAACAAGCTTAAAAATTGATTGAATTTGTTATTTCTTCTTGAAGAAGAGCCTAACCAACACAAAGAACACTACGCCTAAGATTATCGCTGTTGCACCCACCCCTAAAACCACTGCGTTCCAGTCGGTAATCAGTTGCGGGGTTGTCACGGTTTCCGTTAGCGTGAACGTAGTGCTCGAGACCTCTGTCCTCGTAACGGTCTCCGTTACGGTCGTTGGTTGTTGCGGGGCTTGCATCGCCGGCCTGACTCCCTTAATTTTAGCAGGGGTCCCGACTAACGTGTTCACGTCCACGCTGTAGGAGGAGAGTTGGGCGTACTGGATTTCAGGTGTTGGTGCTAGTAGGTCTACTATCCTTGGTATGACTCCCGCGGCAACCCCTACAGCGTTCTGCGCTCCTACGCCAAAGTTCCACTCGCTCGGGTCTATGGAGAAAGACCTTATGTTGTTGGTTCCATAACCGTCCCATGAAGTCAGTGCTATGACCCACCCCCACTCGTTAGGCTGTTTGATCGCAGGTATCAACTGCTTAGGTACCTCCGCCACGATCTTGTTGGGTTGCTCTACGTAGATGCTCATAGCGTTGGCTATGTTCGTGCCGTTAGGGTATATCACGTTATTGCCCCCGGCCCATCCAGGACCTATGAGTAGCGCTACTTCCCAAGCATACTCTGGGTCTACGTTAACCCATAACCCGAAGGTGGTTATGTTGCCGCTACCTGGAACGTTGTCGGTGTCTAAGTATACGTGGAGGAACTGCAGGCTGAAGCCGTTAGGCCCTCCCCACGGATTACCGCCTAACTCCCTAACCTCAAAAGTTAGGATGTATTTATCGCCGGCGTCGAGCACGCTAAACTTAAGTAGGTCGAAGACTCCGGGCACGAACACTTTATTTAACGGGTAGACGTAAGTTCCAGTACCTTTATCGTCTTTCTCGGGGTCCGTGAATTCCGCTATTAAGTTAGCTCCAGGAGTTACTGGGGGTCTAGGCACCCTAACGAAGTAGACACTCCCTAACCTACTCGAGCAAGCTTCTAAGGTGTTGTTAGCGTAGAGTGCCGCCGCCAAGTACGTTACGTCACCAACTTCCAAGCCTAGATTAACCCACTTAACGCCTAGCGCTACGTAGATATCACTATCGCTAACCAACACGTTGTAGTAGTCAACGTAGGAAGGGTAGTACGACTCGTTACCGCTTGCTTGATAGGTGATGACCACCCTGCTGAGAGGATCCGTTAAAGCTTCCCTAGATACTTTAATAACCACCGCACTAGCTATGGCTACGCCTAAATCTCTCGTAGCGTTTATCGGGAACACGTTGTAGCCCCTGACCCACGGCGAGTAACTCCTTCTAGGATTACTCAAGTAGAGAACTACCGAGTATGGTGAATCACCAGGTGATTTAATCCGGAAATTCACGTACATATAATCACTATCAACCCCTACGATAACCTTATCTAGCACTTCATGAGCTACGATGACCTCCAACACGCGGTCTAGCTCTGACTCGGGTATTAAGTAATTCACCGGCTTGGTCTTTAAGGACGGCGGTGATTGCGCGTTGATTAATCCTGCGGGAACGCCGTCGGGGAGGAAGGTAGCGTTTAGGTACGGCGGTGGCTGAATGCCTGAGGACTCGTAAGCTTCAGTCAAGTAATACTTGTATACTATGTCGAACCTTCCTACAGGACCCCACTCCCCACCATACCACCAATTCCAGTCACTTGCCTGAGCTCTTAAGATAGCTTCCGTAGCCGCTGGATTCACCTCAGCTAACTCACTAAGGCTTGAGACGCCGTACCTAGATATCACGTCGTTTCTAGCCTTAACCAACCACATCAGAGCAATATTTTCCTGCTTGTCACCTATCCAAGTACTTAATCTAGCGTCTTTACCGCTCCAAGAACTCTCAGCTATCCTTGCTTGAAGCTCCCTGGTAGGTAGTGACTCGTAAGCCGTTATATGAGATATGTCTTTCCCTGCTAAGTCAAGGTATTTCTGGGTAGTTAGCGGTAGTTGAGGGCTTCTCCCCCTATACAGACTCAAGTACTCGGAAGGGGTTAAGGTGACTATGTAGCCTTGCTCCTGCAGTTCTGTGAGGGTTGAGTAAAGAGAGTTTAAGAAGTCGTCGCCGAAGTTTCTGTAACTCTCCCACGGGTTCTCCCCGTCTAAAGCCACAACTATGACGTTGCTCTCATCAGTGTTCTCGGAAGCTATGCTCAGTAGGTAATTCCTTAAATCCTCGATAGCCGCGCTAGTCTCCATCCCCGAGTACGAGAAGCTTATCCTATTGCTTAGGTCAGGGTCTCTGAAGAACACGTAGAAGGATGAGGTGTTGAAGTCTATTCTCCAAGGCCTCAAGTAATTCTCCGGTTTCGTTACGTCAACACCGCTTAACTCTAGCACGTTCCTGTCAGTCACACACCACGAGATAGCGTGTTCACTAAACACTCTCAGCGCTTCCTCGTTGACCGCCTGCTCCGCAGGCCAGACGCCTGAGGGGGTGTAGTTGAAGTAGGTTTTGAAGAGCTCTAACGACTTCCTAACATGTAGTCTTAGATCGTCGTACCAGCCTAGGTCGGCTAGGAGCGGAGCTATAGGGTGTGAGTAAGGTACTGGGATAAGCTCTGCCTGACCTGAGTTAAGCAATTCCCTATACTTAGGTATTATCTTACTCATTATCTCCACATGCTTACTGAGAACCAAAGCTAGCTCGCTCTCAGTGTAGGAAGGGCTTGTCTGGGTTAAGGCTCTCTCCCTCAAAGACATTAACTCAGGGTACTCACTACCCACCACCTCCGGATCTATCCAGAGTAGGTTGAAGAGAGTCGCTAGATCTATGAAGTCCTGCCTAGTAAACTCGCTAACTACCTTAACCATCATATCCTCCTCAGGAAGACCCGAGTATTTCGTGAAAGCTGCTTGAGCCTTACTCCTCAACTCCTTGAATCTAGGCGAGAGCTCCAGTATGTTAGCCCAGTTAATGTCGAAGAAACCCCCCGGTATCCTCAACATCTCGAAAAGCTCTTTAGTAGTCGCTGTCCCGTTAACTATCTTCCAAGATATTATCTGCCTTAAGTCCATGACGCCGTTCACCGCGCTCAGCAACTGGTGGAGGAGTGAGCCGGAGAACGTGAAGGTTGCTTTGACTTCAGGATACTTACTCAGTATTAAAGCCATCTTATAGTAATTACCTACCGAATGCATTCTAACCCAAGGCAGAATGAAGTAAGAATCGTTGCTCCCGTAATACCATGGTTGATGATAATGCCAAACTATGATCACGTTAAGAGGCTTCCTCTCAGCCCTTACCAAACCTAACGGGGTTGAGAAGACGCTGACGAAGACTAAACAGATCAAAACCACTAATAAGATTTTCTCCTTCACCGCACACACCTTCATCATAGAATACTTACTCAAGAAAATAAATCCCGCGAATATCTACCACTCCTAAACCATTACTTCAAAGGATTATCGTCATGGTTACTAAGCTATGTTATTTTGAGGGCGATGTTCGAGGAGCGTAGAAAGCTTTATAAGACTTCGTTGAGTTTACTATAACGTTCGTTGGCTTGAGGTGATTTTAGGTGAGGTTAAGTAGTAGGGTGTGTGGGTTAAGTTTGCGTCATCCCGTGATGAACGGTAGCGGTCTTTTAGGTAGTAGTAGGCAGCAGGTAAGCATAATGTGTTCTTGGGGTCTGGCGGCGATAGTCACTAAAACGATCACTCGTTATCCGAGGGTCATGAATAAACCACCGAATATTCTATACTTGAGTGATTTAGGAGCGGTCATCAATTCTATGGGTTTGCCTAACCCGGGAGCTACGCATATCTACGAGTTAGTTCAGGAAGCGAGAGGCTGCGGCGTGCCAGTAATAGTTAGTGTTGGGGGTAGGTCGCTGGAGGAATATCTGGAGGTTTCATCCATAGCTGAGGAGGCTGGGGCTAGCGCCGTCGAGCTTAACTTGAGTTGTCCTACCACGTCAGGCTACGGACTTAACTCACTGACGGATCTGCAAACAGTGTATGAGGTGGTGAGAGGCGTCTCAAGCACCGTGGGATTACCTGTCATAGCTAAGTTAGGGATTGACTTCAGGAACGGCTTGATCCAAATGGTGGGGAAAGCTCTTGAGGGCGGGGCTAGGGCCGTGACCCTGATAAACTCCGTTAAGGTAGTCTCCATAGATCCTGAGAAACTCTCCTACAGTCTTTCATCCAGTAATATGGGGTATTCCGGGGCGCCGATACTCTACATCGGGTTAAGAGCTGTTCACGACGCTTACAAAGAGTATAAAGCGGAGATAATAGGTTGCGGCGGTATCAGGTACTGGAGCGACATAGCTTCCTACATACTAGCCGGGGCTAGGGCAGTCCAGTTAGTGACTTCCTTGATGACCACTAGGAACCCTAGAGAACACGTGAGTAACTTGCTGAAGGAGCTTGAGAACTGGCTTGAGAGGAAAGGCTTCTCAACCCTGGAAGAAGCTGTCGGCTTTATTCACAAGCAATGAGCGTGAAGCAAGTATTAGTATAGAGCTAGTAGCTGACGGCTCCCCGCCATGAATGACGGGGGTTCTGCACTCTCTGAGGCTTTCCCTCATTGTTCAGAGCCCCTCACGGGTGCTGCATCGTTTTTCAGGCCCCGCCGCCAGCTTCGGGGAGGCGCGGGCTCATAGCTTGCTAGACTCGCCCACACCCAACACCAAACATATAAGCCTTCCACACACCTCCCCACCTTAAAAGGAGAGGCTTCTAATGGGTGAAATCTGCATGCAGGAGGCGGATTTATTGGGGAAATCCCTCGCTATCATCGAGATAATTTATGCGAGATTAAATGAAAGTTTTTGTTAAAAAGGTAGTCTGTACTGACTCGTAACTATGTTGTCTATCCTTAACCTTTCCAAGATTCTTATCGGGACTTGAAGAGTTACTTGCGCTATGCCCGGTAACCTACCTATTTCTACCGCGCCACTGATAGTTACTCTGTTCCTTACTTCCTCTACGCTCATCCCGAATAGTTTGGAAGCTCTTAAGAAGCCTTTCATGACTGCTTCGTTTATTGTTGGTCCGGAACCTATTATCTGTACGGGGGCTACGGGCTCTACCTCTATCTTTAATCTTCTAGCTAGACTCAATACGTGGTCCCACTCATCCTTCCTCCACGGTTTAGCTAGCGGCGGTAAGTCTTCCTCAGGCGGGAGTAGTATTGGGCCTTCTAAACTCAGGTTCTTGATGACCGAGACTTCAACTACGCTCTTGGCTGAGACGTCCGTGGTGTGTCCGGCTACCTCGCCGTCTCCCTGCATTGCGTGAGCATCCCCGGCGTAGATCCCCCCACCATCTACTTTAACGGGTACTATCAAGGCAGCACCCTCCCTGACGGAGTCTACGTCTAAGTGCCCGTCAGTGAGTTTAGTCTCGTAGTCTTCCTTGGTGATAGCGTAGGGGTGCGGTGCGTTGACGAGGAACCAGCCGAAATCACCTGCGTTGTGTGAGTCAGGTATGTCAACCGCGGGAGTACTACCTAGCTGACCTAGGAAGGGCCTTATCCTCGTCGCTAACCCGACAATATCGCTCTTACCAAGTATCAAGACCGGGACCTGCTTAGAATTCCTCGGCAAAACACTCCATTCCGACACGTTCTTAGCTATGTCCTCAGCAATCCTCTTATTAACGGTGACGCCAACACCTAAACTTAAGTCAAAAACCATCGTGTAACCGTTAACCATTATGAAGGGTGATGCAGGGGCCCCGCACTTCCTACACTTAACGGCGTCACCCCCTATACCGTCCACGTAGAAGTCCGGCCACGGCTCGTTGCATGAGGGACACTTCTTCATTACGTACGGATCGCCGACGTAGCTGCCCGGACGCGTCGTGTCAACCCCTGAAGACGAAGCCTTAGAAAGCACCTCAACACTTAAAACACGTATGACCACTGCGTCACCTACCCTAGCCCCCTCCACAGCCACAGGAACATTGACTTCATGCCCTCCCCTAATGTTAGGGGTTATCATAGGACCCCAACAACCCGGGGAAGTGACGAACGTTATTCTACCGCCGTCCGCGACAGGCCCTATCATCTTAGTATGCGGTCCTATTATGCCGTTAGTCTGGATATCGTTATATACCTCCCTCTCAACACTCAATACAATACCCCAAATATGATTCCGTCAAGAGGTATTTATTTATGACGGTAGTAAATGTTTGGTAGATCACCTCACGTTAATTACGGCAAATCCTTCTCAAGCTAGGTAAGGGATTGACCGAGGGAAAACGGCTTGAGTTTATGTTGGTTTATTATGGGAGAGCCGCCTCTTACTTGAGGGCCGTCTTAGCCACCGCCTCTATTATTTTGACGTAACCGGTACACCTGCATAGGTTGCCTTCCAGGCTCTTCCTCACGTCTTCTAGAGTCTTTATTTTCTGCTTGACCATAGCGGCGTAAGCGGTGAGTAGGAAGCCTGGCGTGCAGAAACCGCATTGAATCGCTCCCTCGTTAACGAAGTTTTCAACGAGTTCCTTGAACTTCGGGTCGTTCTCTAAACCCTCAACAGTAATTACCTCTGCCCCGTCAACCTGAGGCGTTAAGATCAAGCAAGAAGTTACTGGGTCGCCGTTGAGGAGAACCGTGCAGGTCCCGCACTCCCCCCTCTCACAGCCCCTCTTAACACTCCTCACACCTAATTTCAGGCGTAGGGTGTCGAGGAGGATCTCGTTAGGACTTGCATCAACCTCGACTTCCTTCCCGTTCAACCTAAACTTAACCAACACTTAATCACTCACCCCCTTCAAACCCGCTTTTTCCAGAGCCTTCAGCAAGGTATCTTTAACTAAAACTTTGGAGGCGTGCTTCCTGTATTCCGCGGAAGCCCTAACATCACTTATTGGTGAGATATCGTTTAACACAAGCTCTGAAGCTTTCTCAATAGCCTCGCCCCCAACCTCCCTCCCCTTCAAGAACGACTCAACGCTTCTAGCTCTCACAGGCGTTGGCGCGACCGCGTTTAAAGATATCCTCACGTCCTCGAAGACCCCGTCCCTAACCTTAAGAACCGTGGCGACAGCCACTACCGAGAGGGTGAAGGCGTTCCTCCTACCCAGCTTCACGTAAGAATAAAACTTAGCGAAATCAGCGTCGTAAGGCACTATCACCTCCTGCAGTAACTCAGTCTTATACATGGCGGTCTTCCTAGGCCCTACGAAGAATTCTGTTATTGGTATTTCTCTTGTTCCTTCTATGCTTGCTAGTTTTATTCTTGCTTCGTGTACTAGGAGTGGGGGTGCTGAGTCAGCAGCAGGAGAAGCATTACACAAATTACCACCAACAGTAGCCATATTCCTAATCTGCCACGAACCCAGCATCGAGACAGCTTCGGCGAGAACCGGCAGCTTCTCCCTGATAACGGGGGACTCAACAATGTCTTGCATCCTAGTTAAGGCGCCTATCCTAACCTTATCGCCCTCGTCAACTATGTACCGCAAGTCCTTAATCCCTGAAATATCTATCACTGTCTTCGGTCTGTACCTACCTATCTTCATATCGACTACTAGGTCGGTCCCTCCCGCCAGCACCTTAACATCCTCCTTCCTGCTCAAGAGTCTTAAAGCTTCGTCAAGTTCTGAAACACGTACGTACTCTATCTCAGGTAGCTTATAGAACACGCGGCCTCACCTCCTCACCTTACCCAGCAACTTAAGGATATTCTCTGGTGTTAGAGGTAGTCTAGTCACGTTAACCCCTAACGCGTTAGCTACGGCGTTAGAGAGCGTGGCGGGCATAGGTATTAAAGCCATCTCACCAACCCCCTTAGCTCCGAACGGACCGTATTTAAAGACGTCCTCCACGTAGACGGGCTTAGCTATCTCGGGAATATCCCTTATCGTCGGTATAACGTAGTCTGTTAGATCCGGATTCAGTATCCTGCCCTTCTCATCAAATATTAACTGCTCCATCAAGACATAACCCATTCCTTGAACGACGGCTCCCTCCACCTGGCCCTCAACCTGTTGCGGGTTTATTATCCTCCCAGCGGCTAGAGCAGGCCATACCTTAAGCACCCTGACCTGCCCGGTCCACGTATCCACCTCAACCTCGCTCACTATGGCGATGTAGCTGTAGGCAGGGTACGCGAAACCCTGACCCACCGTATCGTCAAACTTGCCCTTAGGTAGGAAGAAGTACCCGGTCGCGCTTAACTCAACACCTCTAGACATAGCTTCCTTAACCAGATCCTTCCAGCCCACGTATCTCGTAGGGTCGTTCTTAACTAGAGCTTTCTCATCCCTTAAAACCACGTCCCCAGGACTCACGTTAAGCATGCTGGCAGCCAGAGAAACCAGTCTCTCCCTAAGCTTCGCAGCCGCTACTAAAACGCCTATACCGCCGATGCTGGTCCCTCTTGAAGCGTGCGTGGCCCCCGCATCAGGAGCGTCGGTATCCCCGAAAACAACCTTAACGTGGTTAGGTGAAACACCTAGTAACTCGCAGACTATCTGTATGTGCGATGAGGTAGGGGATCCTTGACCTATCTCAGTAATTCCTGTGAACACGGTTACGGACCCGTCTTTCTCTATCTTAACGTATGAGTTAGACCAGTCTGGAACCCCTCTGGAAGTGCTTATGCCGTGCCAAGCAACACCTATACCTATGCCTCTCTTAAACCTATCACTCGTTTCGTTAAACTTCTTATACTCCTCGTACTTCCTCCTCCACTCCGAGACCTCGGCCAGCTTCCTCACAGCGTCGCCAACCCCTACGGAGTGGTCGAGGAGCTGGCCCGTTACGGTGTACTTGCCCGGCTCTAAGATATTCTTAAGCCTAAACTCTATTGGGTCCATACCTAGCTTACCAGCTAGTTGATCCATCTGCCTCTCAACAGCGAACTGTATTGACGCGTTACCGAAAGCTCTGAAAGAACCCTCGTACACCTTGTTAGTGTAGACGGCGTACCCGTCCACCCTAGCGTTCGGGACCTCGTAAGGACCTGAGGAATGCATCGTAGCTCTCCACAGTATGAAGGGCGATCTATTGGCGTAAGCGCCTGTGTCGTGAATTATCGTTACCTCAATAGCTTGTAGTTTGCCATCACCGCTAGCACCACTCTTATACCTTATTATTGCTGCCTCCCTCTTCGGATGAATAATTATCGATTCCTCCCTACTATACAAGATGAACGCCGGTTTCTTAGTCAAGTAAGCTACTAAGCCGGCTTTAGCGGCTGCTAGAGGGCCTTCATCATCCTTACCCCCGAAACCCCCTCCTACGTAAGGGACTACGACCTTAACGAAGCTTGAAGGAATCCCGAGAACTTTAGCGGTTATATCTCTGGCTAGGTGCGGGTACTGAATACCTCCTATGATCGTCACCCTGCCCTCCATATCAGGTATGGCTAGCGCTGCTTCAGTCTCTAAGTATATGTGGTCTTGGTGATGCGTTCTGTACTCGTTCTCCACTATGACGTCCGACTTACTGAAACCCTCGACGACATCGCCTTTCCTAACCTTAGTCCTGAAAGCTATGTTAGAGCCTGCCTCCTCATGTATTAAGACGTCGGACCTCTCCATCGCCTCCAGGGGGTCCAGGATATGCGGTAAGGGCTCGTAACCCACCCTAACCTCCTCAGCCGCTCTCAAAGCTTTCTCATAGTCTGACGCCGCAACAAGAGCTACCACCTCACCAACATACCTGACTTTCCTCTCAGCAAGTAGTGGTTGGTCGGGCAACGCGTAACCAACCTGGTTAATCCCGGGGATATCGCTCGCGGTAAACACTCGAGCAACTCCGGGGATTCTCAAAGCACCTGACACGTCAACGCTTTTTATGATCGCGTGAGGCTCTGAGCTAAGGACCTGCTTAATGAAGAGCGCCTCACTCATCAAGTAATCCTCAGTATACTTAGCCGTACCTAAAGCCTTACTCAACGCGTCGATCCTGGAAACACTCTTCCCAACCACTAAGAACTCCTTAGCTTCAAGCCACTTGCTAATAAGGTGCTCCGGCCCCACGCTAGTATCTGACATAGTACTCAACCACAATAAACTTAAACAGCCATAGATTAATAAGTCTTTCAATTTAAAGACTTCAAACCCGGAAAAACTTAGGGTTAAAGTAATTAGTGTGGTAACATCCTCAGGAAGAGCTTCTCTTAATCCACACACCTTTGGGTTCCGCGGTCACTAACCTACCGTTCCTAACTATTACGTGACCTCTTAACACGACGTACTTTATCTCTCCTCGTAATTCCCAGCCTAGGTATGGGGTGACCTTATGTTTATACTGTAGCCATTCCTCACTCACCAATGTTTTTCCGTTAGGGTCTACTATGACTAGGTCGCCGTCGCTACCTACCCTCACAGAACCTTTACGTGGCCAAAGCCCGAAGTATTTAGCGGGGTTTTCCGACGCTAGCTTAGGTATCGCGGTTAGTTTTATTAAGCCTCTTAAAGCCATGTCAAGGATTACTGGGAAGAAGGTCTGGACGTTGGGGAAGCCCGCGGCGGCGTCCCACACAGACCTCATTTTTTCTTCTTTCGCGTGCGGCGCGTGATCAGAGCCTAAAGCACTTATCACTCCCTCATTAACTGCCTTAAGTAGTGCCTCCCTGTGCGGGTTACTCCTTATCGGCGGGTTAACCTTAATTAAGGTCCCGTACTTCAGGTAATCGCCGCTACTGAAGGTTAGGTAGTGAGGGCATGTCTCGCCAGTCACGTTCACGCCCTCCCACAAAGCTTCCTTAAGTAGCTCAACACCCTCTCTCGAAGACATGTGGAGTATGTGTACCCTGCCTCCAGTCCTCCTAGACATCAGTATTAGCTTCATAACAGCTAATTCCTCAGCTATTGGGGGTCTCGCGTCCTCATGTGCTTGCGGGTCCAGCCTGCCGGAACTCTTAACTAAGTTGGTAAAGTAGCTCACGAGTTGGTGGTCTTCCGCGTGGAAAGCTATGGTGACCCCCAGTCTCGAGGACTTACTGAGTATCTCGTAGAGAGAGCCCTCACTAGGCGGCGGTATGTTCCCTGTGGTAGGACCTAGAAATACCTTGAACCCCACAGCCCCGGCACCCAGCAAATCCTCCATCAAGTAGGTGTTCGTGTCGTGTAACACTCCGTACAACGCGAAATCTACGTACGCCTTATCCTTAAGTAAGGCAGCCTTACTAATCAACTTCTGCGGCTCGTCCACGGGAGGTAGAGTGTTCGGTTGTTCTATGACCGTCGTAACACCGCCTAAGGCCGCGGCCATAGTCCCGTGAGTGAAATCATCCTTATACTCTAGCCCAGGCTCCCTCATATGGACGTGCTCGTCAACAAGACCTGGGAAAACGAGCAACCCGCTAGCGTCGAGAACCTCGTCAACGCCCGCGGGACTCAAGTCCTCACCTAAAGCCGCTATCCTACCGTCAACCACCTTCACATCAGCTCTGAAAACACCTTCAGGAGTGACTATCGAACCTCCCCTCACTAACAAACTACCTGAACTCACGCGAGACATCAAATCACCACACTAATAAATAATCAAGCCTCTTAAAAAACGTTGGCTCTGCTAAACCTAACCACCTTGAGGAGACGTATTCGATTAAGACGTCACGACGCTACAATCCTATGCTCCTTAGGCCTCCTAACATATACCTTCGTCTTAATCAACCACAAACCAACTATGACAGCTATTAAGGAGAGAGCGCTAATCAATAAATCTACCGTGGTTTTCGAGATAACTGACACGTATATTTCCCGAACAGCCATCACCACAGCAGTCTCCATTAACGCGATCAAGTATTCCTCACCTCTAACAGCCGGCACACTCCTCAGAAGCTCGGAGAATATGAAGAGGAGTAATATATAATCAACTACTAGTTTCAGCTCGTTAATCGTTGAGGTATAAGATATTAAAGTCCCTAAATCTCTGAATAGGTAATACGTCGTTATAGCTATCATGAACCCTAAGGCTACTAAGATCACTACGTCGATGACGTACATTATCATATTGATGAGTTTCCTGGCTTTCACATGCGTTGCTGAGATACCCATTAAATCACCTTAGAAATACTCAGGACAAAACTTAAAAAACGAATAAGTTTAGATGCTCGCTACTTGGTTTTAGAGGTCTTTAACTCGCTCGCTTTCTTAATCGCTTTGATTATGTTGACGTATCCCGTGCACCTGCAGAGATTCCCCCTCAAGTACTCCTTGATTTCGTCCTCGGTGGGTTTTTGTTTAATCCTTAATAGGTACTCACCCATTATTATGAAGCCCGGTATGCAGTAACCGCATTGAATAGCTCCTTCCTCAACGAAAGCTTCCTGAACCTCGCTTAACTCATCACCTTTAGAAATCCCCTCAATAGTCGTTACCTCCCTACCGTTAACGTCTACCGCTAGGGTTAAGCACGAGAGTATTGGCTCCCCGTCAAGCAACACGGTGCAAGCACCGCACTCACCTATGCCGCAAACATACTTAGTACCCGTTAACTTCAGCTTATCCCTCAAAACGTTTATTAACAACTCGTTAGGTTTGACGTCCAGGGTGACTGGCTCGCCGTTAACCTTGAACGTGATTTTCACGCCGTATCACCTCCTCAACCTCTCCAACGACTTAATGAGTGAGTCGTAGACCAAAACCTTCGACACCTCCCTTCTATACCACGCAGTACCTCTCACGTCATCTATAGGGCTTATCTCATTGACCACCAAGCTAGCCACCTCCCTCAACACCTTCTCATCAACCCTCCTACCAATCAACGCCGCCTCACACCTAATAGCCCTGATAGGTCGGGGGGCTACGGAACCTAAAGCGATCTTGACATCCTTAATCACGCCATCCTCTACCTCCACGTAAGTTGCCGCGCTAGCTATCGCTAAGTCCATAGCCACCCTACTCACCTTAATAAACGATGACTTCCCCTTCTTCCTAGGTATTATTATCTCCTGCAGTAACTCGTGCGGTCTCATGACGGTCATCCCCGGACCGGTGAAGAATTCTGTTATTGGTATTTCTCTTGTTCCTTCTATGCTTGCTAGTTTTATTCTTGCTTCGTGTACTAGGAGTGGGGGTGCTGAGTCAGCAGCAGGAGAAGCATTACACAAATTACCACCAACAGTAGCCATATTCCTAATCTGAACACTACCCATAGACTTGACGGCGTCGTATAACGCGGGCACCTCCTCCCTCACTAAATCAGATCTCTCAAGATCTCGCCACGTCGTTAGGGCTCCTAAACGTATTGAGTCCTTATCCACCCTTATGTACCTCAACTCCTTAACACGCTTAACGTTGATCACGTACTTAGGTTCGACGGCGCGGACCTTCATCTTAACTATCAGGTCGGTCCCCCCGGCGAGGACCCTTGCTTCACTCCCGTACGTTCTCAGTAGTTGAAGAACTTCCTCAAGACTTTCAGGCTCGAAGTACTGGAACTCGAAAGGTATTATCCTGGTATTCCTCAAGTTAATCGGGACAGGCCTTACCTCACGACCCATGACTCATCACCCCTCCCTCTCCTTAATAGCTCTCAGTAACTTGTCGGGGGTCATAGGTAGCTCGTAGATCCTCACACCAACCGCGTTATAGACCGCGTTCGCTATAGCCCCTACAGCGGGGTTCATCGCCGCCTCACCCAAGCCCTTAGCACCAAAGGGGCCTGTAGGCTCGTAGGTATTGGCTATCACCACCTTAAAGTCCTCGATTTTCGGGATGTCTTGAGCCGTAGGAATCTTATAATCCGTTATGAGCCCCCTACTAAGTAACTCGCCTGTTTCAGGGTTATATAGAGTGTCCTCGATGAACGCCATACCCCAAGCCATGGCGAAGCCGCCGTGTAACTGGCCCTCAACAAGATCCCTGTTAATGGGCGTGCCCACGTCCGCTCCCGCAACCACCCTGACGGGTCTTACCTTACCCGTCCACGTATCAACCTCGACCTCAACATAGTAGACCGTGAAGCTTGGAGGGGCTGACGTCGCTCTGTAAGAGACTACGGCGGCTATAGTCCCCCAATTCCTCTGCCAAGCCGTCCTAGCTAAGTCTCTGAGACTTATCTTAACGTCTGGGGAACCCTCCACGTAGATAAGGGTCTGCTCGGTCTCCTCATCATACTTAATCTTCAAGGCTTCCGGATTGACTACCTTACCCAATATCCGGGTAGCATACTCGAATATTTTTTGCTTGACTATCTGAGCCGCTCTCCTAGCGGCCTCGCCGCCAACGTACGTGCCTCTTGACGCGTGAGTGCACACATCGTAAGGAGTGTTCTCCGTGGTGGCTGTGGCAAGGCTTATCGACTCCGGGGGAACCCCGAGTTCCTCAGCTATTATCTTAACGTGCGCGTCAAGGGTCCCGCCACCATGGTCTTGAAGCGCCGTTATGTATTCTAGAGTCCCGTCCTCGTTCAATCTTAAGACAGCGCCTGAATAATCGATTACCTCACCGGATATAGGGCCTCCGGCACCGGAGGTGTGGAAACCTCTGCCAACCCCTATCCCCCTCCTAAACCTCCCTTTTTTGTCTTCAGGTCTCCCCCTCCTCTCCCACCCTATCAGCTCCCTACCCTTAACTAGCAGTTCCGGAACCCCGTCGGACTTGATCACGGACCTAACCGTGGGTCCTTGACCCCAGAAGACGTCGCCTAACCCCACGTAATTCTTCAATCTCAAGTCTACGGGGTCGATGCCTAGCTTCTCAGCCAGCTCATCCATGATGATCTCGACAGCCCAAGTTACTTCAGGAGCTCCATAACCTCTTAGAGCGCAGCCAGGCACTTTATTCGTGTAGACGGCCTTACCTATGTATCTTATGTTCCTCCACTTATAGAGGGAGACAAACCAGCCTAGTGAGGTCCCTAGTAAGGGGTATGGCTGGATCTGGTGAGCGCCTACGTCGAGAACGTTCTCGAACTCTGCACCAACTAAAGTCCCGTCTCTCTTAGCCCCCACCTTTATCCTGAAGTGGAAGGTGAAGTTAGAGTGATCAAGCATGTCTTCCTCCCTAGTGTACACGAGCTTCACAGGCTTCCCAGCTTTAAGGCATAACGCTACGGCTATAGGGACTAGAACGTTCGTCTGAATGCTTGACCCGAAGCTACCGCCTATAGGGACCTTAACGACGTTTATCTTATTCAGCGGGATACCGAATATTTGGTGAATGAGTATCCTGGTGTTATGTATTGTCTGTGTTGTGGTATATATGGTTATCTTGCCGTCGGCTTCGGGAACACATAAGACAGCCTTCGGCTCTAACTGCATGTGGTACCTCTTACCTGTCTTAAAGAATCTCTCTATAACGATATCGGCTTCCTTAAAAGCCTTGTCGACATCCCCCTCAACGTAGTTCAGGGTGGCTGCTACGTTATTCTTTACCTCAATCCACTCATCACCCTTCATTATCTTCTCGTGAATCGGCGGGCTCTCAGCGCTCATAGCCTTAAACGGGTCTAGCACCGGCTCGTAAACCCTCTCAACCTCAAACCTTATTGACTCAGCAGCTCTCTGAGCTAATTCCTCGGTGGAGGCCGCGACAGCCGCTATAGGGTCGCCGACATATCTAGGCTTCTTAGTGAGTACGTAGTGATCTTTAAAAGTCACTTCATTCACGCTAACGAGTCTTGGGTTGAAGGGTTTCTGAGGCACGTCATCCGGCGTTATGACCACAGCACCCAACCTCACAGCCTCGCTAACGTCGAAACTCTTGATATCAGCGAAAGCGTAGGGACTCCTAACAATCCTGCCCACAAGCATTCCGGGAACTTCTAAATCGTTCGTGAACTTGAGAAGACCCCTAACCTTAACGAAAGCGTCTTTCCTTAAAGTCCTTGAGTTGATGAAGGACGTCTTACTGCTCAACTCAAATACCCTTATGCTTTATCACTAACATGATTAAATAAGCTTTTCCAGCCGCCAAAACATTTCAGAACGCCTCACCTAGTCGGGCATGCCCCAACCCACGCCAACAACGAAAGTGGGGCTTGGAAACACGGCCACTAAACGTCGATTACGGAAGAGCCCCTCTAACAGTACTTGGTGTTAAGTTTTTATTGGTTTAACTATATAATGATTCGGTGATTTAATTGATAGATCTGCCGACACTCATAGTCCTCGGCTTGTTCGCGGTGATTGTTCTAGCGATCGTGTTAACGCATTTGAAGATAGTGCCTGAGTATAAGAGGCTCGTCGTGTTCAGGTTGGGGAAGATAATAGGGATTAAAGGGCCTGGACTCGTGTTTCTGGTACCGATAATAGATTCGGGGACGTGGATAGATTTAAGGGAGATGGTTTTAGATATACCTCCCCAGACATGCATCACTAAAGACAACGCGCCCGTAAACATAGACTTACTCATATACATGAAAGTCTTCGACCCAGAACTCGCGGTTAAGTCAGTTCAAAACTTCGTCATGGCGTCCACGGGCATAGCCGTGACCACCCTTAGAGCGATAGTGGGTGACTTACTGCTAGACGATGTCTTAGCGCGCAGAGACTACATAAATCAAGCCCTGAGAGCTAAACTCGATGAAGTGACTGATAGGTGGGGGATAAAGATAACCTCCGTGGAAATCAAGGAGATAAAACCGCCGAGTGAGGTTCAAGAAGCGATGATCAAGCAGATGGCTGCTGAAAGAACTAAGAGAGCGATGATACTTGAGGGGTTCAGCTCTCTGTGGTCATCGCCTCATTTTTGTTCCCCTGCATCCCGCTCAAGGCTTCATCGGGCTTGGGGGCGTTCGAGGCCACCCCAAACACCCCACATCTTGAGTCGTTACCCTCGGGGAGAGCTTCATTAACGACGGGCTCTCCACCCCTCATAGAGTAGCTCACCAACATATATGCTTGCTTTAATGCTTATAAGTGTTTTGTCGGTATTGAGTGTTGGTGACAAATATATGCTGAGTGTTCCGTGATAAAGTTTAGGAAGAACGCTGTAGTACTCTACCCGCTAGCAGAATACCAAAACGAGACTAAACAACTACACGGAAAGAAAGTACACGTAATAATAATAGCAAAAGAATAACACCAACCCTTATAAACATGAAAACCAAAACAGTTTCACGACGGCTGAGGGGAAGAAGCAGGCAGCAATACTTGAGGCCGAAGGAAAGAGAAAAGCACTGCTAGAGATTGAGGAAGCGGCTAGGCAATTAACCCATAACACGCTACTCCTCAAGTATTACGAGACGCTTGAGAAGATAGCTGTAGCACCGTCCTCGAAAATACTGATACCCCTAGAAGTGAGTAAGTTCTTAGCCAGAGTCAGCGAGTTCTTAGGTAAAGAATAAGACCCTGAAAAACTACTATCCGGGTTTTCCCTCACTTAATGAATTCAGGTCTTAAGTAAAGCTTTAAAGACGAGCTACCTAGGTCAGGGTATTTGACCTCGAGACACGCTAAAGCACCCGGGCTTAAGTAAATCCTGAAACCACCTAACAATTCTTGAATAACGTCTTCAAGACTTGGTGAATGACCAACCAATAATACGACGTCCCTATCCTCAAGACCTACGGAGCTCAGCAAATACTTAAGACTATCTAAATCGAAATACTCAGGCAGTAACTCGTTCCTCTGAAGGATTTCTTTAACACCTAGAGCTTCAGCAACTACCTCAGCTGTTTCCAGAGCTCTCTTAAGCGGGCTTGAGATTACGTACTTAGGTCTTAAATCAAGAATCTTAGCTACTTTGATCGCTTGGGCACGCCCGTCTTGAGTGAGGGATCTCTCATCATCTGAGATCCCGGGCTTCTTAGGTTCAGCCTCGCCGTGACGCATGAAGAGGAGGAGCATGAGCCCTACCTCAGGGTACTGATCTCCGACCCTTCCTGACCACGCTATTATTTTATTATTTTCTCCTATAGCTCTCCAGGTACCTCATTATCTCCTCGTAGGTAGCGCCGTTAAGTAATCCGTCGTTCTTCAGCGTGTTGAAGAGTTGGCGCGCGGTCATCACGTAATGGTACCTCATACCTAGAGACCTAACCCTCTCCTCAGCTCCCTGCTCCCTATCTACTACGACCAGAGCTCCCGTAGGCACGGCTCCCGCACTCTTAAGTACCTCGTATGTTTTTATTATAGAGTCCCCTGTAGTAGCCACATCGTCAACTATGAGTGAGGTCCTCCCATCCACCTCGCCCTCTACCTGGCTGAGCGTCCCGTGATCCTTCCTCTCAAGCCTCACGTAAGCCATAGGCTTATTAGTGACGGCAGCTACGAAGGCTGCGAGAGCTACTCCAGAAGTCGCCACACCTACTAGAACATCGTATTGTGTTAGGTCAACCCTCTTACTCACCTCATCAATTATTAACCTCATTATCTTCGGGTAGCTATAGATTCTCCTCATATCTATGTAGAACGGTGAGGTTATCCCGGAGCTTAAGACGAAGGACCCTATCTTGACGACACCCACCTTATATAGCTCGTGGATCAGCTCTTGCATTCCCTAACCCTCCTCTCCTGCTCGTAAATAATCCTCTCAAGAGCTTCCCTAGGATTCGGGGAATTAGTTACCGCACGCCCGACTATCTCGTAGTCAGCCCCGCAACATATGGCGCTACCCGGCTCAGCACCTTGAGCCCCGACACCGGGCGAGAATATCCTTAACTCACTACCCGCTAGTTCCCTAACCCTACTGATTACCTCCCTCCTAGTAGCCGGCGCTACAACACCCCAAACACGTAGTTCTAGAGCCATGTTAACGAACTCGCTCAAATGCTTATCGATGAACTCTGTTGAGCCCGGGTGACTCATGGAAACCACCAATACAGGCTTAATCCCCAACTCCTCGGACTTCCTGACGAGAATGTCTAGCGCTCCACGCCTCCCCACGAAAGCGTGAGATATTACCGCGCTCACCCCTGCGTCAGCCAGGGCTTCGACCACGTACGCCATGATATCCCCTATGTCGGCTAGCTTAAGATCAGCTATCAAAGGCTTGCTACTCACGCTGAATAAGTCTCTCAACCTATGCACTCCCGTCCTCAAGACTAGCGGGAGTCCTACCTTAAACGACGAAGCTAGCTCATCTAAATAATCAACTCGTTCCCTAACCCACTTCTCTATCTCCGCCTTCGGCGGAGGGTCTAACGCTATCACTACTTTACTCAAATGCCCACTCAGAAAACTACAAAGAAGTTAATAAGCTTTTAGCTACGGGACCGGATCTTCGTTGAAAGCAATATATATTGCGTTAAGCTATTTTATTTTACGGGGGGCTAAGACGAGTATCTTAAGGGGTAGCTTAGGGTTTTCACTGATTCTCCTCGCAAGCTTCGTAGTGATTTCCGCGATAACCCCTGCGGCGACGCCGCAGGGTAGGGTAGGTGTTGTAGCCGAGCTAACGTCAACCGTCGACGGCGGCGCTGTCGAGGTAGTTTCCCGCGCGGTGAACGAGGCTGTCAGCAAGTCGTCCGTGCTGATACTCTACGTAGATAGTTACGGGGGGTACCTAGCCGCGGCTGACTCGATAATAAAGATTGTTGTGGAGTCAGGGGTTACCACGTACGTTTACATACCTCCAGGAGGTAAGGCGGCTTCTGCAGGTGCTTTAATAGCTTTATTAGGTAGGAAGATATTCATGGGTGACGCCTCAACCATAGGCGCCGCGCAACCAATCCCTTCAGACGAGAAAACGGTTAACTACGTTGTGGGCAGGTTCAGATCCTTAGCTATCATAGCTTTCAATAATAACGAGACTTTAGTGAGGATTGCTGAGGAGTTCGTAACCAAGAACAGGGTTTTAAGCGCGGCCGAGGCCGTCGCGCTAGGTTTCGCCGAGCCCGCGAACAGCTTAGAGGAGGTGAAGCAACGGCTAGGTCTCGACGAGCTCGTGATGGTTGGCTACACTGTCTGGGATCACGTAATATCCGTGTTCTCAGCGCCTATAGTGAGTTCTATAGCTCTCATAATAGGTATTGCGTTAATATTCGTTGAGTTCGTTCAAGCAGGTTTCCAAGGCTACGCGATAGCCGGCCTCGTCCTGATGCTGATCTCCCTATACGCTATGTCCATAGTGCCCGTAAGCGTCTTCGCCGTCTCCTTACTCATAATAGGGCTTATACTCCTCCTCATAGAGATACTGACACCAGGATTCGGGGCTTTCGGGGTGACCGGCTTGATACTAATGTTGGTCGGGGTTTATGAGACAATAACCAGCGAGTCTTTCGGGACCCCCTCAACTCTGACGCTGGCTGTCGCTGCAGGTTTCGCGATGTTAGGCGGGTTAATAATCTACGTTGGTTATGAAGCCGGGAAAGCGAGAAGACTTAAATCAAAAACCCTGCGTGAGAAGCTAATCGGAGAGGTCGGGGTCTGCAAGACTAGGCTAACGCGTGATACGCCGGGCGTTGTTTACGTACTCGGAGAGGACTGGACAGCGTATTCTACAGACGAGGCGATAGAGCCTGGAACTAAGGTAAGGGTGGTTGAGGTTAAGGGTCTAACACTCTACGTTACTAAAGCCGGTGAGCCTACTGATGAGTCAGGAAAACCTAAACCGCAGGAGAGTTAGGGAGGAACTAAGGAGAAGAATCTGGGATTTAATGGAGGAAACGAACATAGCGAGGTTTCCTAGACCAGTACATGGCAGGATACCTAACTTCGTCGGTGCTGAGCAGTCAGCATTAAACCTACTTAAGCACGACGCTCTCAAGACCGTCAAAACAGTTAAGGTGAATCCCGACGCACCACAGAGAATGGTGCGTGAGTTAATGCTTCGAACCCGCAGGAAAGTCGTGATGCCCACGCCCAGGATCTCCGAGGGCTTCCTACTGCTGGACCCCGATAAAATACCTGGTAACGCGTTCAGCGCGGCGTCAACAATACGGGGGGCCTTCAAGTACGGCGAGCGTGTTGACCCGCAAAACCTCCCGGAAATAGACTTGATCGTGACGGGATCCGTCGTTGTTGACGTGTTCGGTGGGAGACTAGGTAAGGGTGAGGGCTACTCAGAACTAGAGTACGGAATCCTAGTCGAATGCAAGAAGATCTCCCCAGATATCCCGATAATGACTACCGTTCACGATATTCAGGTAGTGACGGAGAGGATACCTCTAGAGCTCTGGGACTTCACGGTCGACTGGATAATAACACCGACGAAAACTCTGCGAGCTAAGGGCCCTAGGGTAAGACCTAAAGGGATACTCTGGGAACACGTGGATAGAGAGAAGCTACTGAGAATACCTGTCCTGAACTCGCTATTTAAGCGTGGCGGTTGTTGAATCCGGGCCCCTCCGGCTTTGAGGAAGTGCCCCACTAGTTAAGCGGTCTCTGAAGCGCGAACCTTAGGAGAGCTATAATCCCTCCAAAACCTTTCAACTTGACGGCTAGCGGGGATTCTAAGGGGATTATCCTGACCCTACCCCCCTTCTCCTCAACAATGTTGAGGATTCTCTCCACGCGCTCGTATTCGTCGGAAGTAAGCAGGTCTTCAGTCACTAGGAGAGTGTCTACGGCGTTGCTGAGTGCCGCGAACTCGACGTCGTTTAAGCCGTAAGCGACTCGTTCAGGGTTTGTCGTAAGAAGTTTTAAGAATTTATCAAGTATTTCCTCACCCTCAACGATCACGAACTCCTTAAGCAGGCCCTTAACGGAGTCCCTCCTAATCAACTCGTGTATTCCGGCCCTACCACCTACGGAGACCGAGTCCGCGAACACCCTTAACTTGCTCCCGGCACGTGCTTTAAGTTCCTTGACTATGGCTTCCCTAAGGACTGTCGGGGAACCCACTATTACGAAGTCCACGCCCTCAGACTCCACATACTTAAGCACTTCCTCAACGACTCGCTTAGCTACTCCCTCAACAGAGGATTCGTCCTCGTCCCCTATGCTCGGGAGCGTTAAGTCATTTAAGAACCTCAGCCCCTGATCGTATAGGATAGCTAGGGAAGCCTCATCGAAATCAGCCGCTACCAACAAAGTCTTAAACCTCTTCCTACTCGTGAGTGATTCCAGCTTCCTCAGCAGGGATTGACTTAATGATTCCTTGAATAAGGTTATTTCACTCCCCACGTCAACGTTTAGTGTGTGATGCGAGCCTCTCAAGCCGTACTCTTCAGGACCCTCGACAATGATCCCGTGCACCCTCAACCTGCTCGCGAAAGGCTGGAAATATATTTTCTCGACCTTGATAGCCAGAGTCACCGGCAACCTCCTCTTTCCCTCACCCTCCATCTTCACGTCTCTTAAGGTCCTAGCCACCACGATATCCCCAACCCTAATCACGTTTTTCAGTATCCAGAGGTCGTCCACGTCCTCTACCCTGACCTTAACCCAGCCCTTCCTCAAGTCTTTATCAATAATCTTCAATTACTACACGACCCAAGTCTAATAGTCTTAAGGTAATATTAAGTGAGGGGTCTTGGATAGCGCTTCCGGCTCTAACCGCTTATAAGGTGGTCCATGTATTGAATATGGGGTGCGTAATGAGTAGCAACCTAGATTATTTCTTCTTCCCTGAGAGTGTCGCTGTGGTAGGCGCGTCTAAGACTCCGGGTAAGGTAGGTTATGAACTCCTCAAGAACTTAGCTGAGTTTTATAAGGGTAGGATTTACCCAGTTAACCCGACGGCTGACGAGATCCTCGGCTTTAAGGCTTACCCGTCGGTTAGGGCAATACCTGATAAAATCGACGTGGCAGTCATATCGGTTCCTGCGGAGAAGGTTCCTGAAGCAGCTGTTGACGCTGGTGAGGCGGGGGTTAAGGGCCTCATAGTGATCTCAGGAGGCTTCAAGGAAGTCGGGCATGAGGGCGCTGTGAGGGAGGAGAGGCTGGTTGAGGTTGTGAGGAAGTATGGGATGAGGTTGATAGGCCCTAACTGTGTCGGGGTTTACGTCCCTAAGTCCGGGATGAACACGTTATTCCTGCCTAAGACTAGGCAAGGCTTCCCACCACACGGGCACATAGCTTTCGTCTCGCAGTCAGGGGCTTTCGGGTCGGCAGTACTAGATTGGGCGGCTTTAAGAGGGCTCGGGATAAGCAAGTTCGTTAGCTACGGTAATAAGGCGGACGTGGATGACGACGACCTCCTAGAATACCTTAAGAGAGACCCCGATACCAGGGTGATAACCATGTATATAGAGGGCGTTGAGGACGGCAAGTCTTTCTTCAAAGCCTTGAAAGAGACCACCCCCGTCAAGCCGGTAGTTATTCTTAAGTCGGGCAGGACTGAAGCCGGCGCGAGAGCGGCCTCATCACATACTGGAGCTCTAGCAGGTCAGGACAAGGTATACGCCGCGGCATTCAAGCAAGCAGGTGTTTTAAGAGCTTACGGGATGGAGGAACTCTTCGACATGGCTCTAGCCCTAGCGCTCCAACCACCATCGCACGGACCCAGAATCGCGGTCTTGACTGTTGGAGGCGGTTCCGGGGTAATGGCTACCGACGCCTTAACCGATTTAGGTCTTCAAGTACCGAGGCTGAGCGACGAGACCGTTGAGAAATTGAGGAAGGTCCTACTACCTATAGCTTCCCCGTATAACCCGGTGGATGTGACGGGCTCGGCTAGAGACGAACACTTAATTCAAGCAGCGGATATATTGATGAGGTCCGGCGAGGTAGACGCGATACTCTGGCTACCCTACTACATCGTGCCAGGCGTTACTGACAAGCTAAACCAGGAATTCGTGAAACTAGTTAACGAAATCAATAACACGTTGCAGTACCCGATACCTATAGTAGGGGTAGCTACTGGAGGTTCCTACACAGCAAAATACTCGGCAGAGGCTGAATCCATGGGCATACCAATGTACCTCTCGCCGGAGAGAGCGGCTAAAGCAGTGAAGGCCTTAGTAGACTACGGTGCCTGGCTAAAAACTGTGGGAACATTCGATGAATACATAGAAAACCTCAGGAAAAAACACCACTAACACCAACCCAACATAAAAAGAATATGACTAGGAAGTCCTATTCTCCGGTAGTGAGCAGTCAGAGACGTTCGGCGGGCAAGGTGACGGACCGCTTAATTGACCTATCGTCACCACGTACTGAGCTACTAGAGGAACGTTCCCGAGCTGGATGTAGGACGCGTTCATATTAGCGCCAGTGATCTTCACCACCCTGACAGGGGTTTCCTGAGGCGTTCCGGTTCTCCTCCACTGAAGCAAGAGTTGCTTAGCAGAACCGTAAAACGTCGTGTCAGCATATCCTATGAGGTTACTTAAGAACGAGAATAGCTTAGAAGCTACTGGATTCCCGGTCAATGACCCGAGCAACGTACTCACCAAATCCATGAAAACCCCGAACATTACCGACGCTAAGGACTCAGGGTAATAAGCACTAACACGTGAATTATCTATGATCTCTCTATTCGGAGGTATTTGATAATGCATGACATCTCTTACCACTTCTTCGCTTGATTGAAGGGCTCTTGTCACGTTATATAGTAGTGCGTAGATATTACTAATGTAATTATACGTTCCCCAAACACGATTTCCTGACGCGTCATAATAGTCAAGACTCCACGATTCCGAGGAACTCCACGTGACCTCCTCATAGTATGGAGTGAGTATGGGGACCGGCATCGCTATCCAGTATTCTTGATCGTAATCCCCTATAACCCACTTAAAGATAAGCGCGTCATAATTATACTGCATTAAGGTGGGAACTACCAACGCTACGTGACGTATTCCCTGCTGCCAATCAGAGCTTAAGAATCCGATACTGTTCGTATCCTGTGTTATGTAGTATGTGGGACTACTAGAAATTAGTACTCCCAAGAACGTGAACCCTTGCTTTGTGTAGCCTGCTTCAGCCGCCCCATACACTAGATTAAACTCTAGTGGTGGTAGGTTTTGATAGTTTGAGACCACTGTTATCACATATGGTTTATAAAAGTTGAAGAACGTTCCCGGCGCTTTCGTGTGGTTCCATGCGATGCTGTATGCTGGTGAGGGGTTTAGGCATGTACTCAGTATTGACTCGAAATTCACTAGATATTTATCTCTGGAGCACCACCCCCAGGAAGGACCGCTTAAATATTCTCTCACGTCCTTAGGGGTTGTGAATCTAGATTTCTTGAATAGATATGCTGACGCGTAGAGTCTTACGAAGTTTTGCCAAGCCTCATTCTCTAACCACTCATCATCAACTCCCGGCGTTAACACGGAGACCTTATTCCTGAAGAACTCGGGCGGGGTTTGAGGGAATAGGAGGTAGTTCTCCACGTAAACAATATCTTGCGAGCCTGAGGTGATTGTCGGTTTCCGACCCCCTATACCTAGCTCCTCAACGAGTCTCCCCACAACAGAGGTTGAGTCAACCCTGACTAAGAACTCGCGTAGCGACTCTATCGAGGGGATTATTAGCGTGGGCCCCTCCCTCACCACGGCTAGCGGGTCTTGAAAAGCCTTCTCAAAAGCTTCGTGGTATTCGAGTCCTCGGCTCACGTAGTAATGTACTGACGTGAAAGCTTCGTTAAGTACGTACTCGTTCCCATCCTCATCAACCAGCCAGAGCGTTAGCGTGATCGCCGGTAAACGCACACCACCCAAGCCACGCTCCCTAAGCAACCTAATTATCTCCCCGCCACTCATCCCCTCACTGACTTTAACACCGAAGTAAGAATATAGGGATCTCATCCTCTCACCTTCCCTCCTCAAACCCTCACTAAAAACGAAGGTGACTCTACCAACCCTACCCAACTCCTCAACAGATACTACGTACGTCTCCCCACCAAACGATACTATGAGATCCCCGGCTACCTCCTTCCCGCCGAGAACGAGATCCCTGTCCTCGAAAACTATGGTCACACTACCCTGACCACCCTCACCTCCAGCGCTCACTATTACCGGGCCGAAGTCAACGGATTCCTTCCGAGGAACGAATGGTGTAACGGAGATAGCGGAAACTAAGATCAACATAATGATAACTAAGCCGGGGTAACCCTTCCTCATACTACCCCTCAAACCTATTGAGGTTTAAAAGTTAATAAAGTTTACTCTAGAAATTAATTTGCATTAATTCTAGCTACCTATCAAGCTTAAGTAGTCTTCGCTTTATCTTATGTTGGGGTAGGTGTTGGTGTTTCAGCGCCGTGATGCGGAGTTTTTGAGGAGGTTTCTCGAGGGTGAGGGGGTTTGGCACCTCTTTCACGAGTTTCCCGAGCATACTGCGACTGTGGAGGCCGCGGCTAGGCAGTTAGGTACTAGTCCGGAGAGGATAATTAAGACGTTGGTGGTGGTTGGTGAGGGTAGTGAGCCGTTGATAGCGATCATTCCCGGCGATAAGAAGCTTGATTTGAGTAAGCTCTCCGCCGTGGTTGGTGGTAGGGTTCGGATGGCTAAGGCGAGGGAGGTGGAGAGGTTTACGGGGTATTCCGTAGGTGCTTTACCGCCGGTAGGGCATGGGTTGAGGACGTACGTAGATAAGGGTGTTCTGAAGCATGAGAGAGTGGTGGGCGGGGGTGGCAGTACGCACACATTGATAGAGTTGAGGACGGAGGATCTGGTTAAGCTTACTAAAGCTGTAATCAGCGATATTACTGAGTGAGTTACTGGTTTCTTGGAGGTGGTGGTGTGGGCGGGATTTTCGGCGTTGTATGCTCTTCTCAAGTGCCTGCCGGGGTTATTAAGGAAGGGTTGAGGAGGTTAACGTACAGAGGTTATGATGGGACAGGACTTGCTTACCTAGGTAGGAATGGTGAGATAGTAATACGTAAATCCCCTAAACCACTCAACGAAGCGTCTAAAGATATCGACTTAGATAACGTCCCGTCAAACATAGCTTTAGGGCATGTAAGGTACGCTAGCAGAGGCAGACCCGTTTACGAGAATACCCACCCACTAACTGACTGCGGGAATAAGATAGCTGTAGTTGGTGACGGAGTCATAGAAAACTTCGAGGAGTTTAGGGAGAGGTTGGAGAGGAGAGGCCACGTATTCACCTCCAGAACTGACACGGAAGTCTTCGCACACCTGGTAGAAGACTTCGTGAGAGAGGGTATTGACCTCCTGGAAGCGATCGCCAGAACTGCGAGGGAGTTGAGGGGTATTTACTCTATAGCTTTGTTGGTTAAGGGTATTAGTAAGATATACGTGGTTAATAACGAGCAGTCTATAGTGCTCGGCAAGGGGGGTGGGTGCTATTATGTCTCAAGCGATATGCCGAGCCTATACGGTCTTTCCGAGGACGCCATCGTTTTAGGAGATGATACCCTGGCTGAGGTAGGGGTTGAGGGCGTGAGGGTTTTCGACGTGAAGACGTTGAGTGAGGTTAGGGAGTTCATACAGAAGAGGATTAAGTACCCTCCCGGAGCTTTCGAGAAGGCCGGATACCCGCACTACATGCTGAAGGAAATCTACGAGATCCCGGAAGCCCTGACTAAGACTACGTACACTCTGATGGATAAGTACCTCAGGCTAGCCTCAATGATTATTTACGGGGCTAAGAACGTTTACGTGGTAGGCACTGGCACCAGCCTACACGCCGGCTTAGTGTCCGCCTACTACTTCAGCGAGTTCTCGGACATACCCGTCAACGTGATAAGCGCTGCCGAGTTCCCTTACTACGCGTTAGACAACGTATCCACGGGAACCGTCATCATAGCTATAAGCCAGAGCGGCGAGACAAGCGACGTCATCAAGAGTGTTAGGCTAGCTAAGCAGAGGGGGGCTGTCGTGGTAGGGATCACAAACGTTGTCGGCTCAAGACTCTCGCTAGAGTCTAACGTGTACCTACCCATCGGTGCAGGTCCTGAGATGGCTGTGCCGGCAACGAAGACGTTCACCTCAACCCTCGCTACCTCAGCCATACTAGCGGTGTACACGGGACTACACACAGGCTTAGCTGAGAAGAGTGACGTAGATAACCTATACGATAAGCTGAGAAACTTCGCTAAAGAATTATCGAGTGTGTTGCCCGCAATCGATAATAACGTCTCCACGATTGCGGACGAGCTAGTGGGTTGGGAGAGCCTCTACGTATCTAGTAGCGGCATAAACTACCCCATAGCTCTTGAAGGAGCGCTCAAACTTAAGGAGGCGGCTTTAGTGCACGCTGAGGGACTGCAACTCGGGGAGGTCAGGCACGGGCCCATGGTCTTAGTTAGGGAAGGATACCCAATAATACTCATAAAACCTGTTGAAGAGTCCGCGCTAGATCTTTATAATAAGGTAGCTAAGGAAGCTTTAGCTAAGGAAGCTAAGGTAATCACCATAACGTCTGATGAGGAAGGCGTCGGAGACTTAGTGAAGGTACCGCACGTCGATAAAATAATATCACCTATCGCGACAGCAGTAGCTATTCAACTACTATCTTACAGATTAGGGAGCAGACTCGGGAGACCTATAGACACGCCTCCAGGACTCGTTAAAGCCTTGACAACCTAAAACCGAGACATCACCAGAATTCACTAAGAGGGGCTGAGTGTTGGGAGGGGACGCGGTGCCTGGATGTTAAAGGATTAGGTATGACCACAGTAAAGATATGATTACCTGCAGCGTTGTCGTTAAGAAAGCTATTTTAAGCCAGTAAGACCAATCTAGATGTATCCTGGCTTTATCACACATGCCGAGAGCTACTATGTTGGCCGTGGAACCTATCGGCGTGTAATTACCGCCTAAAGTACCCCCGTAAAGGAGCACCCAGAACACCGACTTAGAATTTGTGAGACCGTTCACTATCTTAGCTACCGGGGTCATCGCTACTATTACGGATAGGTTGTCGAGCACGGAGCTAAGCATCGTTGACAGGAGTAAGAAAATCGTGTTTAGGAGGCCGTAATTTATGCTGGAACCGCTGGCAACTACTGAGAGGCTTAAGTAAGCGATCTTAGATGCTGCACCACTCCAGAGGAGTGAGTGACCTAGCATAAATAACGCTATGAAGAATAGTATGGAAGGCCATTCAACACCCCTAGTTATGAAGATCTCTAGTTCCTCCGCCCTCACCTGAGTCAGCGACAAGACTATGAATATGTAAGGTGTGAAGGAGAGGAGTGAGTGCGGGTCTACGTAGAAGCCCCCTACCGACGATATTAGTTCGGAGAGAGGGCCGTTTAAAGCTATTACTATCAAGAAACCCGCGAGTAGGAAGATACCGAATCTAATAACTCTACGTTCCCGTAAGGTTAGGTCAGCGTATAATCTGGTCCTCATCACTTCCACATCCTCCCTAAGTAATTTTGAGGAAAGATTCTTTAGGTAGTTCCTGAGTAAGAGGTACGTAAGCGAGATCATGGAGAGTAATGTAATGAGTGAGAGGGGGAGTGCTCTGCTGAGGAATTCGGTAACGGTTAATTGCGCTTCATAAGACACGTATATACCTATGGGGTTGCCCACAGGCAACGCCATACTCCCGGTGTTGGTAGCGAGGACGGCGAGTATTATTAAGGGCTTCACGTCATACCTGGTTATTTTCCTTATGTCGAGCACCAACATCATCACGTATACTATGCTGGTAACTTCATCAACTGCTAGAGCCAGGAACCAGGCGAAGAGAGATAAGAATATTATTAGGAGGTACGGCGAGCCAGTACTCAAGCTCAGGATCTTAATAGCTATATGCTCAAACACTCTCAGCTTACGCAAAATGTAGGCGAAGGTCATGCTACCTATTAAGAAGAAGATCAATCTCCACTCAACACCCGATATTAATTCTTGCGGTGGGACGACGCCGGCGAAAACAAGTAAAGCGATTGAGAGAAACGCTGCGGAGTACCGTAACTTCGTGGAGATTACGGTGAGGCCCACAACCAACAGGAAGAGACCGAGTGATAAGACTTGGTGGTAAACGTTTGAGTAGTTTAACATTTCCTCACACGTGGTTAGGGTGTAATTGCCTCGGATACCGCACCAAAACTTAATTACCTCATCCCCCAACTTAGTGTGCGGTACCGTGAACAAGCTCATGAGTAGGTATGAGGCGAGGAACGTTGCTACAGCTAGCAAAAACACCTTGTAAGCGAGCCTCATCTATGGGGACACCTCACTACATGATCTTTACTTGGTCGGCGGCCATCTCCTATCAAAGTAGATGTTCTTAGGTGTGGCTGAGAGAGGTATTCCGAAAACGTAGTCGGCCTTGATTAAGCCTAGCTCCTGTGCCGCAACCCCGGCCGTGAACATAACTCTATTATCTACGTTATGGAGTGACGCGGTTTTAACAGCGGATCCCACGGCTATGCCTAAATTCACTAAGGAGCATACTACGCTAGCGTTGATCCCCCAACTCCCAGGATTCTTAAGTCCTAAGTCCATGATCTTACCGCCTATCAAAACCACTGCAACACTGTTTCTCACGTTCTGCGCGTCCCTAAGGAAGAAGTCCCCGAATTCTTTCGAAAGCTCCTCCATCTTACTAGCTAATAGCTCCAGCTCCTCCCTAGTATTAAGTATCTTAACCTCGATGTTATCTATACCTCTAGCTTTAGGGGCTGTCCTAGCGGAAAGCGCCATCATCTTAGCGACTTCAAGAACTCCGTCCCTCAAAGACTCCTCAAACTCGATCACCTTGAAACACCAATATTTAAGGAAAACTTAAAAAATTTAAAAGCTTGATTAATCAATATTCACACAACTATCATGTTGCGATACCTCGAACCAGCTCATCGAGTCGTTAATAAGCTTCTGACAACTCTTCATTAGTTGGAAGTAGTGGTTCGATGCCATGATTGAGGGCAGGCTGTATCAGCCACTCGGTGAGGGGGAGTCAGTCACGTGTTTGGTGTGCGAGAGGAGATGCTCCCTGAAGAAAAACATGAGAGGTCTTTGCGGGAACTACATCAACCTAGACGGCAAGCTCTACTCGATAGGGTATGGGAAATTAAGCGCTATTGAAAGCAGACCGATCGAGATAAAGCCCTTCTTCCACTACTGGCCTAACAGCACTGCCTTAACGTTCTCCGGTTTTGGATGCAATTTTTACTGTCCTTGGTGCCAAAACCATTTCTTGAGCTTCAAGCACCCGGGTGATGAGCCCTTTATAGAGCCTGCATACCTGGTTAGGTTAGCTAAGTCTTTAAGTGATGAAGGTCTTTCAGCGAGTTTCAACGAACCGACGATTAATTATGAGTACTTGGTAGATGTGGCTATGCTAGCTAAGCGTGAGGGTCTTTACCTAACGATAGTGACTAACGGGTATCAAAGCGTGGAAGCTCTGAAGGAGCTTGTGGGGACAGGGTTTGATGGCTGGAGCATAGATATTAAAGGGTGTCCCGGCATGAGTAGAGCGTTACCCAATATAGACCATAATAAAATCTTCAGGAACGCGAAATTAGTCATCGAGTCCGGAGGGCATGTAGAGATGGTTTACCTGGTAGTCACTAAAACTAATGACAGCGACGAGTGCGTGGATTGGATCCTAAACAAACACGTAGACGAGCTAGGGCCTGAGGTCCCCCTACACATAAACAGATACTACCCGGCACATAAATGGATGGAGGAGAGCACGCCCCTGAAGAAACTACTAGAGATACGTGATAAAGCTAAGAAGGAGGGGATAGAATACGTTTACGTGGGTAACGTCGGGATCCCGGAACTTGAGACAACCAAATGCCCTAGATGCGGCAAGACTCTCATAACACGCTACAACTACAGGGTGATCGAGTTTAACTTATTGAGGGAAGGGAATAACTATAAATGCCCTAGATGCAATAACAAAATACCTATTAGGGGCCTCTACGTAAGAGGCAAGTAGGGGTAGTGAGTTAGGTGGTGTGTGTTGAGGGTGGTGGTCTTAGATAGGGGTTTTTCTTTCGGTCCTTCCCCGGATAATAGTGAGTTGGGTTGGTTAAGTAAGGAATACACGCATGTGGTGGTCTTAACGTTTCCTCACGAGGTTAAGTACGACGTAGGTTTGCTGAGGGATTCCGGCGTTGAAGTGTTGGAGGTCCCGGTTCCTGATTTTAGATCCCCGCCACTACTCGACTTAGCGTTCATAGTTGAGTGGGTGTTAGATAAGGTGAGTTCTGGTGGTAGGGTGTATGTCCACTGCGCTAGGGGGTACGGGAGGTCGGCAACTGTGGCTGCCGCATACCTTATCCGCAGGTACGGGAAGAGCTGGGCTGAGTCAGTGGATCGAGTAAGGAAGCTTAGAGAAGGGTCTTTAGAATCTATCGAGCAACTCTCCGTGCTGAAGGCTTACGAGATTATGTTGAGGTACTTAAACCCTGCCGAGATCACAGGATTATTCGAGTGTCTGGATAAGCAGGTCAGGGATCACGTATCTAAGATGCTACAAATAGGTCTCAAAAACTCAGACGTCTTATCATGGCTTACTAAGACCTCTCAAGACCTCATCATCCAAGAACTCTTCAACAGCATCAATCAATACATTAAATCACTCAACAAGGAATGCAGCACCCTAAATCCCCAGGTAACGCGTGACGTAGATCAACACGTAAGCACGGACGTCCTCAAGATGTATACTGAGCTAGTCATGGCTGTCGACGAGCTGGGAAACCAGTGTGTTGAGGACCTAGAAATAAAGGTTAAGGAGAATAATTTAGTGGAGTCCGTTCTTTATTGTAGCGCTGATTTAATGTCCTCATGTAGCGTGATTAAGAAGCGCGTGGAGGAAGTACTCACCAAGATGTGTGAGATACTTAACTGCAGTGTCAAGACAGTGGCGTTGGGTTTCCTGAATATTAGAGCGAGGTTTCTCGGGTTACGTCAAGCCCCTCCTAAGTCCTTCGGCCCCGTTGAGGAATGAGTATGCCTTAAAACCCTTCTCACGTAGTTTTAAGGCTTCCACGTAGCTTACGTTCCCTCTATCGCAGTAGAGAACCAACGTTTTATCCCTTAAATCTTCTAGGTTAACGCTCTCGTAATGCAGAGCTCCTGGGTAGTGCCACTCAAGATATGAGTTTAGATCACGTAAATCCAAAACTACCGCGTCTTCAGGTATGTAATCAATTACCACGCTCTTATCAGGTATCACGTCCTCTAGACCGGAGCTTCGGACTTCGAGGATTTTGAGGGTGCTTAAAGTCTTTTCTATAAGGTCTCCGGGGAGTTTCGCGAACTCGTTACGTAATTCCTCCACAGTAACTCTAGTCCTGACGCGGGAGGGCGCTATCGAGCAAGGCTCCCCCACCATAGACGATATCTCGTAAGTGCCTACCTTCCTAGCAATACTAACTATTTCCTCCTTATCGAAACCCACTAGAGGTCTTAGGATAGGGAGTTGCAGACCGGACACTACCTGCGCGGCACTCAAGTTAGCTAGCGTTTGACTCGACGCTTGACCGATAGACTCACCGGTTACTACCGCCTCGTAATTCCCTGTAGCTATCTTAGAAGCTAGGTAGTACATCAACGTCCTCAGAACTACCTGCCTGAACTCCCACCTAATATTCACCCTAATATAGTTTAGGGCGTGAGTTAAGTCAATCAAGTAAAACCTTGGGTTATGCCCGTAAAACCAGTTTTTAGTGAGGGTTCTAGCCACCGTGAAGGCTAGGCGTGACGCGCTAGGGGAACCCATGAAGAAATGAAGGAAATCAACCAACACACCTCTCTTAGCTACGAGCCAGGCGGCCACGGGCGAGTCTATCCCGCCCGAAAGCAAGGATAGCGCGCGTCCCTCAGTACCTATGGGCAGACCCCCCACACCCTCAGCTAATCTCTTGTAGAGGTAGGTTACGGGACCCCTGACCTCCAAGATTATTTCAACGTCCGGGTTCTCAAGGTCTACGCCGGCAGAGTATGGTTTCAGGAAAGAACCTAACTCCCTGGCTACGTCAAGTGAGGTGAAGTTATGAGTGCCGAATCTCTTAACCCTAACAGCGAATTTCTTGTTGGCGACAAGACCCGCTGTCCGCTCACCAACCTTCCTAACAAGGTCTCCTAAGTCACTGAAACTTATTAAATCAACCTCACCCACCCTCATCACGCCGAAGACTTTACTCAAATCCTCCAACACGTCTATATCGGATTCTAGCAAGATCTTAGCGTCAACGATCTTGAAACTATAGTTGGTGGAGCCGTACTCTCGGAGAACCTCACTCAAATTCTTAATTAAGGTCTTATAAAATCGCGGCCTGCTTCGCCAAGACTTAAGCGGGATCTCGCCGGAGACTGTTATTAAGTATTTGTAAGGCATCTTTCCGCTCCTAAAGACTTAAGCGGATTAAACACCTAAAACCTCCTTGAGTAGTGCTGCTCTAACGTACATACCGTTCTGTGCTTGCTCGAAGTATTTGGCTTGAGGTAATGTGTCGACGTCCGTCGTTATCTCCCATACCCTGGGTAGTGGGTGCATTATTATCGGGATCTTCTTATGCTTCTCCAGCATGCTCCTAGTGATCACGTAGGAACCCTTAAGCCTCTCATATTCTTGCGGGTTCTCAAACCTCTCCTTCTGCAGTCTAGTGACGTAGAGTACGTCAAGCTTCTCAATCACCTCCTCAACGTTCTCGACTAAGTAGTAGTTAAGCTTACCCTCAACCTTCTTGATTACCTCCTCCCTCACCTGAAGCTGTTTCGGCGCTATATAGTAAACCGTTACGTCGTTAAACCTCGTCAGCATGTACGAGAGTGAGGGTATTGTCCTGCCATACTTTAAGTCCCCCATCATGCCGACAGCGAGGCCGTCCACCCTACCGAACTCCCTCCACATAGTGTAGACGTCGAGTAACGCTTGCGTCGGGTGCTCGTTAGTCCCGTCACCACCACTTATTATCGGCGCCTTAACGAAGTCTTTGACGCTGTGGGGGAAGAAGGGCCTGCTATGCCTTATGACTATGACGTCAGGTCCGTAACCATCCAGTATACGCATAGTGTCTTCCTCGGTCTCACCCTTCTTAAGACTAGACACCTCCTCTATGAAGTCGATGACGGTACCTCCTAACCTGGTCATAGCGAATTGAAAACTTATTTTAGTTCTCGTGCTAGGCTCGAAGAACGCGGTGATCATCACCTTCCCTCTCGCGTAATCTAAAGTACCTTTAACATCTATCTCTCTTCTCAGAGTCTCCGCAAGCTCAAATAACCTAATAAGATCTCCTCTCTCGAAATCAAAAGCTGAAACTATATCTTTTCCTTTCAGGGAACTCATGACGCATCACACATATGATAATCCTTCACAGGTTAAAAGCGTTAATTCCTTGGTTTAAGGCACGTCACGGCGTGAAAGAACCTCGCTTTTAGAGTGGGTTGTGAATCGATGTTTAAGGTATGTGGAAGTACTTCACGTAAGATATGTAGTAACCAGCAACTATGGCAGTCCCTATCACTCCAGCAACGTTCGGTGCTAGCGCGTGGAATAGCACGTAGGTGGTGGGATCTACTGCCTGAGCCTCTCTCTGAGCTACCCTAGCGGATATGGGGACTGCGGAAACGCCTGCGCAACCTATAACGGGGTTTACCTTACCCTTAGTTACTACGTTGAGTAACCACGCGAACGCTATGCCGCCCACCGTGGACACGGCGAAAGCTATTAGGCCTAGACCGAGGATAATGAATGCTTTAGCTATGAAGGCTAGGTAAGCCTCAACTGTCTGAGCCTCAACGAATTGAGCTAGGAAATCGTAGGAGAGGGTTGACCCAACACCTATCATGGTTAGTATAGTCGCTGTGTCCAGGAGCGGGTCTGCTATAGTCTTACCATACCTCGCGATAACCTCGCTAATCCCGGACTCCTTCACGATATTGCCTAAAGCTAAGGCAGCTACTAAAGGCAGGGCTGCCGGTACTAGGAAAGCTATCACTAAGATCACTATAATCCAAAAAATCAGTATCTCGCTCGATGTTACTTCCCTAGGCCTAGGCATCTTCGTACCCCTAACTCTTCGAGGTACGAGAGCCCTGATTATGGGCGGCTGTATGACGGGTACTAAAGCTATGTAGCTATACACAGCTATGGTTAGTGGCCCTATGATGTTGGGAGCTATGTTTGTCGCTGTATATATGGTTGTCGGACCGTCAGCGCCTCCGACAATACCTATAGCCATAGATTCTGGTAGGGTGAAGAGACCTGTGGAGAGCGCTATCAAGGTTACGACGGTGATGCCTAACTGAGCGGCCGAACCTATTAAAGCGCTTATAGGGTATGAGAGTAGTGGTCTGAAATCCGATATCGCCCCTATACCAACGAATATGAGTATAGGCCCTATCTCGGTTTTAACGATTAAGTGGTAGATCCACGCTAGGAGAGCTGTAGACTCAGGGGTGCATACCCTGATTACCGGTCCCGCACTAGTCGAAATATTGAGTACTTGAGCAAGCCCTGAAATCCCGCTTAAGCCGCTGCTCACGAACTCGCTGGATGTGAAAGTTGTGCACGCGTACCTAGCTAAGTGCAGGGCTGGGGCGTTAGCTAGCACCATCCCAATACCTAGGGGAATCATTAATAAGGGCTCCACCTTCTTAAGACCTAAGATAAGTAGGGCAAGACCCCAAACCATGAACAACAACCTGATAGCGAGCTCGGTGGGATTCCCTAACTGTAAGCCGGGCAAGATGAGCGAGAGATCAACGCTCATATCACTCACTAAAATAAGAATCAATCGTTAAGCTTATAAAAACACGCTGTTCTTTCTGAGACAAAAATCAAAAGAAGACAGCCCTGATTAGTTATGGGTCCCTACTCAAGGACCGTTCTTGATGAGAGCTCTTAAAGAAACTAAGGAAGTTATCGTTATGGAGGCTAGGGTAGTGGTTAAGCCTCCTAAAACTATTAAATAACCGGAAGTCAGCGACCCAACCATGTTCGAGAACTCAGACACGATAGAGTATGTTGACGGGTTGCTAGCTAGTGAAGCCTCTATATACAGGGAATACAGCTTAGCATCTAAAGCTATGTTAAATAAGTAAGTCAGTGCTAGAGCTATTATCAACTCGTAACTACGCGTTAAGACGGAACCCACGAATAAAGCCATTATCAAGAGTCTTAACAACAACGTCGTGACGGCTAGCCCCCTCCCCATATGATTAGGGAAGAAACTTAAGGAAATAGACGCTAAGATCCTCGCGATGCCGTAGACGGCTAACACGAATTCACTACTCATCCCTAAAACTCTGAGGAATATGAAGGCTAGGGGCGTGAAGAAGAAGGAATTACTTAACCTGAAACCAACAATGGACGTTAACACGTCACCTACTGAGAGAGTATTCCGTGTTTCCAGCATTCTTGAAAGCATTCTCACCTTGGAGGGCGTGTATAGGGGCTCATAACCTATAGATGAGAGGATGCTGACGGTTGACAGCGACGAATCAACGTTCTTCTCCACCCTGAATAAGTCTCTGGAAAACGAGAACCTACCAGAAGGCATGAGGAAGAGCGTGAGGAGACCTACCGAGAGGAAAGCGGCTGAGAAAATACTTGCTGAGCCTATCAAGAAAGCTAACGAGAGCGAGGAAATCACGTAGAGGAACACACCCTCAAAAAACATGGAGAGCTGGAAGAACATCCTATTAGCGGAGTTCCAATCCTCACTCTCCAAGCTATTAAGTATGGTTACCGAAACACTATTCCTAACTAAAGCAACGCCAGACGCGTGGAGTACTTGAGATACGACAATGTGGTAGAAGTCCCCGAACGAGAATAGGAAAGCAATGAGAGTTAGCGTTATCGGCATAGAAACCGCTATCAAGGGTTTAGACCCCTTATTCTCGGCTACCCTGGAAGCAAGCCTTGAAACCACTGCGTACACGAAAATCCATAAGCTGGTAAGCAATCCTAAGGTCGCCGCGTTAACTCTATAGTAATTAACGGCTATTAAGTTTATGACTATGTTGATAAGGCCTAAAAACGCGACATACACCGACGAGAGTAGCAGCCACACTAGTTACGACTCCCTTAATAGATCTAAGGGGTCGTAAAACCTTTTTAAGATTTTTCCTTAAGTTAAAGGACGCAAGCTCAGCCCCCCTCATATAAGGGCGGCATTAACGTAACCTTATCACCTTCTTTTAAGGTATTACCCAACGAGGCTTCCTCATCATTTACGAAGACATGTATTAAAGGAACGGAACTCATGAAGGTCTTGAAGAACGGCTTCGTTAAACTTAAGAACTTAATTAACTCTCCTACAGTGATTACCGCGTTATCTGAAGATATCTCAATTACTTCGGTGTGGAGTCCTAGCGCGTCAGCTAGAGACCCTATGTAGGTCACCCTGACCTTAACCACCTAACTCCCTCACCAAACTTCAATTAATTACCGAGTCTTAAATCTCCTCCGTTGAGGATGCATGGGTTGAGAGACTGCGCATGCTCAGTGCTCGAGTCCCCAATCACCTCTCAGCGGAGTTCAACTCATCACTGCATTTTAATTATCTCTAAGCACAAATTAATATTTTGCGATTCCTAACTCGTGAGCCCTCTGCAATTGTTTTGGGTTTTATAAGGGTTTATGAGGCTTGGCATTACTATACGTTTTGGTGGGATTCCCTGTGAGGGGTGGAGAGCCTGCGGAGGCTCTCCCCGAGGGTAACGACTCAAGATGTGGGGTCTTTGGGGTGGCCCCGAACGCCCCCAAGCCCTATGAAGCCCCGAGCGGGATGCAGGGGAACAAAGATGAGGCAATGACCACAGAGAGCTGAACCCCTCACGTACCGGCTATCCTAACCTTCCCGAATTTTAGGGAGGGTGCCGAAACCCCGTACTCAATCCTCAAATCCCTTCCTATCGCCTCAACACGGTGTTTAAGTAGCTCGTAGATATTCGAGGTGATTACAGCACCCTTAACAGGCTTAACTAACTCCCCTTCACGAATTAAGTAGGCGTGTGTTATAGTAGCGTTTAAGTGCCCGCTTACAGGGTTTGAGAGCCACTCACCTATAGTATCCATTACTAACACGCCCTCCCTGACCTCACTGATTAACTCGTCCAGACGCGCCTTACCGGGCATTAAGCGTAGGTGGTGTGGTTGAGGCGTTGGAGCGGATGAGAAAGTCCTTGAAGCGTTGCCCGTGGATTCCCTTCCCTCCTTTAGCGCGGTATAGGTATCGTAGAGGTACGTCTTAAGAACCCCTCTTTCGAAAATCACGGTATCTTTCGTCGGATGTCCTTCGTCATCGAAAGGTTTAGAACCTAATGCCTCAGGCGACGTCCCCAAATCAACTACGCTCACGTCCTGGGAGAGTATCTCATCCCCAACCCTCCCGCTGAGGGGGGATCTACCTTGCTGAACGTTTAAAGCGGAGATCGCGGGGGTTATCATGACTGATAGTATTGAAGCGGTCACGCGGTTAAGCAGGATCAGCTCGTACACCCCGTTAGGGAGTACCTCCGCCTCAAGGAATTCCCTCGCTCTACTACCTGCCTCGTAACCAACATCCCTAGCCCTCAATTTCTTATAACTTCTCTGAATATCGTGCTCGCTGAAGGTCCCGGTCTTGCCTCCCTCATCAACCCGAGCATAAACGTGAAGGCCTGAAACCGTCTCAGCCCTGGTTAGAGGACCTCCGTAACAACTCACGTAGTCAATCTCGATAGACTTAGCCGTTACAGCCCCCCTAACCGGCTTAGCGTTCCTGTACCCCTCACTAACTGAGTCAAGAAGATCCACAGCTACCTGCTTCAAGTCTTCAGGGGTGGCGTAAGCGGTATCTTCGTCGAACAGATTGCCCACCCTAGTTTCCGTGATTCTCTTATTCATGCTAACCCAGTTAGGATCCGGGGGGCTAACCTTAGCGATAGATATAGCGGACTTCAAGGATTTCTCAACACCCTCGCGACTCAGATCCTGAGTGCCGACGACGGCCACGGACTTATTAACGACCACTCTTATACCTAGTGAAAAGAGCTTGGTGTACTTAGACGCTTCTATGACGTCCGATAAAGTCAGTAAAGTCTCGGAAGTCTTGGTTAGATATACGTCGACTTCCGAAGCACCTAACTCGATAGCTCTCTTAACTATCTTCTCTAAGTCCATGCTCAGCCACCACCAACTATCAACTCCTTAACCATTATGTGTGGCCCTCCATCACCCACCCTCACCATCTGCGAATCCTTACCGCAACCTCCGAAGGCAGACGTAGTTATTCTCAGGTCCTTGCCCACCGCCTCCACACCCCTCAGGGTCTCGAGTATGGAGCCTGATACGACAACCCCTCTGACAAGCCCGCCTAACTCGCCGTTCCTTATGAGTCTTGAAGGACCCGCTGAGAAGGTGAAAGTGCCCGCACCAGTATCTACTTGACCCCCACTACTTCCTTTACCGACTAGGTAGAGCCCTTCCTTGACTTCCTTAATCATTTCCTCAAGCCCCCAATCGCCCGGCATCATGTAGAAGTTTGTTTGCCTTACTATAGGCATGTGGGTGAAGTCTTGAGCTCTTCCATTACCTGAGACTGGTAGGTTGAGTCGTGCCGCGCTCTCCCTGTTAGTCAAGAAAGATTTAAGCACCCCTCTCTCCACCACTATAGTCTTCCTCTTAAGACTGCCCTCATCATCGAAAGGAACGTAATAACCTCCCTCAACAACCCCGTCATCAACTATCGTAACTAGCTGTGAGGCTATCTCCTCACCCAACCTATTCTTGAGTATTGAGGTACCTGAAGCTACTAGATCGCCCTCTGTCGCGTGACCGAAAGCTTCATGAAGTATTAACCCAACCATCTCGGGATCCGCGATCACGCGCGTTTTCCTCGCGGGCGGTAACGGGGCTTTAACAGCTTCCTTAGCGAGCTTGCTAACACTTTGCGTGAATTCCTCCCAATCCCTCCCCTCAACGAATTCCCAGCCTGACACGGAGGATTCTTGGTTAGAGACTCTCTCCATAGAGCCTGACTCAACAGCCACGCTAAGTTGCGCTACCCCGACCAAGTACGACTCGTACTCAAGATCAGCACCGTCAGAACTCACCACGTATCTCCAATCATGCTGGATGCCTAGCCTGCTCACAGAAGACTTTATTCCGTCAACGCTTAGCCCCGCCTTATTAGCTCTAATCATTAACTCTGTTTTAGCCTCGTCAGACACGTCTTCTGGTCTAATCTTCCAAGAAGACACATACCTACCCCTACTAGGTTCTCTCACACCTAAAGACTCAGTCTTTTTAGAAACCCGGGCAGCGACGATAGCTCTGGAAACAGCCTCCCTAACACTATCATCACTTAAATCATTGGTGGATGAGAACCCATAACACCCATTGTAGAGAACCCTAACACCCAACCCAACCCTGTAAGTCTTCGAGAATTCCCTTAAAACCAAGTTATCCACAGTAATCAACTCATAAGAAAACAGCTGAGTTCTTACCTCAGCGTATGAAGCGCCTGAGGCCTCAGCTATTCTCAAAGCTCTTAAAGCTATATCTCTCAACAACTAAACTACACCAAAAATATTCTCAGTCTCAAGTAAATATATTTTCGATTCATTAGAAAACTATATGAGGAAACCGTACTTAGTGACGTACACGTAGTACGCGATAATACCTAGTATTAAGAAGAAAGTGTTTACCACGTTACTGCTAGACCTGAAAAACCTTAAAGCCACAGGTTTCTTGATGAGCGGGTATAGGGGTCTGAAAGGCATCTTAGTTAGTAGATCGCACAGTAAGTGTGTCGTGAAAGCTATTATAAACGAGAAAGCAACTACCCTGAAGCTAAAACCTAGGTAGCTAGCTAAGTAACCCGCCGCTAAAGACACGATTATGCCGATGAAGATATTATGCGTTATTTTCCTGTGAGGTAGCTCAAGTCTTAAATCTATGTCCGGTAACGAAGAAAGAACGGAGGATATGATTAAGATCCTGTTAGCTTCCACCCCAGATAACCCCATCATGTAGAATAAGGTGGACATAACGAAGAGGTTAAAGCCTAGGTGACCCCTCCAATCCACTTCCTAAACACCGTCATCCCGAAGTGTTTTAGGGTAGGGAGGCGTTAACTCACCTCTCAAGTATTTCTCAAGTCCTTCCTTAACAGTACCTTTAAAACCTTGAATAACCTCAACGCCGAGAACCAGCAGGTACGCCCTACTAAAATCGTCGACGGAGTCGCAGATCACTACACCGCCATTCTTCCTCCTCACCAACGACGCAGGGGACTCGTAACCCCCTACCTCAACGTAACTCAACTCGCCCACGTCCCCGTCTTCAAGTAACTCGACGAGCACTAAGTAACGCGCGCTCTTAAACTCCCCCTCTATTAATGATTGAAGACCTCTAAATTCGTTGACAGGAAATACTACCCTCAACGGCTCTCTAACCTCTAATAATTTAGGTTTACGAAAGCAATTTAATTTAAACACTCACGTAGTTACTTCCCGTAGAAGTGGAACACGTTTTTAATTCCGTACCCCCTACATGCTTAGGGATGTGAGTGAGGATACTAATATCGAATGATGACGGGTATTTAAGTCCTGGCCTCTACCTTCTCGCGGAGTCTGTTAAGGACTTAGGTGAGGTAGTCATAGCTTCCACGGAGTTCCCTAGGTCAGCTACTGGGCGGGAGATAACCTTCAACAGACCGCTCAGATTCGTTAGGAAGAGATGGCTTAACTGGCACGTCTACGTGACTGACGGGACACCCATAGATACGCTACACTTAGTTGTTGAGATACTTAAGTTTAGGCCCGACCTAGTCTTATCTGGCGTTAACGTAGGTGATAACTTATCGCTTCAACACATATTCTACAGCGGTACGGTGGCTATAGCTATTGAGGCCGCTCTCATGGGCATACCCGCAATAGCTTTCTCATCAGACGTAGAGAGTTTCGACGACTTCGAGCAAGAATCTTTCAAGAAGACGTGCGTGTCGATAGCTAGGAAGATAGCTGAGTACGTTATTAGCCGGAAACTACCTAACGACGTAGACGTCTTATCGGTTAATATCCCAGTTAGGTACAGGAACTGTATTCACGTGGCTAAAGCTACTAAGATTAGGTGGGAGGCATCGTATAAGAAGAGTGTTGATCCTAGGGGCAGGGATTACTACTGGCTAGCCGGAATAAGAAGCGTTGCGGAGCCCGGGAGCGACGTGAGCTTATTTGAGGAAGGCTGTGTCACGATAACCCCCCTCAAGATAGACCTGAACGTCAGTAAGGAAACCTTAGAGAAACTGAGAGATCTAGAAGAAATTCTCAAAACTAGTTGATCTGAAGCCAGTCTATCACGGCGAGATATCCAGCCCTTTAAACAGGGTCTTTACTTATAAATACTTGCTTTAAGCATAATTATAGGGTGGCCTAGGTTATGTTCAGAGGCATAATAACCCCTATGATAACTCCTTTCAATAAGAACTACGAGATAGATTTCGTAGGGGTTGAGTGGTTAATTAACCACTTAGTTAGGGGCGGGGTTGACGGGGTTTTCCCTAACTCGACTACTGGTGAGTCGGTCAGTCTATCGTTAGATGAGAAGAAGAAGTTGATAGGGAGGGTGGTCGAGCTTGTTAATGGGAGGACTAAGGTTTTGCCGGGTATAGGCGGTAACACCACGCTTGAGGTGTTAGAGCTCGGTAAGTTTGCTAGAGATGTGGGGGTTGACGGGGGCATAATCATAACACCCTACTTCTTCAAACCAACGCCGGAAGAGCTTAAAAAACACTACGGTAGGATAGCTGAGTCCTTGGACATGCCTCTCTTCATATATCATTTCCCGGCTTTAACGGGGGTCTCACTACCTGTGCAGACTGTTAAGGAGTTGGCTCGTGAGTATAGTAATATAGTGGGGATTAAGATAACTCACGACAGCCTCATCTACCTCAAGCAAGTAGTGTGGGAGGTTAAGGAAGTCAGGAAAGACTTTTCAGTGTTTTCAGGGCTGGATCAGTACTTCCTGATTAACTTGATGATCGGGGGTGACGGAGGGGTCGTGGCGTTATCTAACTTAGCTCCCAAGCTTCACAGGAGTATCTACGACGCCTGGCTTTCAGGAGACATAGCTAAGTCTTATAGTCTCTACATGAAGCTCCTCAAGCTTTCCAAGCTGATAGAGTCAGGGACCTCAACTATAGCCGCGATCAAGGCAGCTCTCGCGTCTGTAGGAGCGCCCATAGAACCAATCCTAAGACCACCACTAAGCGAGGAGAAGAAAGAACCTGAAAGAGAATTGCTAAAGGAGTTCATGAACTACATCTTCTGATTCTTGAAGCGAGTCGCGCTTCAAGACCTAATCTCAACGTATAGCTCCCCGTCATCCCCGCCGTGAACGGCAAGGTTTTCAGTTTATAAATAATGGATCGCTAAAATTAGAAAGACTTGGTTTGAGTTTTATTTTAATTAAAAAATTAGCACGTTGTGTTGTTTATGTATGTGTTGATGTCGTTTAATAGGTTGTTGAGCCTAGCTCTAATCATGTACATGTTTTGAGGAATCGCGTTCAGTAATTCCTCTATGAATGACTTCATCGCTTTCAGCAGGTTTAAGTAGGTTTGGCACGATATTCTCCCGCTAGTATGTAATAAGTTTAAAGCGTTTAGTGATTGCTCGAGCATTGTTACCCGCCAAGAGAGTTTGGCTTCCGTCGCTACGTAGATCTTAATTAGTTTACTTACGCGTTCCCTGACACGCTCCCTGACTCTCAGAATTAACTGCTTAGCTTCCTCTAACTCACCGTATTTCCACTTGGCTAGATTCTTTAATTGATCGAAGAGTGGCTGTACCTCATTCAAGGCGTTTGAGAGTATTGTGAGCGCTGTGTCTGGGTCTCCATTCTTTAGGGCTGTCTTAGCGTCCTCGATGCTGCTATTCAATATCGTAGCGATCTGCTTGCTTAAGTTGAGGATCTGGTAGTAGGTTGACTCATTACTCACGTACGCCTCTAGAGAAGTTACCACGCTTATTATGAATTCAGCTTTCTTAGACGCCGCGTTGAGGTGTTCTGTAGCGTTCTCGTAATCCCCTGCTTCTATAGACTCTGCTGATTCGTTAACTATGTGGATTAACGCGTTAACCTGAGCTACCAGAGCAACCAATGATCTCTCAGCGCATACGGCCTTAACCCACTTAACCCTCAACTCTGTCTTAATAGCTTTAGTGACTTCCTTGATTATGTCGTCAACCTCCTTAAGGATTTCCTTAGCTTTAGTAACGTTGCCTTCAGCGAGTGCCTGTCTTCCCTCATCAATTAACTCAAGTGCCTTAGATATGTTGCTTAACACCCATTCAGGGACCTCCACCCCTCTCTCAACCAACCATTTCACGGTGGCGTTCAGGGATAGTACGACCCTTTCCCTCACGCGGAACTGCGCTTCAGTCCTCCTAACGGCGAAGTCGTCCTTAACTGTCGGGGGTAGTTTTTGGATTATGTAGACGTATACGGGGGTCACTAACCTAGCAGCCTGAAGTACCTTACTCAAAGCTTCAGTCAGGTTAGTATCTTTGAGTCCCTTAGCCTCGTTCAAGAGATTCTTAGCTTCATTAATGAGTGAGGTCATGTTCTCGTCTAGGGTTATGTTGTAGGCTTGACTAAAGCTTTCAATCCTGCTAATCAATAATTCAACCCTAGATATTAAGACCTCTACAGCGTGTTCAGGACCTCTGCGAGTCTCCTCGACTGGCTGAGTGGTTTGAGCTGTAACTACTGCCGCTACCGTCGTGATCGGGATTACTGAGGCCCCGATCGCTAGCAACAGAGCGAGTGCCGCGAGCTTACTCCAACCGATCTTCACTTATACTCACCTCACTAGAGATCTCTACGGTATTTAATATTAGCAATACTGTGAAACACTGTTGCAACACGTTCTCACCCTTCCGAACCCCTCAACTCGTTAATCCTTTCCTCTATCTTCTTCACGCGTTGACGGAGAAAAGACAAGAGCTCCTCAAGAAACCTGACCTCCTCCTCCCTACTCGAGAACTCAGGTATTCTAGGAGCTAGCCACCTCCAGTAACAACCTCTGAAAACCCATTCAGAACCTCCGTGAAGGAGTCTCTGGTCTGGGATGAATGTTTTAGGCCAGTAATTATATTTCCTCCAACCCATAACACCCACCCACGCAAGAACATGCCGGAACATAAACCCTTAACTGAGGCACCCTACTTAATTATCTACTGAAGCATTTTTATTTCTTTCGTAAATTGCGTTACTTGAAGTATTGCTTAAAAAGAACACGCTCGTATGCTTTAATCGGTGAATAGTGAATGAACCCACACCTTAAACTAAGCGTTCTTTCAGGCCTCCTCCTCTTATTATCAACTAACCCCGCGTCAATGAGCGGTTACGCCACATTACGGCCTAGCGTGATTAACTACTACCTAAACGCTGACGGTTCAGTATTGGTTGAGTTGGTTTTCTCTAACGTCTCAAGCCAGGTCTTGGAAGTCCCTCTGGAACCGGGTTACGACGCTTCAACCCTCTACGCTGTAGACTCTGACGGCGCGTCACTACCCGTTGATTTAGTGGGTGATGAAGCAGTCATTAACGTGATGAGTAGTGTTGAGTGGGTTAAGCTCGCGTACGTCGTCAACAACTCCGAGATAATTGATGGAGTAGTTCTTAAGTTTACGTTAAGACCTCAGGGAAAGTGCGTCATACACGTGCCGGAGGAACTCCTACTACTAACGTATTCCGGGAACCCGGCGATAAGCATGAGTGATGAAACGTTACTGCTAGAATATGAGGATGCCGGCGTGGTAGAGGTCACGCTAGTACTGCTCCAACCAACCACACAGACCACCGCAACGCAGCAACCCGGAACTAGAAACGTTGTCCTCACCACGGCAGTTATAGTAGCTCTAGCAGCGATCCTCTTAGCCGTCAGCCTCCTCTACTTGAGGAGTAGGAAGCATAGGTAGAGGGTTGCTTAAAGAGTTTTCCAGTTTATCACAAGCTTTTGAGTTTAAGCCTCATGTTCAGGCCTTCTAGAAGGAAGAGGGTGAAGGCTACTAAACACAGGATCAGTAATAGTAGCTTATCTGAGGTCACTGTTTTGTTGATTAAGACAATGTATGTTTGACTTAAGCTAACACCCAAGAAAAACAGCGAGTATATCAGTAGTCTCGGTATGAGTTTCCTCCCTAAGAGGACGTAACCCTCGAAGTGCACGGTCTTGGTGACTACGTAGCCGTCACCCCTCCTACCAACAATCTCTAAATCCTCTAATCGCTTGAGGTGGTAGTGCACGCTACTCACAGGCATGTTCAGCGCTCTAGCAATATCCCTAACGCCCTTAGGGTCTTTAGACTCGAGGAGGTAGACGTATATTTTGAGAGCTGCCCTACTCAAATCCTCTGCTTGAGCAATCACCGGCTACCACTAAATATACTGCATTGCCTACACTTAAGAATAACCGATTGTTCCAACCCCTGAACACCGGAGTTCAAACCATAGAGTTATCTATCCCTTAAACTAAGGGATTAAGTGAGGTGATGTAATGAAGCGGGAAGTCTTCGCTTTACTAGCTATAGCGTCCTTAATCGTGGGCGCATCACTACCCTTCATAGTGAGCAACATTTACGGCGAGTCTTACAAGCCAATCACACCAACCTACCAGTTGAGTAGTCCTTACAGCGGGCAGCAAGTGAATACCTCCTTAATCAGTCTAGAAGGCTTAAAGAAATTCAGTAGTTACGAGGAATTATCCCAGTTCTTGAGATCCGTAACCAACTTGAGAACATTAGTTAATCAGCCAACCTACTACGGACCGCAGGGATTTTCGCTTGTAACAGTTATCACGCCCGTAGCAACCATACCGCTCGCGTCCGGCTTGAAAGAGTCATCACAAACAACCGCGACCTCCAAGACCAACGTTCAGGTTGAGGGTATTGACGAACCGGACATAGTTAAGGTGAGCGACGGAATAATAGCGGTTGCTTCAGGTAGTAAAGTGTTTATCGTGAGCGTACCCGGAAAGACTGTTTCAAGCGTGCTCGTGCTGGATGAGTACGTGCGAGGCTTGTTCCTCTACAAGAATAGACTAGTGGTTATTACGGAAACATACGTGAAGCACCCGATAGTCCCGGAAACAGAGTGCAGGTGCTTCGTAGTACCGTCCGGAATACCTAACGTGAATATCTACGTGTTCGACGTCAATAACGCCAGCAACCCATCCCTAATAAACAAGATCACGGTAACCGGCGGCATGCTGAGTTCCAGGCTCTCAGGAGACTACCTGTACGTAGTAACTAACACGCCCGCCAGCGAGTCCATAATACCCCTAGTTAACGAGAAGCCCGTACCCCTGGAAACCCTCGTGGTCGTGGACGTGATCCCCGAAGCATACACGATGATACTAGCTCTAGATCTCGACGAACTAAACTACACGACGTACACCTTCATGACGGGCAGCGGTAGCTGGCTATACATGTCACTCAACAACCTCTACATAGCTCGCGGGGCCGGGTTTAGCTATCTAGACGCGTACGTGCTGACGTTAAGAACATTCACTAACTACCTACCTGGGGACGTAGCGAGCAAGATAAGTGGTTTGATAGACGCAGGGCAATTAGACGCTGCACGCGAGAAGATCGAGGACTACCTCCTAAACATGAGTGAGGAAAGCCGTAAGGAGCTGATTACTAAAGTAGTTAACGAGGTCAACAAGGAGCCTAAACACGACTTAACAACGTTCTACGTGTTTTCCGTGGAAGGACTCACGATAAGTCTGAGGGGCTCGTTCAACGTCTCAGGACACCTACTCGACCAGTTCGCTATGGAGGAAACAGGTAACTACTTCATAACCGCTACGACGGACAACAACTACTCTATAGCGGTGTCTTTCGTACCCGCCCCCTACCAGATATATGAGACAACCACTAAGAGATCTAATGAGGTAGTTATTCAGGAGTGTTCGGCTGACGCATGCGTAACCAGGAGTTTTCCGGTGGTTGGTGGCTGGGATCAAGCCCCTTACTGGTACACGAGGCCCAGGCTCATAATATACGTGTCATTCACCGGGGAGGTAAGTAACAACGTTTTCATAACGAACTTAACCGACCTCAGCGTAGTAGGTTCTTTGAGGGGTCTCGCACGCGGGGAGAGAATATATTCGGCTAGGCTGGTAGGAAACGTCTTCTTCCTAGTCACGTTTAGGCAGGTAGATCCTTTATTCGCTATAGATGTTTCAGACCCTGAGAAACCTCGAGTATTAGGCTTCCTCAAAATACCTGGTTTCAGCGAGTACCTACACCCCTTACCAGGTAATAAGTTGCTGGGCATCGGTCTTGAGGACAGGTCTCTCAAAATATCCTTATTCAACGTCACGGACCCAACCAACATGAGCGAGATCGCGAAAGTTCTTGTGTATTCCGCTTGGTCTCAAGCACTTCAAGACCACCACGCAGTAACGATATACCCTGAAAAAGAGCTGGTCATGATCCCTATCACAAGCTACTCAGCAAGCTACGTATCTAGCGGAGCTCTAGTAGTGAGATACGGCAACAACGAGTTAAAGGTTGAGGCAATACTGCCTCACGAGTACTGCATAAGGATAGCCTACGTAGGTAACGAACTATACACCATATCCTCAAACCTCATAAAGATATTCAACGCGAATACCTACGAGGAGCTAGGGCAAATAATCCTTGAGAAGTGAATTAACGTTTTTAATTTAATTTCACGTAAGTCTCCCTCACCTAGCTCATTGAGATCATCTCAACCAACCAGAATCAACCACAAAAATTATAATGTTAAGAGTGGCCATGAAAAATTGAAACAGCCCTCTTACACGCGCTCTACCAAACCCTGAACTTATTTAATATTCTCTATCAAGATTCATTGAAGAGTAAACAGAACCGGTCGCCGAGAAACGATTGTTTATAATGTTTCCTGAGCATATAGTTTACGGGGGAACGTATGGGTATGAGTAATGCGTCATTTGAGAATATGAGTAAACTTGAGAAAGAGTATTCTAAGAAATTAGCTGAATCCGCTAAAGACGTTAAGAACCCTGTAGTTAGGCTGTTTCAGTTTTCATGATTATTCGTGTTTTTGTTTGTTGGTGTTTAAGGCTTCTTGTCGTTGTGGGGTGTGTTGGTGTTGTGTGTTTGTCTATACCTTTAGCTTTATTACTGGTAGGTTTTTTAAACCCCCGGAATATGATGGTAGTGGTGGGTGTTTGAAGCCGATGATGTCCTGAGGCTGATGAATAACTCGTGAACCTCGATTACCCGATGGGAGCGGGTGTACCTCCAGGCGACTGGAGGTGAACAACTCCCGCAGGGTGGTCGAGGGGATAAAGCCGTTGAGAAGCAGGTGGTGGGGAACAAACAAATGAACCACCACCTACCGAGAAACGGTAGTTATGGTTGCGGTAGCTCAGGATTCTCTAAAGCACTCAATGATATATGATGCGATGACTGAGTTACTTAAGGGTGAAAGACCTTTAACAGGTGAGGTCGAGCTAGATAGGATTGCGGGGGAGATCGAATACCATATAAGAACCGAAGAAGAAATGATTAGGTACTTGAAGGAGACGCTGGAGAAGGGAGTTGATAATAAGGCTATCAAGTTCTTCCTAGAGACGCTCTTAAGAGACGAGCTATACCATCACACACTACTTAAGAAAGTCCTTGAAATGATCGTGCGGAGAGAAGCTTTCACGGAGAGCGATCTATGGGATTTAATCTGGAAGGAAGCAACGTTTCACGGGACCCCCGGCGGTTAAGAACTCCTTTTCAACATTCAAGTCCTCACGTGCTTAACTCAACCATAGCGAAGCCGGGAAGTCTAGTAATGAGTTTGTCTTCTAGTTCCCTTTCATTTTAAGCTGGAGTGTGGGTTCTTATAAGTTTGTGATGATTCGTGAATAGCTGTGAATACTCTCAAAGAATCTTATAACCTTCGTGATGAACCACCCGCCATACGACCACAAAACACAGCGAGTAGCGAACGCTCTTGATGAGTTCGTGAAGATTTTAGAGTTTGACATCGAGATTAGCGTCGTGTTTTAGCTCATTACTATTACGACAAGATATAAAAACCCCTTTTAGACAATTGTTGTGGTGGTTGAGTTGAGGAATAAGAGTAAGGTAATTGATTCTCTGAAGGTTATTAGGAGGTTCTATGATAGGGTTGGCTGGAGAGATAAGGTGGATGAAGTAGATGAGTTATTCATTAATTCTCTAGCGGAGTTTTCGTATTAAACGACTATAAGGTAACGTCTATATTACTTAACATGTTTTTTAGCAGGGGCTTACAACCCTCAGGTAACCAAGAATTAATCATTTCTTCTATGGTTGTTTTAGAGTTTAACACTATCTCCTCCACGTCCTCGTAACCTGTCTTGAGGTAGCGTATCCCTTGAAGATACGTTGCTAGAACGTCCGAGAGCTTCACTATTCTTGCTTCGAGGGTATGACCCTTACTCAGGTCATCAAGCAAGTCTACGTAGCTACTTAAGTTTAGTTGTTGCGCCACCTCCAACTCAATCTTAGTGAAGAGTTCTGGGGCTCTCGCCTTAACTAGCTTCACAACATCCCCTACCATTACCTCAGGCACGTCGTGCAGTAAGCTCATCTTCAAGACCTTCTCGACATCAACATCGGCACACCCTCTCCTCAGCCCGTCAGCTAGGTACATACTAATCAACATTACCTCGAAAGTGTGGGCAGCCACAGTCTCAGCAACAGAGTTCGGAACCCCTCTTATCACCCACCCACTCCTAACAACGTATTTTAGATTCGCGATCTTTTCTAGATTCATCCACACACCACATGAATTCCTGAAAACCGATTAAAAACTATCTACTCAAATAACGAGGTATGAGACAATGTACGAGGTAATCACAGCAATTAATAAATAGAAAAACATCACGACCGCCACCTCCGCGCGCGATTCAGGCATTTCCTTACCTATAAGGATTCTCACAGGGTAAGTAATCACGTTACTCAAGACTTTAGGTACTAACATGATGAACGGGGTTTGCTCTGCGTAGCGAAGATACTCAACACCTAACCTCCTCCTCAACTCAATCTCCTCAATCAGCGCTACGCCAAGAACTATTGAGACAGCTACCAGCCAGGGCAACCCTGGCGCTGGCGGGGACCACCCCCTACCCCCCTCAACCACGCTGGCTAGGGATAGGAGACCGTAACTCCATATTATGAATCCCAAGTATTGGGGATGTCTTGAGAGCCTATACACCCCCCTAGTACTCAAAGCCCTGTGCCCTAGCTTGTCGCTCACCCACGTCATCACACCTAAGAAGAAGATTGCTAGCCCAACCACCATGAACGCGAAACTTACTGGGACGGAGAAATCCCCGCTTAATTCAGGCATCACCAACCTAGCGATCCACGTGATCACGGAGTTAATCACCCAAACAGGGACGTAAGTAATTAAGCCTAGTCTAAAGAAGATTTCCGAATCTATGAACGGAAGCCATAACAGTCTTAACACACCGACACCGGCTAAGAAGAACATAGTGAAAGCGAAGTACCCTATCGTCGGTAGGTAGAGAGCTAGAGACCCTAGCAAAGACAGCTTGGTTTTATTGAGCAAGAATCCAACGCCCACCACAACAATAATAGCCGCCAACCCCGCGTAACCAAATATTCTTAAACCAGACTCTAACTCCTGACATCTGGGAAAATCCGATAAAAGCACGCAGTCGGGAACGAAGCCAAGCAACCAACTATTAACTATCCTGATGACCTCAAGCGAAACGTAAACTAAAGCCAGAGAAAAAAGCACTGAGAAACCTACGGACACTAACAACCTATACCTACTCAACTAACTCTCCCCACCCTCCTAAGAGCGAAGCTTCAGCCATAATATCAACTACGATAAAATTTAAATATATACCGAACTCCCCTCTACTCCTGGATCCGGCTTCCCTCCAATGCTGATGGCTCCCCGCCTTGAGGAGCGGGGGTTCTGCACCCTCTGGGGCTTCCCTCATTGTTCAGAGCCCCTCACGAGTGCTGCATCATTTGCTCAGGCCCCGCCGCCAACTCCGGGGAGGCGCGGGCTCATCGCTCGCTAGACTCACCCAACACCAATGCCTTTAAACGAAGAACCAGCCTAAAACTTTTGACCACCTCCCCACCTTAAAAGGAGAGGCATCTAATCGGGCTGTTTCGGTCTTCGTAATCATTTGCAACATTCATATTCATTAATGTTTAAGGCCTCTTAGGGCTGTGAGGTATGCTGATGCTACAGAAATTTTATAAAGTTTTCTGTGAGTAGGTGGTGGATGAACTCGGTGAGCTAGGCGAGGGGGACTCTTCGGGGGTCGTCTTCGGCGGAGGGAGGGTGGAGTGAGCCACTAGGCGACTGGTGGCGACCGCTCCCGTAGCACGGGAACGGCCTCAGAAGAAGCCGTTGAGAAGTAGATGGTGAGGAGCTAGAAGCAATGAAAGACAATGAACCACCACCTACCGAGAAACGGTGATGAGGTTCTCGTTTCTCTATGGTGTGTGGCTTGTTTACAATCATTTTTAACTATGTTCCTCAAAAATATATTGAGGGTGTATTGAGTTGGGTTTTGATGAGGATCTCTTGCGTGAATTGATTGATGCGGGAGTCACTGTTGGGGCGTCTTACGTGGAGGTTCGTTATCAGAATGATCACGGAATATCCGTGTCTATGAGGAATGGTAGGGTGATGGGGGTTGGGTCTGTTAGGGAGGAAGGTGTTGGTGTGAGGGTCTTGATTAACGGGTCCTTAGGGTTTGCGGCGACTAACGACTTGAGTAGGGATGGCTTGATGAACGCGCTTGAGAAAGCCGTGAGTAGAGCTAGGGCGACGGCGTCGCTTAGGAGGAACGCTATCACGTTCGCTGAGGAGAGGGTTGGGAGAGCTTCTTATGAGGTGGTACCTAAGTCTAGACTAGAAGATATTCATGTTGAGGATTTAACGAGCTTGGGTAAGGAAGCTTACGGGGAACTACTCAAGACGGTTAGTCAGGTCAAGCTACCTGTATGTGTCTTCAGCGCTGAGACCCACATGCAGGAGAAGCTGATAATGACGTCTGAGGGAGCGTACGTTAGGTCAAGAATCCCTAGAATCTACGTATCACTTAATCTAGTACTCCTACATCAACAGAGGGGGACCCTGCAGAGAATGAAGGAATTCGCCAGCTCCGGCGGTGGCGAGCTCCTCAAGGAATGGAAGCCTGTTGACGTAGTCTCGGAGGAGGTTAAGAGTTTAGAGGTCGTTTTGCTGAAGGGTGTTGAACCGCCTAAGGATCCTGTCGACGTGGTTGTTGGGTCGGAGATAATAGGGTTGTTAGTTCATGAGTCAGCCGGCCATCCCATGGAGGCTGACAGAATACTTGGGCGTGAGGCCGCGCAGGCAGGGGAGTCCTACGTCAAGCCTGAAATGATAGGGAAGTACAGGATAGGGAATGAGTTAGCTACAGTGATCGAAGACCCTACGATACCTGGCAGTAACGGATTCTACCTCTACGACGACGAAGGGGTTCCGGCAAGGCCTAGATACCTCTACAAGGAGGGAATCATCAACGAAGCACTCCATAACAGACACACCGCAAGCATATTCGGTGTTAAGAGTAATGCCGCGGCCAGAGCAATGAACTACGCTTCAGAACCTATAATACGTATGAGCAACACGTACCTCAAGCCAGGTAATATGAGCTTTGAGGAACTCATAGATGACATAGGTTTAGGGGTCTTCATCAAGTCGTATATGGAGTGGAACATAGACGACGTCAGGTGGAATCAAAGATACGTAGGCTTAGAAGCCTACCTAATAAGAAACGGGGAGTTAGCCGAGCCCGTCAGAAACCCGGTGCTAGAGATAACCACTCAAGGATTCTACAGCAACATAGTGGCGGTAGATAAGGAGTTGAAGTTCTATCCAGGTACTTGCGGTAAGGGAGAACCCTCACAAGGAGTTCCTGTATGGTTTGGTGGTCCGGATGTCAGGATCTCTAAGATTAGGTTGGGGGTGATCGCTTAATGACCGGGACTATAGAGTTGGGGAGGGAGGTAGTCAATAAGCTGAGGGCTAGTTACGACGACGTCGCGGTCCTCATAAAAACTCGTGACAGGGTTATGGTGAAGCTATGGAATACGGAACCCTCAGTAACTCAGACCTGGATAACCACGGAAGTATCCTTGTTGTTAACTAAATCGAAGAGAGTTTTGATACTGGAGTTCTCCGTCGGCAGGCCTGAAGAGATCCTTAAAGCTGTTGAGAAGATCTCGAGCGTGGTTGAGAGGGTTGAGGAATCAGAACTCTACGCCCCCCTACCAGAACCTCAGGAAGTGAAGCTGGTTGAAGGGTCTTTCGACGCGAAAGTAATTGACGCGATGAGAGATCCCGGCAAGCTAACCAGGTTGATGATTGACACCGCACTATCTGAGGGAGCTGAGAGAGTCGCGGGCACTCTAACCTTAAGTAACGATGAGAGAGTCCTGGTTACTAGTAAGGGGTTCGAGAACTGCGAGAGGAGAACGTTGGTTGAGGCATACCTGAGAGCGTTTAAGAAAGAGTTTAGCGGTCAGTGGGCTCACGGATCGACGCACGTGAACGAGAAAGAAATAGAGGAAGTCGGTAGGAAAGCCGGCTTATACGCCTCGATAACCAGTAATAAAGCGGACCTACAACCCGGTAAGTACGACGTAGTCCTCTCACCACTCGTGGTAGGTAACTTAATGAATTACGTGTCTTTCATGTCATCAGCGCTAGCGGTCTTAATGGGTTATTCAATGTTCATGAAGTTCAGACCCGGCGATAAGATAGCTTCAGAGAAGCTAACGCTGGTGGACACGCCCAGGGACCCCACCCTACCTAACGTAGCTTCATTCGACGACGAGGGGGTCCCCACCTACGATAAGCCTATAATAGAGGACGGGGTCTTCCACAACCTACTCCACAACTCCGGCACTGCAACCAAGCTCGGGGTTAAATCCACGGGCAACGCCGGGTGGGTGATGCCGAACCCCTGGAACCTACGCATGAAGCCTGGAGAACTGAGGGAGGAAGAATTAGTTAGTGAGTTAAGGAACGGGGTTATAATAACCAATAACTGGTATACTAGACTGCAAAACTATGTTGAGGGCACGTTCTCGACGGTAGCGCGTGACGCGGCTTTACTGGTTAAGAACGGTGAGGTGGTGGGCAACGTCGGTAGGGTGAGGATAGCGACAAGCTTCCCTCAACTCCTCAACAACATTGAGGAGATGACTAGGCAAACATACGATATTATGTGGTGGGAGGTCCGGACACCTACTAGAGCGCCGTACGTGCTGGCCAGGAATGTTAACCTGACCAAACCCTACATATGATTTTTCGTCAGAAAGATTCTGGTTGTCCGTACTCACCCGAGAATTCATCACCTATTTCCTCGGTCCTCCAAGCGTTAGGGCATCCCTTACCATATCTTATTATAGGTCCTTCAAGCCTAGTTAGTAGCACGACCCTTGATGGCGCGGAGTACGACGCTATCCTATAGCCCGTCTCAACCGCTAACTTCTCAGCGAAGTTCAGGACTTCATTCATTGAAGGCATGTTATCCCTGCTTAATCTCTCGGTAGAGCCGCCTACGTGCATGTAAGCCTTAGGCTCTACGTAGGTTGGTGAGGCCTTATCTATCAACCTAGCAAATCCCTTGACGTCTTTATCGCTCATATTGAATTCCTTGATTAAAGTTATTCTGAGGACGGTAGGTGATGAGAAGGACGGCAGTAACTCTAAGGTTTCTAAGGTTTTCTCCCAACCCTTACTCACGAGGGGTCTATTAAAGAAATCGTACATTTCTTTATTCCAGGTCTCTAAAGACACGTAGAGTTGAGTAGGTTCTTCCTCGAGCGACGCTAAAACCTCAGGCCTTATACCCCTAGTCACCAAGAACGTGGTCAAGCCTTTCTTATGGAACACCTGAATCAACTCACTCAGCCTGGGGTACAGGGTTGGCTCACCGGTGAGTGAGATGGCTACGTGTTTAGGGTTCATCGCCTCCTCCCACATATTTTTAGGAGCTACGTTCCTGTACCCGCTAACGGTTCGCCGATGCTCCTCTATGGCCAGGTCAGCAATCACTTCAGGATCGTCAACGCTAGGCAACCTCATCAAGTCTTTATCGCTTAACCCGAGGTCCTGCGGCCTCACCCTCCAGCAATGAAGACACGCGTTCCAACACCAAAGAGTAGCGGGAGTGAACTGCACACACCTATGCGACTCAATCCCGTAAAACTTACACTTATAGCAAAACCTGCCCTGAGTCAACGCGTTATGAACCCATAAACACTTCTTAACAGCCGAGTGCGAACCTACTAAATGGTATTTCTGATTCTTCAACCTACTCATAACTAGGGTGAGTGGTTCAGCACACTCAACCTCGACAGGCAATCTCACAGTCCTTCTTATCCTACTCACCAAGAACTTGTCTGTTAAGCAACTAATATTTTCGTTTGGCTTCACTCCCCTGTTTAGCGGCTACCCAGTTCCTTAAGTAAGCGTTCAGTGAATTACTTATTCTGTGCGGGTCTAGGTAAAGTTCACTCGCGTTTAGCCTCCTAAGTATCTCGAAAGCTTTCTCAAGTATGTTGTTAGAGTCTTCCTGCCTAGCTAGCTCAAACAGTGTCTCACTGAAAGACCACGGGTAATATATCCAGACCCACTTCTCAACACGCTCAACGTAGTAATCGGGTATGAAAGAACTGGAGGTTTTGTAGTGTAGTACGGCGGTCTTAACCTCACGAGCTCCTAAACTATTGACTAGCCTGACAATCCTTGACATGGTGGTTCCTGTGTCAACCACCTCATCAACAACTAAAACCTTCTTATTCTTAAGCTCTATCCCGCCATAATAGCTGATCTCCGGCTCCTCCAATATCCTGCCTCCAACACCCCAGAACCTGGATCTCACCACGTGGAAGTCGTCCACCCCTATCACATCACTAACTATTCGTGCGGGAACCAGCCCGCCCCTCGATATGGTTAGCACGGTAGTGAAGCTCTCTCCTGAATCAAGGATTATCTCAGCCAACCTATAACACATGCTTAAAGCCCTACTCCAAGGCAGGTAAAGAATCTCCATTAGGACCCCCTCAGCAAGGCTCTATAGTGCTCGGGGGCTTAGACGTTATAGCGTACGTTACGGCGGTAACCCTGCTCAAACTGGAGGTTATCCTCCTAGACATTACGTCGAGAACCTCGTGCGGTATCCTAACCCAATCAGCGGTCATGCCGTCAGAGCTCTCAACAACCCTTATCGTCAGAATATATCCTTGATCCCTCTCATCGCCCTTAACCCCTACCCACATATCATCACCGACGACTGCGAAAGCCTGCCATACTGAGTCGTAAAGCCCGTACTCCCTCAACGTGTCCTCAACTATCTTAGAAGCTTTCCTGACAATCTCTAACTTCTCCCTAGTGAAAGCACCGATCACCCTCACCGCCAAGCCGGGTCCGGGGAACGGATGCCTCCTCAACAAAGCTTCAGGAAGACCTAAGAGTCTCCCGACCTCCCTAACCTCGTCTTTGTAGAGATACCTCAACGGCTCAAGCATCCTCATCTTAAACCAGGGGGGCATCCCCCCGACGTTATGGTGTGTCTTAATCTTGCTTGAACCGCTCACAACACCGCTCTCTATCACGTCAGGGTAGGTAGTCCCCTGAACGAAGTACTTGATTTCCGGATCCCTCTCAATTATCTCCTTGAAAATCTTAACGAATTCCTCGCCGATCAGCTTTCTACGCTCCTCACAATCAGAAACCCCCTCAAGCAACTTCAAGAATCTTTCTTCAGCGTTCACGTAGAGCGGTTCTATCCCTAAACTCCTTAAATTACTTAAGACTTCCTCAACCTCACCCTCTCTCAAAAGCCCGTGATTAACGAAAACAGCGACTAGCTTATCCTTAAAAACCTTCTTAGCTATCAGGGCAGAAACCGTGGAATCTATCCCGCCGCTAACAGCGACCAAAGCTTTAGCGCTCGTGTCAACCTCGTTAATCATCTCTTTAATTATGCGGTCAACGTAGTCGCTGAGCGACCAATTCCTCGCAACACCCGCGATACTGAGGAAGTTCTCGAGCAATCGCGACCCCTTAACTGTGTGCTTGACTTCCGGGTGGAACTGGACACCGTAAATCACGTTACCCTCATGAAGCACCTTGAAAGCCGCAACACACCCGTTCTCTGATAAAGCGAGAACCTCCCCTAAGCCTGAAAGCGAGGTAATGCATTCGTTATGACTCATCCACACAAACTCGTAATCCTCCCAACCGTTGAATATAGGATCGTGTTTCAGTATTCTTACCCCCGTACGACCAAACTCCATCCTCCTCTCTACACTACCCCCCAACAACCTAGCAAGTAATTGATGACCGAAGCATATGCCGAGAACAGGCTTGCCGCTACCGAAAACCAACTCGCTAAACTTGCTGAGTTCCGCCTCATCAAGCTCACTAACACTTAAAGGACTGCCCGACAAGACTAAAGCGTCAAACCTTGAAAGAATTGATTTCTCTAAAGATTTGTACGGGATAACACTAGCGTAAGCTCCTAACTCCCTAAACCTCCTAGATATTAAGTGCGTGTACTGACCTCCTAAATCCACTACGAGAATCCCGCCAAGAAACTCCTCCCTCAATCTAACCCCCGACATAAATAATTTCATGAACGTATTAAATATTTATATCTAAACACAACGTAATGCCCTCAAGCAATTAACATGAATAAATTAATTATGATGAATGAAGCCATCATAACCTTCTTAACAAGACTTAGTGAAAACATCCTTAAAGACTCTGAAGTATTGCCCTACCGGCAATAACCCCCGTAGCAGCAGCTATGTTTAAACCTCTTGAAAGACCTGCACCGTCACCTGCCACGAAAATATTCTCTACACTGGTCTGTAAGTTCTTATCTGTCTTGACTCTTATGCTATAATACTTTATTTCAGGCGCGTAAAGTATTGTTTGCGGTGAGTAGAGACCTGGGTAAAGGATATTCAATCTCTTGAAGGCTTCAAGTAAGTTAACTATGATTCTGTAAGGGAGGACAACCCCTATGTCCCCGGGCGTCACGTTCTTTAAGGTAGGTGTCACAATACTCCTCTCTATCCTCTCCCACGTACTCCTCCTACCTTTCTCTAAATCACCTAATCTCTGAATTATTGGTTTACCCACACCTACTCGAGTAGCTATCCTAGCTATAGACTTACCTAGCTCTGTGGCATCAGAGTAAGGATCCGTGAGCTTTAACGTGACTAATAACGCGAAGTTAGTATTCCTAGACTTTAAGTTCCTGTAACTAACCCCGTTAACCCCTATGGTACCGTCCTCATATCTCTCCTGTACTACGAACCCGCGCGGGTTCGTGCAGAAGGTCCTGACTCTATCGTCGTAGAATTTCGTGTAGAGAACTATTTTAGGGTCTGGGTTCACCGTGGTGACGTCCTCAGCTACGTAAGACGGGACCTCTACCCTAACACCCACATCCAGAAATCCTGGCTCGTGATCTATGCCTAGATCCCTAACCACTCTCTGGAACCACGTAACCCCTCCCCTGCCGGGCGCTAGGAGTAGTCTGCGGGCCGTGAACTCCCCTCGAGTAGTACTTAACTTGAAGACGCCGTCACCCCTCAACACCTCAACCACGCTCGTTTCCGTGAATATCCTCACGCCCTTCTTCTCTAAGTAGGTACTCAAGTTATCGACAACCCTGATCATGACGTCCGTTCCAACAATTCTCTGAGGTGTCGGTATGTACTTCGCGCCGGCCTTAGCCGCAAGCCTCTCAAGCACAGTTATTTTCTCCTTGTCTGGCACGTGGAGAGTGTCTTCAGGCACTCCGAAAGACACGAATATTCTGTCAACGTACTTCACTAATTCCTCAGCGTAATTCCAGTCACCGACTAGCTTATCTAGGTCTCCCCCCACGTCGGGTCTTAAGTTAAGTGTCCCGCTACTTAACGCGCCAGCACCCCCTACCCCGTAGGTCACGTTACATACCTCGCAGTTTAAGCACTCCACCCTATTGTTTAAGACGTGGGAGTTCACGTTATTTGTTTTAATAGCTAACGGACACTTCCTCTCAGTGACTCTCCTCCCCTTATCAAAGACTGCCACCCTTAAACTGCCTCCCGAGTTATTCACTATCTCTAGAGCAGCCATTAGCCCGGCAGGACCTCCACCGACTATTACGACGTCGAAATCCCTCATCTCATAACACCTAAATCTTTCCTCCTATCTATCATGTGAGTGACGTCATCCCCGGTACCTATGAGCGTTACCGGAATCCCTATCGAGTCCTCCAGGTCCTCCACCCATCTCTTAGCTTCAGGAGGTAACTTACCCCACTCCCTTACTCTAGCTGAGGGCGGGAAAACCTTGTCAAGACATGTTAAAGCCGCTTGAGTCGCTGAATTAAGTATTACGGCTCTCCTAGCTAGATTGTAGTCGAAGGGTGCTGCCCTCCTCATCCTCCCGGTAACGGAAGCTTTCTCTAACCAACCTCTATTAATGACTTCCTCGAGAGGTAGCTCGCCGGGCAGGGGACCGCTCCCAACCCTGGTAACGTAAGACTTAAAAACTAGGATGACCTCATCCACGTGCTTAGGCCCTAGACCTACTTCTGATAAGATTCCTGAAGCTGTGGTATCCCTGCTAGTCACGTAGGGGTACGTGCCGTGATATAGAGATAGGTAAGTGCCTTGAGTACCCTCAACCAACACGTTACCTCCCGAATCAAGAATCCTCCAAAGCTCGTCAACCAAGTCCACTAAGTACGTGCTTAACTCAGGGAAGTCTCTGGCGAGCTTCAACCTACGCATCACCCTATCAACCATGGCCGCTCCAACACCTTGGAGGGTAGAGCCTATGGAGTTCCTGAGATACTCGTCTCTCGCCTCAGTCTCCACGTGCTTATCCTCTATAATCCCGGCGTTCTTGTCCACGAAAACCCTCCCAGCAACACCTAAAGTAGTGACTTCCCTAAAGAATACGTCAAGCCTTACTAAAGACCCGGCACCAATATAAAGCTTGCAACCACCGTTCACGAAAGCTGAGGGGATTATCCTCAACTTAAACTCCTTACCACCCCAAATCACTGTATGCCCCGCGTTAACGGAACCCACCCTCACAGCCGCGTTTACTTCGTCGTTGAGAGCTAGGTAAGCGACTACCTTACCCTTACCCTCGTCACCGAAGAACCCCCCGACAACCACACTTAACATCTTATTCCCTGAATTAATTTACATTGAGCAATATAAATATTTTGCTCACCTAACCGGAGGTCAGTCCATGAATTTACATTAAATAATATAAAAAGGAGGACGGCGTCAAGAAAGCGATTCCTTCCTTTAAGTTAAAAACCCGTATTACATAGAGTCTAGGATAGCCGGCGATGGGTGTTGAGCGAATAACTAGAAGGTATTACAGGCGCTTGAGCCTACTGCCCCGGAAGAGGTTTTTAATAGCTATATATGTTTCTCTGATTTCGTTAGCGGGCATAGCTAACGCGAAACACTATAGTGTTGAGGGGTTTTCTGCTTCAATAAGCGCGTACTTCCTACTCGGGTGTGTGTTAACCTTCATGTACTCGCCCTTAATGCTTACGAAGCTCTTTAACTTTAAGAGGGTTCTCGGACTATCTCTAGTCACTTTCGCCACGTCTTTAATCGCGGAACTAATTCTTTACAGGCTTGCCGGGCTGAGGGGATTAGGTCTTGTGGTTACTTCAGGTTTCGTGTTGGTGATCCTATCCGCTTTCACGTCAGTGATTCACGCTTTAGCGGTCTCCCTCACGATACCTGTACTAACACTCGCAGTAGTCAATAAAGTCTTCTTCGAGCAGAGCTTAAGTTACGCGCAACTAGTTAGTGCTTTAATAGTTGAGTTTGCTTCCGTAGTTTTAGGGATTCTACTCTTGCGGTACATCGATAACAAGGGCAGGCAGTTAAGCGGTGTCTCACCTATAGTGGCTTTAAGAGCCTTCCTCAACACGTGGTTTACGGGCGAACCCGAGAGTCTTGAGGCACTCTTCAATCACATAGGTTCTCAGAAAAGCGTTGAGGTTAAGTGCTTGGTTATTAAGCGTGAGGTAAAACCGAACATAGTGATGGTATTCCCTAGAATCCATTTCGGCCCGTTTAACAACATAGGTTCTTCTAGGTTCATACACTACGTGGATAGTTTCTCAGAGCCTGACTTCAAGGCTTTCACGTTTCATACTGCCGGATCACACGAGCACAACCTAGCTAACAATAAAGACGCTGAGAGAATCGCTCGTGAAGTAGTCACTAAGGCGAGAAATTCCTTAAACGATTCTCTCAAAGAATACTTGTGCGAGCCTTACAGGATTAAATTAAGTGATGGCTGGGAAGCCCTGACGTTACGGGGTGAAGACTTCATGACGCCCTTCATAATTAATAAGTCGCTAGGTAATGACGACATACCCTATAATGCGTGGGACTACCTGAGTAAGCACCCTAAAACCCCCGCGAACGTCATGTTGGTTGACGCCCACTCGTGTAAGGGTGATAAAGTTAAGGAACTTGAGGAACTTAAAAACCTACTGGATAGGGTGGCTGAGGCTTACGGGTGTTCAGAGCCGAGCAAGTTCCTAGTTGGGTATGGGGAAGCCGCAGTCACTAAAGCTTGCGTGGGATTGTGTAACCCGAGAATAAAGGCGTTGAGTATGCGAGTAGGAGATAGGAGGTATGGGCTCATCTACATCTACGGGAATAACGTAGACAAAAACTTCCGGCTTAAGCTAGATAACGTGATTAGGGAGAAGACGAACCTAACAGACTTCGAGGTGGTGACGCCGGACGATCACTCATGCGCTGCATCCTTAAAAGAATCACCGTATGAAGTGGTTAACGAGTGTGACGGGCTTGTTGAAGCGGTACTAGAATCTCTTAAGAAAGCGTCCGAGAATGAAGTACCCGCGTCCTACAAAATAGTAAACCTTGAGTTAAGCGATGTAAGGGTTGTTGGGGAAAGAGTCTTCACGTTAATAGAGAATCTTCACGTACTCGCTAGGAAGACGGAGGTAGGGATACTAATGATTTTAGCGGTCTTGAATACCTTAATGCCCTTACTATACGTGTTTTTCGCGACATACCTTACTTGGTAGTAACTCAAAATGTGCTTGAGGTTGTTTAAGTCTCTAAAGCGATTATCTCTCTCCTCTTAACTACTTTGTCAGGATATATGATCACTCCCTTATCCGTTATCTCGAAGGGATGTCTCCTTAAGTCGTGCTTGGTTCCACGCATCTTCCATATTAGTATAGACCTAGTTAAGACCCCGTCTAGCTCGTCTAGATCTAGCCTTATTATGCCGTCAGCAGCGTGCTCAACTCCCGGCCCCCCGAACCCTCTGTCGGTGACGCTTACTTGAGATACTAGAAACGTCGCTACGCCAAGACCTGAGAGAACCTTCTTCAACTGCATTAACACGCTCCTAGCTATCGAGGGTTTAGTGAGGTATAGTGTTGAGACCGAGTCTATTACCGCTCTCTGAGCTTTCGTATCCTTCAGAGCTTGCCTTATTACGTCGATGAACTCCCCGATATCGTCAACGCTTTTAACCACGTATTTCTCTCTCTTAGCTGCTTCACCTATCCCGCCAGTGAACGCGTCCACTATAGCGAAGAGCCCCTCATCCTCATACTTTTTCACGTCCCAGCCAAACTCACTCATCTCCCTCCTAATCTGAACGGGGTGTTCCTCCAGAGTCACCAGAACTCCGGGCTCCCCGTAAGTCAGCCCAAAATAAAGGAATTGCTGACTCAGTATGGTTTTCCCGGTGCCTGGACCACCCGAAATCAAGACCACGTTTCTCTTAGGAATCCCGCCGAAGAGTAGCTCGTCTAAGCCCGGAATACCGCTCTTCACCTTCTCAACCATGTGAGCCACCTAAGATTATTCCCTACTTACTGCTTTAAATGGTTTCAATCAGGAAGGCGAGGTTTGCCCTAAAGCACTCCTTAACTCGCGCGACGCGTAACTTAAGATATGTACTTCTTTTATTGAGGTATGACGTGCCGTGAAAGTTTGCGTAAAGTTTATTAATGATTCCAACGGAAAATATTTTGAGGTATTATTATGAAAGGGATCTCGAAAACAATGGTAGCTATAGTGGCGGTGGTAGTGGTCATACTGGCTGTTATTCTGGGTTATTATGCTTTAACCCCGCCGGCACCGTACAAGATCACCATATACACTGGGGGTACTGGAGGGGTCTACTACCCGCTAGGGGTTAAGTTAGCGGATCTACTGAATAAGTATGCTGGGGATAAGATAACTGCTTCAGCATCTTCGAGCGGTGCTTCGGTAGCTAACGCCAGAGCTTTGGGGACGGGTGACGCGAACCTGGTATTCATACAGAACGACATAGCTTACTACGCGTATAATGGGCTCTACATGTTCTCTGATGGTAAGATAGGTAAGATAAGGGGGTTAGCGACGCTATACCCGGAAATAATTCAGATAATTGTGAGGGCTGATAGCGGGATAAAAACAATAAGTGATTTAGAGGGGAAGAGGGTTGCGGTGGGTGCGGCAGGGAGCGGGACTGCCGTGGAGGCGGAGATAATATTAAGAGCTTCCGGTGTGTGGGATAAGATAACTGTTCAGAATCTGGACTTCACGCAAGCTGCGCAAGCACTCAAGCTAGGTCAGGTGGACGCGGCCTTCGTGGTAGCAGGTATTCCGACCTCCGCGGTTATGGAGTTAGCGGCTACGACCCCGATAAGCTTGGTTGAGATACCTGACGAGCTACTCAACACCCTCAAGCAGCAAGGCTACCTATTCTTCGTGCCGTTCACGGTACCTAAGGGAACGTACACGGGTTTGGAGAAAGACGTGAAGACCCTTGCTGTGAGAGCGATGCTAGCCGTAAGCTCAGACGTACCTGATGACGTGGCGTACACCATACTTAAGGTCATGTTCGACCATCTAGATGAGTTAAAGCAAGCACACTCAAGAGCTCAAGACATAAGCTTAGATAAAGCTCTTGAGGGATTACCGATAAAGCTACACCCAGGAGCGGTCAAGTACTACCAAGACAAGGGAATCACAGTACCTCAAGAACTTAAGCCATGAGGATAAATGAGTTTGGTAAAGAAGAAATACTTTTCCCTCTAATAATAACCACCGTAGCGTTAATAATCTTATTAACATATCCGGTAATAGAAGCGTGTAAGGTAGTGATTGACGGGACTGTATACGTGACCAGCCCCAACACAAGAGTGAGCATAAGACTAGAATACGAACACAGCGTTGAGCTATCAGAGGTAACGGAAGTGTATGAGGTAACGAACTGTGAGATATGGTTAGCGGAGTTTGTGTGGGCGGGGTATGGGGCAGGACTACCTTCAAGACCGGGCGATGCGCCGAATCAGTCGGTAAGCGCGGGCGGGAAGTACGTAGCAAGGAATATGATACTAAATACCACGACATTAAAAATAAGCATGAGGTACAGAGTCAACCCGGAAATAACTATCAACGGCGAGGAAGTAGTGAGTAAGGAAGAGATAGTGGTCGAGGCGTGCACGAAAATCTCGGTGGTGGAATGGGTGTTTAGTCAGAAGCTGCGATAGCTATTAATACTTAAATTGACTGCCTGTTAATATCTTCTTGTTGAGAGGCGTCCTAAATTGACTGAAGCATTAACTATTGAGAGAGCTAAGTCAGGATGGCTAGCTAAGCTCATATTAGTTCTGGGTGTCGTGTTCGCTCTATACGAGCTATTTTTCGTGATTGGGCTTAACTTCTCGCTCTACACCATATTAAGGAGGGTGGGGCTAGACGTTAAGCTCTTGCTTTATGCTCCGGACATACAGCAGAGCATGGCCTTCCTGCTGGGCTTGCTGATGTTGGCGGCCTACATAGTATACCCAGCGACAAAAAGGGTTAAGACGGACAAGATACCTGCTTATGACTACGTGCTCGGCACGGCAGCCCTGATCTCAATGCTTTACTTAGTGATCATATACCCTGTAGTGGTTCAGTACGGGTATGTTGAAGCAACACTCCCTAACGTGTTAATGCCTCTGATAGCTATAATACTCCTCTTAGAAGCTTCTAGAAGGTCTTTAGGTGTGGCGTTGCCTGCAATAGCTTCGGTAGTTATGTTCTTAGGAGTTGCTTACGAGGGATTTAACATTAGGAGATTCATTAACCACATGTTCTATGCTAGGGAGGGGATATTCGCTATCCCGCTATACGTGATGGTCTCATACGTGTTCGCGTTCGTCTTCTTCGGCTCGATACTAGAAAAGATAGGGATCGGAGACTACATAACGAAATTCGTGATGTCTTTGGTAGGGCATAGGTGGGGAGGTCCCGCGAAAACAGCGGTAGTGGCTAGCGCTCTCGTGGGGACTGTCTCAGGAAGCTCGGTAGCGAACGTCTTAACGACGGGCACTTTCACAATACCTTTAATGAAGAGAGCTGGTTACCCGCCTGAGGTAGCTGGAGCTGTCGAGCCGGCTGCATCAACCGGAGGACAACTAATGCCCCCGGTTATGGGGGCCGCGGCGTTCGTCATGGCTCAATTTCTTGGGAGGCCTTACAGAGACATAATAATAGCTGCCGCAATACCAGCTATCCTCTACTTCACCTCGGTATATATCTTCATAGATAGAGTGACTAAGAAGCTTGGGATAAGGCCTATCCCCAGAGAATTACTACCTAGTTTTAAGGAGTTAGCTCGCGGGATATACTTGCTTAGCCCAATACCTGTGGTCACGTATCTCCTGCTTTCAGGTCTTGAACCACAGTATGGTGCTTTAGGCGCTATAGGGGCCGCGATTATTTCAGCTTGGATCTATCAAAGAACGATAGGGGTTGTACCTAAGCTACTAGTCACCGGCTCGATAATCTTGGTAGGCGTGATCTCCTACTTCCTAGGATTACCCGTTAGTGCGGCAATATTCTTCGCTGGGGTGATCTCCGTTTTCGTAGCAATACTAATAGGCTACGCAATAAGAGAGAGTCGTGAGATGACGTCAGCACTACTTAAAGCGTTTGACTCAAGCTTCAGGAGCGCTATGACGGTCTTCTTCGCGGCGTCATGTGCGGGATTGATACAGGGAGTTCTCACGATGACTGGGTGGGCCACGACCATAGGGTATCAGTTAGTAGAGATATCCGGCGGCAACATATTCGTTTTAATGGTTACCGCGATGTCTATAAGCCTGGTTCTGGGCATGGGCGTTCCTACAACAGCTAACTACATAATAACCTCTACGATAGTGGGTGCGCCGATGGCTAGAGCGATAGCAGGAATAACTGGCGTAGATTTGGAAATGGCTAAACTAGCGGCACATATGTTTGTCTTCTACTTCGGTATACTAGCTGACTTAACACCTCCGGTAGCGCTAGCTTCGTATGCTGGCACACTACTAGCTAAGTCGGAATTCTGGAAAACAGCGTTTAACGCTACTAAGTATGCGTTGGCTGGCTACTTAGTGCCGTACATATTCGTCCTGGACCCCGCGTTACTCATACTTCCGGCGGGCGGGATGACTCCTTACGTGATTTACAGGATCGCTTACGGCATAACGAACACGGTGCTCTCAATACTGATGCTAAGTGCCGGCATAGTTGGTTGGCACGGTACGCACATAGGTAAATTGCAGAGAGGGTTGCTCATAGCGCTCGGAATAGCTAACTTAACGCCATACGAGTATATAACACCTATCCTAGCAGCTGCTTACGTAGGGCTTTACGCGTACAACGTGAGGAAAGCTAAGGTGTTATCGCAGTAGCCCGCAGGGTAATGAGCTCTGCGGGATGAGGGTCGTGAGCCCCCCAAAACCAGCAAATGAGGCCTGGGAGCGCGAAGCCCCAGCTAAACGCCGGAAACCCCACCATTTAGAACGAGGTAGCTCACAGACCGGGTTTGATGCAACCCTCTTTATTAACGACTGTGTAGGGTAGCTTACCCTCCTTAAGGAACCTCACAACCTCCTTAGCGACGAACTCGCTTGTCCCTCTGAGTGCTTCGTAAGCGAAGCCGGCGATATGCGGTGTGAGAACGACGTTCTCAAGCTTCGTCAACTCGGAATCTCTTGGCAGGGGCTCGATCGTGTAGACGTCTAGTCCTGCACGCACCCTGCCCTCACTTAACGCCTTAATTAAGGCTTCCTCATCTATCACTAGACCTCTTGAAACGTTAACTATGATGGCTCCCGGCTTAATTAGTGAGAGCTCTCTATGACTTATGAGTCCCTTAGTCTCGGGTGTGAGAGCGATAGTAACTAAGATCACGTCCGAAGTCTTCAAGAGCTCCTCGAAATCCACGTACTTCACGTCAAGACCGTGCTCGATCTCGGTCTTCCTAGACCTACTCCAGTAAACGACCTCTGCTCCAAGAGCTCTGAAAAGCTTAGCGGCCTCGGAACCAACCCTGCCTAACCCGACGATACCGACTCTCTTACCTCTTAAGGTGGTGGTGATGAGGTTTCTCTGTGTGTCAGGCCCCCAACCACCGGACCTCACGACCCTATCACCTCTTACCACGTTCTTCATGACTGCCAGGACTAGCGCGAGAGCGTGCTCGGCTACTGCTTGAGCTATGGCGTCAGGCGCGTTAGCTACGCACACACCCCTCCTACTAGCTTCCGCAACATCAACTCTGTCAAGTCCTGAACCGTGAACAAACAATAACTTAAGGTTGGGAGCTAAATCCATCAACTCCTTACCAAACGACTGCCAGGGAGGGATCACGACGACCACAGCACTCCTTAAGTGTTCCTCAAACCACTCTCTAGGAGGTGTTTGACCGTCGAAATACTCGAACTCAACACCCTCACTACTCAGAATGTCGAAAGCTATCCTGTTGGGCTTGAAAGTGAAGACCACTAAACCCATACACACACCTCAGAAAATAACGACGGAAGCAAAATAAATGTAAGCGAGTATAAGGCGTGAGCGACGTGAGTGAGTCAACGTTAAGACGTTGGGGGAGAGGGGTAGTTGCGTTAAGTAGACGTGAAATAAATAAAAATCTTAGAGAACACCAACTAAGGTGGTTAGAGTGGGCGGTGTTAAAGTGTACGTGCTGGTGACTACTAGTATAGGGCTGGAGTACGACATAGCTGAGGAAATAATGAAGCTCGAGGACGAGAACGTTAAAGTATCCGTGGACGTGGTGTTCGGGGAGTACGACCTGGTAGTGACTGCGGAAGGTAAGGATCTTAAAGACATAGATAAGCTAGTCACTAACATCAGGAGGATAAGCGGTGTCACAAAAACAGTAACGCTAATATCATCAAGAGGTTAAGAAACTGAATGAGTACCGAAGTGGACAACCTAGTGAGAAGATTGCTGACGAGGAGAGAGGAATTCTTCGATAAATCAAACGTCCTGAACTCAGATGGTAGGCGCCTCCTAAACAAGGTAATAAGGATGGTTTTGAGTGAGTACCCCGAATTACGTAAGTTAGCGAGTAAGACTAGGAAGAACCCAACACTAGAGAACGTAACTAGATTAGCTGAGGAGATAACGCGCGTGCGTGAATTAAAGAAGTCACACACTTGATGAAGCCCGGCGTTCCCTCAGGTAACTAGGAACTGAAAGCCGGTATACAAGTAACGTTCCTCTCTCTGCAGATTTTCTGAAGTCTTTCCTCAACGGACCTACGCCATGAAGTGAAGTCACGGCCCCTAACATATTTTTCAGGGGATAACCCCAGGGTCTTGAAGAAGTTGCTTATCTCTTCCTTATATCTGAGCCAGTCGTAGTAAAGCGTTGAGTTAGTCTCACGCGCTACCTCAACAACCCCCTCGATAGTGCTTGAATCGTCGTTAAGTCCTGGAATTATGGGGCCAAAGAAAACCCATGTCTTAATACCTAATTCGCCAACTCTTGCTAGAGCCCCCACCCTCGCCGTAGGTGGAGGGGCTCTAACCTCAATTCCTCTTAACGCGGAGTTATCTACTGAGGTTATCGTGAACCCAACCTCAACTAGGTCACTATGCTGGGTCAGGATATCTAGGTCTCTTAAGACTAGAGGAGACTTAGTCTGTATGACGACCTTGAAGCCTGCTCTAAGAAGGACTTCAAGAGACGCTCTAGTTAACTTAGTTAAGGCCTCTATAGGTTGGTAAGGGTCTGTAGTGGTTGAGAGACCTACGGAGCCCGGGCGAACCCTCCTAACCTCAGCCCTCAGCAAGTCTACCACGTTCTTCTTAACGTAGATCACGTCACCCCAGCGAGTCCTGGGTTCTTCAAACCTGCAGTAACTCCTCGCGTAGCAGTAACTACATTTATGGTAGCACCCGATGTAGGGGTTTAGAGCGTAGTCTAGGTCCGGTAGTCCGGACTTGCTGAGGGCTGTGGATGCGTGAATAAAGACGTACTCTACCCAGCCTTTACGTACTCTTCCTACAGAAAGAGTCAAGCGTTCTCACCCTCCCGTAATTTCTTAGGATGTAAGAGTACCTCACGATCTCCTCTACGCTGACGCGTGTACGACCCTTCAGGAAACCCAACACCTCGTTTAAGTCGCTAAACCTCGCCGGCCTAGACTCAAACAACTTCCTGATGTTCTCTCTGACGAACCAGACCCCGATAGGTATGTTGAACCCCTCGTAGATCTCCCTGTACAAGAAGACCGTGGCTTGCCTTCCCAGCCTGTGGAGGAGGTGCTCGGCGACTCCTAAGCGGGCAGCGTAGTAGCAACCTCCGGTCAACGCGTATTCAGACTTCCCTGAAGGACCTTCGTGATCGCCCCCGATCGCTACCCTAATCCCTGAGGGGTTCCACGTGCTGCCAGGGAACCAAGCCTCAACCCACTCATAACTCCAAACACCTGGTAGCAGAACCGCCACGAAGAGATTCTTCATGTACTCCCTCACATAGACCAAGATCTCCCCGAGCTCCGGCAAACCCCTCACTTTCTTGATTAAAGACCTGGAGATGATGTCGTCAACCGCTGTTATGGACCACCTAGTGGGGACTAACCTCCTGTCCGTGAACTTACCTAAAGCACCTACAGAGAAGATCCTCTGTATTCTGGAGACGGGGACGCCTTCCTTATAAAGTAGTAAGACGGCTTCAACAGCTTTTAAGTCCGTGTCACCGAAGACTTTCTCAACGGGTCTCCCGAAGTACGGATTGCTAACCACTCTAACATCTCTTAACAAAGCTCTCGGACCGAATGGCGGGACCTCCTCACCGAAGAGAGGTTTCCTGAAATACTTCTTGTCTAGGAGGACCTCAACATCCACGGGCTTCTCGGAAAGAGCGAGTTCCTGAATCTTGGCTACGTAATTGGTTCCTACGTCCCGGACCTTGACTTGAGTAACTCCGACGACCATGGAGAGTCTCTTAACGAGTATGTCTTCTAAGGATTTACCTATCCACACTTCAGGCAGTTCGTATTCTTTGGTGTCGCCTACTTGAGGGGGTAGTGAGGGTCCTACGTTGACTTTAGGATAGCCTACCCTCCCAACAAAGACGGAGGGTGGTGAGGAACCCTCAATGAGGTCGCTGAACTTAACGAGCTTCACGCTGACCCTACTGTAAAACTCTACTAGTAGTGAGCAGTAAGTGAGCCCGCATAAGTACCTAGACCCCCTGCACAGACTGCAGATCTCCCCTCTAATCAATTCCTCAAGCCTAATATTACTTACGTTAACACGAGTATTAAGAGTTAACACGTGCGTTACTCTACTGAAACCTTGCTTAACAACCAAGTCAAATCAGAGGTTCCTAACTTGCTTCTACCGCCACCACATAAGGTCTTTAGAGAGTCCGGCACGTCCTCACTGCACGCTATGCTCCTAACCCTGCTTAAGACGTAGCCTCTCCGCTTAAGTCTTGGGGTGATCTCCCAGTAAGTTGTTAAGATACCCTTCCAGGGTAGGAGACGGCCGACTATCGTGAGCGAGAATATGAGTGAAAGAATTAGGGAAACCATGCTTAAACTAACTACGCCCGTGTTCTCGCTGAAAGTTAGTAAATACCTGAAGGGGTTAGATACCGCCGCCGCGAAGTATGTGAGGTTGCTATTCATTAGCTCCGCGGTCGTCACCGGCTTCAGCCCGTACTTAGAAGAGTCTAGGTAGATCGTCCCGCCAAGACATATGGAGTTGAGGACTTCCTTAACAAGCTTGACGTAGGGGTTGTCCGGGGATAGTGATGAGAGGGCTGCGTTAGTCATTATAGAGCCGTCGCCGAACACGTATGCCGGGCTCCCGCCAACGCTCACCTTAACCCCTAAGACCGCGTCACCTCTGTAAGCTACTACCACGCCCTTACTTGACACTACTCTCGACGCGTACGCGAAGTATATTAGTGTGTCAGCCCCGCTAACGTTCACTATGCCGTGGAAAATTTGGGAGCCCCCGAAACTCACGTACTCCCCTAAAATCCTCGAGTCAATACCTAAGGCTTCTAAGACGGCGTTGCTGTAGGTTCCTTCATCAGCTATGACGAGGCCTGAGCCACTCCTAACTAACCAAGCTATCGCGCTCGTTTCCTCAGGCGTAAAAGGCTTCTCAGGCGATACTATGAGTATTATGCGGCAAGATCTGGAACTCGGGTAGAGCAGGGTTAGTGTCCAGGAGTCCACCAACCTAACCTCGTAACCTAGCTTCCCCAACAACTCTCTCAACCTTGAGGTACCCTCGTAACTAGTGTTGTGGGGTGAGGCACCGCTTAAGACTACCCCCGCGGGGAACGGCTCCGCTAATAGAGCTATCAGGAAGACAACCAGTACCAGCTTACCCAGGTCCGCGTTCCTCACACTCACTCACCAAGCTCTTGACGTAGCTGAGGAGGGCTAAGCCTGCTACAAGGGATGTTAAGGAAGCCACATACCTTTGAGAGAGAGCTAGCACGACAGAACTTACTAGCAGGGTGTAGCTTAAGTATAGTGTGAGGGGTTTTAAAATATTCTTAACCAAAGTACTTCAACACCTCCTCAAACAACTTCACGGATTCTTCGAAGAAACCTAACAACCAGAAAGCGTTGGTGAGAATCAAGAACGTAGTCGAGGCAACTACCAAGATGAGTCTCAAGCCAGGACTACGGGTAAGGTACCACAGCACGATGGTGAGGGAACCCACCATCGTGGAAACGAGTAGGGATTGGGTGAGGGCTAGGCCGTAATACAGTAACGTGATGAGTGCGGACGCGGAGAAAGCGAACGCTACGTAACTAAGGATAAGTAAGTTAAGGAACGTTTCAACGTTGAGTAATCGAGTCAAGGTGGGTTCAGGCACTTCGAGACCGGTGAACCCGTAGCTAATCAACTCCTCGAAAGCCCTTAAGGAATATCCCGATATGAGAGAGACGCAGCAAACGAGTAGGTAGTGGAGTGGGGGCACCTCGATGATAGGGTGGAACAATACTGTGTAGATCAAGGCAGGCGTTAAGAAGGGGATGAAGATAAGGTGTGGTCTCCTCAAGTAAATCAAGGATCTCACTATCAAGACTAGGGGGTAGTAGGCTATTAGGTGTGCTGTGTAAGGCCCTGCAACCAAAATCTGGAAAGGTAGTGAGAGAAATAAGATTATAGAAGCTGACAACACGTGCCCTGCAAGAATCATGCACGTGTACGTGACTAACCCGGCTACGGAGACGAGCGTGTAGTTACTTAAGTATAGGGACGCGATTAATGAGATCAGGAAGACGGTAGCGATTAACGCTTCAGGAACCCTGCCCCCACTTAAGTACATGCTCCTCGACCCGCTTAGCGACAGACACCATCACCTCATCCTCGCTTAAGTTGCCGAACCTGACTAACTCGTAATACTTCGTTAAATCGTTAAACAAGTTAGTGAGTTCCTCCCCTGCGAGCACCTTAATCTTAGGCAGTAATTTGACGGCGATTTCCCTATGCGTTTCATGCTTACCTAAAGAAACTTCGAAAAACCTACATAAACTCTCCACGACTGACCAGAACGCCCTCACCACGTAGGAAGTAACGGCCTCAGTTGGCGGTACTTGTTTAACGTAAGGCACCTTACTCACTAAGTCGCGTCTGCTGACTGAGGAGAACTTCAGGAGGAGTATTATGCTAGCCGCTGAAGACGCGAAAATAACGAGTAGTAATGGCGCGTAAGACTCTAGCATAACCCCTCTTGCGGGGGGTGGGCTCACTCCTTGACTAGGTTCAGGAAAACCGGAGCTACTTAAGAATGCTGGTTTTGAGGAAATCAAGTACATGAGAGAGCTTAACTCGCTTGAGAACCTGTAAGTGATTTCCGAACCCTTCTCGCTGCTGACCGCCGTGAAAACCCGAACTACTAGGGATGAGGTTCTAGGTTCCGAGCTAATGATTGACATATTATACCTCCTCTCCCTCACGTACTTATTAATCTCTTCTATAAGAGTTTCTTCATCAACTTCCTCAAGCCTGTTAAGATCGTTCAATAACCTGTTAAGGTCTTCCGGCGGGAGTCTCTTAATAATCTCAATTAACGGGCCGCTGACATTGGCTCTCGAGAGCGTCTCAAGAACCTCGCTAATAATCGTTGAGTTGCCTAGAACGTTGCCGGACCCGCCGAGCAACTTACTTAACGACGCGTATTTAGCGTAGGAGGAGGCTATTAAGTACATGCATGAACCGATCAGCATGGAGGTAGTGTAGGAGACGTTGACCCCGAAATCAGCGGCTTTCTTGAAATCCCCTGCCTCAACGTAGTCTAAGAACTTAAGGATCTGAAGCCTTAACTCGTTCCTCAAGTCCTCACTCACTACCCTGACTTTAGGTTCCCTCATTAAGTAAATCATGAAGTATGATAACTCGTTGTGATCTCCGTAACTCACGAAACCTGAGAGAATAACTAGTAACACGTTAGATAGTGTGGAATAGTCTGTCATGTTTAAAGATCTTGTCGCGTGATAAAGTAGCCAACCCAAGTCATCGTTATTCACGGTCAAATCATCAGATTTATTAAGTATTTTGAGAGCCATGACGTGCTTGCCGCCGACGAAGAAGGCAACTGGGTTATCACTAACTAAGTACTCATAAACGCGAGTAACCACCAACTTCATTAATGTTTGGTTGTTTGTTGAGATAGCCTCCTCCAGCAAAGCCTTCAAATCTTCTCTACCGACCCTGCTCAGCCACTCACTCAGAACTTTCGGAGCTTCTAATAACTCCTGCGACTTGCTCTGGAGGTCTGGTGAGTGTCTAGCCTCAGCGACCGGGCTGAGAACACTAAGCAATACTAAGAATAGGATTAACGTAGGAGTCAGCGCTTTGAGAAAGCAGGATATTACGACGAACCCCATCGCCCCAAAGAAGTTAGTCTTCGGAGAAAATAAGTTTCAGCATGATCAAACGGGTAAGCTGTTTTGGAAATAACAGTAATGTTCGTTGGATTGGTTTAGTAGATATTAGGTTATTGGAAGAAATAGTGGTGGAGATAGAGTTGAGGTATGTTGAGGCGATAGTTAGTAGGGTGGTTGAGGCTTCTAGGGAGGTGTTGGTTGAGAGAGAGTGGGATGTGAAGTTGTTGGTTTTGTCGGTGATTGCCGGGGGCCATGTCTTGATTGAGGGAATACCCGGCATAGCTAAGACTCTAACAGCTAAGACCGTCGCTAAGTTGCTTAATCTGAGGTTTAGTAGGATTCAGTTAACGCCTGACTTACTGCCGGCAGACATAGTGGGTACTAAGGTCTTTAATCAGAAGACAGGGGATTTCGAGGTTGTGGTAGGTCCTGTGAACGCTAATCTAGTCTTAGCTGACGAGATAAACAGAGCGTCTCCGAGAACTCAGTCAGCGTTGCTTGAGGCTATGCAGGAGAGGCAGGTAACTATTGAAGGTGTGACGATTAAGTTGCCGGAACCTTTCACGGTCATCGCTACCATGAATCCCGTGGAGCTGGAGGGGGTCTTCCCCTTGCCTGAAGCACAGTTAGACAGGTTCTTCCTGAAGATAAGTATGAGGACTCTGAGTAGGGAGGGCTTGGTAGAGTTGTTGAGGAGGGGTACGCTGAAGATAGAGGAAGCCTTCGCTGAGTTAAAGCCGGTCGCTAACGCTGACGAGATACTTGAGGGGAGGAGGGAGATAAGTAACGTGTACGTCGATGACTCGGTAACGGATTACATGCTGAGGATATATGAGTCAATAAATAAGCACAGGTATGTTAGGTTAGGTGTCACGCCTAGAGGACTCATAATGCTTCACACTCTAGCTAAGTGCTTAGCGCTTTCTGAAGGGAGGAATTACGTGATACCTGACGACGTGAAATCCGCGGCGGTACCTGCCTTAAGCCACAGGGTCTTGCTTAAGCCGGAGGTCTTAGCTGAGGGTTTTTCATCAAGAGATGTCATAGAAGAGGTTTTGAGAATCGTGGAGGTGCCAAGACCATAAGAGTGACGAGGACCTCGGTAACGTACGTTAGTTATGGCGGGCTCTACCTACTAACACTTACTTCAGTACTCCTTTCATCAGTGCTGGTGGTTTTCGAGCTACATCACTACTTAGTGATTAGTGTCGCGGGCTTTCTGCTGGCAGGTTATGTCGCTGGAGCACTACACTCACTTAAAAAGCTGGGTAACGTCCTCGCGGATTACCCGACAGACTTGAGGGTTATCGAGGGCGAGACACCTGTTCTGAGCTTAGTTGTTAGAGCGCCTCATCTAGAGTTGCTTAAGGTGGTTAAGGCGGATCTCGCTTGTGATGCCGGCTTGAAACTCTCTGATTACTCGGTAAGGAAGAACGGTCAGGTACTGGAAATCAGGATGGGTCTTAACGCTAGGGTGGGGACGCACAGGATAAACACGTTGTTTCTTCGATTCGTTGTTCTCGGAGGGCTTGCGGAGGGGTTGATGAGCCTTGAGATCTTCACCGAGGTTCAGGTGCTGCCCGGGTTCAGTATTAGTGTTGTCCCGTACACGATACCGGGCTTCAGACACTTAGGTGTTGGCCCTTCTAGGGTTAGGGGGCCTGGCACGAACATATTCGAGGTGAGGGAGTACATGCCGGGAGACGAGTTCAAGAAGATAGATTGGAAAGCGACGGCAAGGCTTTCAAGACTAGCTGTTAAGGAGTTTGAGAAGGAGATGCATAGGGATGTCGTGATATCGCTCGTGCTTAGCGATAAGTTTTTCTATCCGGGGAGTAAGGCGCTTGAGAACCTGTTACGGGAGGTATGTAAGCTAGCTTTAGGGCTTCTTTCTAACGGTCTTCACGTCAGGTTACTCGTGGTTACGGAGAGGGGGTTCCTACTAAGCAATAAGGTAACGTCAATCAGTAAGATAGGTGAGTTGCTGGGGGTTCTCTCCAGAATTGAATGGCCCGACAGACCCTTAATGACCTACTCAGCGTTGAGGGTTGCTTCATGGCTACTGCTCCCAGTAGTGGTGAGTACTTGTTCCGTGCCGTGCGCGGTAGTCAACATAGTGTGTCTCGAGGACGTGAGCGACGTGGAAGCGGCTTACCGCATATTTAAGAAGCTTAAGACACTAGCTCACGACGTGGTGTTCGTGGTCACCGCCCCAGCACTCATAGACTTAAGGCAAGAGGAGGTAACCCTGGAAGACTTGAGTAGCGCGTATCAAGAAGTGGAAAACCTGGTTAAGCTGTCTAGAAAGCTACCTAACAGCGTCGTAGCACCGGACATAAGTAGCGTTGCTCTTAACAAGGTCTTAAGCATGCGTGCAACCGCTTAAGACTTTAATTTTCACTATCTCTTAATTGTTGAGTGTTGTGGATGAGTGAGGAGGCTGTTAAGGTCACTAAGCTAGCTAAGAAGTACTTGACTAAGAAGAGGAAGGGATTGCTGAAGAGTGAGAAGCTAGTTGTTGAAGCGCTGAGAGGGGTTAGCTTCACAGTCAATTACGGCGAGGTCGTGGGGCTTCTAGGACCTAACGGCGCCGGCAAGACAACCACGATTAAAATTCTCTCAACCCTGCTCTTACCAGACTCTGGGGAGGCTAGGGTAGGGGGTTTTGATGTGGTTAAGGAAGCAAGTAAAGTCAGGAAGTTGATCGGCGTTATGCTGAGCGTGGAGAAAGGCTTCTACGGCAAGTTAACTGGTAGGGAGAACCTTATCTACTTCGGCTCGCTTTACGGGTTGAGCGGGGCTGATTTAAGGAAGAGGGTTGATGAGGTAATGGAGCTTGTTGGGTTGAGTGAGTTAGAGGCTGAAGATAAGCTTTACGAGGAATACTCGACCGGTATGAAGGCTAGGCTCTCACTAGCTAGAGCTCTCTTGAAAAACCCGCCGATACTCCTGCTTGATGAGCCGACGCTAGGTCTTGACCCGATGAGTGCTAGGAAAGTGAGGGACTTAGTTAAGTCTCTGGCGTTGAGGGAGGGTAAAGCAGTGATATACACCACGCACAACATGTTCGAGGCCGAGCTAGTTTGTGACAGGATCTTATTAATTGATAAGGGGTCTATAGTCGCTTCGGGAACTCCGGAAGAACTGAAGAATAAGATAAGTGACATAAAGACGGTGATACTTCAGGTTAGGAGGGAGTCCGGGAACCTGAACGCGTTCTTGAGTAAGCTGGCTGAGGTAGCTGTAGGCGGCGTGGCGATGGAGGAACTCGGCGTGGACTACTTAGAAATAAAGTTTAACGTGAGATCCGTGGAAGAATCCCTCAGTAAGGTGATGAGGTTGCTGGCTGAGGGAGGGTTAACGACGAATTCGTTTAAGGTAGTTGAGCCCACGCTTGAGGACGTATTCATATACTTCACCGGAGGTAAGGCGTAGTGAACGTGCTACCGTTGATTAAGTCCGAGATGTTGTTGGTTTACGGGGAATTGCTGAGGAGGAGACAGGCTTTATTCACTTATGTTGCCTATCCTTACATAATGACTTTCTTCATAATATTCGTCGGCTCCTCTGTAGGGTCGCTGGAGAATTTCGAGGTTAGGGTTGGTGTGAACCCCTTCCTCTTCTTCATAGCCGCATCGTTCAACTTCCTAGCCATACTCGGCATAGTAGATGATGTTTTATGGAGCCCTATATACGATGATAACATAGGTACGTTGCCTTACGTGCTCTCAAGCACTACGCCGTGGTTCTTGAGGCTCCTCATAATACCTATACCGCGTTTAGTCTTAACTATAATACTAGGCTTCACCAGCTTAGTCCCGCTCTTCACGTATTTCGAGGGTGTTGAGGGGTTCCTTACTTCGCTCTTGCTGATGGGTTTAGCTTGCCTTGCAGGCTTGCTCTTATCGACGTTCGCTATCTTCTTGGCGTGCGGTGTGTCGATGCTGATGGGTGAGTCTTGGAGATTGCTAAACATAGTTAGGCCTCTCATGATGATATTGCTGGGTATTTACTACCCTAGAGTTTTGATGCCTTTCACGATCCGCGTGATATCTTACCTCCTGCCGTCATCGCATATTGTTGACTTAACGCTTTACACGTTGGTAGGTGGGGGAACGCCTGAAGTCTTGACGGTCCTCACGATGCTCGGCTTAGGTATCGCTTTAGCGATAGCTTACGGGCCTCTCTCATACGGTAGCACCAAGTCTCTGGAGATGAAGAAGTTGAGGGAGGGGGTTAAGACGTGAGCTCGTTTAGTAGAGCGCGTTTATTCATGAACTCAGCTAGAACTGTGTTCGTGAGTTATGTTAAGGCTGAGCTCCTGAGGAGTAAGGGGTTTTTCTTAGGCTTAATATCGATGTCTGCTTGGCTAGCCATCCTCATGCTCCCGATGACTCTCTTCAGGGACCCGAGAACACCTGCCGACACCATCTCCACCTACATGTTCATCGGTATAGCTATTTTCCAAGCATACTCAGTGAGTACCTGGGATTGGGGTTGGGAGTTGAGGGACTCCCTCTTCAGAGGTGTTTTAGAGAACGTGATAGTTAGCGGGTCGAGCATCTTCGTCATGTACGTCGGAATAATACCGATAACTATTAGCTGGTTAATGCTTTCGCTAGGCATAACCTACTTAATGCTCTCAGTCCTAGTAGCCCCGCCATCGCTTCAGGTCGCTGACCCAGCCCTATTCACCTTAGGTCTAATATCCTTAGCGGTGGTTCTCTTCGCTTACGCGATGATCCTGGGGTCGACCCTCATATCTTCCGGGACCTCCGGCGCTGTGGTAGAGTTTATTTCGTGGATACTCCCTATAGCTACGGGCGGCATAACCCCCCTAGCCAACCTACCGCCCTCGATGAGGTTCATAGCGTTATTAACCCCTTTCAGTTACCCGGCGGAACTCCTCAGACACTCACTAGGTCTCGCAAGCCTCGTATTACCTGAGGAAGTCATGTTGGTAGCCTCCGTGCTATACCCAACTGCTTTCCTAGCTTTCGGCTACTTCTATTTCAAGATTCAGCTACGTAAGCTACTTAAGGAAGGAGTTAAGACTGTCTCGCTTTGGTAAACACTCCCTAACCCATCACGTATTAAGGTAACGAAGGCTTTCTGAGACTTACCCGGTTCCAGAGCGTGAAATATAAAAGCTTCTTAATAAATATTTTTCAGCATGTCTAAATATGAGGTGCTTCAGTGAATGAATCTAGGGTTGCACTTAGAGAGTTTATTGCCTGCGAACACCGTAGTAGAGGCTGGGATTGCTACCGTGCTCTTCATCTATGTCCTGGGAGTGGTTTACGGGACTAGGTACACGTACGATTTAATGGTTAAGAAGGGGCTCACACACAACGTAGCCGTATATTTCAACAGGAAGTTGATACACGTGCTAGCGGGGGGTGTGGTAGCTCTTATAGTGCCCTTCGTGTTCACGTCACCCACAATACCTTTTATTTTAGCGCTAGTGTTGGCTCTCATAACCTGGATACCGCATAAGAGAAGGAAACTCCTGACTTGGTTTCAGGTACCGGATAATGCTTACGAAGTAAACTTCTGCATAGCTTGGGGAACCATATTACTAGCTTCATGGCTTATTTTCAACACACCCATATACGGTCTAATACCCGTGCTCTTCATGTCTTTCGGTGACGCCGCCACGGGAGTGGTCAGGAACCTAATATACAGGAGGAGAACAAAGTCTTGGTGGGGTAACTTCGCGATGTTCTTGGTGTGTCTTCCTATAGCGTACTACTTCGTAGGGCTTTGGGGGATTCCTGTAGCCGCGCTGTCTTCATACATAGAACACTACGAGTTCAACCCGATAGACGATAACCTGTTAATTAGCGCTACCTCCTTCTTATCACTCCTTCTACTCTCATACGCGGGATTGATAAACATCTAAGCTAGAGATTTTTAGGTTTTAAATCCAGCCACGAAAACAGTGTTCGGTTCTTGAGCGCGCTACCCCAGGCACTTAACGTCTAGGATCTCGCTCAATCCTTTAAGGATTGCCAGAGCCTCAACAGCCACCTCATCTCCTCCCCCAACCCTTTCTCCCAGGCTACCCCCATACTTTTTCATCAATAAGCATACCGTAGCTCTAGTCTTCCAGAGGTTTCTGAGGGCTGAAGAGCTCATGAAGTCTTTCAACACAGAAACGCTTTTCTCAGCGTTCCTTAAGACACTCAAGTTATTCAAGTCTTTAACAAGCGAACGTAGTTGATTGGAGATCCCGGTATCTAACTCGCTCACCAAGTTAGGTATCTCAACACCGAACTCTTTAATCATCGTGAGGACGTCGCTTAAGCTGGAGGGGTCTAGTAACTGCTTATTAAGTAACTCACGTAGCTCGTAAGTCACGTACAACTTAATAAACTCCTTGAAGTAATCGAGAAACGGTGCCCTAGAGAGGACGGCGCTCCTCGCTATTGAGTAATTGGTTGTTAGTATTTCCTTAACCCTCCAATGAACCCTATCGAGTAGGTTGCTGAAGTAATTACTTATGATGACGTCCTGGAAATCCCTACGTAACTCACTAAAATTCTTGACCCTACTAAAGCGTTGTAGCATGAACTTCTCGAGCCCTGCGAGATCGTTGCTGCTAACGTAATCTCTTAAAGCGTTATGCATAGCCCTCAAATCAAGTCCCTCAGGAGTTGTTGAAGCCCCGATCAAGACACGACCGTTTATTGAGTGGGAATAATGAACGCATTCACTACTCTCCAAGGTCGCTAGGAACGTGATCCGAGCCTTACCGAAGGAATACTTAAGACTTCCTAAGACGTGGGACTCACTACCTAGGTCTTCAATCAAGTAACCGAAGACTCTTCTAACGCGTTCTGAGGAGCCGTTATTCAGGTTCAGCATAGAGTGTAGTATGCATACGTCGTGAAAGTCCACGACGGCTTTCTTAACGTAACGCTCGTATATGTCCGCGCCGTTCCCTAAGTCCCGTATATTGCTTCTAGCACCCTCAAGAAACTTCAAGTACTTAGTTTCTAAATCCACGCCGGCTAACTCCTTAGCTAGTTGCATGGATCTAGCAGCGTGTTTCATGACTTGAATAGACTCAATATTAGATATGTCGTCGAAGAACCAGCCGTCGCTGGAGAGGGCTAGGTAAGCATGCCTCATCATCTCCAGGAGCTTAAGCGCTCTTACCATGACGTCCTTGGTGACGGGGGCTTTGATTAACTTGCTTAAGTAATTAATTACTGATTCTTCGGACCCGCCCATAAACGACGCGTAGTTAAGTAAGGCGTTAAGAGGGTCTGCGAAGACCTCACGAGATTCCTTGAAGAAGATTCCCTTGACTTCGTTGAGTAACCAATCCATAGAATTCCTGAGAGGCTTTCTCCACTCCTGACTCCAAGCCCTGTTGACGTCTATCCTGCACCCACAGTTACTCCTCCACCTCTCGATTCCGTGCACGCAACTCCAGGAAGTATTCTCGAATATCTTGACTTCCCGTCTGGGCGGGTTGAGCTCCAGAAACTCACCGAAGTTAGTGATTCTAGCTAGTTTCTTAGCGTTAAGATCTCTTAACGCGTAAGCGAGCGCTAAGTGACCGTACTTCTTGTGGTGCCCGTACGTCTCCCCGTCAGTAGCTATAGTGACTAGCTCTACGTCGCCTGAGTTGCTGAAAGCCTTAAGAATGTTCTTGGCGAAAGTATCCCCATTACTCAGTAAATCACCGAACGCGACGCCGTGCGAGAGTCTTGCGTCGTAAAAGAATAAAACGATGTTTCTCCCGGAAGAGGTTTTGTAGATGTATGGTTGTCTAGTGTCTACCCTGCCACCACTCACATCTACCCACACACCGTCAGGCCCCCTCACCTCACGTGCTTGATGCGGTGCTAACACAGTGAATTTAATGCCTAGCTCCGCTAGCACGTCTAGAGTTTCATCATCTACGGCGGTCTCAGGGAGCCACATACCCTCAGGGTACCTACCGAAAGCCTCTTTAAAGACCTCTATCCCCCAGTAAGTAGCTACGTACTTATCCTCCCTACTAGCGAGAGGCATTATCATGTGGTTGTAGACTTGCGCGATGGCGGACCCATGGCCTGAGAACCTGCTCCTGCTGATGTGATCAGCTTCCACAACCGCTTCGTAGACGTCAGGTGCTTTCTCCTGAAGCCACTTAAGCAATGTAGGCCCTACATTAAAGCTAATCCAGGAGTAGTTATTGATCACGTCGATTACTCGGCCTTCACTATCGATTATGGGAATTAAGGCGTTAGGCCTATAACACTCCTCGGTGATTCTCTCGTTCCAGTCGTGGTAGGGGTAGGCACTCTCTTCTTGAGGAATCTCGAAAAGCCATGGATCCTCTCTTGACGGCTGATAGAAATGCGCGTGAATCACCAGATACTTACTCAAGCTCGACATCTCAAGCACCAGATAAACCACGCGGAATTCTTTTTAATTCTTAACACCTAAGTAGCATTAAGACCGGAATCGCGCTGACGGCTTCTCGCCTTGAATGGCGGGGGTTCTGCGCTCTCTAGGGCCGTGCATCATTGATTATGGCCCCTCAAGAGCGCGACATCATTTTTCAGCCCCCGCCGCCAGCTCCGGGGAGGTGCGGGCTCATCGCCCGCTAAACTCGCTCACACCCAACACTAAGAACGATTGTTCCTCAACCTCTATACTTGAGGAATAGGGCGGCTAACGGAGGGAGTGTTAATACTATCGAGTGGGGTCTTCCATGGTACGGGACTTTCTCGGTCTTTACGCCGGGCGCGTTACCGACTCCTGAACCGCCGTAAACTCTTGAATCGCTATTCAGTATCTCTTCCCAAAAACCTTCCTCCGGCACGCCAACCCTGTACACGCTTCTCACTACCGGGGTGAAGTTAAGTATTACTAGTATCACGTCACCTCCAGAGCTCTTCCTGAGGAATGATATAACGCTCTGGTCCCTGTCCCTGAAGTCAACCCATTCGAAACCCTCGGGTTTGAAATCGAGTTCGTGTAACGCGGGTTCTCTTCTATACGTGTTGTTGAGGTCTCTCACCCATGCCTGAAGTCCTGCGTGCTCAGGGTATTTGAGGATGTGCCAGTCGATACTCCTCTCGTGGCTCCACTCATCCCATTGAGCGATCTCGTTACCCATGAACAGCAACTTCTTGCCTGGATATGCGTACATGTAGCCGTAAAGAAGTCTTAGATTCGCGAATTTTTGCCAGTCATCGCCCGGCATCTTATTTATCAAGGACTTCTTACCGTGCACTACCTCGTCATGAGATAAGGAATTAACGAAATTCTCGTAAAACACGTACCAGACATTAAACGTCAGTATGTCGTGATGGTACTTGCGGTATATCGGGTCCTTAGACATGTAGTAGAGTGTGTCGTGCATCCACCCCATATTCCACTTCATGTCAAACCCTAACCCGCCCTCGCTGACAGGTCTCGATACTTTAGGCCACGCACTAGATTCCTCAGCTATGGTCAGAACCCCTGGGTAGTACTTATGGATTGCCTCGTTGAATTCTTTAATGAACTCTATAGCTTCTAGATTCTCCCTACCGCCGTACACGTTAGGCACCCACTCACCCGGTTTTCTAGAGTAGTCTAAGTAGAGCATCGAAGCAACGGCGTCAACTCGTAACCCGTCGACATGGTATTTCTCGATCCAGAAGAGAGCGTTGCTTATTAGGAAAGACTTAACCTCACCCTTACCGTAGTCGAATACGTAGCTACCCCAGTCAGGATGCACCCTCTTCCTCCAATCCTCATACTCGTATAAGTGCGTGCCGTCGTAGAACGCCAGCCCGTGCTCGTCGGTAGCGAAATGTGAGGGTACCCAATCAACTATCACCCCGATACCGCACTCATGAAGTCTCTCAACTAAGTACATGAAGTCCTGAGGTTTCCCGTACCTGCTAGTAGGGGCGTAATACCCTACTACTTGATACCCCCAAGAACCGTAGAACGGGTGCTCCATCACCGGCAAGAACTCGACGTGCGTGAAGCCCATGTAACTCACGTAATCACACAACTTCGCAGCGAGCTCGCGGTAGGTCAAGAACCTATTACCTTCTTCTGGAACCCTCATCCACGAACCTAAGTGAACCTCGTATATGGATATGGGGGCTTCGTAAGAATTCCTCAACGCCCTAACACGCAGCCACTCATCATCCCCCCACTCATAGCTTAAGTCCCAGACGATGGACGCAGTCTTAGGGGGTACTTCCCACAAGAACGCGTAGGGGTCGCCCTTAAAAGCTCTGTAATCCCCGAACCTGGAGACTACGTAATACTTATACCTATCACCTACTCTAACACCCCCCACGAAACCCTCCCAAATACCGGAACCGTCTTTACGCGGGATTAGCTTATGTGTTCCCGGCCTCCAATCATTGAAGTCCCCGACCACGTGTACTTCAGCCGCGTTAGGAGCCCACACAGCGAAGTAAACGCCTGAAACCCCGTCAACAACTAGCGGGTGAGCACCCAACTTCTCGTAAATCCGGTAGTGTTTTCCTTCTCTAAACAAGTACACGTCGTAATCAGTAATTAAACTATACTCAACCACACCATCACTCATAGGTCTTTACACTCTAGGCGAGTCTGTGTTTATGCGTGTTAATGATGTTAGAAATCCTCACTCGGTTAATCCAATCAATTCCTCGAGGGTTTTAACGACCTCGCTTAACTCCTCAGTACTTAATCTCTTAGCTAACTCCTCATCCCCTAAGACGTTCTTAACCCACTCAGAAACATACCCTCTCCTCAGATGCTCTTTCAACACCCCCTCAGGCACTAAACCATACTTGATAACTACGTATAATTGTTTTAAGCTCTTGATCTTGAGGGGGACAGGGACCCCCGTGTTAGGATCGGTTAACATGTAAGCTTTCTCCTCACTGACCTCGGCTAAAACACTCTTAAGTGATTCCTTAGCTCTCTTACCCTTATCAGTTAACGCGTAGACACATCTGGAAACCTCGATCACTAACCCCTCCTCAAGCAACTCCCTCACATACTTCCTCAAAGTACTCTTGCTAAGACCGACCAACTCACTCAATTCGTCGAAACTGACCTCTCCCTCAATCTTCGCGAGAATCCTGAGTAGAGACTCTCTCACCAACTCACATCACTTCTTAATATTATTTACTGAAGACAAAGTTAAAAAAACGTAACACGCAACATTGACATGAAACCATTGTACAGAAAACCGGTCACTAACTCTTAAAGGGTTGATCCACCTTAACGGCTTAATACGAGAATTTACTCTCCAGGTATTTCACGAAATATTCTGGGTTGTAAGATTCGTTGAATGATCTGAGAAGTAGTTCCTTCGGTGTGTAGACCGATCCCCATCTATGTATCTTCTCTCTTAAGTAATCCTTGATTTTCTGGAAATCCTTATTGGTTACGTGTTCGTAGAGCCCGTTTAAGTCTCTCTCCATGTAGTGAGTTATTTGAGAAGCAAGTAGCGTTCCTAGCGTGTATGTCGGGAAGTAGCCTATAGAACCCATGCTCCAGTGGATGTCTTGCAGCACCCCCTCTGAGTAGTTCTTGGGTTTAACGCCCACTAACCTCTCCATCTCGTAATTCCATAGCTCGGGTAGGTCAGCAACCCTCACCTCCCCGGAAATCATCAGCTTCTCTAGCTTGAACCTGAGTATTATGTGGAGGTTGTATGTCACCTCATCCGCGTCCACGCGGATTAGCGAAGGCTTCACGGTATTGAAGTAAATGTATATGTCTTCAGGATCTCTGTTCCTGGCCGGGCTCACGTACCTGATCAAGTCTATGAACGCGTGGACAAACGCTCTGGACCTGCCGATCACGTTCTCCCAGAATCTGCTCTGAGATTCGTGAATACCTAGCGAGACCCCGCTACCTACGGGGGTGTACCTGAGTTCCTCGTCTATCTGTAGCTCGTAAAGCGCGTGACCGAATTCGTGTATCACGCTGAACAAGGTTCTCTTGAAGTCGTAACCCTCATACCTCGTGGTTATCCTGACGTCCCTCACACCCATGTTTATCGTGAACGGGTGTGCTGATACGTCGAGCCTCGCCCTCCTACCTAGAGGGAACCCGAAAGCCTCAAGTATTGCTAGGTTAAGCTTCTCAGCTTCTTCCCTCAAGTACTTCTCCTTCTCTAAGGGGTGATCCACCGAGTATTTACCATCACTTAACACCTTATCCAACACTCTCCTTATGTTAGGCTCTAAGTAACTGAACATCGTGTCCACGTCTCTGGTAGTCATCCCCTCCTCGTAGAGATCTACCAACGCGTCGTACGGGTGCTCCTTAAAACCCAGGTAGTTCGCTTTCTCTTTAGTTAAGTCAACTATTTTCTCTAAGTATGGCTTGAAAACCCCGAAGTCGTTCTTTTCTCTGGCTGTCTTCCACGCCATCCTACCCTCCTGAGTCACTCTAGCTAACTCCTCAACGAGTCTCGGGGGTAGAGCCTTAGCGATCCTGACTTCTCTCTCAAGAACTCTTACTACGCCCTTCTCGTAATCATTCAATGATTCCTGCTTAGAAGCTCTCTCAAGTGCTTCGAGGAATTCTTTGCGGAGCAGTAGTTCCTGGACCATGAGACTTAATTCCGCGTGAGCAACGCTCCTCTCCTCAATACCCTCAGGAGGCATGTAAGTCTCTAAATCCCAGCCCATTACAGACATCGCGTGCGATAAAGCCCAGACCCTCCTGTAAAGCTTTAAGAGGTCTTTAACTGCTTCATTCACGAAATACATTAAACCACCTAATTAAATGATGACGTAGCGTTAATATAAGCACGCAACCCGCTCCCGAGGCCTGGTTAGGCGGGACATGCTTTAATTTGTGGTGAACAGCTTTTAAATCCTTCCTTGCTCTCATATCGGTGTTGAGGTTGCTGAGCTTTGGGTACGCACTGATTACGGCTCTCTTATGGTCTCTTAATCCGGCCTTCATAAGCAGGTACAGGAACTCCCTTCAACCCATCCTATTCACAGGGCTTAGAGCTCTGCTAGCATTACTTCCGGCAGTTGTGTTCTGCTTGCTCGTAGGCTTCAACGCTGAGGTAACTTCCTACAGCTCAGCGTTGTTCGTGGTATCCGCTCTAATAGGGCCGGGCGTGGGTGACGCCGCTTACACCAAAGCTATTCAAATCCTCGGCGGCGGGAGAGCTGTGGTGGTAGCTTACACCTACATATTCGTCGCTCAAGCTCTTTCCGTGATAGCGGGTGAAGCTCTGAAACCGGGCACTGTGGTCGGCGCGGTTCTGGCTTTCCTAGGACTCTTTATATCGACCCCCAGAAACTCCGGTGGGTCGAGGACTTCTTTAAGAGGTTTTGGTTACGCGGCAACCGCCTCAGTGTGTTGGGGGACGGGAACTGTGTTGAGTACTATGTCTCTTCACTACTCAGACCCTGTCTCGCTCTTGGTGATTAGGTTAGGGGTCTTAGTATCTGTCTTCATACCTGCGGGGCTGTTAAGCGTTTACGTGAGGAGGGATTACGACATACGCAACAATATAAGAGGATTAGTCGTGTGCTCGGGTCTAACAGGGTTTATCGGATGGTTTGGCGGGATGTACTTCTTCCTAATGTCTCTAGATATTGTTGGCACTGCCTCAACAGTTCTCGCGACCGCGCTGACTCCCATACTCTCCATGATCACCACAAGTAGTGTTGCGGGAGAATCCCACAATTATAGGCTGGTCTTAGGCGCTGGGTTAACGTCTCTGGGCATAGGGACTGCAGCACTTCTTAGTTGAGCAGGTGGTTTAAGACTTTATGACCGGCTTTAACCAATTGCCCTTCACTATCCATAGGAGAGTTAGTAATCCGGTCACCACGTTACTTACAACTGAAAGCTTCGTCCTTTAGGGCGGGAATGGGTGGAAAAGCTTATAAGTTATGTATACTTTAGTATATTCTGGGGAGTGTCTTGGAGGGTGAATCTCTAGGGTGGATGAGGCTTAGGAGTACTAGGCACGCCAGGTATTGGTGTGGTTATCACTATGTTTGGATTCCCAAGTACCGTAGGGATGTTCTCGTGGGGGAGGTTGCTGAGTACACTAGAGATGTCTTGAGAGGAATACTTGAAGAGCTGGAATGCAAGCCGTTAGCCCTAGAGGTTTTGCCTGATCATGTCCACGTTTTTGCTCTATGCCCTCCGAGGCACTCCCCAGCCTACATCGTGAACTATCTTAAGGGTAAGAGTGCTAGGAGGATGCTGCAGAGGTTTCCGGAGCTGAAGACAAGGGTTGCTCATGGTAAGTTGTGGAGTAGGAGCTACTTCGTAGCAACGGTTGGAAATGTAACAGCCGACATGGTTAAGAAGTATGTTGAGGAGCAGTGGGAGAAAGAGGGATGAAGAGGACAAGCATAGTAGAGCTTGTAGTTGATGAAAACGTTGAGGAAAAACTAAAGCTACTCTGTAGTCTATCCTCCAAGCTGTGGAATGAGGTCAACTACTCTAGGAGGAGGATGTTCTTCGAGAAGAGGGGCGTAGACCTCAAAGCAACTTATAAGGAGTTCTACGAGAAGTATAAGATGCTCATAGGCTCCGCCACAACACAGCAAGTCTTAAACAAGAATGATGAGGCGTGGAACAGCTTCTTCGAACTACTAAAACTCAAGAAAGAAAACAAGCTACCACCATTCATCACAAAGGTTAACCCACCTGGCTACAAGAAGAAAAACAATAAGAGGATCCTGTGGGCTGTCCTAAGGAAAGATCAGTACAGGATAGAGAGCGATAAAATAGTCTTCAAGGGGCTGGGAGCGATTGGCTGGATAGAGATCAGGTACAAAGGACTAATACATTTGAAGGGGGAGCAGTGCAGACTAGAAATCCACTACGACCAAGACAAGAAGAAGTGGTATGCTCACATATCATTCGAGGTAGTAGAGAAAGCGGTGAGGAGAGAGTGGACTAGCATCCCAAAGCAACCAAAGAACAACCTCGCCTCAGGCATAGACATCGGCGTAAACGACCTCATGGCAATATACGTGGAGAACGGCTTAGCGAAGCTTGTTAATGGTAGACCGCTTAAAGCGATCTCCCACTACTGGAGGGTGAGGATTGCTGAGTATCAATCCACGCTGAATAGGTATGGATTGAGGACGTCTAGAAGACTCAGGTCTATGTATTCCAAGTGGAGGAGGCGGGTAAAAGCCTATATTGATTCAAGGGTTAGACAGGCAATTGAATGGCTATACAATACTGGAGTCTCTATTATAAAGATCGGCTACCCGAAGAACATTGCCCAAGAAAACGGGGACTTCAATAACGTCCACGTTTGGACGTATGGCTACTTGCTTAAGAGGGTCTACGAGGTTGCAGAGGAGTATGGGATAGCAGTGGTCTACGTAAACGAGGCATACACATCATCTAAGTGCCCGATTCATGGAGAGAGGTGCGGTAGTAGAGTCAAGCGTGGAC
>Ga0080004_1121355_pt1 | contig 189964 bp, 199 predicted proteins | sample WasSprMetagenome_FD_69207 | JGI IMG/M metagenome (GOLD analysis project Ga0080004, IMG submission 69207) | Sulfidic aquatic microbial communities from Washburn Spring, Yellowstone National Park, USA - WS (SPADES assembly) (version 2) | ecosystem: Environmental > Aquatic > Thermal springs > Hot...
TGGAAAATCCAAAATCTTCTCTCTCATTTTTGACTTGTCAATCTCAAAAGTCATATCTTTGATTTTAACAAAAAATTAAAAAAACAAAAAGCCCCTCTCTCCAAAGTGGATTGAGGGGCAACTACTTTTTTCCTCCCCTCATTTAACTGGTAGCTCTCTTTCTTTTTCATGATATCCTCCTTGAGCCTGCCAGGCGCGATTAACGAGGAGCTCGAGTTTTGCCATGTCGACCCCCTCAATCCCTGGCACGCCACATTCGAGGAAAAGATATCCCCGCAAAGCTGGACGAGTGGCGGCTACCCCTATAATAGGCATTTGAGCGTTACACCTCAAACACCTAGCGTGGAAGACCTTATCAGGATCCAAATTTTCAAGCTTCTTAACTTTCTCTTCCGGTGGCTTTAGCCCATCGGGGGGCCTGGAGAAAAGATAAAAGCGAAGACTGTCTTGGTCGTTTACATCTGCATACCAGGCAGTGCCGTAGGGGCTTTTGCGAGTCCTTCCAGTAACAACGCACCAGGCAAAGAGGATAAGGACCCGAGTGGCAACGTCTTCAACATTAAAAGAGAATTCTTTTACGATCTTTTCTGCAAACTGAGAGAAAGTTAATTTGGAAGGATGAAGAGAAAAGTTATGGCGCAGCCAGCGAAAAAAAGAGCCCAAGTGAATCTTAACACGTCCGTTAAGGGGAGGCCCTCTACCGCTAGTAGCGATATTATTAAAGGGCATCGGATCACCTCCAAGTTAAATTTTACTTTTAAAGCAATTTTTTGTCAAGGAAAAAGAGTTGAGGAAGAACTTTTAATAAAGTAAAATAAAAAGTTATGGAGTTTCTTTCTTTGCCACTTGACAAAATAAAATATATTGGAAAAGTTTATCAAAAAAGACTTCAAAAGCTTGGAATTAAAACCCTAAAGGATCTTTTTTACCATTTCCCCCACCGCTATGATGATTTTTCAAATTTGAAAAAGATTAGCCAAGTAAAAATTGGTGAGGAAGTAGCAATCCAAGGAAAAATAAAAGCAATTTCCACAAGAACTTCTCCAAAAAAAAGAATAATTTTAACCGAGGCAATTATTCAAGATGAAAGTGGAATTTTAAAAGCGGTTTGGTTTAACCAACCATTTATTGAAAAAAATTTAAAAGTTAGTGATAATGTTAGCTTTGCTGGAGAGGTAAAAAGCAAGGGTGGGGAAATTTTTCTCTCAAATCCCACTTATGAAAAAATAAAAGAAGGAAGGCTTTTGCATACTCTTGGTCTTGTGCCAATATATCCTGAAACAAAAGGGCTTTCTTCAAGATGGCTAAGAAATATTTTAAATTTGCTTTTTGAAAAGTATCTTAGTCAATTTGAGGAATTTTTGCCAAGAGAAATTTTAAAAAGTGAGGGCTTCCCGGAGATCAAAAAAGCAATTTTTGACATCCATTTTCCAAAAACTAAAGAGGATGCAAAAAAAGCCAAAGATCGTTTTGCCTTTGAGGAAATTTTTTTAATTCAACTTGTTTTGCAAAAACAAAGGCTCAAACTTGAAAGGAGGCTTGCGCCAAAAATTTTGCCCTATCCTGAAGAAATTCAAATTTTTAAAAAAAGCTTACCTTTTGAATTAACCGAAGATCAAAAGAAAGCTTTAAGAGAAATTTTTGCTGATCTCCAAAAAACTTCGCCAATGTCAAGACTTCTTGAAGGAGAAGTTGGTTCTGGAAAAACAATTGTAGCAATTTTTGCTTCTTATATTGTGGTAAAAAATGGGTACCAGGTGGCAGTAATGGCTCCAACAGGAATTTTGGCAGAGCAGCACTTTAGCGAGTTTAAAAAAAGACTTAAAAATTTAAAAAATTACAGCGAAAGAAGAATAAGGATTGGGCTTTTAACAAGTGAACTTGCTTTTTTAACTTGGGAAGGGAAAATCTCTCAAAGAAAACTTTTAAAGAAAACTTTCGAAGGAGAGGTTGATATTTTAATTGGAACTCATAGTCTTATTCAAGAAAGAGTAAAATTTAAAAAGCTCGGTCTTGTAATTGTTGATGAACAACACAGGTTTGGAGTTGAGCAAAGGGCAAAACTTTGTGCAAAAGGAAATGAAAATTTTATTCCTCACTTTCTTTCAATGACAGCAACTCCAATTCCCCGAACTTTGGCATTGGCATTTTATGGAGATCTCTCTATTTCTCAAATCAGGGAGCTTCCAAAAGGAAGAAAAGAGGTAAAAATTAAAATTATTCCCCCATCAAAAAGAAGGGAAGTTTATGAATTTTTGCGAAGCGAGATAAATCAAGGAAGACAGGCTTTTATTATTTGTCCCCTCGTAGAGGAGTCGCCAAATCTTGAAGCTAAGGCGGCAAAAAAAGAATATGAAAGAATAAAAAGAAGAGTTTTTCCTGAATTTAAAGTTGGACTTTTACATGGAAAAATGAAAGAGGAAGAAAAGTGCGAGGTTATGAGAAATTTTTTGGCAAAAAAAATTCAGATCTTGGTGGCTACTCCAGTAGTCGAAGTTGGAGTAGATGTTTCAAATGCTACGGTAATGATTATCGAAGGAGCTGAAAGATTTGGACTTGCCCAACTTTATCAACTTAAAGGAAGAGTTGGAAGGGGAAATTTTCCTGGTTTTTGTTTTCTTTTCACTGAAAGCGAGAGAGCAAAAACTTGGCAAAGACTTAAAGCCCTACTTTCTTCAAAAAATGCTTTTGAGGTAGCCGAATATGACCTTAAGATTCGTGGGCCAGGAGATTTTATCGGCAAAAGGCAAGCGGGTATTCCAGACACAGTAATGGAAGCTTTGGCCAATCTTCCAATTTTAGAAAAAGCCAAAAAATGGGCAATCGAAACACTGAGAAAAGATCCAGAACTTAAAAATTTCCCTTATTTGGCCAGAGAGGTTGAAAAAATAAAGGAAAAATTTAGCCTTGGGTAGCTTTATTTTGAAAATACCACTCTAAAAATTCTTTGGCAATTGGTATCGCCCCTCTTTCTCCTCCTTCGCTTTCTTCAACTAAAACCTGAATAAAAACTTCGGGATCTTTTGCAGGAGCAAAACCTAAATACCAAGAAAAATATTTCCCAGGCACTGAAGATTGAGCGGTTCCAGTCTTACCGCCACTTGAAACCGGAAGATCTTTTAATTTATGGCAAGTTCCCGAAGGAAAATTAACACAATCTTCCATAGCTTCTTTAACTATTTCAAGATTTTCTTTTTTGGCAATATTTTCGGCCAGAATTTCAGGCTGAAACTCTTTGATAATCTTTCCATTTTTATCAACTATTTTATCAATTACTTGGGGCTTTAAAATTTTCCCTCCATTGACAATGCTTGCCACAGCAAAAGCAAGATGCAATGGAGTAGTTAAAAAGTATCCTTGACCAATTGAGACATCGTATACATCAGCGATTGACCAGTTTCTTTTTTCAATGCTTTTTCTTTCTTTCTCAAACCATTCTGGAGTGGGGACAAAACTAACTTTCTCTCCTGGCAGATCAATTCCAAGCTCTTTTTCCAAAAAGAATTTTTGGAGATATTTTTTGATTCTTTCTATACCTAGTCCTTGAAAATCTTTTGTTCCTCCACCAAGGGTAAAAAAGAAAACATTGCAAGATTCGGCGATTGCTTTGAATATATCGACTTTGCCATGAACTCTCCAGCATTTTTTGAGAGTTGAGGGTCCATAAGGATTTGGAATTTCAATAAAACCTGGACAGTTAAGTTGGGTATTTGGCAAAACAATTCCTTCCTCAAGGGCTGAAAGCAAAATTAAAGGTTTAATTGTAGAACCTGAAGGGTAACGACCTGAAATCACACGGTTGGGATTGAAAATTTTATTTTCGTTTTGAAGTCTTTGAAAGTCTGCCTGAGAAAGACTGCCCTCTAAAAAAATATTAGTATCATCAGAGGGCAAAGATACCAAAGCTAAAATTTTCCCATTTTGTGGATTAAAAACCAAAGCAGCAACTTTTTTTTGAGGAACCCTTCTTTGAATAATTTCATAAAGTTTCCTTTGAGCTTCTCCGGAAATATTTAAAATGACATTAAAGCCCTCTTTTGGTGGGAAAACTTGAGTAAATTCTTCCAAAACTTCGCCAAAAGCATTAACCACTTTTTCAATTTTGCCTTTTTCTCCTCTTAGGTACTTTTCAGCACTTTTTTCAACGCCACTTTTCCCAATGGAATCACCAAAAGTATAATAGGGGTCCTCTGAAAGTTCAGTTTTATCTACTTCGCCAAGATATCCCAAAATTGGAGAAAAAATTTGTGGGTCTTTGTAGCGCCTTTTTATTACCTCCCTTTTAAATTTTCCACCATCCAAAAAAACTTCCTGAAAAACGTTCTCAACCAAAACTTCGCCTTCCTTAGTTAAAATCAGCCCCCTGGGCGGGATAATTGGAAAACTGCGAATAAAAGTCGCCTGACTTTCTTTTATCCAAAAATCTTTTTGAAGAAATAAAAAAAATTGCCTTCCAAAGAAGGCAAAAATTAAAAAAAGAGCTAAAATAAAAATTAAATTAAAGACTTTTTTTTCAATTTTTATTTCAAGTCTTGATTTAAATTCTTCTTCTTTTTTTCTTTGAGATTCAAAAAGAATCTCTTCTGGTTCAATTTCTCTTTTTCGCTCAAAATTTATTTTTTTCATCAAAAAATTAAAAAATGGCAAAATTTCCAAACATTATAAGGGAGCTACCTACTTTCGCGGAAAAAATTCCACTATCATCGGCCTTGGGAGATTTCACTTCTGTGTTCGGAATGGGAACAGGTGGGACACTCCCAGTATAGCTCCCTTATAATATTTGTAATTTTGCCCTCTTTAGAGGAAGGGAAAGTCGGCCAATTAGGACCACTCGGCTCCACCGGTTACCCGGCTTCCACCTGTGGCCTATCAACCTGGTAGTCTCCCAGGGGCCTCAAGGAGTCCTTATCTTGGGAGGGGCTTCGAGCTTAGATGCTTTCAGCTCTTATCCCTTACCAACATAGCTACCCAGCGATGCCATTGGCATGGCAGCTGGTACACCAGAGGTTGGCTGGTCCCGATCCTCTCGTACTAGGGACCACTTCCCTCAAGACTCCGACGCCCGCAGCGGATAGAGGACCGACCTGTCTCACGACGGTCTGAACCCAGCTCACGAGGCGCTTTAAAGGGCGAACAGCCCTACCCTTGGGAGCGGCTACACCCCCAGGATGCGCAGAGCCGACATCGAGGTGCCGATCAGGGCCGTCAATGGGAACTTTCGGGCCCTACCAGCCTGTTATCCCCGGGGTAACTTTTATCAGTTGATCTTCCGGCTTCCTATGAAGGCCGGTCGGTTCACTAAGTCCTGGTTTCCCAACTGCTCGGCTTTTCCGCCTCGCAGTAAAGCCGGCTTGTGCCTTTGCACGACCACTCCGATTTCCATCCGGAGCTAGCCGACCTTTGAACTTCTCCGTTACTCTTTAGGAGAATGGTGCCCCACCAAAACTGGCCGGCTCTCACTGTCCCCTGCTCGGGTTAGACTTGATTTCCTGAAAGGTGGGTGTTTCATTGGCGGCTCCACCCTGCCCGGAAGCAGGGCTTCATAGCCTCCCCACTACGCTACGCATCCAGGAAGTCAAGTCAATAAGAGCCTCCAGTAAAGCTCCCGGGGTCTTTCCGTCCTGCTGCGGGATGGCCGCATTTTCACGGCCATTGGATTTTCACCGGGCGCCTCCTCGAGACAGTCCTCCAGTCGTGACGCCTTTCATGCGGGCCGGAACTTACCCGGCAAGGGGTTACGCTACCTTAGGACGGTCAGAGTTACCGCCGACGTTCGCTAGGGCTTAACCCGCTCACCTTCCAGGAAAAATCCCGGAAAGCGGCAGGCTTAACCTTCTAGCACTGGTCAGGCGTCAGCCCCTATACATCGCTTTACAGCTTGCGCAGGGACTTGTGTTTTTGATAAACAGCCGCCAGAGGAACTTTCGCTGCGCCCTGTAGCAAGCGTTTACGCTCGCTACAGGGAGGCCTTATCGCGAACTTACGGCCGCTTTTTTGCCGAGTTCCTTGAGGAGGTCTCACCCGTTGGCCTTGGCGCACTTACGCCAGCCCACCTGTGTCGGTTTGCGGTACAGGTCTAGCCTCTTTTTAAATCCCTGAGAGGTTTTTCTAGAAAGCTCGCTCCCTCAAGTTTCAAGCCTTTTTGGCTTGATTCTTCTCTCCCTTGAAGCTACCCTTTGGGGGCTGTGGTCCGGGTTTTACCTAGACCACCTTCTTAGGAGAGAAACGGAGCATCTCCATCGCTCCGCTTGAGGTACTGAGCTTTGTCACCCCATCGGGAAAAGAGGCTAGAGCGCCGGAATATTAACCGGCTGTGCATCCCCCGCACCATTTCTGGTGCAAGGTTAGCTCCTGGCTAACCCTTGGCTGATTTCCATTGCCAAGGAAACCTTGGGCTTTCGGCCCTCGGGTCGCTCGCCCGAGTTGCGGTTACTCATCCCACCATTCTCACTTCTCTCAGCTCCACCCCAGCTTTCGCTGAGACTTCGCAGCTGAGAGAACGCCTCCCTACCAACCAGCACTAAAAAATTGGTGCTGGTTCCGCGTCTTCGGCCTCAGGCTTAAGCTCCGAGAATTTTCGGCGCCCTTTCTCTCGAAAGGTGAGTTGTTACACACTCTTTAAAGGATGGCTACCTCTAAGCCAACCTCCCTTCTGTCTTAGAGAAAGGACTGCCTTTAAGAGCACTTAGCCTGAAGTTAGGAGCCTTAGACGGCGGTCTGGGTTGTTCCCCTCTCGACCATGGAGGTTAGCCCCCATAGTCTGACTATCCAGCAATACTTGGTGGCATTCGGAGTTTGGTAAGAGCACCCGGAAAAATCCAAGATGCTCTTTCCAGTGGCTCTACCTCCACCAAGTTTATCGCTGGACGCTAGCCCTAAAACTATTTCGGGAGGAACCAGCTATTCCCGAGCTCGATTAGCTTTTCACTACTTGCCACAGGTCATCCCACCGTTTTGCATCGCGGACGGGTTCGGGCCTCCCTCCGTCTTTCGACGGAGTTCACCCTGCCCATGGCAAGATCGCCCGGCTTCGGGTCCTGCTCCCAGGACTTGGCGCCCTTTTTAGGACTCGGTTTCCCTACGCCTCCGCTCCGTAGAGCTTAGGCTCGCCCTGGAAACAGACTCGGTGGGCCGTTCTGCAAAAAGTACCTTCTCACCCAGTACCAAATTGGTACTAGGCTCGAAGTCTTTGTTGGTCCTTGGTTTCAGGTTCTATTTCACCGGGGTCACCCCCCTGCTTTTCACCTTTCCCTCACGGTACTTTGTGCACTATCGGTGAGGGGGTAGTATTTAGCCTTGCCGGATAGTCCCGGCAGATTCCCTCGAGGCGTTCGTTCCTCGAGGTACTCAGGAAAAGGAGCCAGGAAGACCTTTGGTTTTCGCCTACAGGGCTATCACCTTCTTTGGCGGCTCTTTCCAGAGCTCTTCGGCTAACCAAAGGTTTTATAACTTCCCGGGAATATCCCCGCTCCTTTCCTGCAACCCCCTATACCAAATGGTATAGGGTTTGGGCTTTTCCCCTTTCGCTCGCCACTACTCAGGGAATGCCTTTTTGGTCTCTTTTCCTCCGCCTACTGAGATGCTTCACTTCGGCGGGTTCGCCTCCAGCACAAAGCTCGTGCTGGATAGCACGGTTTTAGCCGTGCTGGGTTTCCCCATTCGGGAATCCCGGGATCAATGCTTGCCTGCTAGCTCCCCCGGGCTTATCGCAGCTTGGCCACGCCCTTCATCGCCTCCCCCTCCCGAGGCATCCACCAAGGACCTTATCCTTCCCTTCCTCTAAACAGGGCAAACCTTCTTTTCTTCCCTTAAATTTTTAAAGAACAAAAGAGCCGCTTCAAGGAAGCGGCTCCAAAATATCGGATACCAAAAACTTTTACCCGCTTCCTTGAAGAACTCTGAAAAATACTCGTCTCATAAATTCACTTTTTATTTTAATCTAAAACTTTTTTTTGTCAAGAGGAATTGTCCTCGGTGGGATTCGAACCCACACCCAAAAATGGACAGCGTCCTAAGCGCTGCGCGTCTACCAAATTCCGCCACGAGGACAAAACCTTAATTTATTTTTATCTAAGAATTCCCGAAACAAACGTTGGTAGGAATCTTGCTAAAACTGCTACCACAATTGCAATTACTATATAAAGAAGGGTTGCTCTTGCTTTTTTAATCTTCTCCTCCTCACCTCCTGCAGTCAAGAAGAGAAAAGCGGCATAAATTCCAAAGGCCACTGCCAAAAGCATAAAGAAATAGAAGATATAATTGGTCACTTTGGCAACCGCATTTAAAGTACAACAAAGACCCCACTCGTCCACTTTCGTAGGTTCTCCCAAACTACATGGACCTTCATCACGATTACCAACTATCGCACCTTTTCTGCAGGCACTATTCACATTTGTGAAATCTCGAATCAATCGGCAACATGCTTGTGGACCCTCTTCCTGAGAAAAAACTAAAAATAATGGTAGACCTAAAATAAGAATTAAACCAAGCAAATAAATTACTTTTTTTGCCATAACTTTTTAAAGTATTTCGACCTTTATCCCCCAAGAATACTTTTTAATAGACTAGCAAAAACACGAGATAAAAGCAAGATGGCAAGTCCGATGGAACTCCAGAGCAAAAATGTTCTTGCTTGCTGAACTTTTTTTGGATCTCCTCCGCTTGTTAAAAAAAGATAGGCAACAATAACGATAACGATTGGAAAAAGGGCAACTCCAAGCCAAAAAAGAAAATTAGCAATCGCTGAAAGAATTTCCTGGATTGTAGTATATCTTCCTGGGGGAGGAAGAACAATATCTTCATCTTGAGCTAAAGCATTTATTAAATAAACAAAAATTTTATTTTTTAAAAATGGAATCATGCAATTTTTCAACATTACTTGCCAAAAATACTTTTTAATAAATTAGCAAACACTCGAGATAAAAGCAAGATGGCAAGTCCAATTGAACTCCAAAGCAAAAATGCTTTTGCTTGCTGAATTTTTTGGGGGTTTCCCCCACTTGTTAAAAAAAGATAGGCAACAATGACAATAACAATTGGAAAAATGGCAACTCCAAGCCAGAAAAGAAAATTGGCAATTCTTGAGAGAAGCTCTTCCAAAGTAGGTGGCCCTGGGGGCTGAATGACAATTGGCTCTCCTTCTTGGGCAAAAACATCTTTCAAATAAAAAAGGATTTTACTTTTTAAAAATGAGCCCATAGTGATATTTATCAGTTGCAAATTCTTTTTCTAAGATCAAGCCGTGTTTTAAAAAAAGTTCTTTTGCTTTCGAAGGAGGAAATGCATTTTGAGGAGAAAAAGGTAAGTTTGGAAGCCAATCAATACAGATTATTTTGCCACCTTTTTTTACTACTCTTTTTGCTTCTTTAACCACATTTTCCTTGTTCTCAACTTGAAAAAGCAAGTTTGCAATCAAAACAATATCGCAAGATTCATCTTCAAGCTTTGCTTTTTTTTCCAAATCGCATCTTATATATTCAATATTTTGAAGACCTTCCATCTTTGCTTTAGACCTTACTGCTTCAAGAGCTGAAGGCAAAATATCAAGAGCAAAAACCTTTCCTTCAGTCAGTTTTTGAGCCAGAGGAACAGCAAAATACCCATGGCCACATCCAAAATCAGCGACTTTCATTTGAGGTTCCAAAAAAACAAAACTCTCAATAATATTTTTTGGGTTTAAAAATCCTCCACTACCTGGCTGGAAAATGGCCATAAAAAAATTTTAAATTACCACCATTGATGCAATTTTATCTTCAGGATCAAGTTTTAAAATCTTATTCCCCCTTGAATAACGGGACAAAAGTGGTACTTCATTCACCCGAGTTCTTAAAGCTCTCCCTTTTTGGGAAATGGTCAAAATTTCTTGGTCCTGGTTTGCTTTTTTCATAGCTACCATTTTTCCGGTTTTCTCCCTAAGTTTCATTACAATTATACCCCTTCCTCCTCTTTTTTGCAACTGAATTTCTTGAGTTTTAATTCTTTTAACAAATCCTTTCTCAGAAATAAGACACAAAAATTGATCTTTTTTTCTTAAATCTTCATTTGACAAAACTTCAACTCCTACAATTTCCTCGCCATTAAGTCTCATTCCTTTAACGCCCGAAGCGCTTTTCCCCATTGGTCTTAAACTCTCTTCCTCAAATGCAACTATTCTTCCTCCAGAAGAAGCCAAAATGCAAATATCCTTTAAATTTACCTTTTGAACAAACTCTAAAGAATCTCCATTTTTGAAATTTATCACTTTGACTCCTGTTGATCTCAATTTTAAAAGGTACTCGATGGGAAGTTTTTTCACTTTCCCTTTTTTTGTGACCATCAAGAAAAATCCTCTTTCTGGAAAACCAGCTAAAATTGAGGTTACTTTCTCATCTTCTTCAAGCGGGAGATAAGTTTTGATTGGTTGTCCTTTTTGACTTCTTGAACTTTCCTGAATTTCATAAGCGAAAGTCTTAAAAGCTCTTCCTTTGGAAGTGAAAAATAAAACTTCGTCATGACTTGTTAAATATAAAAACTTTTCAATTAAATCCTCCTCTTTTATTTCAATCGTTTTCCCACGCCCTCCTCTTTTTTGAACCTCAAATTCATCGGCTTTGATGCGCTTTAAATAACCATTTTGAGTCAAAATAAGAATATTGCCTTCTTTGGGAATAAGCTCTTTTTCTTCAAAAGTTCTTGGCATGGTTGGAATAACCAAAGTTCTTCTTTCGTCTCCAAATTTCTCTTTGAGTTCAGAAATTTCACTTTTAATTACTTTTTCTATCTCTTTTTGGCTTGAAAGAATTTTTTCGAGCTCTTTTTTTTGCTTTAACTTTTGAGCGTACTCCTCAATAAGGCTCATTCTATCAAGTCTTGCAAGAGATCTTAATTTTGTTTCCAAAATCGCTTCCGCCTGCAGAGACGTGAATTTAAACTTTTTTTGAAGTGCTTTTTTTGCTTCGTTTGTATCTTTTGATCTTTTGATTAAATTAATTATCTCATCGATATGTAAAATCGCCTTTTTCAGTCCTTCCAAAATATGAAGTCTTTCTTTTGTTCGAGCAAGCTCAAATTCACTTCTTCTTCGAACAACTTCTCTTCGATGATTTAAAAATTGCCAAAGGATTTCTTTTAAAGAAAGGGTCTTAGGTTGAATTCCTTTTTCCAAAACTACCATGTTTAAGTAAAATTTCTTCTCAAGAGAAGTCCATTTAAAGAGCTGATTTAAAATTTGAGAAGGGATACCTCCTTTTTTAATTCCCAAAGAAATTTTCATTCCTTTTCTGTCCGATTCGTCCCGTAAATATTTTATGTTTGTAATTTTTTTATCTTTAATTAAATTAGCTACTTCCTGCAAAAAACTACTTTTGGAAACGCCATAGGGGAGTTCTGTAATTTGAATTTCAAAAGATTCTTTTTTAGTTTCAACTACCTGAGTTCTTCCTCTCATTAAAATTGCTCCATTTCCCTTCTCATAAGCTTCGATAATTGATTTTTTACCATAAATTATTCCACCAGTAGGAAAATCGGGTCCTTTAATAAACTCGCAAAGCTCCAAAGTGGTAGCATTTTTGTGTTCCAAAAGATAAAGAAGTGCATCGCATACTTCGGAAAGATTATGCGGAGGAATAGATGAAGCCATCCCCACAGCAATTCCTAAAGACCCATTTAAAAGAATTTGTGGAAGTGGAGAGGGCAGGACCTGGGGTTCTTTTCTTGTGCCATCGTAGTTTGGAACAAAATCAACAGTGTTTTTTTCAATGTCTTTAAGCATCTCCTCGCCAATCCTTGAAAGTTTGCATTCGGTGTAGCGATAAGCAGCTGCCTCATCTCCATCAATTGAACCGAAATTTCCTTGACCCTGAACTAGAGGGTAGCGCAAAGTAAAGTCTTGAGCCATTCTTACCAGAGCTTCATAAACAGCCATATCCCCATGGGGATGGTATCTTGCAAGAACTGAACCAATTACTTGAGCCGATTTTTTAAACCTGGCATCGTGCTTTAGCCCATCTTCATACATCGTATAAAGAATTCTTCTTTGGACTGGTTTAAGTCCATCCCTTACATCGGGGATTGCCCGAGAGATAATTACCGACATTGCATAATCTAAATAAGAATCCTTAAGTTCTTCAGTGATTTCTCTTTTTTCTCTTTTTTCTGGCATATTTTTATTTTAAATTTTCTTCAAGTTTTCTTTTAAGATCTTGAATTTCCTCAAAATTTAACTCAAGAAGCTGGCGAAATTTTGAAAGTTCCTCTTTTAAATACAAAAGCCCACCTGAAGGGGGAATTTTTGTTTGGGAAATTTCCTTTTTTAAATTTTTCAAAGCTCTGCTCGTTTGGGAAAACCACAACGAAAGTAAAATTACAAAGGAAGCTACCAAAGCCAAAATAAAAATTATTTGTCTTGTTTTGAAATCTTCCAAAAAATGCCAGTTTTTTGACCTCATACAAGTAAAGCAATTTCTTTTCTTTTTTTCAAAATATCTTCTTTTTTTATCTTAAGTTTTTGGTAAAGATTTTCTTTTTTAATTCTCATTTCTTTTAAGAAGGTGTTTTTTTCTTTTGGTGACAAAACTGGAATGAAAATTTTGCCCTCAAGTTCTTGAATCGCTTTCTTTACAAAGGTTTTTTTGCCTTTTAAGATAAAAATGTCTCCAGAAAAAAGCTCTTTGGATTCTTCAAATTTCTCTCTCTCGCTTAAAATTCCAACTATTTTCATATCCTCAAGTTTAATTTCAAAACTCTTTTGGGATTTTTGGATAAAATATTTTATCAAAACTCCATTTTTCTCATATTCACCTTGGATGTTAATCAAAAATGGAAAGGTAATTTCTTTCTCAATTCTTTGGCTAATTAGAATATCGCTTTTGGGAATTTTCCCCCTCCAGGGTTTATTTTCTCCAAGGTCGAGAGTAACTTCAACTTTTTTATCATTGGCCTTCCCTTTAATTTTTATTAAATCTTCTTTTAAAAAAGAAATTTCCATAAAGATGTAAAAAAGAGTTAAAAGGAGGTTTTGGTGGCTAGAGGGATTCGAACCCTCCCTGAGAGTTCCACAGACTCTCGTGCTACCGCTACACCATAGCCACCAAATGCCCTCACCAGGAGTCGAACCTGGATCCCAGGCTTAGAAGGCCCGTGTTCTATCCATTGAACTATGAGGGCGGAAAAATATTTTAACAAAAAGAGATCCTTAGATCAATATAGAATTTTTTTGGCGCAGTTTGAGCAAAATTTCGTGTGGGGTAAAACCTTAAGTCTTTTTTGGGAGATTCTTTTTCCGCAAATTTCACAAAAACCATACTTTTTCCTTTTTATTTTCTCAAGAGCCCTTCTAACATCCAAAAGTTTAATTTCAAGCTTTTTTTCAATTGGCAGAAGGTTCAAATATTCTTCCACTTCGTCACAGCTTTCTTCAAGGCTTTGAGTAAAATCAGGAAATTTTGTTTGCCAATCTTGAGAAAGTTTTGGATTTTTTCGAGCAAAAGAGGAAAGAAGAGTAATTAGATGTTTTTCTTCTTCTTTTAGTTTTTTTTCAATATTTGAAATAAAATCTTTTTTCATTTTAAAATTTTATCAACCAATTTAAGCATCGATTCCTTTGAAGTGGTGAAAATAAGTATATCATTGTATATCGCCCAGTCAATAGAAAGAGTGTCTCCATTTTCTGAATTCACGTATCTTACCGGGAGATTTTTATATTTTGGCAAAGTAGTATTTTGAAAATTTTTTGGTAAAGGATTTTTTATTTGATAAAGTTTGTGGTAGGGAAAGAAAATTTCTGGCAAAACTCCTTCTTTTTCTTTTAAAGCATTTCTTACATAACCAGATTTTTCTTGTTGAATTAAAAAGGCTACTCCAAGTCTTCCATTTTTTGGTTCGCTACTTTTTTGAAAATAAATAAAAACGGCATAATCTTGAAGATTCTCCAAAAATTCTACTCCAAAAATCTTTTTAAAATCTTCAAGGGCTATAATTTTCCCATCTTTTTTCAGCAAAATCTCCAAAAAACTTCCCTGAGGAATGTCTTTCCTTTGAATTTCTTTATCTATTTTTGAAAGAAATTCCCCAAGATCGAGCTTTTCAAGTTCTATTTGACTGCTTCTTTCGAAAGGAGGTAAAAATTGGCATTGGCTGTCACTATCACATTGACTTTTCCCTTCTCCTTCAAAGATAACGCATCTTTGAGCAATACAAATTCCAAATTTTTTTGGCTCAGGTTTTTGAGATGGTGGTTTGACTTCGGGTTTGGGAAGTTCTACTTCGGGCAGAGGGAAAATTTTTGCTTCTGATGGCGGGGAAACAATCTCTCCTCCTTTTTGGGAATAAAATATTATTCCCAAAAAGCTAGAAATTAAAAGAAAACCAAAAAGAATCTGCAAAACTGGATTTGAATATTTGGGTCTGAAACTAAACTCAAACTCCTTTGGTTTTAAAGTTTCTTTAGTTTCAGTTTTTATCTGGGGGGAAATTTTTGGAAGGGGTGATGGCTTTTCTAAAGAAGGTTTTGAAACTTCAATTTTGAAAGCAGGAGTTTTGGGAGGAGACTTAAAAATCTTTGGCGGTGGTGGAATTTTAGGTGGTTGAAATACTTCAGAGCGCTCTCCAATCGCTTTTTTGGGGATCTTTTTTTCTTCCTTTTCTTTTTTTCCTAAAAGAACTTTTTTGAGTGTTGGTCTTTTTTTGCTTTCAAGGACTTTTATCATTTCTTCAATTTTTTTTCTCCTTTCTTTAAGAAGTTTTTTTCTTTTTTCAATCTCTTCTTTTAATTTTTGGAGGTCTATTTCCTCCTCCTCTTCCTCCTCTTCAACCTCTTCAGTCTTTTCAACTTTAATTTCTTTGCTGGTCTTTAAAAAAAGATCAATTTTATTTTGAAGCGAAGTTTTTGCCTCTTTAAGTTTTGCTTTTTTAAATTGAATTTCTTTTTCTTTTTCCAAAATGTTTTTCCTTTCTTCTTGAAGCATTTTTATTTTTTTAATTTTTTCGTTAAGTTTTACTATCTGACTTTCAAGGATTTTTATTTGATCTTCAAGTTCCCATCTTTTTGCCTCAATGTTTTCTCTTTCTTTTTCCTTTTCCCATCTTTCACGTGTAAGCTTAATACTTTCTTTTGGAGAAACGTTTTTTTCCCTCTCTTCAAGTTGAGAAATTAAACTTTCAATAACTTTCTCTTTTTCGAGGATCCTTTTATACTCTTCCATCAAAGTTTCTTTTTGGGCAATGCTTTTTTCAAGATCTTTTTGGTATTTTTCTTCTATCGTTTTAAGCTCCAAAAATAAACCCTCTTCTTCTTTAAGCATTTTTTCTTTAAGCTCTTTATCTTTTTTTGCTCTCTCAAATGTTTCTTCTAAATTTTGAACTTCCTTTTTGAGTTTTTCGTTGGCTTCTTTTTGTCTTTGAATTGCAAGAGCTAAATTTTCTTTCCACTTTAATCTTTCTTGAATTTTCTTTTCAATTTCCTCTTTTGCTGATTTGGTGAGCTCAATTTTTTCCTTAATTTTTGCAAGTATTTCTTTTTTATCTTTGGCTTTCTGAGACAAGTTCTCAATTTGGCTTTTTTCAAAAGAGATTTTCTCAAACAATTCTTTAACTTTTTGAAGTTCTTCTTCAAAAAAGCTTTTTATTTTAGCTCGATCCCACAAAACCACTTTTTCCTCTTCCTCCTCCTCTTCTTCAACAAAGTATTGTTTTAGTTTTTCTTCCATAACCTTAAGTTTTTCCTCTTCTTCTTGAAGTTTTTTGAGTTCTTCAAGCAAAGCTTTCTTTTGTATTTCATGTTCGCTTTCTTTTTTCTGCGATTCTTTCAAAACACCAACTTCGGCTTTTTTTTCCTCCTTTACCACCTTGAGTTTCCTTTCTTCCTTTTTAGGTTCCTTTTTTACTTCTTTTGTTTTTTCTTCTTCTTTTATCTCTTTGATGGGTCCTTCTTCTGGTTTGGGAAGTTTTTTCCCAAGGAAAATTTCCACTTCTTCTTTTATGTCTTTTCTTTGCATTTCTAGTTTTGTAGCCAAAAATTCAAGTTCTTTTTCTTCTTTTTCTTGGGCTTCTTTGGCTTTAATAAGCTTAAGCATCTCTTGGTAGATTTCTTCAATTCTTGATTTCTCCGTCTCCATTTTCTCAAGGGACTCAAGAATTTTTACCTTTTCCTTCTCAATCATTTGTCTTTCCTTTTCAATTTTCCATCTTTCCTTTTCAAAAATCCTTTTTTGATCAAGAGGTGCCTCTTTTTCTCTTCTTTCAATTTCTTTTTCTCGCTCAAGGATAATTTTTTCTTGGCTCAAAATGTCCTCAAGATTCTTTTTTAAGATGTTATAATTTAAAGCGAAGGCATTTTTTCTTTCTTCAAGCTTTTCAAAACTTTCAAGAAAAAGTGCAAAACTTTTTTGAAAAGCTTCTTGCCACTCTCTTTCCTTTTTCTCCTTCATCTTTATTACGTTATATCTTCCCTTTAGGGCTTCAAATTCATCTTTTAAAAGAGCTAAGGTAGCCTTAAGCTTTATTCCTTCCGACTCTTCCCCCCTCCTTTCTTCTTCAAGTGGCAAAAGCTCTTTTTCTTTCTCTTCTTTTGCTTTAATCCAATTTTGAAGCGCTTGATTTAAACTTTTTTCTTTTTCTTCTAATTTTTTAAGTAAAAGTGAGTAATTCTCTTTTTTTTGGGGCAAAATATTTTTTGCCATCTTCTCAAGGTAAATTCTTTCTTCGCGCAAAAGATCTCCTTGGGCCTGAATCTCAGCAATTTTTCTTTGGAAGGAAATTTTCTTTTTCTCAAGTTCCTCAATTTCGCTTTGAATTTCGCTAATCTCTCTTTCAAGTTCTTTAATTCTTTGAGAATTTTGCTTAATTTTTTCATCCAAAAACGGATATTTCTTTAAGGTAACTTCCATTTCGCTTTTCATTTTCAAAGTACTCTCTTTTGTTTTTTGAATCTCTTTTTTATATCTTTCAAGTTCCGCTTTCTTTTTCTCAATCTCTCCAAGAAGCTTTTCATTTTGATTTAAAAGATTTGCTCTTTGATCTTCAAGTCTTTTTACCTCCTCCTCAATCTTCCTTCTTTTTTTCTCATTTGCCTTTTTTTGGGAATAAAATTTTTCTCTTAAAACTATTGCCTGATCCATTGAAGAAACTGCCGAAAAAAGCTGTTGCCAACGATCAAGGATTGCTTTTTCTTTGGCTTCTTTTTCTATTTTTTGAAGATTAAGTTTTTCAAGCTTTTGCAAAAGAGCTTCATTTTCAAAAGCCAGTTTTTCCTTTCTTGCTAAGGCTTCCTTGGTCTCAAGTTCAATTTTTTTCTTTTCTTCTAAAAGATTTGCTTTTTTGATTTTATTTTCTTCTACATCTTTAAGCAAAATCTCTAATTTTTCCTTAAGAATTTTTTCGTAATTTAAAATTGAATTTGGATCTTCAATATCAATGTTAAGCTCCTTAAGCTTTCTTTCCATTTCAAGTTTTGATCCTTCTAGCTGATTTAACCTTATCTTTAAACCATCAAGTTTATTTTGCTCATTTTCTTTTGTAAAAAGGAGTTCGTTAAAAGTCTGCTGGAGCTTTTCTCTTTCTTTATTTAAAGCCTCAAGTTTTGCCTTTAAATCGGACAAAACTTCAACTTCTTCCTCTTCTTCTTCAACTAGAATTTCATCGCTTTTTTTAAGAATATCTTTAATTTTAAAAAGATATTCCTGGATTTTTTGTTTATTTTTTGCAAAAAGTTCCAAATCTTTTTCTAAAACTCCGTTCTCATCTTCAAGAGCTTTTCTTTTTAAAAACAAAACTTCTCTCTTTTCCAAAAGTTCATTCTTTGCTTGAAGAAGGTGCCCCAAAACTAAAACATCATCATTAATTTTAGCAAAATCTCTTTCAACTTCTTCGGCTTCTTTTTTAAGTTTCTCAAAAAGTTCTTTTTGTTCCTTAAGCTCTTTGTCTAAAACCTCTTTTGATTTCCTTAGGTTTTCATTTTCCCAAGAAAGGCGCGCTAAATCGCCTTGGCATTTTTCTTTTCTTTTAAGAAGCTCCTTTAAAATCTCTTCCTCTTTTTGGAGAGTTATTTTAAATCTTTCAAGTTGACTGGCAACATTTTCTTTTTCAGTTTGCAAAAACGGCAAATTTTTCTCAATAAGTTCCGCTTTCTTCTCAATGTCCTCTTTTAAAGAACTTTCTTTTCTCTGAAGTTCACTTTCAAGTTCTTGAATTTTGGCTTCGTTAATACTTTTTTGAGAAAGAAGCTCTTCGATTTCTTTTAAAAGAGTATCTTTTTGAGATTTCAAATTTTCGATTTCTTTTGATGTTAAGTTTAGTTCGCTTTCAAGACTATTTTTTTCTTTTTGCAAATTATTTAGCTCACCTTCAAGAGAAAATACTTTTTCAAGAATTTTGTTTTGAGTTTTAAGGCTTAATTCTTCTTTTTCGATTTGATTTTCTATTTCTTTTATTTGATTTTGAATATTTTGAACTTCGCTTTTTAGCTCCTCAACTTTTAAAGCAAGTTCTCCTTTTTCTCTTTCTCTCTCTTCAATTTGTTGACGGATCTTTTTAATTTCTTCATCAATTTTTACTTTTTTGGGAGCCTCTTTTGGCTTGATTTCCTTGGGCTTTATTTCTTTTGGTTTGACTTCCGTTGGAGGTTTTGTTGGGATAGGAATTTGAACTGGCGGAGGAGGGGTTTCTTTAACTTTCTTTTCGTATCTAATTTTTTCAAAAATAACGTAGCGCTTGGGGAGTTTTGAAAGCTGAGAGGGAAGTTTTTCTTGAAGTTTCACTTTCTCAATATCTTCTTCCATTACCTCAATGAATTTAAAGGACTTGGGTAAAGAAGCTTCCTCAGGAGTAGCTTGGGTTTTAAATGGAGAAGTTTCCTGAGGCATGATTTTTAGCGAAGTTTGCCTTTTGGAAGGGTTAAAAACACTCTTCCGTTTTCATCAATCCTTTTTACTTTAACTGAAATCACATCTCCAAGATGGAAGTATTTTTTTAAAATTTCTGGAGGCATTTTTTCTCGAAAAATCTCTGAAATATGCAAAAGAGCATCTTGGCCTGGAAAAAGCTCGAAAATAACTCCAAAATTCATTACTCTTTTCACTCTTCCCTCAAAAATCTCTCCTTCTTTAATTTCTCTGGTAATATCTTTGATCCACTTGGCGGCATTTTCGACGCCCTCCCAAGTTTCTCCAGTAATAAATATTTGTCCGTCTTCTTCAATATCAATAGTCGTGTGGGTGTGACTAATAATTTGCTTAATCGTCTTTCCTTCAGGGCCAATAACTTCTCTGATTTTCTCGGGACTGATAGTAAGAGAGAGAATTTTGGGCGCCAGAGGCGAAAGAGAAGTTCGAGGTCGAGGTAAAACTTTTTCCATTTTTTCTAAAATGAATTTTCTTGCACTAAGCGCTTTCGCTAGCGTTTTTTGGATAATTTTTTCCGAAAGACCTCTCACCTTTACGTCAAGTTGTACCGCAGTAATCCCATCCTTGGTTCCAGCCACTTTAAAATCCATTCCCCCAAGTTGATCTTCAGGACCTTGAATATCAGTTAAAACTTTCTCTTTTTGTCCTTCTTGAATAAGCCCACATGAAATTCCAGCTACTGCTTTTTTAAGCGGTACCCCTCCATCAAATAAAGCTAAAGAAGAGGCACAAACTGAAGCCATCGAGGTTGAACCATTTGAAGAAAGAACTTCAGAAACTACTCGAATGGCGTATGGAAAATCGGTTGTTTCGGGCACCAATGGTCTTAAAGCCTTCTCTACCAAAGCTCCATGCCCAATTTCTCTCCGGCTGGGAGCTTTAAGAGCTCCGGTCTCTCCAGCAGAGTAAGGTGGGAAATTATAATGATGCAAAAATCTTTTTTTACCACTAATTTTCATTCCCTCAAGCAAAAGCTCATCTCCTGGCGCTCCAAGAGTTAATATTGAAAGAACCTGGGTAAGTCCTCTTCTGAAAAAACCTGAACCGTGGGTGTAGGGAATGATACCCGCAAGACATTCAATTTCTCGGATTTCGTCCTCTTTTCTTCCATCGGGTCTTAAATTTTCATTTAAAATCAAATAAGAAAGGGATTTTGAAACTAATTTTTCGAAGGTAAAGCTATCAAGGCCAAGTTCCTCTTGAAGCTTGGTTTGAGCAGAAAGCGAAAGTCTTTTACCCTCTTTTTCTTTCATCAAAAGGAGATTTTTTCTAATTTGAGGATAGTATTTTTCAAATAGTGCCTCGATCTCTTTTGGATCTGGTTTTAAAAAAAGCTCTTCTAAAATTTTTTGTTTGCCCACTTGCTTTTGAATTTCTTTTTGAAAATCAATCAATTTTTTGATCTCTTTTTTGGCTACCTGAATTGCTTTTAAAAATTCATCTTCCTTTACTTCTTTTGCTTCTCCTTCAAGCATATTAACCAAGATTTCTCCGCTTTCATCTTCAACTCCAGAAACAAAAAGATTCATTTTCGAATTTGAAGCCTGAGCAACCGTTGGAAAAGGTAAAAAACTTTTCCCATCAAAAGCAACCCGTACTCCTCCAACTGGACCTTTCCAGGGAATTTCTGAAATGAACAAAGCCAAAGAAGATCCAATTAAACTTGGAAATTCTGGATCATTTTCTTCATCATAAGAGAGAGTAGTAATTACAAGATGAATTTCTCTCCTTAAATTTTGAGGAAAGTATGGTCTTATCGCTCGATCAATAAGCCTTGAAGTCAAAATTGCTTCGTCAGTAGGTTTCCCCTCTCTTCTTACGTATTTTGAACCAATAATTTTCCGTGCTGCATAATATCTTTCTTGATAATCTACAAGAAGTGGCAAAAAATCGCTTTCTGAGTCTTTTTGGGCTAAAGTAGCGGTACAAAGCACCGTAGTCTTTCCAAATTTTGCAAGAACTGCTCCTGAAGCCTGAAGGGCAAATTTCCCAATTTCTATCTCAAGCTCTCTTCCATAAAATTTAGTTTTAAAAACTAAACTTTCCATACTTTAATTTTTATTTTTTTTCCTTTCTTGGGACTTTTTTGAAAGGTAAGATATTTTTTTGAGCTCCCAATGTCAAAAAACTTATCTGCTCTTTCTTTAAGTTTGGAAGAAGTTGTTTTATCAAAGGCAACTACCTCAACTATTTTCCCATGATTTTGAAGACACTCAACAAGAGGTAAAAAATCTCCATCGCCGGAAAGTAAAATAAAAGTATCAAGATAAGGAATCATTTTCATCATATCAACAGCAATACCAACATCCCAATCAGCTTTTTTTACCTCGTTATAAATCTGAAGATCCTTTGCCCTAATTTCAATGCCCTGAGCTAAAAGAGCTTCAAAGAATGGCTTTTCTTCGCCAGTTGGTGTTCTTATCACATAGGCAATTGCCCGAATAAGTTTTCGGTTTTTAATAATATCGGGCAGGAGAGTTCGAAAATTGACTTTTGCATTATAAAGATTTTTTGCTGAATAGTAAAGATTTTCAACATCAATAAAAATACCAACTTTTTGATTAGAAAAATCCAGCATAAATTTTGAGATATTTTAGCAAAAAAATTAAAGAGGGGCAAATAAAAAAGTACTATGGGAGGTGGAAAAATGGTTCTTTTGGATTCAAAAACTTAGTAAATAAAATGTATTTTTTAACAATTTTGAGCCACCACTCATCGCTATCAATTTGATATAAAATTTCTCCTAGCTTTTTGGCGCTTTCTGTTTCAAGTCTTTTAAGAGAAGTTGAAAGCCATCTTTTGGCTTTGAAATTCCCAAGATCAAAAGACTCCTTTTCAAGAAGCATTTGAACCAAAATGTCAGCATCCTTTACAATTTTTGCTTCAAGTGTCTTTTCTTGAGAAAACTCCTTAAAAAGTTCCAAAAACTCCATATTTTCAAGACTATAATCTCGAACAATCTCTTTGAAAATTAAAACCTCGTTTGGAGGGGGGCTATAAAATTTATTAATTAAATTTCTTTCTCCGGCTCTTATTTCCGCAAGATCGTGAATTAAACTCATTTTTATCACTTTATTCTCATCGGCTTTTTCCATTTTTGAGAGAATCCAACTTATAATACAAACAAATAAAGTATGCTCAGCAACATTTTCTGGGAAAATGTTTTTTAAAAAAGTGAAACAGCTTCGAGGCAGGTATTTTAGAGCTCTACACTCAAAAATAAAATTAACTTTCTCTTTGTCTCTTTTTGAAAAAGCTTTTTTTATTTTCTTTTTCATCAAAGGATTGACTTAAAAAAATAAAATGCTAATCTTTTTTAAAATGCCCAAAGAAGATAGAAAAATAACCTCGGAAACTTCTTCTCTGTTTTTAAATTGGAGATTTTGGGTTTGGATTTTAAGTATTTTGGCTATCATTTTCATTTGGATCTTATTTCTCAAAAGAAGACCTGCTCGTCCTGCTCCAACACCTACTTTACCTTCCCTGCCAACTCCAGAGGAGGGAACAAAACCTCCTCCTCAAATTAATCCAGAAGATCTTTCTCCAGAACAAAAGAAGGCACTTGAAGACTGGGCAAAGAAAGTTGAGGAACAAATAAAAAAAGAGCTGGAAAAGGGCACGATTACTCCGCTTCCTCCTCCGCCTTCTCCCCCTCCTTTACCTTCTTTGCCTTAAATCTTTTTCTTGCCTTTTCAATAATTTTTTGAGCTACATTTTTGCTTCTAAAATTTTTTACTCTTACCCACTTACCTGGCTCCAAGCGTTTGTAAGTTTCAAAGAAGTCTTTTATTTCATTTTTCAAAGATTCAGGAAGATCTGAAATATCTTCAAAGTGGGAAAATCTTGGATCAACTTTCTCTTTTGGAACTGCTAAAATTTTGTGATCCACTCCTTCCTCGTCAATCATTTCAAGCATTCCAATCGGCCTTGCCTCAACATAGCATCCAGGAAATGTAGAAAAAGAGGTAAGTAAAACGCAATCCAGGGGATCTCCGTCTTCACCTTCGGTTTCTACAATAAATCCATACTCAAAAGGGAAATAGTTTGGTCCATAGAGAAATCTATCAACTTTAATCGATTTTAATTTTTCATCAAATTCATATTTAACGCAAGAAAATTTTGGAATTTCAACGAAAACTAAAATATCCATAATAATTTAATGGTATTTGCAAAGAATTCTATCGCCAGGGGAAATAAAAACTTCATTCAGTTTTTTCTCGACCTTTTTTTGATTCAAAAAACACTCCCATTTTTTTCCTCCCTCGCTTCTTAAACCCCCAATTGAAATAATTCCACCATCTGCCTCAAATTCAAAATTACCGCTCTTGCTTGAGGCAAAAAGAGCATCAAAGAGGGTCATCCCCTCAACCACTTCTCCCTGAAAAGTTCTGATTTTATTTCCTCCAAAATCTATTTGCAAAACCGCTTCCTTTTTTTCAGTTTTTTGCAAAAAAAATGCAAGAAATAAGATTAAAAAAACCAAAAAAAAGATGAAGATCCAAAGTTTCTCTCCTTTTAAAGTTTCCATAAGAAATTTATTTTATATCACTTTTATTAAAATGCAAGGGCAATTTTTTAAAGATACTTGTTGGCCTATCTTGGTCAAAAAGTTTTTTCCTGTTTAACTTACTTAAAAATAAAAGAGCTATTTTTTTAATAAAATCTGGAAAAGAATACGAAATTTTGATCAATCTTCCAAAAAAGAATTCACTTCTCATTTTTCTCCAAAGTTCTTTTTCGAAAAGGTGAAGGTTTGGAAAATCTGGATCAACTATTTTGCTTGCAAGTTTTGCTGCAAACATGCCATAAACAAGTCCTCCACCAGTATAAACTTTAACGTGACCTGCGGAATCTCCGCAAAGAAAAACTCTCTTTGAAACAAATTTTTTAAGTGGAGAGAGTGGAATTGGAGCACCAAAAAATTGCATTTCTTTTGACCCAAAAGTATCCAAAAGCCAATTTTTAAGCCTCTCTTTTGGAAGATATTTTGGTTCAAGAGCAACTCCCCACTCAACTCTCTCTTTTCTTGGAATTCTCCAAGCAAAAAATTTGGGAAATTTTTTTTGAAAAAAAAGTTCTGGAAAATCTCCGCGTCTATCTTCTTTAAGATAAGTAACTGCCCCAAAAAGAAAAGTTTTGTGGAAAAAACCAATTTCTTTCCCAACTCGAGAGAGTGCTCCATCGCAGCCGGCGACTACTTTTGCTCTAAAGCTTTCTTTTTCTAAAAAAACCTCAACAAAGTCCTTATTTTCTTTTATCTTTTGAACCTCCGAAGAAAAACGAACTAAAACACCAGTTTTTTTTGCATTTTCCAAGAGAAATTTCTCAAGCTCTTTTCGATTTAAAAGATAGGCCTTGCCATTAAAATCAAAAAAAGAATTTGATACCCAAATTCGAGCTTTAGAAAATTCTTTTTCAAAAAAGGAAAGGTCCTTTGGTAAAAATTGAAAGAAATTTTCTGAAACAAGAGAGGAACAGGGTTTTGGAACTTCTAAATTTTTTCTTTTTTCAAGGACCAAAACCTCAAAACCTCTTTTTCTAAAAAGAGAGCTTAAAAAAAGTCCAATGGGCCCCCCGCCAACGACAATAAGATCAAAGATTTTCATTTTCCCAAAATTTCTTTAGCCCACTTTTCTCTAATTTTCTTTTCAATTTTCTCCAAAATCTCTGGGTTTGTTTTTAAAAACTTTTTTGCAAGCTCAATGCTTGTACCAAGTCTTAATCCTTCAAATTCAAAAGTCTGGCCTTTTCTCTCGATTACTCCATACTGAAGACCAGTATTTAAAATGTCTGCTTCTTTAGAAATTCCCTCATTGTAAAAAATATCAAACTCTGCCTGTTTAAATGGTGGGGCAACTTTATTTTTAACTACTTTTGCCCTTACTCTTATGCCAATTACCTGGTCTCCTTTTTTAATCTTAGCAATCGGTTTTAGCTCAATACGAATTGAGGCATAAAATTTCAAAGCAAGTCCTCCTGGGGTGGTCTCTGGCTGTCCAAAACCAAACGTTTGAATTTTCATTCTTGTTTGGTTCAAAAAAATAATTGTTGTATTTGCCTTGGCGGCAAGTCCCGCAAGTTTTCTTAATGCTTGACTCATCAGTCTTGCCTGAAGCCCAATTTGCTGTTCCCCAATTTCTCCTTCAATTTCTGCCCTTGGAGCAAGCGCCGCTACTGAATCAACAGCAATCACCGATATCTTGCCAGTTCTTACAAGACTCTCAACAATTTCTAAAGCTTGTTCTCCGCTTTCTGGTTGAGAAATTAAAAGATCTTCAATTTTAACTCCAAGTTTTCTTGCATACTCAGGGTCAAGAGCATGTTCCGCATCAATGAAAGCAACAATTCCTCCTCTTTTTTGAGCTTCAGCTAAAATGTGCAGGGCTAAAGTGCTTTTGCCAGAACTTTCTGGCCCAAAAATTTCAATAATTCTTCCTTTGGGAACTCCACCAATGCCTAAAGCAAGGTCTAAAGCTAATGAAGATGTAGGGATAGTTTCAACATCTACTGGCTTTACTTCTCCAAGTTTCATTATCGCCCCATCGCCAAATTTCTCTTTTAAAATAGATAAAGTTTCTTCAAGATCGTTTTCTTTTTCTTTTTTCTTTTTGGGCATGCTTTTAAATTTTAACTTAGGGAAAAACTTAAGTCAATTACCATTTTACCTTTTGTAACTTTAAAATATAACCAAGTCTATTGGCTAAAATGTGTAAAAAGAAGGTACAAATTAATAAAATAATCCAAATTTTGATCGGCAAAAGAACATATGGAGTAATAAAGCAAAATCCTCCAATTAAAAAATTAATTTGATCATATGGAATCCAGGGGTCTCCAGGTTTTATTCCATTCCTTCTCTTAAAAAACGCAAAAAGCAAATCTCCAAAAAGAGCTCCAAAAGAAAGCAAAAAGCCAAATAAAAAAATATTTAATTTTGAATAATCAATAATGCTTAAATCTTTAAAAAAGGGGGAAGAAAGGTAAAGCCATTTTTGAAAAAAAGCAGTTAAGATTCCCAAAAAACTTCCAGAAATAATCCCTCGCCAGGTCTTGTGACTTCCAAAAATTGGATAGCCCTGGAAAAATTTACCACAATCTACTGGTTTTGCTAAAAAATCTAAAAATTTAATCTTTCGCGAAAGAGAGGCTGAAAGATTAGCAAAATAACCTGGTAAAAAGAAATAAATACTTTGAAAAACAAGTTTAAGGACTTGGCCTTGCATTGTTTTTGAAAATAAATTTCAAAGATTGAAAGAAACTTTCAAGAGCTCCAAAGGAAAAAATTAAAAGGGTAAGTAAAAAGATTGAAGCAAAAAAATTACCAAGAAAATTAAATATTAAAATTATTGAAACAAAATAAATTAATGGGGTGTGAAAAAGTTTTGTTTTTGTATGAAAAACGCAAATTCTTTTTTTAATTAAAATTGGCAAAACAAAAGAGAGTAAAATTAAAAAAATTGGAAATAAGAATAAATTAATTGGTGGATATTTTCTGTTAAAACTTAAAGAAACAAAGGCAAAAAAAAGTAGGTCAACCGCTGGATCAAGAATTTCTCCCACTCTTGTAGTCTCTTTTCGCTTGCGAGCCAAAAAACCGTCAAAAAAATCACCAATAATATTTAGAAAGATTGCTAAAAAAGAAATCATTTTGATCTTTAGAATTTCTCCAACCAAAAACATCGGACCAAGGACCATCCTTGAAAGAGTAATTTTATTGGATAAGGTCATTTAAATTACTTTTGCTCGAACTCTCCAAATGTTTGCTCCTTTTTTCTCAAATTTCTCTATCTTAAAAGTGCCAAGTTCCTTTGTATTTTGAACATGGGGCCCGGCGCAGATTTCTTTTGAAAAAACTTCACCGGTTTTTGGATTAAAAATGGTGTAAACGGAAACCACTTCAGGATATCTTTCTCTAAAAAAAGCCAAGGCTCCACTCTCCATTGCTTTTTTAAGTGGCATTTCCTCTTTTTTAACAATAAGGTTTTCTTTGATTTTTTGATTAACTAAATTCTCAATTTTCAAAATTTCTTCTTTTTTAATTTCACCAGAAAATTTGAAATCAAAGCGAAGTCTTTCTTCTGTAATGTCGCTTCCCATTTGCCTAACATCTTTTCCTAAAATTTCTCGCAATGCAGAATGCAAAAGGTGAGTAGCGGTGTGGTGTTTTGGAGAAAGATAACCCCCTCCTCCAAATTTTTTTTCTTGTCCTCTTTTTGAAATCTCTTGGTGCTTTTTTAATTCCTCAAAAAATTTTTCTTTTTCCACTATAAATCCCTTTTCAAGAGCAACTTCTTGGGTAAGCTCCAAAGGAAAACCATAGCTTTGATATAAATCAAAAGCCTCTTTTCCCGAAATTATCTTTTCTCTCTTTTTTAAAAAAAGGTTTTCTAAAAATTTTAAAGCCTTATCTAAAGTTTTTTTGAACTTTTCATCTTCGTTCTCAAAAACAGTAAAAATTTCTTCGCTCTTTGATTGGATTTCAGGAAAAAAGGGGGAATAAATTTTAATTACTTCCTTTATAGCCCCGAAATACCACTTTTTAGAAAGTCCCACGATTCTCTCAAATCTAAAACATCTCCTTAAAATTCGTCTCAAAACATATTCCCTTTCTAAATTTCCTGGATAAATCCCATCGGCAATTAAAAAAACTCCAGCCCTTAAGTGATCTGCCAGAATTCTAAAGACTCTTGGATTTTCTTTATAAGAACTTTGAGAACTTCTAACCAAATTTTTAATAATTTCCTCAAAAAGATCGGTCTCAAAAATAGAGGGCTTTTTTTGGACAATCATTGTTAATCTTTCAAGTCCCATTCCGGTGTCTACTCCTTTTTGAGAAAGCAAATGAAGTTTTTTCTCTTTGTTTTGATAATATTCATTAAAAACTAAATTCCAAACTTCAACCTCGCCAAAAATAATTTCAGTTGTTCTTCCGCAGGGCCCTTCCTCCCCAGTAGGCCCCCAGAAATTGTCTTCTCTTGACTTTTTTTCGATATTTTCAAAACCAAGGCTCTTCCAGATTTCAGCGCTTTCTTTATCAAAAGGAACTTCTTTTTCGCCTCCAAAAACAGTAACTTTTACGCCTTTTTTTGAAAGCTTAAGCTTGTCAAAAAGAAATTCTTTTGCCCAGGTAATTGCTTCCTTTTTAAAGTAATCTCCAAAAGAAAAGTTGCCAAGCATTAAAAGAAAAGTTAAATGGGTCCTGTCCCCCACAGACTCAATATCTGAAGTCCGAAAACATTTTTGTAAAGTAGCTACTCTTTTCCCCCAGGGACAGGGTTTGCCAAGATAATAAGCTTTAAATGGCTGCATCCCCGCAGTGGTAAAAAGGCAAGTTGGATCGTCGGGAATTAAAGAAAAAGAAGGTAAAATTTTATGATCTCTTTTTTCAAAAAAATGTAAAAAATTTTCAGCAAGTTTAAAACCCTTCATTTAAAATGATAAGTTTTTCTAATTTTTTGCATTTCTTCTTCGGCCTTTCTTCTCTCAAGATAAAGGGTTTTAAGTTGTCCTTCAACTAAGCGGAGATTCTGGGTAACTTGAGAAGATTTGCTTTGGATTTCCCTTAATTTAGCGCTCAGAGCATTTTTTTCAGCTGAAATTTTAGAAGCTAGAACGTCAAGTTCTTTTAATCTTGCTCCTATCTTATCTTTTTCTTGGGAAAATATCTCAAGACTTTTTTGGGCAGTTTGTTTTGCCCTTTCAAGTTCGGCTATTTTTTGATCGGTCACCCTAAGGTACTGCTCTAGTTTTCTCATTTGTGAAACTAAATCTTCCATAGATTTTAAAAGATGATAACAAAATTTGCCAAAAAAGGCAAATTAAGTTAAAATGGTTTTTATGAAAATCCTTGGAATTGAAACTTCTTGCGACGAAACAGCCCTGGCCCTGCTTTCTTTTCCTCAAAAAGGATCTCCAAAAATTCTCTTTCATTTTCTTTTTTCTCAAATAAAAATTCATCGAAAATATGGAGGAGTTTTTCCCTCTTTAGCAAAAAGAGCGCACCAGGAAATCTTGCCAATTTTCCTTGAAAAAGCCCTTAAAAAAATGAATGAATTCAAAAAAGAGAAGGTAGATTTTCAAAAAGGGAGCCTTTTTGAAAGAATCCAGGATAAAGATTTTTTTGAGAAACTTAAAAATATTTTAAAAAAATATCCAATTCCCAAAATTGATCTTTTAGCAATCGCCCAAGGTCCAGGGCTTGAGCCATGTCTTTGGCAGGGAATAAATTTTGCTAAAATTTTGGGGCGCTTTTGGAAATTAAAAATCGTTCCCGTAAATCATCTTGAAGCTCACATTTTAATTAATCTTTTTAAGACAGAAAATAAAGATATTTTTCCAGCAATTGGTCTTGTGGCCAGTGGAGGGCATACTGAACTTTATTTTATTAAAAAAAATCTTTCTTTTAAAAAAATCGGAGAGACCCTTGATGATGCCGCAGGAGAATGTCTTGATAAAACAGCAAGAATGCTTGGCCTTCCATATCCTGGAGGGCCGGAACTTGAAAAGTTGGCTCAAAAAGCAAAACATAAAGTTTCTTTCAAATTTCCAAGGCCTCTCATTTCTTCAAAAGATTTTAATTTCAGTTTCTCTGGTCTTAAGACCGCAGTTCTTTATTTTCTTCAAAAAAAGGGTGAAAAATTTAAAAAAAGGTTTTTGCCAGAAATCGCCAGGGAAATTCAAAATGCTGTTTTTGAAACGCTAATTCAAAAAACAATTAATGCAGCAAAATTTTATCACGTTAAATCAATACTCACTGGAGGGGGCGTTTTAGCAAATAAAATGCTAAAAAAGGAATTTTTAAGGGCAGTTAAAAAAATGGGAAGTCCTTTTAAGATTTATTTTCCAAATAAGTCCTGGGCTCAAGATAATGGAATAATGATCGCCTTTGCTGGATTTTTAAAAAGGAAAAAAGCAGTATCCTGGCAAAAAATATTTCCTAAAGCAAACTTAAAATGATTGAAACCATTTATTTTATAATTATTGGAATCGTGCCATGTATCGTTTGGCTTCTTTTTTACTTAAGCCAAGACCCCCATCCAGAAAAAGTAAATAAAATCTTAGAAATCTACTTTCTTGGAGGGTTGACTATTTTACCTGCTCTTTTGCTTGAGCTTCTTTTAAATCCGGTTTGCGACCTCGAAGGTGTCTTTTTCGCTCTTTCCCTTTGCAGTCTTGGAGTAGGAATTATAGAAGAAGGGGTAAAATTTTTACCGATTAAATTTAGAGTCCTAAAGAGCTCTCATTTTGATGAGCCATTTGATGCCATTTTTTATATGGTAGTTTCTTCTTTGGGATTTGCCAGTCTTGAAAATCTTTTTGCAATCTTAAAAGAGGAATATATTTTCCCCGACGCTTTTTTGTTAACTTTAATTAGATTTATTAGCGCGATATTTTTGCACACCCTTGCTTCGGCTCTTTTTGGATTTTTTATTGCTCTGTCAATAAAAGAAGGTAAAAAAATTTATCTTTTTGAGGGATTTACCCTTGCTTCTTTGGCTCATGGAATGTATAATTTATTAGTTGGACTTGGAAAATGGCAAAGGGAAGAAGTTTTAATAAAAAGCAAGGTTTTATCTGGAATTTTAAAGATACCCTCGCTTCCCTTTTGGCCATTTTGCTTTGTTTTGGCTTTGGGAATTTTAACAATCTTTATTATTTTAAAGGTCAAAAAGATTCCTTCGGTTTGTAAAATAAAAAGAAATGGCTGATTTTTTTGAAAAATTAGCGGGATCAAAAAAGGTAACTCCTAAAGTGAAAACTGAAATTCCTCTTAAAACTGTGGCTAAAACAGAAGAAGAAGGACAACTGGCTGTAGATGTTTTTCAAACAGAAAATGAGATTGTGATTCAATCAACAATTGCTGGAGTAAGTGCTGAAGATCTTGATATTACAATTGAAAATGAAATGGTTACGATCGCGGGAGAAAGAAAAAAGCCCCAAGAGATCCCGCCTGAAAATTATTTTTATCAAGAATGCTATTGGGGACCTTTTTCAAGATCGATTATTTTGCCAGAGCAAATTAAAGCAGAGGAGGCAACTGCTGAACTTAAAAACGGAATTTTAACGATAAAACTCCCCAAAGCGGAAAAAGTTAAAGTTACAAAACTTAAAGTAATTAGTTCCTAAAACCTTGGATCTTAAAAAATGAAAAGGTGGGAAATCTTTCTCCTTTTATTTTTGGGTGTTTTGGGAGTTTTTTCAATTTTCCTCATTTTGCCAGGAAAAAGAATTTTTTTTAATGTGAAGGTTGCCGGAATAAATCTTGGGGGGCTTACCTTAAATGAGGCTGAAGAAAAAATTTTGGAGGCCCAAAGAAATTTTGAAAATCAAAATTTAATTTTCTCTTTTCAAAATAAAACCCAAACTTATCCAATAAAAAATTTAAATCTTGCTTTCGATTTCAAAGAAGCCCTAAATAAAGCTTTTTTTGTTGGAAAGGAAAAGGGGTTAATTTTAAATTTCAAGGAAAAGGTACTTGCCCTTCAGGGTAAATTTAATTTTTTTCCTGAGGTTCAAATTTTAAACAAAGATGATTTAGAAAATTTTATTGGAACAAACTTTGGCGCCTTTGAAACATTGCCCCAAAATGCAAAACTTGTTTTTGATAAAGAATCTCTTTCTTTTAAAATTTCTCCTCACAAAACTGGAAAAGTGTTTAATTTAAAAAAAATTGAAGAAACTATAGAAAAAAATGCTAGTCTTTTTAAACCAAGCTATCTTGAGCTTGAACTTGAAGAAAAAGAGCCTTTGATTAAAGAAGAAGATTTAATTTCAATAAAAAGCGAAGCAGAAAAGATTTTAAATCAAAATTTTTCCCTGATTGCGCCTTCAAAAAGGATTGTTTTAAAAAAGGAAGAAATTGGAGAAATGCTTGAAATTGTCGCCAAAAAAGAAGGTGAAAAACTTAATCTTTCTCTTGCTTTAGATGATGAGGCTTTAGCTAATTTTCTTGAGAAAAAAAGGCCTGAAATTGAAATTTTGCCCAAAAGTCCTCTTCTTGAAATAAAAGATGAAAAAGTGGTAATTAAAACGCCGGGCAGGGAAGGTCTAAAATTAAATATTGAAAAAAGCATTAAAGAAATTCAAAGAAGTTTTGAAATGAGAGAAAAAGAAGCAAGGCTTGTAGTTGAAAAAATCGGGCCCCAAATTGATGAAAAAAATCTTGAGAATTTTAAAATAAACAAAATCATTGGGAAAGCCAAAACAAGTTTTGCTTCATCTCCTCAAAATAGGATTCATAACATCAAACTTGGAGTGGAAATTATTTCCGGAACTTTGGTGGCCCCAAACGAGATTTTTTCATTTAATCAAACTTTAGGGGAAGTGAGTCCCGAGCGTGGATTTTTGCCAGAACTTGTAATTAAACCTGGAAAAATGATCAAAGAATATGGGGGGGGACTTTGCCAACTTTCGACAACTCTTTTTAGAGCTGCGGTTTTAAGTGGTCTTGAAATTATTGAAAGAACGCCCCATGCATTTGCTTTAAGATATTATGGAACGCCCGGTTTTGATGCTACAGTTTATTTTCCTTCACCAGATCTAAAATTCAAAAATAACACTCCAAGTTATATTGTCATTCAAGGAAGAATTGAGGGAACAAATCTTATTTTTGAAATTTTTGGTCAGGATGATGGAAGGAAAGTAGAGATTGAAGGGCCAACTATTTTAGAAGTGAAAGAAGATGGATCAATGAAAACAAGGCTTGATGTTAAAGTGTTTAAAGATGATAAACTTTTTTTGAGTCAAACTTTCTTTTCAAATTATAAATCTCCAAAACTTTATCCTGTAGTTAACCAATAATACTTTTTTTCAAAAATTTTCTCAAAACTTGAGGAATTTTTATTTTTTGGTCTTTTGTTTGATAATTTTCAATGATGGCAATAATTATTCTTCCCATAGCAAAGGCGGTGCCATTGACCGTGTGAACAAAATTTAGTTTTCCATTTTTATCTTTAAACTTAATATTAAGTCTTCGTGCTTGAAAATCGGTGCAGTTTGAAGTTGAATGAGTTTCAAGATATTCTTTCCTTGATGGAAAAAATGCTTCAATATCATAAGTGGCTGCCGAAGGAAAGGATAAATTTGAAGCGCCAATTTTTACAACTCGATAAGGGATTTTAAGGGCCTGCATTAATTTTTCTTCCAAATTAAGAAAAAACTGATGCTCCTTTTTTGATTTATCTGGATGACAAAAGCTAAACATTTCAATCTTATCAAATTGGTGGACCCTAAAAATACCCCAGGTCTCTTTTCCCCAAGAACCAGCTTCTCTTCTAAAGCAAGAAGAAAAGGCAAGATATCTTTTGGGAAGATCCTTTTGGTCAAAAACTTCATTTGAGTGCATTGGAGCAATTATTTGCTCCGCGGTTCCCACCAAGAAAAGCTTATCTTTTTCTAAAAAATATGCTTCCTCTCCTTCAAACTGTTCAGGATAACCTGTGGCTTTTGCCATCTCGGGTTTAATCATTACTGGAGGAATAACTGGCTCAAATCCTTCTTTAAGCAATGTTTCGTAGGTGAAAGAAATTAAAGCAAATTCAAGCAAAGCTGCCTCTTTTTTTAAAAAACCAAATCGTGTTCCAGAAGTTTTTGAAGCTCTTTTTACATCGATTAAATCAAACTTTTGAGCAATTTCTAAATAATCTCTTGGATTTTTAATTTTTAGGGGCTTGCCCCAAGTTTTAATAATTTCATCATTTGGCTGCGCTTCAAGTGGAAGGTTTGGAATTTCCAAAACTAATGGTAAAAGTTCCTGGTCTATTTCTTTAATTTGCTTTTCAATTTCTTTTAAAGTTTGCTTAATTTGTTGAAGCTTTTTTAAAGGAAGTGGTTTTTTGAATCCCAAGACTTTTTGCTTGTGCCTTAAATCCTGGAATCTTTGAAGCAAGGTTCTTTTTTTTAAATCAAGTTCTAAAATTCTTTCAATTTTGACATCCTTACCTTTTAAAGCAGCAAGTTTTTTAACTTTTTCTGGATCTTGTCTAATGATTTTTATGTCGATCATAAAATTTTAAAATGAATCAACTATTTCTATCCAAATGGGGCCGGGTAAAAAAGAAATTTCTTTTCCCTCTTTATCTAAAAAGGTTAATTTTTTATCTTGGGCTTCTTTTTTCCATTTTCCCTCAATCATTTGACCACCCCTATAAATTCTTGCCTCCCCTTCTCCAATTACTTTAATATTAGCTACTCCCGGAACTAAAGTGCCAATTTGAGTTTTCATTAAAATAAGATTTCGAGCAAAAATTTGGTTATTATTTAAAGCGTCAATTACCTCTTTTTCATTAAAATATCGAAAATAAACCTTTTTTTCTGGGTCAAATCTCCAACTTACTTTATAAAAATAGGCGTCAACATCAACCTGGCTCACATATGGCATCTCATTTTTTTCAAGTGCTTTTTTAAAAAGATATCCCTCAAATTTGTTTTCTTCTCTTATTTTAAGTTTTCGAACTACATTTTTTAAAGAGGAAATGCTTGTGTAACTATTGTGCGGGGCTTGGCGGTTTGGATCTCTAAAAAAAGCCTCAGAGCCTTTTACATATAATACCGGACTTAACCAATCAACTTTTAAAGATAAGGCACGCTTGTAAGCTTCCTCGCAGGCTCCCCAAGAAACTAAAATGGCATCAAAACCCTTGGCTAAATCAACCATATAAGGTCTTAAAGAACGAATTGGTTCAATCCTTTGAGGCTCCTTGCACTGAAAAAAAGCTAAAAGTCGAGTAACTCCTTTAGAATTGGCATAGGGCATTTCAATAACTAAATCAGCTTCAGAAATGCCAAAAATGGGAAATGATTGAAGTTCCTGAGAAATAACTATGGCAAAGGGCCTTTTGGAAAAATTTATACAGGGCATTCCAGAAAAAGGTGAGAAGGTTTGAACCTCGCTTTCCTTGCTTGAAATTTGAGAAATGATTTTTGAATTCTCTTTTTGAGGATTTGTTATGATAAGTTTTTTTGTTTGAAAAACCAAAAAAATAGGCAAAATTAAAACAAAAATAATAAACAAAACTCTCTCTTTTTTAAATTTCATCTTAGTTTTTGGCAGTTTGGACAAAAGTAACTACTTCTTTGTCGAATTTTTAATCTTGAAATTTTAGATTGGCATCTTGGGCATTTTTCTCCTTCGCGGCGATAGACTTTACGCAAAGCATCAAAATTGCCTTTTGAACCATTAATGTGTCTAAAATCGGAAATGCTCTCTCCTCCAAGCTTGATCGCTTTTGGTAAAAGATCCTTCATCGAAAGGAAAATCTTTTTTAGTTCGTTTAAAGTTAAATCTTGAACTTTTTTTAAAGGATGAACTTTTGCTTGCCACAAAATTTCATCGGAATAGATGTTACCAATTCCGGCAATAATTTCTTGATCCATTAAAGCTACTTTAATTGGCCTTTTTGAAGCCAAAAGAATTCTTTTTTTGAAGGCTTTAAAATCAAATTTTGCATCAAGTGGTTCGGGTCCCAATTTTGAAAGTGGATTTTCTTTCTCAAAGTCCTTCTTTGACCACCCTTCAATTTTGGCAAACCTTCTTAAATCTGAAAGAGCAAGCCCTCGACCATCATCTAAAAATAAAATTATTCTTAAAAATCGATTTACCGGATCAAGAAAAATATTTGGATTTAAAACTGGTTTCCAGATGTCATTTACTTTTTCCCATTTATCCAAAAGAAGGTGGCCGGTAAGTTTTAAATGTATTAAAATGATTTTGCCCCCTTCAAGAAAAATGAGAATGTTTTTGCCTCTTCTATCAATTTTCTCAATTTTTTTTAAAAGAAAGTTTTTTTTAAAAGTCTCTAAAGAGGGTTTTTTAATTATTTTTTTATCACCGATCCAGAGAGAGGTAAATTTTTTGCCCAAAAGCTTTTCTCTAAGTTGGAGGACCGTAGTTTCTACCTCCGGAAGTTCTGGCATGCATTTAAAAAGTTTACCTAGCTTTGAGGAAGATATTTTTTGATCTTTGCAGCAATTTCGTCCAAAGTGAAGTGAGCTTTAACTAAATAATCTTTTGCTCCATATTTTAAAGCTCTTTCTACATCCTCTTTTTGCCCAAGGTTTGAGAGAACCACTACTGGAATTTGGGCAATTTCAGGCATTTCTTGCTTTTTCTTCAAAACATCGAATCCATTCATTCCGGGCAAAATAAGATCCAAAAGGACAAGATCCGGTCTTTCTTCTTGAATTTTGCTTAATCCTTCTTCTCCATCTACAGCAAAGCAAGTCTCGTAATTTTCTTCTTTAAGTTTTCTTAAAATGAGTTCTCTTAAAAACTTATCGTCTTCAACAACTAGTATTTTAGCCATGGCCTTATTTTTTAACCTTTTACCTTTTATTTTAGTTTACTTTCTTTTTGCGCTTTGTCAACTCACCTTTCAAGTGGAAGGGTAAAATAAAAAGTGGTGCCCTTCCCTTCTTCTGATTCAAACCAAATTCGACCTTTATGGGCTTCGATGATTGATTTTGTAATATAAAGCCCAAGGCCCGAACCCTCAGTTTCCATTTTAATAACATTTGTCCCTCGGAAAAATTTAGTGAAAACTCTTGCTTGTTGATGCTTTGGAATTCCTGCTCCCTCGTCTTTTACTGAAATTAAAACTTCTTTCTCCTTCTCTTCTACATTTACCCAAATTCTTCCTTTGGGAAAACTATAGTTTATGGCATTTGAAAGGAGGTTATTTAAAGCCATAGAGAGTTTTTCCCGATCAATTTTTACCAAAGGAATTTTCACATAAGGAAATTTAACAATCAATTTTATTGCTTTCTTTTGAGCATTTGGTCTTACTTGCTCAACAACGTCTTTAATTAATTCTATTATATCCTCCTCTTTAAACTGATAAACAAACCTCCCTTCTTCAATTCGACTGACATTTAAAAGATCATTAACCAGCTTTATCATTCTTTCTGTTGATCCGTAAAGTTGTTCAAGGGTAGTTTGCTTTTCTTTAAAAGAAATTTTGGGATCTTTCAAAAATTCAAGACTCCATTTCATTGCTGAGAGCGGAGTTCGGAGCTGGTGAGCAGCGATTGAAACGAATTCGGTTTTCATTTGCTCAATCATTTTTTCTCGAGTGATGTCGTGTAAAATTACAAGAGATCCTGCTTTTTCTTTTTTCGCCCCAAAAAGAAGAATTGAAGAAACCTCCAAAATCAAATCTTCGGCTATTTTCACTTCTTTTCTATAAAAAGTTTTCAGTTTTTCTCCAAGTAAGTCAAGAATTGGGCGAAATCTTGGAAAATTATAAAGATCTTTTAAAAAAAGACCAGTAACTTCTTCTTTCCTCACATCAAGATAAATCTCTGCCTGGGGATTAATTAAGCTGAGAAAATTATTCTTACTAAAAACTAAAAGTCCATCAGTAAGATTGGTAATAATTACAAGTGTTTTTTCTTTTTCTTCCTCGGCTTTTTTCCGAGCCTCTTCAGCATCTTCAAGCATATTAATCAAAGCACTTCTTACCGTTTCAAGTTCTTCGGTTTTTTCCTTTATCTGCTTCAAAATCTGATCCCTTTTTTCGCGAATTTCATTTAGGGCAAAATCTTTTCGGAAAAGGACTTTGAGCGTTTTTTCAAGCTCTTCTTTTTGAAGCTTTGCTTCTTGAGCCAACTTTTTTAAAGCAAAATCTCTTTCTAAAATAAGTTTGGTCATTTTTTCAACCTCTAAAGTTTGATTTTTCGAAGCCATATTTACCCAACAGCTAAAATTATTAATGAAGAATTATGAAAAAGGCTTGGACTGCTTCTACCAAAACCTACCAAAGGCCCAATTTCTCCAAAACCAGAAAGATAAACTGCTTGAGCGCTTTCTCCAAAAACATTCTTAACTAATTGGATTTCATTTAAAACCTCAAGTCCCAAAAACTTTTGCCGCAAAGCAGAGCCAAAAAGGAAAACCGCCCTTGCTTCTTTTGGAGCCATTTTTTCAAAAACTTCTAAAGCTGTCTTTTTTGTATCCTCCTTTGCTTTATCCTCATCACCGATTGTAAAATAAGCTTTGCTTTTTTGAGGTATTTGACCAAGTAAAAGAAGGCTTTTTCCCTTATATCCAATTACATTTCTTAAAATAAAATTTTCCTCGTCAATTTGGATTGCCAAAGGATAATTGGTTGAGAGAGGTGATGCTAGTTTCTCTTTTAAAAGATAAGCGTTTTTACCAAAATACTTTTGATAAAATAAAATGGGATCGTCTCCTTCGATCTTTGAAATTGTTTTCTGAAAGGAGGCGGTAATTTCAAATGGCATTCCAATTGGTTCAAATCCAAAAGTAGTGCCAATCTCAAAGAAAATTTCTCCAGAGAAACCTAAAATTAAAATACCCTTTTTAATTATCTTTCCATTTAAATAAATAGGGGGCTCCTCAAATAAAAACTCGTCACCACTTACAATTCCAACTATCGGACAATTTTCTCCAAATACCCTTTGGACTCCCTTTACTATCCCTTCAATATTTTGAAGAGCACTTGTTACAAAGAGAGTTAAAAGCTTAAGATTTTTAATTTTTTCATTAAGACTTTGGGCAACTCTTTGAGCAAAAATTTCCTCGTCTCCTTCAACTTCACCCCCTTCAATTCCAAAAGAAATTTTATGAAGTCTTATTCCAACAAGGCTTATTCCCTTAAAAAAGAGTTCTTTGCCGAATGATTGAGAAGTAAATTTTCCTCCCAAAATTGTTGTATTTGGCAACGACTCTTTTATCTCCTCAAGAATTTCCTTATCTTCACTGTATCCTGAAAGAAAAAGTAAAGCTATTTGAGGCTCGTTCATTAACTTCCTTAAAAGATCATTTACTGCTGATTTTGCAGCTTTTAAGGGATTTTCTTCAAAACTTTTACCTATCTCGACTTCAAACATAACTATTTTTTATGAAATTTTTTTTCGTAATCTTCAATTATTTTTTTAAGTCTTTGAATTTCGCTTTTGAGCTCGATCATTTTCAGTTCTCTGCCCACAGCCAATTCTTGAAGTTTTTCAAGATCTTTAAGTTTGGCTTGAAGTTCTTGAGTTTTTGCCTCAAGCTCTTCTGTCCTAATTCGCACTTTTTCATCCAAAATTCTCGTAAGCTCTTCAAGTTCTCTTGTCTTTGCTTGAGCTCTAAGTTCCAAAACCCTTCTTGTTTCTTCAAGCTCTTTTCTTACCTGCTCCTCCCGATAATTTGCTTCAACAAGTTTTGAGGTAAAAAACCCAAAACCCAAAACTACAATTAAAATCCCCAAAATAGTAACTGGGTTAATATCTTTGGTAATAAATATAATCACCAAAGGAAGGAGTATTAAAATAAGGCTTACAAAAAAATAAGGCAAAATAGGACATTGGGAAAGAGAGAGCCTACATTGGAGGCATCTTGGAGAAATTGGGGTTTTAAGATTTCTTATAAGAAGGCAATTTTGATTAATTTCTCCTTTAATCTTCATAATGATTTATTTTTAAGTTTTTCCTCAAGCTCTTTTATCTTTCTTTTAAGCTCGACCATCTTCATTTCTCTTCCCACGGCTAACTTTTGAAATTTTTCTAGCTCTTCAACTTTAGCCTGGAGTTCTCGAGTTCTCTCTCTGACCTTTTTTTCAAGAGTTTGGGTTAATTCCTCAAGTTCTTTTGTTCTTTGTTTCACTTTAAGTTCCAAATTCTTCTTCATTTCTTCAAGTTCTTGGGTTCTTTCCTTAACTTTAAACTCAAGGTTATTTTTTATCTCTTGGTAGCGGGCAATAGCTATCGCTTCAAAAAAAAAGAGCGGGAAAAATAGCGGAAGAGAGGCAAGCCAATGAGAAGGAGGTAAAATTTGTTTTTCAAGATAAAAATAAAATAAAGATAGCGGAATAATTAAAATTGAATTTAAAAAAGCGATTAAAATCGCTCCTTTTTGAGAAGAAAAATTAGAAGCAACTGCTGTAGTTAAAAGAAGGAAAAGGCCCAAGGAAAATGGGCTTTGAAGCGCAAGACTTAAAAAAATACTTAAGGTAACGCCCAAAGTTTCGGCGGCAAAAATATAGGGTAATTTTTCAAAAGATAGCTTTTTATTTTCCATTTCAAAAAAGATTCTTTTCTTTAATGGCAAATTCTTTCAACCTTTTAATAAGACTAAAAAATTCTAACTTTTTAAAAAGATCTACTGCTTTATTTAAATCAAATTTTCCAAATTGGCAATCTTCAATGGTAAATTTAAGATCCAGATCATCTCTAGCTTTAGCCAGGAGTTTTGAAAAAAAAGCCTCCTCTTGGTGTTCTCTTAAAGTCTGAACTATATTTTCTGGCAAATTTTTTATCTTATCAAGATTTTGGTAAAGGTTTTCAATCGTCTTGAAATTTTGGATCAAAAGGCTGGCTGTTTTTTCCCCAATTCCCGGGACTCCAGGAATATTATCTGAGACATCCCCGCAAAGTGCTTTAAAATCAACCAAATTTTCTGGCGGAACTCCAAACCTCTTTATTACCTCATTTCTATCGTATACCTTCCCTTCTTTTATTCCTTTTTTAAAAGTATATACTTTCACATTTTCCTTGACAAGCTGGAGGGTATCTAAATCTCCACTTAAAATAATCACTTCTATATTTTGGGGAATTTTTTTTACTAAACTTGCAATAACATCATCCGCTTCAAAACCTTCTTTTTCAAAAATAGGAATATTCATTGAAAGAAGCACTTCCTTTAAAATAGGGATTTGCTGGTAAAATTCTTCTGGGGGTTTTTTTCTTTTAGCTTTATATTCTTTAAATTTTTTGTGCCTAAATGTAGGGGCTTTTGTATCAAAAGTAGCGATCAAATATTCTGGGTTTAAATCTTTAACTGCTCGAAAGAGAGCCAGCAAGAATCCATAAACTCCCCCAGTTGGCTTACCATCTTTTGTAGAAAGCCTTGGAAGGGCATGGAAAGCTCGATGCAAAAGTGCATTGCTGTCAATAATAACGCATCTCATAAAATTTTTTCGATTGTAATTTGTCTTTGATTTTTTGATAAAATTTTAAATTTTATTTTAAAATAAGGCTTTGGTAATATTTTTTCAATACTTTTTGGCCACTCGATGGCAACAATTTTGGAGTTTTGTTTTAAAATATCTTTTATTTGAATGTTTAAAACCTCCTTTAAGGATTTTATCCGAAAAAGATCAATGTGATAAAAATTTTTCCATTTTTGGTTTTTTAAGGGGTATCTTTTGATAATCACAAAGCTTGGACTTTTGATTTTTTCTTTTATTTCTAATGCCTTTCCTATTCCCTGACAAAATTTTGTTTTGCCAGAACCCAAGGGCCCCGAGAGAAGCAAAAAAAGATTTTTTTCCTTTGCAAAAATTGTTTTTATTAATTTTTGAGCTAATTTTTCAGTATCTTCTGGTAAAGATGTTTTAACGCTTAAAATTTTTTCCATAAAATTTCACCCATTTTTTAAATAAGTTCCCCCTTTCCTTGTAGTCTTTAAATAGATTAAAACTTGCTGCTGCTGGAGAAAGAAGACAAATTTTTCCTTTTGAGGTCACTTTAAAGCTTATTTTTACCGCATCTTTCATTGAAGAAACAAGAAAAATTTTGGGTAAAAATTTGCTATCTTTTTCAAGTTCTTCTTTAAGTCTTTGGCCGGTATCTGGGAAAAGGATGAGGTTTCTAACTTTCGCTTCTTTTATTTTTTTTGCTAAATCTTTATAATCTTGCCCTCGATCATATCCTCCAGCAATTAAGGTATCAACTTTATTTTTAAAAGTCTTAATTGCCTGAATAGTAGACTGAGGAGTGGTCGCTAAAGAATCATTAATGAATAATATTTTTTGAAATTCCCCTACAACCTCAAGACGGTGAGGAAGAGGTTTAAAAGTTTCTATTCCCTTTTTAATTTTTATGTCGCTCACTTCAAAAATTTTGGCGGCACAAAAAGCCGCTAAAATATTCCTTTTATTAAACTCACCAAAAAGGGGGAGTGAAGATAAAAGTACTTTCCCTTTTTTGCCAAAAAAATTAAAATAAATCGTTTTTTCTTTAAAAAAGGCCCCGTTTTGATCTTTTGGGAGTTTTTTTAAAGAAAAAACAATTTTTTTAGCTTTGGCTTTTTTTAGCTCCTTTTTTAAAAGGGGGTCGTCAAAATTATAAATCAAAAAGTCTTCTTCTTTTTGCCACAAAAAAATGTTCTTTTTTGCTAAAAAATATTCATCAAAAGTTTTATAATAATCTTGATGTTCAGGAAAAATGTTTAAAAATATTGCTACATGAGGGCTTATCTTTAAATTTTGCAGTTGGTGAGAAGAAAATTCGCAAACAAATTTTCCTTTTTTAAAATAAAAATCTAAAACTGGTTTTTCAATATTGCCAGCCAAAAAAACATTTTTAAATTTCTGCTTTAAAATATGAAAAACTAGACTTGTAGTGGTGCTTTTTCCTTTTGTTCCAGTAACTCCAATAGTATCTTGTTTGTGGGCTTCAAGAAAAATTTCTACCGCCAAAATAACTTTTTGGTTCTTTCTAAGATATTTTTTAAAAGAGCTTAAAGGGATTCCCGGAGTTTTTATAATTAAATCAAATTGAGAAAGAGATGAAAGATAATTTTTTCCCAAAAAAACTTTTAAATTTTTGTCTTTTAAAATTTCCTTTTGAGTTTTTTTTGGAAAGTCTGAAAGATTTTTTTGATCGGCAATTCCAATTTCTTTTTTTGGAAAAACTTTTCTTAAAAACTTTAAAGTGCTTTGTCCCTCCCTTCCAAAGCCAAGGATTAAAATTTTTTTCTTCCCAAGATTTCCAAGTCTCATGGTGTTCCCGGGGCAAGCTGAACCGCTCCTTCTTGAATAACAACATTTTCGCTTGTCTCTATTTGAGGGTTTTCTGAAAAATTGACAACAAATTCGCTTTCAGCTCTTATTCTTGGACCCAAAATGTCAAGTTTTGTTCCTTTCTCATAGAGGCCTGGAGCATTTCCACCATCATTCTCTGGGAGCTTTTGTATCTTGTTAAAATCGTAGCTCTCAAAAGCCATATCTACCTCAAAGTCTCCTTTTTCTTTTCCAAAGCGATAAAAAAATTCTCCTCTATTTGAAGGGTCAAGGGGAAGTTTTGAAAAAGGAGCTCCAAATTTTAGATCCTGAAAATTTAAAGGAATCCAACCAGTTCCATCAATTGCCTCAGCTCTTAAAATGCCACTTGGAAGTTTTTCAAGGCATCTTGTAGTGCAAAGATAATTTCCATCAATAACGCAACATCTTGAATCGCAAGGAGTTTCAGAAGTTCCGCAAGGAATTTCTCCAAATCCTCCTTTATCAATAACATAAGCAGAAAGGGCATTTACCAAATCGTTTGCGTTGCTAAGGCGCTGGGTATCATTTCCCCTCCTTAGCATTTCAATTGGATTTAAGGCGATAATTAAAAAGGAAAAAAGCAAAACAAGTATACTAACAACAATAACAAGCTCCATTAAGGTAAAGCTTTTCATAAAAATTTTTCTTTAAATTTTAACACAAAATCTTTTGCTTTTGAATTTAAGTTTTTTCTTGAAAAATCAAGAACTCCTTTTTTACAAAGAATTCTACAAATTCTTTGATAGGGCAAAATATTACTAGTGCAAAGTGGAATTCCATCGGTGACTAAAAAATCTTCTTTGCTCTGGATATTTCTGAGTTCAAATCCTTCTTTTTTATATGAAATTTTTTCATTTCTCAATTGATAAATTCCTGGAAAAATTTCTTTTTTTAAAGTAAAAACTTCGTTTTTATTATGTAAAATCATTTGGCTCCCCTCTTTCTTTTGCCACATTAAAAAGTTTACTTTTTTTTGATCAACCTGGCAAGGCATCTTTAAAAATTCCAAAAGATGCAAAGCCAAAATGGGCACTTCTCCATTTTCGATTTGAACCATTGTTAAAGTGGGAAAGGTGCCAAGAAGTCTTGGATTACATTCAGTTAAATAGAGTTTTTCATTTTTTTCATCTAAAACAAAGTCAAGCCCAAAAATTCCTCGATATCCAATTTTTTTTAAATAATTTCCAAATTTTTCAATTATATTTTGTGCCTCTTTAAGTATTTTTTTGGAAAAATCACTTGAGGAAAAATCGTGCCCGGAAAAAAGTCCTGAACCAAGCTCTCTTTGGTATAAAACTTCTGCATCGCATATTTGATATTGAGGTCTTGTTGAAAAAAAACCAAAGGAAGTGACGCATCCGGTAATACTTGGAGTTGGTCCCTGGATAAATTTGGCCAAAATTAATCTTTGAGGAGGATTTTTTTTAAGATAATCTTTTACTTTCGAAAAATCTTTCCCTTCAAGAATAAAAAAAGTTCCTTTTCCTCCGCCACTTGTTGGATGTTGAATTACAAAGGGTAAACCAAGTTCCTTTTTTAATTCAAAAAAAGTTTTGCGAAAAAAGTAAGAAAAGGAAACTATCCTTCCTGGCGTTGGCTCAATTTTAAGTTTTTTTAAGACCTCGCGAAATTCTGCTTTATTTTCAAGAAATTTTTTTCCAAATTTTGAAGAAGAAATTGCTAAAGTGAACCCAAATTTTTTTGCCAAGTCTTCAAGCTTTTTTGTAGCTTTGTAAACCAAAATAATAGGATTTGGGATTTTTTTCAGTAAAGCTTGAGTTTTTGGATGAGAAAGTAAAGTGGTTGCATTTTTGGGCCTCAGCCTTTGAGAAATTTCTTTTTCAAGACAAAAAACTTCAACTTTTTTTTCAATAAGATTTGTTTCTTTTGAATTATAAAGTGAAAAAATTTTGTAGTTTTTCAAAAAAGACTCGGGTCCAAGTCTTGAGAAAGCAAAAACTCCTGCGCCAATAATATTTTTTTTCACTTTTGAAAAAAACTTTTTAAGAGAGGTAAGATCTTTAATTACCATTTTTTAATTAAAGATGGATCGATTAAGAAATTTTTTAAATCCCTTTGGCCAATAATCATTTCATATTGCATTTTTTCCCTTTTGGCTACAGAAACTTCACTTTCAATTTTTTCCCCCCCTAAAATAAAAGTTAAAGGAAAAATTCCTCTAATTTCCTCTCCAAGGCTTGATCGAAAAATTCTCACTCCAATCATCTTTTCAGGAGAAAGATTAATCCTTTGGGCTAGCTCAAGAGAAATTGCTGAACGCCAAGCGCCAGTGTCAATTTTGGCCAAAACTTTAATCTTTTGCTCCTTTCCATTTGCATTAAAAATAATTTCAACTGGTTCAACAATACCAAGAATCTTTTTTAGGGCTCTCTCTTCCAAGCTCTCTTTTCCAAAAAGTTCCTCCGCTACCTTAACTCCTTTTGTCTCAGAACTAACTTTTAAATCTTTAACCATCTTAAGCCTTTTTTCCAAAGGAGCCATATTAGCAAGTTGAATTGAAAGTCCAGGCCTTAAATTTGCTTCAAAAATTACCGGACCTTTTTCCCGATCAATAGCAATATCAATCCCAGCAAATTTTACTTTCAAAGCTTTTTGGGCAAGAATAGCTAGTTTTAAGATATCTTTAAAAAAGGGTATCTGAATTCCTTCAAGAGAGTATTTTGTGCCTGGTAAATATTTAATTGACTTTCCTAGCCAAATAGCATGGGTTGTCTTTCCAGAAGCCAGGTCAATACCAACACCAATGGCTCCCTGGTGCAGGTTTGCCCTTCCTTGAGACATCATTGTCGGAAGTCTTAGCATTGCCATTACTGGTATATTTTGATAGACAATCACTCTAATATCTGGAATGCCTCTTTTTGTATAAGGTTTAAGTTCTTTTACAAGTTTTGCCCTTTCTTCAAAAAAAGCAATATCTGGAAGAAACTTTAAAGAAAACCGACCTTCCAAGATTTCAAGAATATGTTCTTTTAAATCTTCGGCATCTACCCTTTTGCCGTCCGCTTTAATCCAAACTGGCCCTTCTTTTTTACTAAAAAGCACCAAAATTCCGCTTCCTCCATAGCCCCTATCTGGTTTTAAAACAAAAGACGAAGGCAAGCTCTCAAAGTCAAATTTTTCAAGTTCTGCCTCGCTTCGAATAATCCCTAAAGTTTTTAAAACCGGAAGTCCTGCTTTTTGAAGTACTTTTTTTGTAGATAGCTTTGAATCAAGAAGAGCCCTATTTTTTCTTGAAAGATATTTTAAATTACGAGAGTTAACTCCCAAAATTCCAAAGGAGAGTGCCATAAAAGAATAAAAAGAGTTATCTTAAAAAAGAAACTCCACACTGGGCTACTTTAAAAGCAAGCCACAATGTCCAAAAAGCCCAGATAATGAGTAAAATAGTACCTAAAATAAAACTAATGTCTTTTTTAGTTTTTGGTTTTTGCTCCTCTTGATTCATCCTTATTTAAATTTTAAGACCTTTTAAATTAATACTCAATTTTTTTGATTTTGTAAACTATTTTCATCGGCGAGGTAATAATCACCTCATCTCCAACTTTTTTTTCCAAAAGCGCTTTTCCAATAGGGGAGTGACAAGAAATTTTTCCCTGAGCAGGATCAGCTTCAAAGCTATCGACAATTAAGTATTCATTGAGCTCCCCATCGCTATCTTCAAGAGTAACTTTGGCGCCAAGGAAAACTTGATTTTGGAATTCCTTTGCCGGAGGTTTTATTATTTCGCTTTCCTTTAAAACATTTTCCAAAAAAGTAATTCTTGAGTTAAGATAGGAAAGTTCTTCCTGATAATTAAAATACTCAACGTCTCTCTCAGTGGATCCTGAGGTTTTGGGAATTCCCTGCTCAATCATCTTTTTTCTTTCTTTCTTTAATCTTTCAAGCTCTTCTTTGGCTTTTTTAAATCCTTCTTTTGTGAGATAGAATTTGGTCATCCCTTTTAAAAGGAACTCCCCAACTCCTGGGGAGCTCAATCTTTTTAAAATCACTTTGGGGTTAAAAGTTAAAAAACTTTACCTTGTAACGCAAAAATCTTCGGTTACTCCAGCGACCTGTTGAGTGCCTCTAGCGCAAATGGTCACTCTACCACCATTTGTATCGCACTTAATAGAGTAACCATTCTCTCCTCCAGTATCATAGTCTGTGTTACTCGTGTACCTTCCATACTGAGGATCTACCGGTATTTGAGCAATATAATCTGGTACTACGTATTGAGCCAAATTGAACTGGCCAGTGCCTGAACCAATAATTGTCTCGGTAGTTGGAAGAACATCTCCTGCGGTAGGACAGTCAGTCGCAGTTTCATTTCCTACTGGTGGAAATCTTCCTCTATTATCAGCTATTCTTTGAGAAACTGCATTCAAAATTGCATTGATTCCTGCCATTCTATTTGCATTGTTTGCCTGAGCAATCTGCCTAAACGGGTTCAAAGCGACCAGAGTTGCGGTCATTAAAATGACCACAATAGCAATGACGATTAATAGTTCAATCAGGGTAAAACCTTTTTGCATGAAATTTTAAAATTGTTTTCTTTCGACCTTTGAATTTTAACTTATTTTAAGCTTTTGCCCCAAAAAGTCAAGATCCAAAAAAACCGATTCCTTCTTTTATATTTTTTTTAAGCCCACGCAAAGAAGCTCCGATAGCCACGCTATAAGCAGATGGATTAATTTGAAGCGCTCTTTCATAATATTCCTTTTTCTTTAAAATTTCAATATTGATTTTTCCCCAAGGATCTCCTATTTCAACTTTTTCTTTCAAGTTTTCTTCAAAATAATCTTTTAAAAGTGGAATCATTCCTCCGCCGCCACTAAGTAAAATCTTTTCAATTTTTTTTCCTCTTTTTCTTTGAAAATAATCTTCAATTTTTCTAATTTCCCAAATAATTTCCTGAGCAGGTTTTTGTAAAATCAAAAAAAGTCTTCCTCCTTGGAAATTGAAATCAAGACCAAATTCAAAGATAAGTCTTTCGCTTTCTTCAAAACTTAAGTTAAATCTTTCCTGAAGTCCCTTAATAAAATTAAAAGTTCCAGTTTCGAAAACAAAACTTAAAATTATTCCCTTTTGATCAAAAATAATCAAATTTGTTCTTTCAAATCCGATATCTACAACTAAAATATTCCCTTGATTGCTAAAAACTCTAAATAAACTCTGAGCTTCGCTTTCTGAAACCAAAATTTCAATCCCTGCTTCTTTGAAAACCTGAATGATATTTTTTAAACTTTCTTTTGGAAAAGCTGAAAGGAAAATTTCTTCATTTCCTCCCAAAACTCCTCTTGATTCAAAACCAAAATAAAGTTCCTCGGGCAAAAACGGGAAAACCTCTACCATTTCATCCACAATCTCTTTTTTTCTTTCTTCCAAAGAGAGGTTTGAAGGAATTGAGAAAATATGAGAAAAGGTAGCAATTTCTGGCAAAGAAAGAACTCCTTCTTTAGTTTTAAATTCTCCAAATTGAGGTTTTTCTATTGCTTTTTTTAAAACTTTTTTAAACTCCTCTTTTTTGATTATTTTTCCTCGCAAAACTACCCCTTGAGGCAATTCTTCTTTTGTCAATCCAAAAAGTATTGGATTTATCTCATTTCCTCCAAGAGAAACTATTTTTAGGGATCTTTCTGACCAGTCTATCCCCAAAATTTCTTTTCTTTTAAGCCCAAAAAGCATAAAATTTTTAGAAATCTGCTACTTCTTCCCATTTAAAACTTGAATCTTCTATTTCAATTTTAATTTTTCTGAAATATTTTTGAAGCTCCCCTTCAATTTTCAAAACATTTCCTTCCCTTGGGAAAATGGTGCACCTCCCTTGATCAAGATTAAAATTTTCTCCACCCTGATATTCTGGGAAGTCCTTTAATTTTAAAAGAACTTCAAAACCACAGCTTCTTGCTAAAAAATCTGCCTGAATTGAATTTGCTAAAGAAATTCCTAAGTTTAAACTAAAATTTCCCAAACTCAAAAAACTTAATGCAACACCAAAAGTTAAAAAAAGAATTAAAAAAATGGTTAAAATGGCACTAAATCCTTTTTTCATAAACTTTTTGGTGGCAAATTAAAGGTGGTGGTAAAAAATTGACTTAAAATTTTACCCTTCTCTTCAAAGCCAATTTCAAATTCCACTTTTACCCCTTTCCCTTCAATATTGAAAAAATTAAGGTTCAAGAACGGAAAGGTTTCAAAAAAAAGTTCTTCTTTTTCTCCATTTTTTTCAAAAATCACTTTGCCACTATCAAGGAAAATATCAATTTGAGAATTGGAAAAATCAATTAAGGAAAGTTTTGGAGCTTTTTGAGAAACTTCTGGGAAAGAAATTTCCCTGGCGCTTTTTATTTCTTTTTCAAGTTTTAAAACAAAAAAATTTGCCACTTGGTTTAACTCTTGATATTTTTTTAAAATTTGCCAGTTAAGATAGATTCTAAAAAATCCAAAAGAGAGTGGAAGCAAAATTAAACTTAAAATTCCAAGATAAATTATAATTTCAACTAAAGTTAGTGCCTTTTTCATTTTTGCCAAAAAGTAAAATAAACAAAAAAGGAAATTTCTTCTTTTTGGCCTTTTTGGTCTTCAAAAGAAACCTTTGAAGTAATTTTTTTATGACCTTGATCTATATCTTCAATTAAAATTTTGCGCTTACCATTTTTTAAAAAAGAAATTTCTTCTTCGTTTCCAAAAAAACTCCAAGTTCCATTTTCAAGCTTAAGTCCATGTTCCCCGGTTGAAAGCTCCTCCCAATTTCTTTGGCCAATTAAAATACTTGCTTCAATTCCCTCTTTTGCTAAAAAAATTGCTTGAAAAAGTTGGTTGGTTTTTATCCAGGAAAGATAACCTTCAAGAATTAAAATAGAAATTGCTGGCAAGAAAGTTGCCAAAATCCCCAAAGAAAGAACTATTTCAAGTAAACTTTGGCTTTTCATTGTTTAAAATCAATTATCCCAAAACTACTGCCTTCAATTTCTTTTTTCTGACCTCCTGCTTCAATTAAAATAGAAAATGGTTCTTTAGGTCTTCCTTCAAGTTTTGAAAAAACAATTTCATTTAAAGAAGGAGAAATTTTAAGAAACGAAGGAATTTTAATCTCTTCATCATATTTTGGATCTCTACTTTCAAATGAACTGCCCTGAAAAAAAATTATTTTTTGAGACAAAAAATAAGCTCCAAAAGAACTATCATTTTTTTGAGTCATTGCCATAAACTGCCAAAAACGCAAACTTTCAATGATCCTTTGACTTTCAAAATTGACCATAAAGCGAAAATAACTTTGAACGCCAAAAGGAATGACTCCTAAAAGAACTAAGGCAAGAATTGAAAGAGAAATTAGAATTTCAATTAAAGTGAATCCTTTCATCTTAATCTTGGAGTTATTTGTCCGATAAACCTGTAGATAGGAATAATAACTGAAAGGGCTAAAAAAAGGACAAAAAGGCCAATTAAGATTAAAAGGGTTGGTTCAATTAAAGTTGGTAAGGTTTTAAGCTGTCTTTCACTTTCTCTTTGATAAAATTCTGAAAGGATAAGAAAGCTATCTTCCAAAAATCCCGCCTTTTCTCCGGCGCTTATCAAAGAAACAAAAAAGATTGGAAATTCTCTTGGGAAAAGTCTAAAAATAGGGGCAAGCCTTTCTCCTTCAAGAACCCTGTTTTTAATGAAAATTAAATCTTTTTTATAAATCTCATTGCCCAAAACATCGATAGCAATATCAAAAGAATCAATTAAAGGAAGTCCGCTTTTAATTAAAAGATAAAAATTTCTGGAAAGTTGAGCAAGATTTAAATTTTTTAAAAGATCTCCAAAAAATGGCAAATCAAGTACAAAGCGCAAAATTAAAATTTTGGTAGTTTTTTCATAAAGAAGGATTTTAAAAAGTAAAACCAAAAACAAAAAAAATGCTAAAACAAACCTAAAGTTTTCTTTTAAAAAAGAAACTAAGCTCGCAAAAATTTGCAAAAAAATTGGCAAAGGAATATTTAGTGACTGAAAATAATTTTTAAGTTTTGGAATGACAAAAAAAGTTACTCCAAAAAGGACAAAAATTCCAAGGAAAATAAGAATTAATGGATAGGTCATTGCTCTTTTTATCTCATCTTTCAGTTTAAGTTCCCTTTCAAGTTGATAAACTCCTCTTTTTAGATTTTCTTCCAAAGTTCCAGTTCTTTCTCCAACTTTAATTAAATTTATCAAAAGGGGAGTAAAAATTTGGGGATAGCGCCCCATAGCACTACTTAACTTTTCCCCTTCTTTTAACCTATCGCCTATCTCACTCAAAACTCTTTTTAAAGATGGTTTTTTTGTTTCCTCGGCTAAAATATTAAGAGCCTCACTAACTGGAATTCCTCCTTTAAGTAAAAAATAAAAATGTTCCAGAAGAAAAATTCTTTCTTTTAAAGAAACCCTTAAAAAAGGCATAAAAATTTTTATTCTCGATAAGCCCTTAAAACTTCTTCAAGAGTAGTAATTCCTCTTTCTGCTTTTTCTAGCCCATCTTCAATCAAGGTTTTCATTCCCTCTTTTTGGGCAACTTCCTTAATTTCTCGAGCATTAGCTCCTTTCATAATAAGCTTTTTTATTTTCTCCCCTACCTCCAAAACTTCAAAAATCCCAGTTCTTCCAAGATATCCACTTTTTTGACAAAGTCTACATCCTTTTCCTTTAAAAAATCTCAAAACTTTCCCTTTCTTTGAAAACCAAGCTGAAAGCTTTGGGCCAAAAGTAGAAGCAAGTTCTTCGGTTTTTATCTCATAGCTTTCAATACATCCAGGGCAGATTTTTCTAACAAGTCTTTGGGCGATAATTAATTCCAAAGCGGAGGCAACAATAAATGGTTCAATTCCAATATCAATTAATCGAATAATTGCTGAAGAAGCATCAATTGCGTGAAAAGAGGAAAGAACAAGGTGCCCAGTTAAAGCAGCGTTAACCGCCAAGTTTGCTGTTTCTTGATCTCTTATTTCTCCGACCATGATAATATCGGGGTCCTGTCTTAAGATTGCCCGAAGTCCTTCAGCAAAGGTAAGATTTGTCTTGGGATTTACTTGAATTTGATTTACTCCCTCAATGTCATATTCTATAGGATCTTCGATAGTCATAATATTTAATTCTCTTTTATTTAAAATTTGCAAAAAGGCGTATAAAGTTGTTGTTTTTCCAGAACCCGTGGGCCCAACGGTTAAAATAAGCCCCCAGCTTTTGCCAAGGTGCGTCCTTATTTTTGGAATAAGCTCTTCGCTGATACCAAGATCCTTCACCCCAAGTCTTCTTGTTTTTCGTGCCAAAAGTCTCAACGCTACTTTTTCTCCGTTTTCTATTGGGACCACCGAAACTCTGATATCAATTTTTTCTTCAGGGGCGCTAAAAGAAAAATGTCCATCCTGAGCCGAATCGTGTTCATCAATTCTCAATTTGGCCAAGATTTTGATTCGAGCTACCAAAAAATCGTGCAGTGCTCGAGGTAAAATTAAAACATCATGTAATTTCCCATCAATTCGATAGCGGATAACAGTTTTATAGGAATATGGCTCGATGTGGATATCAGAAGCTTGATTTTGGTAAGCTCTCTCAATTAAAAAATCAGTAATCTTAGCGATTGGAAGGTTGTGAAAAGCGGATGGGGTAAATTTCCATAAGTTATCAATTGAAGTTCTGCAAATTTCCTCAAACTCCTCTTTAATTTCTTTGCGATAGAGGCGTAAAGCAAATTGAATGTGATTTTCAAAGGTAAAATGGGGAATAATTTTCTCTCCGGTTTTCCTTTCAAGAAACTCTTTAACCTCAAGATTATCTGGATGAACCATGGCTGCTTTAACTCCACTTGGAATTTTTTCAAAAAGAATTACTTTTTGGCGCCGAGCAACTATTTCTGGAATTAGTTTTAAAAGCGATTCATCAATTTTGGTTTTTTTCAAATCAACAAAGGGGAAACCCATTTCATCCGCAATTAGTTTTCCAAGTTCTTCTTCGCCAATTAATTCTTTTTCAATCAAAACATCAATGAGATTTTGTTTTTTTGCTTCGCTTTCTTTCCTAGCCTCTTCGAAAGCTTCTTTAGAAATTAGTCCTGAATTAACTAAGATTTTTTCCAAAAAATTAGCACCAATTTCCATAAAAATAATTTACTTAGATGATTTTGCTAACCATTCTTTAACTTTATTTACAATCTCTGAAAGAGATGCTTCACTTTTAATTAAATAAGCCTTGGCTCCAAGACTTAAAGCTCTTTCAATATCTTCTTTTTGGGCAAGATTACTTAAAACAATTGCGGGAATATTTTTTGTCTCCTCATGAGAACTAAGCTCAAGTAAAATATCAAAACCATTTTTTCCAGGAAGCATAATATCAAGTAAAATTAGGTCAGGTTTTTCAGAAATTGCTTTTTGTAAAACTTCACTGCCACTTGCAACCTCTATTATTTCGGCCCCAAGGGCGCGAAGTTTGTGTCCATAAATTTTTCTTAAAAAATGATCCTCTTCAGCAATGAGTATCTTTTTTGGCATGTTATTTTACAGGTAAAGAAAAGGCAAAAATTGAACCTTTGGGTTTATTTGGCTCATACCAAATTTTTCCACCAGAAAGCTCAATGATTTTTTTGGCCACAAAAAGTCCAAGTCCAGAACCTTCGGGGTTCAAAGCGATTGCTTTTTCGCTCCTAAAAAATTTCTCAAAAAGTTTTGATCTTTCATTCTCAGAAATTCCAATTCCAAAGTCTTGACATTCAAAAACAAGCTCGTTATTTTTTTTGAAAATTTTAATAATAATTTTCCCACCTTTATCGCTATATTTTATTGCATTTGAAAGGAGGCTTTCAATTACCTCTCTAATTCTTAAAGGATCAACAAACACCAAAGGAAGGTTTTCTTCTTTTTCAAATATTATTTGACAGTTATGAGCCTTAGCCCAGGCTGAAAAATCTTGAATAATTTCTTGCGTAAGCTTTTCGAGCTTTATTTTTTGAGGATGAAGTTCAAAATAGTCAGTTTCAAGCCTGCTTGCTCGGAAAAAATCATCAACGGTTTTATCAAGTCTTTGAAGAATACTTAAAGCATCCTCTAAATACTCCCGTTGCTGTAAAGTAAGCGGGCCCATTTCTTGAGAAAGCAAAATTTCAATATATCCTTTTAAAGCACTAATTGGATCTCTTAATTTATGAGCAAAAATTAAAACAACCTCAGGTATTTTTTGAAACTTTTTAGTTTTCTTCATAAGGATAAATTATAACACTATCTTTTTTAAAAATAAATATTGGTGGAAAGGTATCGGTATTTTAGCCTTGATCTTTCCTTCCAGGCCAAGGTAAACTTTTTTTTGAAATCTTTTTTCCACAGGGAGAATTCTGGTAAAAATAAAAGCCCATCTTTATATCCCAAAAATCTTGTTTTCCTTTCAAAATGAAAAAAGGCAAGCAGAGCACAGATAAATGCTGACCTTTGATGTTTATTTTGGCAAGGTGGATTTGATATAAAAAATTTTCTCGAGGCGACTTTTTCAATGAAAGTAGGAAAAATTTCAATTAAATTTAAATTTAAGATAAAACCTCTTTTTTCAAGAATTTTTTTAATTTTTTTAGCAAAATCACAAAGACTTGGCATTAAAGCAGGGGGCAAAGGATTAATTTTCTCTTCTCGAAAAATTCTTGTGGACAAAAACTTCTCAAAAAGCCTCATTTTCCCTTTGCCCTTCCCGGAGGTCAGTGGAGCGTCAATAGCAATTACTTTTATTTTTGAAAGATGAGGTCCAATTTCTTTAAAAAAGTCCCTTCCAAAAATAACTTTACAAGCTTTGCAGTTAAAAAAATTTAAATTTCCATCTTTTTTAAGAAGGCAAATGCCCGTGGTTTTTCTATCTTCTCCCCCAAGATCAACGCCCAAAAATAGTTTTTCACTTTGAAATTCTTTGTCTTTGTTGATAAATTTGATAAATTTCGTCGACCGTTGTTGCATCTTCTGGTCCTTTATCTTCTCTCCATCTCAAAAATTTGGGAAAACGTAAAGCTAATCCTCCTTTTTTTATTTTATTTTTTGCTACCATGTGGACTGGTGAAATAGTCAGCTCTGCTCCTGATATTTCAATAACTTTTCTTGGCTCAAACCAAACATCCGCGTCCATCTCTGTCTCAACAAGTCGATGTTTTTTTTCAATTAAAAAAGGTTTTAAAATTTTTGGAAGTTCTTCCAGGTCTTTATCAGTAAATCCTGCGCCAACTTTGGTGAAGCTTGGATAGCTATTTTTTTGTGGATCAAAAGCGGAAACTAAAAGAGAGCCATAAGATCCTGCTCTTCTACCAGTACCAAAGAAAGCTCCGACAACAACAACATCAAAGGTATCCGCAAGTTCTTCTTTATACTCTTTTTTAAATTTAATCCATTTCCAACCTCTAGTACCTGCTTCATAATCGCTCTTGGCGTCCTTAATCATCACTCCTTCTGCCCCTTCTCCCATCACTCTCTCAAAGAAATCCTTCATCTCTTCAATGTCTTCAGTGACGATGTATTCTCCAAGAACTACTCCCTGATTTTCTTTGATGACTTTTTTCAAAATTTCTTTTCTTTCAGAAAGTGGTTTTTCAATTAAAGAGCTTCCATTTAAACTTAAAATGTCAAAAAGAAAATACTTTACCGGAATTTTTTTTGCATATTCTTCAACATCATATTTTCTTCTCCTCTGCATTAAAATTTGAAAAGGTAAAAGTTTTCCAGTTTTTTTATCGTAAGGAACGACTTCTCCCTCTAAAATTCCTTCTTTTCCTAAAAAAGCTTCTCTGAGCCACTTTTTAACATCGGGAAATTGATGGGTAATATTTTCGTGTCTTCTTGAATAAAAAATAATTTCTTTTGGAGAAATATGTGCCTGAAGTCTTTCTCCATCATATTTATACTCAACCAAAACCTTGCCCGAAATATGTTCTTTTACTTCCTCAAGTTCTTCAATTCTTGAAGCAAGCATCATTCTTGTAGGAATACCTAAAATTGGTTTTGCTTTTTCTAAGGATTTTAAACCTTCCTTAATAGCTTTATAAGTTACTTCTCCAATGTCCGGAAAAAGGTTATAAGCCTTTTCTAGAATTGATTTCTTTTCTTTGGTGCCAAAAAGGCCTTTTGAAATTCCATAAAGTAAAGTCATATCAGCTACTCCAAGACGCAAAACTCCAAGAACAAGTCTTACAATGTATTTTGCTTCAAGAGAGGAGGAGTTTTTTAAAAGCTCACTTAAAAGATTAATCTTTCTTTCTTGAGAACCCTCTCCGGAAGCTAAGGCAATTTCTTTTAATTTTTGATAAACTTCTTTAACTGTAAGTCCTTTTCCTTTTTGATTTCCTAAAAGCCTGAAAGCGGTATCTCCCAGGTCTCCAGTTTCCTTGAATATTTTTTCAACTTCCTCCTGACTTTTGTTTACCGCTTTACCAATTGCCCTTGAAACAAGTTTTGAAGCAAGACCAAGCTCAAGGCCCTTGTATTCAGGTTCTATTTCCCCTTTAATTAAATAACTTGCAATCCTTCCTTCCTCAGGAGAGACTTTCCTGAAAAAATTAGCCAAAATGTCAATCATCTTAAGCGAAGATGAGGTAGCTTCAAGAGAAGCAAATGTTTGAGCTAATTCTCTAAAAAGTAAATTTTGGGCCATTTTTTATTAATTTTACTTTTGAAAAAGAAAACTTCAAGATTGAAAAAAATAAGGGGCCAAAAAACTTTGACCCCTTATTCTTTAAAAAGGGGAAGATGTTCTTTGAGTTTTTCCCATTCCCGATAGGGCGCTCGATAAAGGAAGGTATATACACCCTCCTTTTTTTCTCGCAAAAGCCCGTTGTCTAGGAGAACCTTGAGGATCATTCGCACATCTACTTCTGAAACTCTTTCTTCCCCTGGAGTATAATACATTTCCCATAAGAGTGTGGCAAGATTGTTAAGAGTTCGGGGCCGTTGTTCCCCTTTTCCGGGAAGGGGGGAGGAGGGAACTATTTCGAGAACTTTGCTGGCAACCCAGAGGAAGAATTCCTCATGGAAATCAAATTTGCGGGGACCAATTGTTAAGGCTTGATAAACTTTATCCCAGAAGGAGAGCGTTTCTTTGATTTTTTCCGGTTTCTCTTGATATAAAGGAACGGTAACATCTTTGCCTCTTAAGCAAGGGGGGGTAGTAAGTAGGTCAATAAAAAGTTGATGAAACTCTCCCCCTTTTTGCTCCACAATTGCCTGAGCTTTCTCTGCCAAAAGTTTATCCCCAGTGAGTAGAAGGAGTGTGGAGCCTGGGAGGAGCTCTTGAACTTTTCCAATTATTACCTCATCTGTCGTCCCTTTTGCGCCTTCTTGAGAGGGAGGGCAAAGAATAATCTCAATTCTTGCCCTTTGCAAAGCGATAGCAAAAGTTTCCGACGGGATGAATTCCCAAAAACTTTTTACTGTGTCAAGCTTTCCATAGGTTTGGGCTAAAATCCTACAAGTTCGGGGGAAAGAAAGGCGCCAATCAGGAAGTTGGTATCTGAAAAGATGTCGAAGGTAATCCCCGTCAATGAAAAGAACCTTCTTCCCTTCTTCTTTTTGGGAGATAGCTATTTTTTTCTTGAGCTCTCCTATTTCGGTGGCTAACTCCTCGGTTTTTCCCGAAACCATCTCCACCTTCTTTAAAAGCTCTTCCATTTTTGCTGAAAGTCCTTGGATATCCTTTTTTAGGTCTTGAAGCGATGCTAGCGATTCTTGGACTTTTGTAGCAAGCGATCCAAGAAGGCCCAAAAGCTCCCCAAGCATTTTCCGAACCTCCCCAAACATCCTAATCTCACCTCCTTTTTAAAGATCGCTAAATTATATTTTAGCAAATTTTGATATAATTTTTAAGAAAATGGCCGCCAACCTTCCCCCTCAATTTTTTGAACTCCAGGCAAAACTAAAAACTGCAAAAACAAATGAGGAAAAGATAAAAATTTTGGAGGAAATGCTTTCAATTTGCCCAAAACATAAGGGCACAGAAAAAGTTCAAAAAGAAATTAAAAGAAAGATTGCTAAATTAAAAAAAGCTTTACCAAAAAAAATTAAAAGGGAAGAGATCTTTTTTGTCAAAAAGGAAGGAGCGGGACAAATAATTCTTTTGGGAAAGGCAAATTCTGGGAAGACTTCTCTTATAAATGCTCTAACTCAAAGCTCTTTTAAAGTCGCAGATTATCCTTTTACTACCCAAAGACCTACTCCAGCGATGCTTCGGTTTGAAAACATTTTAATTCAAATTGTTGATACCCCGCCAATTTCAAACGAATTTAAACCTGGTTGGCTTAAAAATCTTCTTTTAAATTCAGATGGAATTTTGGTAGTTCTTGATTTAACTCAAAATGTTAAAGAAGATCTTGAAGAGATTAAAAAAATTCTAAAAGAATGGAAAATTGAAACGGAAAAAGTTCTCTTTTTGGGAAATAAAATTGATCTTTTAAACAAAAAAGAGGCTTTAAAAATCTGCCAAGATTTTCGTCTTTTTCCTCTCTCAGCAAAAACAAATGAGGGCACTCAAAATTTAAAAAAAGAAATTTTCAAGATTTTAAATGTAATTAGAGTTTATTCAAAAGAACCAGGGAAAAAACCAGATTTTTCTTTGCCTTTTATTTTTAAAAAAGGAACGACGGTCATTGAATTTGTCAAAGAAATTCATCAAAATTTAGCTCAAAATTTTAAAGGGGCAAGGCTTTATCAAAAAGGGAAAGATCGTCCAATAATAGTTGGCAAGGATTATCTTTTAAAAGATGGCGATGTGATAGAAATTATAAAATAAAAAATCTTGACAAAAAAATTTTTTCGTTCTATTATTTTTTGGAAACTAACAAATGGGTGAGTTAACAAAAAAAGAAAAAAAACCTCCGAGTTCCTCAACTCTTGAAAAAAGCAGCTTAATTTCTTTTCTGCCTCTTTTTCAAGTAGAAACTGAAAGTGATATCAAAGGTTGTTTTTTGCTTTGGGAAAAATTTTCACCAAAGAAAAATCTTTTTGATCTTTGGGAATTCAGATACGCTTTTTATCTTGGATATAAATACAGGCCCCACTTTTTGATTTTAAAAGAAAATCAAAAAGAAGTTGGGCTTTTGCCTTTATGGTACGATAGCCAAAGAAAAAAATTTTTTTGGTTTGGAAGCGATTGGCAAGAGGAAGTAAGTTTTTATGTAAAAGACAAAAGATATATTGAAAATCTTCTAGAAATTGCTCCTTCTCCTTTGTTTTTAAATGCAATTACAAAGGAGGGAATTGAAGATTTAATTTCCTCTTTGCCTTTCAAAAAAGATGATCCAAAATACGTTTTGGACCTCAAAAATTTCAAAAATCACGAAGATTTCCTTAAAACTTTAAAGAAAAATACAAGAAGAAACTTAAGAAAGGATAGAAATAGAATTTTAAGGCAAAGTCCAAAGATTATTTTTGACGATTTTTCATATTTTCCAAAGCTTGTTGAACTTTCCAAAAAAAGGTTTATCGCAAAAGGAGAAAAAGCTGATTGGGAAGATCCAAGAAGAATAGAAACTTTTGAAAAAGTAATTTCTCTTTCTGGAAAATCTTATAAAGCAAGGATGATTATTGTTAAAATCAAAGATGAGATTGCTGGAATTGATTTAATTGCTCTTTATAGAAAAACTTATTTTTGCCTTAAATGTGGATACGACATTGAAAACTTCCCTGGAATTGGAAATTTTGTGAACCTTCTTGAAATCGATGATGCAATAAGGCTTGGAATGGAAAAAATTGACTTCTTGCAAAACAGCTATCAATGGAAAGAAAAATATTTTACTCCTCTTGAACTTTTTAAATTTGAAAAATGAAACTTATTCAATCATTCATTTTGGGCCTTATTGAAGGCCTAACTGAATTTTTGCCTGTTTCCTCAACCGCTCATTTAGTTTTATTTTCTTCTCTTTTGAAAATTTCTCAAAGTGAATTTCAAAAATTTTTTGAGATATTTATTCAGGGCGGAGCATTTTTAGCGGTAGTTTTTGGCTATTTCAAATTTGTTTTTAAAAATCCTCAAGTTTTAAAAAAAATTTTAATTTCCTTTTTGCCAACCTCAATTTTGGGAATAGTTTTTTATAAAATTTTCAAAAATTTTCTTTTGCCAAATAAAACTTTAATTTCTCTTTCTCTTATTTTTGTTGGAATTTTATTTTTAGTTTTTGAAAAACTCATCCAAAAAGGCAAATTTTCCCTCAAAAAAGGGCTCAAGGAAATGAACTTTTTTGAAGCGTTTTTTATCGGAATAGTCCAAGCTCTTTCAATGATTCCTGGAGTATCAAGATCTGGGGCGATAATTTTGGGAATGATGCTTTTGGGATTTAAAAGAGATGAAGCAGTTTTATATTCATTTTTGCTTGGAGCTTTGACTTTAATCTCCGCTTCATCTTTTGAGCTTTTACAATTTGGCGCCAGAAATCTTTTTTTGAATCAAAATCAATTTTATTTTCTCTTAATTGGTTTTTTCACTTCCTGCTTTTTTGCTTTTTTTGCAAATAAGTGGCTCCTCAAATATCTTCAGAAACATGATCTTAAAATTTTTGGCTGGTATCGAATAATTATTGGAATTATCTTTTTGAGTCTTTAAGCTTAGTTTTTGAGTCTTTTTCCTACAAATTCGGCAAATTCCGCAAGTCTTGTTGCATAGCCCCACTCATTATCGTACCAGGCAACTACTTTAACTAAATTTCCTTTAGCTTGAGTTAAAAGCGAGTCCACGATCGCTGAAAAAGGGCTTTGAATAAAATCTGAAGATACCAGGGGTAGCTCTTCTACCTTCAAAATACCCCTCAGTTTTTTTGTTTGAGAAGCTTTTTTCAAAGCCAAATTTACTTCTTCTTTAGTAACTTTCTTTGTGAGCTCGCAAATTAAATCCAAAATTGAAACAGTGGGAATGGGAACTCTCATAGCAATTCCATCAAGTTTTCCCTCAAGTTCTGGAATCACTCTTCCAATGGCCCTTGCCGCTCCAGTTGAAGTTGGGATGATATTTAAACCTGCTGCTCTTGCTCTTCTTAAATCACGATGGGGCAAGTCCAAAATTCTTTGATCGTTAGTATAAGCATGGACCGTTGTCATAAAGCCCCGAACGATTCCAAAATTTTGGTGCAAAATTTTAGCAATTGGAGCAAGGCAATTTGTGGTGCAAGATCCCATATCGCAAATCTCCCATTTTTTCGGATCGCATTTTTCTTCATTTACTCCGAGAACAAAAGATGGGATTTTATCTGGGTCATCCGAAGGAGCGGAAATAATTACTTTTTTTGCGCCAGCTTCAAGATGCTTTTTTGCTCCATGATAATCTGTAAAGCGCCCAGTGCATTCCAAAACAATGTCTACTTTAAGCTTTTGCCAGGGAAGCTTTGCTGGATCAGTTTCCGAAAAAATTTTAATCTCTTTTCCGTCAATAACTAAAGAATCTTTTTTTGCTTCGACTTTTTTTTGATAAATCCGATAAATTGAATCGTATTTCAAAAGATGGGCCAAAGTTTTGGGATCTGTGAGATCATTAATTGCTACTACCTCCAAGTTTTTGTGTTTTTCAAGAATGTTTTTTAAGGTTGGTCTTCCAATGCGACCAAAGCCATTAATCGCAATTTTAATCATAAAAAAATTTTTTAATATTTTTGACCTTTATGTTAAATTTTTTATTACTTTTGGAATAAATTTCAAAAGATCAGAGGCAGTCATTCCAACACCAAATTCTTTTGTGGCAAGCTCTCCGGCTTTGCCATTAATGTAAGCTGAAGCTAGGGCGGAAAGCAAAGGATCAAATCCTTGCGAAAGAAGCGCTCCGCAAATTCCAGCTAAAGTATCGCCAGTGCCTCCAACGGTCATTGCTGGAGTTCCAGTTTTGTTAAAAAATACTTCCTTTCCATCAGAAATGATATCAACATTGCCTTTAAGTAAAATTGTCCAAGAAAACTCTTGAGCTAATTTTTGGACCTCTTTTGCCTTATCTTGTAAAGTAAGTTTTGAAATATCTTTGCCAGAGAGGACAAAAAATTCGTATTGATGAGGAGTCAAAACAAATGTCTTTTTGGCAAATTCTTCTTTTTTTTGAGAAATAGCCCAAATAGCATCTGCGTCAACAACTACAGGAATATTAATTTGTGATAAAAGTTGGCGTACCATTTCTTGGGTATCGCTATCTCTTCCAAGTCCTCCCCCGACAACTAAAGCGGTTTTTTGATGAGAAACTTTCTGGGCGCTTTTAATTAATGCCAAAATAGTAGGAATATCTTTTGGAGAAAGGTCATGACATTCCAAAGGATAGGCAATGAGATCTGGAGAAAATGAAGCAATAATATCCGCTGCTCTCCTTGGAGCAATAACTAAAGTCAGATCAGCTCCAGTGCGCAAAGCTGAGAGGGCGACTAGGGCTGGGGAGCCACTATAAAGATGAGATCCGCCAATTATAATTAAATAGCCAAAATCGTATTTTTTTGAGGCCTTAGGTCTCTTTTTAAAAATTTTTTTTAAGATTTCTTTTTTAACCAATTTCATTTCTCTCTTTTTCTATTTTATCGCAAATTTCTCTAAAATCGCAATACTCACATTCTTTTGGAAAATTCCCTTCTCCATGGAAAAATTTTTCTCTTTCGGTTTTAAGCCTTAAAGGAATTGGAGGTAAAATTTCCTGTTCTATTTGATATTTAAGTTCCAAAAAACTTTGAATTATTTCTTCGCAAAGGGATCTCTCATAGGGAAGTTCAAACTCTTTTAAATCCTGAGTATTTTTATTTTCATAAATCAAAATTCCCTGAGGGATCTTAAAGTAATGCATATAAAGCTGAAGTTGCTTTTTGTGAGCTTCTTCTGGTTCAGCTAACTTTTGAAATTTAAAATCGCTAATGCTTTTAAAATCAACCACGTAAAGTTTTTCTTGAAATGAAATTATTGCATCCGCTCTTCCCCTAAAAAGTTCCTGGGGTGGAATATCAATCTCTGAAGCAACGACCTTAATTTCAGGAATTCCAAAAAGGGCTCCCATCAATTTTTGGTGAATAATATCTCCATGATCAAAAACCCGCAAAATTCTTGCTTCTTTCTCTTTTTTGGGATATCCTTTCATTTCAAAATAGACCGCTCTTAGGCATTTACCTGCGTCGGTAATATAAAAGTGTAATTTTTCTTTCTCGTCTCTTTTGTCTTTATAATATTTGTCAATGAGCTCAATAAGCATATTATCTTTTTTGCCATTGAGGAGCTCTTCTTGCTTTTTTGAGTCCAAACTTTTTTCTCTCAACACGCCTTGCGTCGCAAGTTAAAAACCCATGGGCACGCATTATTTTTTTAAAATCAGGGTTAAACTTAACCAAAGCTCGAGCCAGAGCAAGACGCAAAGCTTCCGCCTGTCCCCGAATTCCTCCACCTTTAACTTTCGCTGAAATATAAAGCGGAAAACTCAAAGGAATTTTTTGAAGTGGCTCTTTAGCTACTTCTTTTAGTTCAAATGTTTTGAAGTATTCATTTAACTCTTTTTCATTAACTAAAAATTTATCCTCCTTTTTTTCCGGATAAATTCTTACCCTAGCAACTGCCTCTTTTCTTCTGCCAATTCCCTCAAAATATTTTAAATTTTCCTCCATAATTTTTTAACTTAAAATTTTAAGCCTTTTTATTCTTTTTTTTCTTAATTTGTTTTTGGGAAGCATTCCATAAACTGCCATTTTTAAAACTTTTCCTGGATCTTTCTCCCAAATCTTTTCCAGGGGAATTTTCTTTTCATGGCCAAGATATCCTGAATGAAAAAAGTAAAGCTTATTTTTAAATTTCTTCCCAGTAATTTTCATTTCTTTTACATTAATTACCTCAACCACTTCATCTTCTTCTTTTGAAGGGTCATAATCTGCCCGGTGTTTTCCTTGTAAAATTTTTGCTATTTGACTTGCAAGTCTCCCAAGTGTTTTTCCTTTGGCATCTATTTTCATAATTTTATTTTACAAATTCAATTTTTGCCATTTGACTACCCTCTTGACTTTTAATTGGTAGTTTAATTATCCGTGTATAACCGCCCTTTCTTTCTTTATATCTTGGAGCAATTGTTTTTAATAATTTAAAGGCCGCTTCTTTTGAAAAGAATTTTCTTAAAAAGCGGAGGGTAGCTAAATTATCTTTTTTTGCTTTGGTAACTTTTTTCTCGATAAACCTTTGAAGTTCCTTAGCTTTGGCTAAAGTAGTGACTATTTCCTCTTTCAAAACAAGATTTTCTGCCAAGCTTTTAATCAAAGCTTTTCTTTGATCTTTTTTTCTTTTAAGTTTTCTTCCTTTTTTTTGATGGCGCATAAAAATTTTAAAAATTTAGCTTTTTTCTAAAAGATCCTTCATTGTCTCACAATGCTTCATCAAAATTTCAAGAGCCTCCTTTAGAGCGTCAAGGGGGGCAATGCTCCCATCGCTTTCAATCTCCATAGTCAGTTTATTATAATCTGTTCTTTCTTTATACCTTATTTCTTCGGATTTAAAAGCAACATTGACAATTGGTGTAAAAATAGCATCAAGATATACCTCTCCGGGTTTAGCTAGCTCTGGTTGATGCTCTTCCGCTCGAAGATATCCAAAACCCTTTTTAGCTTCAAGGGTCACCTCAAGTTTTGCTTTTGGAGAAGTTAAAGTAGCAAGATGTAAATTTTTGTTTACAATCTCCACTTCGGGCGGAGTTTTAATATCTTCCGCTTTTACCTCTCCTTTTCCTTCTTTCTTTAAGATTAACTCCTGGGGCTTGTCACTGAAAATTTTAAGCCTTACTTGTTTTAAATTTAAACAAAAATCCAAAACGTCTTCTTTCATTCCTTCAATAACCGAAAATTCATGAGGAACGTTTTTAAAAGTTGCCTTGGTAATTGCCGCTCCTTCGATTGATGAAAGAAGAATCCTTCTTAAGGCATTGCCCAAAGTAACTCCATATCCGGGATAAAGCGGCCAGATTTCAAAAGCAAGTTTTTTGCTACCTTTTTGCAAAATATTAAGTTTTGTTGGTAAGGGAATCATATTTTTATCTTGAATAAAAAGCAAAGATTAATGAAGTATTATATTTGGTTTTTAAAGTCTCAACATCTGGATCTTGAATGACCTTTATTTTCCAGTTTTTTGGATCAAAAGAAAGCCAAGAAGGAATTTTCGATTTATCCATGGTTAAAAGAATGTTTTTAAAAAAAGTTTTGTTTTGAGAAGATGGCGTTAACGTAAGTTCGTCCCCTATTTTAACTTCATAAGTTGGAATGGTTAATTTTTTTCCATTTAAATAAAAATGTCCATGAGAAATAAGCTGTTTTCCTTGAGCCCTTGAGCTTGCAATCTGGGCTCGATACAAAACATTAAAAGCTTTTCTCTCAAGTCTTTTCAAAAGAAGTTCCGAAACATCGATTTTCCCTCTCTCTTTTAAAACTTCCTTAACAATCTTTTTAAAATGTTTTGCTTCAAGAAGATAAGATTTTTTCAGTTTTTGAACTTCTCGAAGCTCTTCTCCATATTCAGTAAGCCTTCTTACCAAAGTTTTCCCTTTTCTGCCCGGAGGATAAGGCTTTTTTAAAAGTGGACATTTTGGAGATTCACATTTTTCGCCTTTTAAAAAAAGCTTCTCACCAATTCTTCGACAAATTTTACAGGAGGCTTTCTTAGTTTTTGATTTTTTTGTCTCTGTTTTTGTCTCTGCCATAATTTATTTTTTAGCGGGATTTTTGGGCTTTTTGGGCCTTGGCCCATCATGAGGTATTGGGGTAACATCGGCAATTGAAACAATATTTAAGTCCCTAGCAACAAGCGCTTGAAGGGCCGCTTCTCTTCCTTGTCCAATACCCTTAACAAAAACTTCAACCTTTGGAGCTTTGAGCTTTTGAATCACGCTTGCCATTACTTGGGCTACCTGAGTTGCTGCAAATGGTGTTCCTTTTTTTGTGCCGGTAAATCCAAGTTTTCCAGCGCTTGACCAAAAAATTACATTGCCTTTCTCATCGGTTAGAGTGGCGATCAAATTATTATAAGAAGATTTAAAATAAAGCCTCACCCCTTCAAGGGCTTTCTTTACCTTGAGCCTTGCAAGTTCTCTTTTAATCTTCTCATCTACGGTTTCCCTTTCTTTAATTAAAGCTTCTTTTGCCGGTTTAACTACACGTTTTTTCCCCATAGCTGTTTTATTTTGGAGCTGGAGGCTTTCTCTTACCAGATGAAACTGTCCTTCTCACATTCCCCCTCACGGTGCGAGAATTCTTTCTTGTTGTTTGCCCCCTTACCGGCAGACCTTTTTGATGCCTTATTCCTCGCCAACATCCTATTTCTTTAAGTCTTTTAATATTAAGCATCACCTCCCTTTTTAGTTCTCCGCCTACTTTGTATTTACTCTCAATTATTTTTTTAATTCGCTCAAGCTCCTCAGGAGAAAGATCTTTAGCTCTTTTTTGAAAATCAACTTTGGCTTCATTTAATATTTTTCTTGCCAAAGATAAACCAATACCATAAATGTATGGCAGAGAATATAAAATTGGTTTATTTTCGGGAATATTAACACCGGCAATTCTTGGCATAAAAAAAATTTAGATTGAAGCTTTTATTTGAAAATTTGTTTTGAGTTATTTTTATCCTTTCACTTTTTCATCCTTGCCTTTGTTTATGCTTTGGATTTTTGCAAATAACATAAAGTCTTCCTTTTCTTTTTACAATCCGGCAATCTTTGCAAATTTTTTTTATTGAGGATCGAACCTTCATTTTAATTTTCTTTATTCTCTTAAAATAATTCTCCCTCTTTTTTGATCGTAAGGAGAAAGTTCCACAATAACCTTATCTCCGGGAACTACTTTAATAAAATGAAGACGCATTTTCCCGGAAAGGTATGCCAAAATTTCATCGCCGTCTTCAGTTTTTACTTTAAAAGTAGTATCTGGTAAAGCTTCAATTATGATTCCTTTTTTTCTAATAACTTCTTTCTTTTTCATTCGTTTAAAAAAATATCAAAAAAAAATCATGAAGTCAAGGTTTTTCAAAAATCCGATAAATATCGCCTGCTCCAAGCACCAAAATTACCTTATCTTTCAAATCAAATTTTTTTAAAAACTCAATAATTCTTTTTTTGGGTAAAAACAAAATATCTTTAGAATTTCCAGTTCTCTTTTGAAGCTCAAAAACTAAATCCTTTGAGGAAATTTTAAGTGATCTTTTCTCTCTTCCAGCTACTTCAAAAATTTCATCGAAAATTATTTTCTCAACTTTCTTTTCTTTAAAAAACTTCTCAAAAACTTTGACAAATTCCTTAAAAAGAAAAAAGGTTCTTTGCCTTTGATGAGGCTGAAAAATTACCCAAATTTTTTTCCTTTTGAAAGCTTCATTTGCGGAATTTAAAGTTGCCTCAATTTCTCTTGGATGATGAGCATAATCTGAGACAATTAAAACCTTATTTTTTCCAATTTTAACCTCCTTTTTCTCAAATCTCCTCCAAGCTCCCTGATACTTACTTAGAGCCGAAAGAGAAATTTCATCTTTTATTTTTAAAGCCCGAGCCAAAGTTAGTGCCAAAAGAGCATTTGAAAGATTGTGCTTGCCCGGGATTTGAAGGGCTTTTTTCAAAAAAGAAATCTCTTTTTTTTGAGAAATTGAGCAAAAAAAGGTATTTTTTGGAAAGGAAAGCTTTTCTTTTAAAAGCTTTTTTGTTCCTTGGTCATCTTTATTTAAAACAAGAATTCCATCTTTTGGAAGTTTTAGAATTAAATTTTTAAAGCTTTTAAGAATATTTTTGAAATTTTTAAAATAATCAAGATGGTCCTCATCAATTGTAGTAATAATTAAAGCGGAGGGGGAATAGTTTAAAAAAGCGTCTTTGTATTCATCTGCTTCTAAAATTAAATATTTGCTTTTGCCCGAGCGGTAATTTGAAAGACCAAACTCTTTTAAAAGCGTTCCAATAAAAACAGTTGGATCAAATCCCGCTTTAATCAAAATCAAAGAGAGCATTGCACAGGTTGTTCCTTTTCCATGAGTTCCCGCAATAGCAATTGTAAAATATTTTTTTGTAATTTCACCAAGAGCTTCAGGATAGCTTTTGCAAGGAATTTTGAGTTTTTTTGCTTTTAAAATTTCTGGGTTTGATGGAGAAATTGCATTTGAATAAACCAAAAGAGAAATTTTTTTTGAAATATGAAAAGGTGAGTGATTTTTGAAAATTTTAACTCCTTCTTTTTGAAGCAGTGAAGTAACCAAAGAACTTTGAGTGTCGCATCCGCTAACTTGATATCCTTTATTTAAATAGTATCTTGCCAGAGCGGAAACTCCAATTCCCCCAATGCCAAGAAAGTGAACTTTCATAAAAGATTTTTCTTTTTAAGATAAAAGTAAGCAAAAAGAGCTGCCTTGGCACCCTCTCCAGCAGCAATTACTATTTGCTTAAAAAGATTATCGGTAACATCTCCGGCAGCAAAGAGTCCAGGCAAAGAGGTTTCTTGAGTTTTTGGATTCACTTTAATTTCTCCTTTCTGGTTAAACTCAACCAAGTTTTTAAGAAAATTTGAAGCAGGTATAGTACCAATTTCAACAAAAACACCATTTACTTTCAAAGTCTTCTCTTTTTTCTCTTTTAAATCTTCAAACAAAATCTCTTTGACAAATTTCTCTCCTTTGATTTCTTTCACTTTAGCTTCAGTAATTATCTCAATTTTTTGAGTCCTTTTTGCCTCCTCTTGAATTTTTTGAGAAGCTTTAACCTCTTTAGCAAACTCCAAAATATAAACTTTTTTTGCCCAATTTGATAGAGCAACTGCTGCTTCAAAACCAGATTCTCCTCCTCCGATGACCGCTACTTCTTTTTCTTTAAAAAGTGGGGCGTCACATAAAACACAATAGCTCACTCCTTTTCCCAAAAATTCTTCTTCTCCGGGAATTTTAAGTTTCCTTGGATCTGCTCCTGTGGCGACAATAATTGCGTGAGAGAAATAAGTGTTTCCCTTTTTTGTTTTAACTTCAAAAACCTCATTTTCTTTTTTTATTGAAACTACTTCTTCGCCCTCTTTAATCTCAATTTCTCCCTTCTTTAAATGATTTTTCATTCGCGAAATTAAATCAAGGGCTGAAATTTTTTCAAACCCAGGATAGTTTTCAATTGGCACTGCTTTTTTTGTCATCTGCCCTCCAAAATCTTTAGTTAAAAGTAAAGTCTTCATTCTCTGGCGCCCCGCATAAATTCCAGCAGTCATTCCTGCGGGTCCTCCACCAATGATAATTAAGCTATAAATTTTACCTGCCATAAGTTTACTTTTTTGGTAATTCTACAAAAAATGTTGAACCTTTGCCAGGCCCTTGAGAGTCTGCCCAAATTTTGCCTCCGTGAGCATCAATAAGAGTTTTTGAAATAAAAAGTCCAATTCCTTTACCAGTAAGTTCAACTGCTTCCGCCTCTTTTCCTCTCTCAAACAAACCTTTAAAAATCTTTGATAAAGTTTCTTTTGACATCCCAATGCCAGTATCTTTAATTGACACCAAAAGAGTTTCAGGGGCTTTGCTTTCAACTTTTATTTCAACTCCTCCTTTTTGAGTATATTTTATTGCATTGTCAATTAAGTTAAAGAAAGCTTCTTTGAGTCTTTGGAAGTCAGCTTTAAGCTTAAGATCTTTAGCTTTAAAAATCATTTTTAAATAAAGTTTCTTTTTTTCTGCTTCTGGTTTTAACTCACAAGCTACTTCATTTAAAACATCCTTTAAATTAATTTCCTCTTTTTTTAAAGCTCCTTTTCCAAGCTGAAATTGAGAAATATCTAAAAATTCATTAACCAAGGTAATTAATCTTTGAGTAGCAAGCAATGTATTTTTTAAAGCTTGATTTATCTTTTGATTTTTAATTTCCCCATAAATTCCTCCAAGAATTGTGGCAAGATATCCTTTAATAATTGAAAGAGGAGTCCTTAGATGATGTTGAGTTGTAAGAATAAATTGATTTTTTACCTTATCAAGGCGTTGAAATTCTTGAGCCAATCTTTCTGCTTCTTCTCTTAAAGCTCTTTCTCTTTGAGCAATCTTTTCTAATTCCTCTCTTCTCCTAATTTCTCTAAAAACCCCACGGATTAAAAGATAACCAAAAATGCAAAACAAAATAAAAATTCCGCTATTAACAATCCTCCACAAAACAGTTGGAGCTGTAAATATTTGCACTATTAGTAAAATCCCAATCATCCCAACCAATAATTCAGTCAAAATTACTTCAATACCAAAGAGGTGATAGCGAGTGATGGCGAGAAATGTAAAGAATAGTAAAAATATTGTTCCTAATGGACCTAATTTGGAATATTGCCAAATTCCCCTGAAAAACGGAAGAATTAAATTAGTAGCACTACTCAATCCTAATGTAAGAGTGCTTCCTATTAGAAAATATTCTAATTGCTTCCTTTCTAACTCTTTTTTAATTGTTTTTAATTTATGGAAGAGATTTAATATCCCTCCAATCATTAAAAGAAGAAAATATATTCCAAATGCTGGATATAAAACCCCAAACTTACCTACCACGCCAAAAGCGGTTTCGTTTATAACCTCTTTTTGGACTACAAGTGGAGAAAGAAGAATAATAAATGAAAAGATAACTGTAAAAATATTGCCAAATAATAGAATTGGAAGTGGAATTTCTTTCTCTCTGAAAGGAAATTCCAATGAAAACCATAGAAAAAACCAAATGGCAAGAAGAGCTCCTGCGAATGATAATCGCCCTCCCAAATTCCATGGAGTTACATTTAATAAAAGTAATCCCCCAATCCATAAACTACTTCCAAGAGAAATTAGGAAATATAATCTGTTTATAAGTTTTTGGGGAGATTTCAAAAAAACTGCAAATCCTAAAAAAAGATTAATTAAAAGTGTCAGGAAAAAAATTATGTTTGGGAAAAAAGAAATCATAATCTAAACTCTTTTTTTATTTGGTTAAGAGAAATTAAATAAGGCTCTGGAGAATTTTTTTCAAAAAAACCCTTATGTGGCTCTCTAGCTTTTATTTGAACCGGAGTTGGTTCTTTGCACGGTAACTTTAAAAATTGTATGTTAAATTTTTTCAACTTACTCACTAAATTAAAGGAAGTAACGGTATACCAATATTCTATTCCTCTTTTCATGCTCTCTTTGAAACATTCTTTCAAAAGTCCAAAAGTTATACTGCTCTTCCTGGGATAATCTTTATTTACACATAACCGTGAAATTTCGGCAATTTTCTCTCTTTCAATATGAAAAGGGCACGATATATTAAAAAATTTTTCTAACTGAAGGCCGATTGGAGAATGGAAGATTATTCTTACTGCCCCTACTACTTTTTTATGAACAAAAGCAGAAAAATATATTGAATATTTGTCAAATTCGTCCTTTAATACCTGTTCTGAAAAAAAATCTTGATCAATATAACCCTCAGTTTTATAAATGTCGAAAATAAAACGCTGGATCTCTCTAAGTTCATTTTCTGAAATGATCTTTTTGATTTTAATACCATTCCTGAAAAGAGAATAATTAATTAAGAATATATAAAAAGAAAATGGCAATTTAATCATGAAAATCACTTTGAAGCAACATTTAGAATAGCTTGACCTGCATATACTAATCTCGTTGCTGATACATTTTTAAAATTGATTTTTTCTAATAGTTTCTTTTGTTCATTGAAATCGAAGAAATGATAACCTCCTTTTTTATCTGCCCTTTTTATTAAAAAATTGTAATAAAACATCCGGATAGCGGGAGTGAACATCGAAATAATATCTTTAAAAGTTTTCAAAAAACCTTTTTTCTCAGTACTTTGTTTAATTCCTTTAAGATATATCTTTAGTGGTTTTCCTTTTTTTATCGGATTAACTATTACTAATTTTCCACCCGGTCTTAAAATTCGATAAAGTTCTTCCAATACATCTAACTGTTTTTCTTTCGGAATAACATAAAGAGTATTATTGCAAGCAATTTTATCAAAATAATTATCCGGAAAAGGTAATTTTTCTCTTAAATCTGCTAATACTACTTTTGCACTTGGATCTTTTTTCTTGTAAATTTCTAATGCCTCTTTACAGTTATCTAATCCTATTACATCGCCTCCTCTTTCTTTGATTTTGATTGCTAAATTTCCTGTTCCACAGCCCGCCTCCAATATTTTTTCTCCTGGTTTAATTTCCAATTCATCGCAAATTGTCTCCAACAATTCCTGATAAGGAATCAACGAATTCAAAACATCATAAACCTTAAAATACCTTGCCCAAAATTTTGAATCGACCATATTCTATATTTCTATTTTACCCAATTTTCAAGGTAAATAAAATTGGTTAAATTAAGCTTTTTCTGGAATTTTCCCATAATCCCCTTCCAATATACCATTGATAAATAACCCTTGATTGCTGACAAAGGCGTCCTCAATTGATGTGAAGTAATCGAAATAAATTCTGTCTTTGCCCGACTTATCCTTTCTAATTCCTCTCTTCTCCTAATTTCTCTAAAAACCCCACGGATTAAAAGATAACCAAAAATGCAAAACAAAATAAAAATTCCGCTATTAACAATCCTCCACAAAGTAGTTGGCGCCACAAAAATCTGAACCAAAAGCAAAATCCCAATTACCCTAACCATTAATTCAGTCAAAATTACTTCAATACTAAAGAGGTGATAGCGAGTAATGGCAAGAGCTGTGAAAAGAAGAAAGAAAACCCGGGCATAGGGTGAAACTTCGCATATTCATTTGACCCAGTAATTACAGGCAGTATCAGTTTTCGATGGTGACAGTCACCTTAAAATGACAAAGTAAAATGTAATATCCACAAGGAAATTCAAGCAAAATTTAAAATTTGGCATAATTTTGATTATCTTTAGCATTTTTTAAAAAAATTTTTCATGAGATAATGCCCCTTTGAGTTAAAGAATAATTTTAAACAAAATCATACCATTTTCAAAAATTTTCCCATTTTTTCTATAACTGACAAGCATTTTAAAAAGCTTTAGAAAGGTGACTGTCACCTTGGAAAAATGAGATACTCAAATTTCCCTAAAAACAAAAGAGCCCTGAGAAGTCAGGGCAGGAAAAAAGAGTAATTTCAATTCTTATTTATAAATTTCGTGGGTATCAATATCGTAATAAATAACCTCGTTATTCTTCAAAAATCTAAACAAAACTCGAAAATTTTTATTAATATAAAAGGACCAAAATTTATTTAATGGTCCTTTAAGTTTATGAGTGTTTAAGCTTGGATGAAAAGGATTATTTTCAAATAGGAGAATTTTTCTTATTGCTATTTTCTGAAGATTTTTAGGTAATCTTTGGAATTTCTTTTCAAAGTAAGGGGTCGAATGCGATTTAGAGATTTTTGGCACATTCAGGAAATTTAGATTTCAAAAATTGTCTGAAGGTTCGAGTTTTCCCTTTTCTTAAAGCTATTTCTCCAGCTAAAATCGCCTGCAGGGCAGAACGGAGTTCTTCATTCTCTTTAGTTAATTTTTTTAATCTAGTCTTTTCAATCACAACCAAATCATCTTTCCTTGCCAAATTTTTCGGAATGGTAATAACTTTTTCCATAGTATTTTATATTATCAAAAATAGAAAGATTGTCAAATTTCAAAACATCTTAAAATATTTTTCCCAAAATTTTGAACCGAGCATATTTTGATGTTTTACTTATTTTTTTAACCAAAATAAAATCCAAAATTAATCTTCAAAAAATTGCTCAAAAGTTGGTTGCAATTTTATTTAAAGTGCTTTAAAATATTTTTAAATTATAAAAATTTTTAAAACAATTTATGGGAATATTAGCTTTTCTCAGAAAAATAATTCCACCCATTTTTCTTTCAGATGAAGAAATTTTTAGCCGAGTAACGCCGGAATTCTTAAGCAAGCAGAGAGTGAAAATGATAACTCCCCAAAAGTACTTTAAATGGCTTATGGCAGAGTATTGTAAGCTTAGCGCAATAGTAGAGGAAAGAAAGATAAAAAGGATGAAATTGCCAGAATGGTGGATTGAAAAGGCAGAAATAATTGAAAAAGAAATAAAAGAAACTGGCAATTTGCTTGGGATATCGCCTCTTAAAAACGAAGAAGACAAATTAAGTAAAGTATTAAGAAAAATTGTCTATAAAATATAAAAGGTCGAAAAATCGACAAAAATTTAAACTATGTGGCCTTTGGTAGGAACGATAATCTTTTTCTTTGGCATTTTTGTTCTTTCGGGGCTAAGAGTGGTTAACCAGTACGAAAAGGGGGTGGTTTTAACTTTAGGAAAGTATAGCGCAACTTATGATCCAGGACTTCGATGGATTTGCCCTGTAATTCAGAGCATGATTAAAGTTGATATGAGAATTACCACAATTGATGTACCGAGGCAAGAAGCAATAACTAAAGATAATGTACCAGTTGGAGTGAATGCAGTGGTTTATTTTAAGGTGGAAAAGGCTGAAGATGCAGTTTTGAAAATTCAAAGCTATCCTTATGCAGTTTCTCAATATTCAATTGCAGCTTTGAGAGACATTATTGGCGGAGTTGAACTTGATACCCTCTTGGCAGAGAGAGAAAGAATCGCTTCTGAAATTAAAAAAATTGTCGATACCGAAACTACTGCCTGGGGAATTGATATCATTGCAATAAAAATTCAAGATATCGAAATTCCGGCAGCAATGAAAAGGGCAATGGCAGCCCAGGCTGAAGCGGAAAGAGAAAGAAGAGCAATAATAATTAAAGCTGAGGGAGAAATAAAAGCAGCGGAAAATTTAAAAGAAGCGGCAAGAATTTTGGGAGAAATTCCTGGAGGGTTTTCTTTAAGAACATTGGAAACGATTGATAAGCTCCAGCCCGATCCTTCAAAAACGGTAATCTTTGCTTTGCCAGTAGAAATTCTTGAAGGAATTAAGTCGCTAAGTAGCGCAAGAAAAAAAGAAGAACCAACACTTCCAAAGGAAGATATTCTTTAAATAAATCCTAAACTTTTTCCTTTGCTTGCCAAAAAACTGCAAGGGGAAGTTTTATATTTTTCCTTTAAAAGGATTTCAGCTTAGCGCCTCAAATTTCCAAAAATCGTTTTTTGGCGCTTTTGCTTTAATGAAAACTTTGCGGTCTATTTAATTTCTTTTAAAAACTCTTGGACTAATTTAGCGGTCTCTGAAGTGCTTTGATAAAATGATTTCCAAACAACCACAATATCGGCATCATTAAAAATTGCTCTCTGCACTTCCTGAATGGTGTCGCCTCCGGCGACTGCAACTAAAATGTCATAGTTTTCTTTTATCCTTTGAATTTCATGATAAGGAATTTCTGACTCAGGATTAAAAGCTTCCTCATCTACCCCTCGATGCAAAATTACTACATTTGGCAATTTTTTTAGTTGGCGCAAAATTTCCAAAGAATATTCAACATTCATCATATCAACCATTGAATCAAGACCATGTTTTTCGCACTCTTCAATAAAGGAGTTAATTGTTTCAATGGGTGCCAGCCCCAAAACAACTGCGCCACTTGCTCCTCCTGCTTTTGCAATTTCCACTTCACGCGCTCCTCTATCCATGCATTTTAAATCAGCAACAATATAGGGCAAGAAAGCACTGGCTCTATTTTGAAAATTTCTTGAGGTTTGATACGAAAGTCCAAAAATTCTTTCTTCCCATAAGCTTTTAATCATTCGTATTGCATTTAAGCCGTAGGTTTTAATTAAAGGAGTCCCAGCTTCAAGAATTATCCTTTTATCAAAAGGAATTTGGGAAATTATTGCCCTTGCCTCCTCTAAAGTGCTATTTAAAGCAATTTGAAGATATTTTTGTTTTTTATCAAGCATTTTAATTTTTATTTTTTAAATAAATTTTTCACCAACCGCCAAAGTAATGGTTCGCTTTTTATATTTATAGGTTTTTTTATTACTCTCGCCCTTGCCTCTCTTTTAATAATCGGAGAAGTTTTGAAATCAAGCAATTCCATTTGACCCAATTCAGGATGTTTTTGCTTCTCAAGTTCATATTCAAATTTAACTCTTTTTAAAAGCTCTTCGCTACTAATATTTGGGTTTTCTTTTGCAATTTTTGAGAGCGTTTTTTCGAAAAACTTTAAAGTCTTCTCAGGAAAAATTTTGTTTCGAAACCAGTTTAGCAAAAAATATAAAATCAAAATTAAAAAAATAGGAACTAAAAAAATTACAGCAACATATATAATGGCATTAACCATCTCGTCCATAAATAATAATTTTAATTAAGAAAACAAACTTATCAAATAGACCAACAAAGATATCTTAGGTTGATTAAAAATGATAACGCTAAAGTAATATTTGCAAAGAAATTTAAGCAGATTTAAAACTTGGGATAATTTTGATTGATTTTCTAGGTTTGTGGAGGGTGACAGTCACCTTGAAATGATAAAGTAAAATGTAATATCCATAAGGAAATTTGAGCGAAATTTTGAATTTGGCATAATTTTGATTGATTTTTTAGTTTCTTTATTTTAAAGTTCTTTTTCCATTAATTAGTGTTTAAAAAAATCAAAATTCAATTTTTAAACAAAATCATGCCATTTTTAAAAATTTTCCCATTTTTTCTATAACTGACAAGCATTCAAAAATTCTTTAAAAAGGTGATGTGACCTTATTTTTGCCTTGACAGAGAAAGGAGTCAAGTTAAAATTTAATCTTTATTTTAAGGTTTTAAATTTAAAAAGGTCTTGTTTTTAAAGAAAAAGAAAGATGGTCTTTATAAATAAAAGAGTAGTTTTAAGTCTCATCATCATTTTTGCCATGGGATTTGCTTTAGCTTTGGGTACTTTGGCTTATTTTAGCGACAAAGAAATCATTCAAGGAAATATTTTACAGGCTGGAACTTTAAATCTTGAAATTGGAAGCGATTCTCCAGATGTCTCAATTAATCTTCAAAACTTAGCTCCAGGAGGCAAAGGAATAGCAAAAAGCTTAAAGTTAAAAAATATCGGCACGATTGATGGAAATTTAAGTGTGACTTTGAGTCAAATAACTAATCTTGAAAATGAGTGCGTTGAGCCAGAAATTGAAGGAAATTGCCAAGAAAGCGAAGATTGCACAGGTCAAGATAAAACTTGCCAAGAACTTGAAGGTGAGCTTGGAGAATATTTAAAATTGGCTTTTTGGATGGACACTAACGAAGATGGAAGTTGGACAAAGGAGGATTATTATTTAAAAAGTGATGGAACAAAAGTTTCTTGGAAAAATGAAGATGGAAATAAACTTCCCCTGGAAGCTTATGAGTCTCTTAATAATTTTGGTGGAAAAAGTTGGAATGATATTCAAAAAATCAGCGCCGGAAAAGAAACGGGAAATTTCAAAATAGAATACTTTTTACCAGAAGATACCGGAAATATTATTCAAAGTGATAGCGTAAAGTTTGATATAATTTTTTCTTTAAATCAGGCAATTTAAAAAAAGATTTTTGATGGAGAAATTTTTGGAGATATTTTATTATCTTGCTTTAATTTTTGTCTTTTTTGTTGCCTTGTTTTCTTTCTTTTCAGTTTTCTCTTTGCCAGGAAATTATAAAGTTTTCCTCCAAAAAGATGGAGTTCTTGAAATTGCCAAAGAAATCAAAGGCACTCAAAAAGAAATAAATTTTTCCCAAAAAACAACTATCCTTTCTCTGCCTATTTTTGGGTATTTTGTTTTATTTGCTAAAAAACCAGCTGGATTTATTTTGCTCATTTTAATCCCTGCTTTTTTAGCAATTTGCCAAGAAATAAAAAACATTGCTAAAGAAAGGAAGGAAGTTCAAAATAAAAGTTCTCAAAATTTCAAAAACGCTCTCTTTTTTTTCCTTTTCCTTTTTTTATTTTTAACTTCTATTTTTGGTTTCATTAAAATTTCTTTCATTGGTGCCCAAGGAAACTTGCCAAAAACAATCTATGTTGATGATGATTTTGAAGAAAATGAAGTGCCATATAAATACAAAACCATTCAAGAAGCAATTAACAATGCAAATCCCTATGACACAATCATTGTTAAAGAGGGATTTTATGAAGAAAATATAATCATCCAAAAAGATAATCTTACTTTAAAATCTGAAAGTGGTCCCGAAAAAACAATTATTAAAGCAAAAGATGATTTAAAAGACGTTTTATATATTTTGGGAGCAAATGGGGTCAGGGTAGAAGGCTTTACCTTAACTGGAGCAAAGGGAACTTTTTATTTCCGCGCTTCAGGAATAAAAATTTATCCCTCCTCTCAAAGTAAAATGATAAATGGAAGGAGAGGGTGGCAACTTATTGTTGAAGGATGTCAAATTATAAACAATATAATTACCCAAAATTCTCGTGGCATTGTAATTGTAGGTGGCAAAGATAGTAAAATTTCTCAAAATCGGATTCAATCAAATGGTGGATATGGTATTTATGTTTATAGTTCTCTTTCAGTTGCTCTTGGAAACAATATTTTTGAAGAAAACTTAATTGAGGGAAATTATACAGGGATTTATTTATACAATTCTTATGGAAACATCTTTACAAAAAATAATTTGAAAAATAACTATTTTGCTTTGGGGCACTGGTATACCGACCCTGGAAATTTTGAGACTTTTTTTGAAAATGTTTTTTATCTTAACAATTTTTTAGAAAATGAGTATCCTACCTATCCCCTTAATTGGCCTGTTCCTCAAAGATGGTATTCTCTTGAAAAATTTGGCTATACTTTTTTGGGCAAAAGCTTTGGGAATTTTCTTGGAAACTTTTGGAGTGATTATCAAGGAGTTGATGAAGATGGAGATGGAATCGGAGATACTCCTTATAAAAATCCAGATGAGCGGTATCGGGCCGGCGATGCCTATCCACTAATTTCTCCCTTTGAAAATTATACTCTTTCTCAAAAGTGGTCATTTGCGATCATTACTGACTTGCATATCGGAAGAGGCTATGAAGATTATGATGGAGAAGGTTATGACCCTGAGAGTGAAAAAGGCTTTAAAGATGGTCAATTTGAGGGCGAAGATTATTATTTAACTCAAAGATTAAAAAATGTAGTTAATTGGATAATTAAAAACCAAACTAAAATTGAGTGCGGGAGCGAAAAATGCCCAATTCAATTTTTGGTAGTTCTTGGAGATATCGCTGATTCTGGAGAAAAATCGGAATTTTTGAAAGCAAAAATGATCTTGGACAAATTAAACTTTTATGACATTCCTTACATCCCAGTTTTTGGAAATCATGACGTTTGGCCCTGGGTCGAAGGAAAAGAAGCAGAAAATCCTTTGGGAGAAAATTACTTTGAAGAGATTTTCTTGGATGAAAATAATATCAATATAAAACTTGCAAGAAAAATGTTAAATTGGCAAAGAGATTTAGATCATCCAAATTACAAAAACTTTGCTTTTAGCTTTCGGGGAATAAATTTCATTGGCCTTGATTTCAATTCAAGAGAAAAATTTATGAAAAAGGGTCCTGGCGTAGGTAGCGATGCAGTTTTAAATGAAATAAATAAAAAGTGGCTAGAAAAGAAATTAGAAGAATTTAAAGGAGAGCCTACAATTCTGCTCGCGCACCATCCAATGATGGATAAACCTCCTTTGGGATCAACGTACGCCTTTTCCCCATTTGAACTTTCGAAGATCAAGAAACTTTTAGAGAATAATTTAGTACTGTTTGATTTTGCTGGTCATATCCATAGTTTCGAAGAATTTCACGGGAAAATTGCACCTACAAATGCAAATATCAAATATGATCCTATAACTTCCGCCACTGTTTTAACTACTGAAGCTTTAATGGTAGGTTCCAATGGTAGAGGAGTAGAAAAACAGATTAAAGAAAATGGACAAATAATTAATGGAGTAGTTGGCGATAAAAAAGGGATTTTAAGAATTGTCAAAGTTTTTGATAAAAATAATATCAATCCCTACAATTGGGAAACAACAGAAACAGGAGATGAATTTTTGGCATTTAATCCCTCAATTGGTTTTGGTTTTTCTCGCCAAATGACTGCTTGTGTAGGATGTACTGTCCAAGAAATTCCTTGCGTTGAATTAAAAGCGGATGCCTTTTGCGATAAAACAAAAAAACCATTTATCCCAATTTGGGATTTTGATAATAGGTCTTCCAGCACTGGGGAAACATTAACTAAATGCGATCTTGCTCTAGGCAAGCATAAAATTACTTTAACCTTAAAAGATCCAAACTCCGATTTCTCTGAGAGTATTTCAAAAACAATTGAAATTAAAGAAGATATCGTTGCCAAAACTATCAATAGAACAATCAATCAAGTTCAAAATGGAATTGAATTTATTTCAAAAAAGGCAAAACAAAGCTTTGAGAAAATAAGACAGATAGGAAAAGATTCTCTTTATATCATAAAAAATTTGGGACCACTGCCTATTGGAATAATTAGTGTTGATTTTGAGAAAGCGCCAGCAGATATTGAATTTCAAAATTTAATTGCTAATACTGATCCTGAACATTTAAAAACCATTCTTTATCTTCCAGAATGGCCAGCAGAAGTTGAAAGGTCAAAAATTTTATTTTTACCTAAAAAATGAAAAATTTAGTACTATTTTCATTTCTTATAGGAATGATTGGAATTATTTTACTGGGAACGAATTTAACGCTTCTCTTTTATCATTCCGACACATTATTTGGTAAAATTGCTGCTCTTTTTTACCAAATTACTAATAGCTTGCCTTTTTGGGCAAGAATCGCCGTTGAAGGTGGTATAGGTTTTTCATTTGTACTTTTCCTTTTTCTCTCTCCGCTTGGTATTTTTCTTGCATTTAAATCTCTCAATTCTCCTTGGCGAAAGCTTGCCATTTTTGCAATCGTCCTCAATTCAATTGATCTAATTTTTGCCTTATTTATTGCCTGGCTTTTATTTGGTTTAGCCAGAGGAATGTGATTAAAGAAATTTTGACATTTCGCGACTTCATGAATCCATGAAATTTGGAAATGTCAAAACAAAGTTTTCAAGGATTCCACTTTTCCGGAAAAGTGGAATGATGAAATATGGAATAATAAAATATGGAATTTTAGCTAGCGTGATCCTTGCTTTTGCTTTAAGTTTTTATTTTTATTTTTCTTTTGCTCAAAATTCAAAAGAGAGCGAAGAAATAAATGAAGCTCAAGTTTATGTTTGTCCTTTGGCAACTTCAATTGAAGAAGTTAATCCAGATTGTGAATGTAGAATAGATTTAAGCCTTGGAAAAGAAACCACCAAAGAATGTAATGGAAACGTCTATCGAATGAGCTTAGGAATTGGGGAATATGAAGGAAAGGAATATTATCTAATTTATGGTTTTGAAAATGGTGGTGCAGGAGTATTTGAAAAACCAGGGCTTGAAACCCAAATTGAAATTACAAAATTGGAATATGGAGGGAAAGATATTTTAAATGAAGCGACTCAAATTTTGGGAGATAAAAAACCTCCGCTTTTGCTTTCAGAACTCAAAGAAGCCAAAATCAATTTAGAAGAAATTTTTGGAGAAGGAGGTTTGGGTCCTGGTCAAAAAAGAAATTTTAAAATAAAATTCAAACTCAAAGAAGATATTTCAAATGAGTACCAGGGTGAAAGTATTGATTTTAATTTAAATTTCTTGGCAACTCACTAAAAATTTTAAAAGAAATCGCCTTCTCTTTCCTGGTACTCAAGGGCTTCGGCAATGTGTTTTGTTTCAATCTCAATTTTTCCTTCAAGATCGGCGATTGTTCTTGAAACTTTTAAAATTTTATGAAAAGCCCTTGGGGAAAGAGCCAATTTTCTCATCGCCTCTTTTAAAAGATTTTCCCCTTCTTTTTTAACTTGGCAATATTTTTCAATTTCTTTCAAAGACATTCTGCCATTTAAAACTCCCCTTTCTTTTTGAATTTTTCTTGCTTCAATTATTTTTTGAGAAACTTCTTCTATATTTTCGGGCTTTTCTTTTAAGACCAATTTTTCAAAAGGAGTTCTTGGGACATTTACTTTAAGATCAATCCTATCCAAAATTGGTCCTGAAAGTTTTCGACGATATCTTAAAATCATCGAAGGAGTGCATTTGCACTCTTTTTCTTCATCACCCAAAAATCCGCAAGGACAAGGATTTGAGGCAGCAACTAAAATAAAATCAGCAGGAAAAAATACGCTCCCTTGAGCTCTGGCTATTTGAATTTTTCCTTCTTCCATGGGCTGACGCAGGGCTTCAATCACATCACGATGAAATTCAGGAAGTTCATCTAAAAATAATACCCCTTTGTGGGCTAAGGTAATCTCTCCTGGTCTTAGATTGCTTCCTCCGCCAATTAAAGCAGTGCTTGATGCAGAATGATGCGGTGCTCTAAAAGGCCTTTCAAAAATAATTGGATTTTCTGGAGAAAGTAGTCCGGCAATGCTATAGATTTTGGTGACTTCCAAAACTTCTTCTTCCTCCATCGGTGGCAAAATAGAAATCATTGATCTTGAAAGGAGAGTTTTTCCACTCCCTGGAGGTCCATAAAGGAAAAGGTGATGATGTCCAGCAGCAGAAATTTGAAGAGCTCTTTTGGCAAGTTCAATGCCTTGGATAAAAGCAAATTCACTTTCTCTTTTCGAGCGAGGAAATTCTTTAAAACCTTGGGAAATTTTAAAATTTAGTTTTCCTTTCTCAAGCAACAAAACTAATTCTTTTAAATGAGAAACTGGCAAAAATTTCACTCCATTTGTAAGTTCTACTTCAGGGCTATTTTCTTTTGGAAAGATAAGAACTTTTCGTTCTTTTTTGGCTAAAAGAGCAATTGGCAAAATTCCTTTAACATATCTTAAAGAACCATCAAGCGAAAGTTCGCCAACAAAAATTTTGTCATTTGTTTCAAACTTTTTTATTTGGCCTGAAGCCAAAAGAAAACCAATAGCAATTGGGAGATCAAATGCAGACCCCTGTTTTTTAACCTCCGCAGGAGCTAAATTTACGACCACTTTAAAGCGTGATGGTGGCTTTGCTCCAAGATTTCTAATAGCCAAATTAATCCGATCTCTTGATTCCTCAACAACTTTATCCGGAAGACCGACAATAGAAAAAGTAGGAAGTCCTGGAAAAGATTCAACTTCAACTTCAATTGGAAAGGCATCAAGACCACAAAGAGCTGAAGAAATAAGTTTAACTGGCACTTCTTTAAACAAGGCCAGACCTTTTTTCTTTTCCTTGAATTAATCTTTGAATATTTTCGCGATGGCTCCAAAAAATAATTACCAAAAGTAAAAATCCCAAAATAAGATATTCCTGCTTCCCTTGACTAAAAAAATAAAGAGATGGAGGTAAAAATAAAGCAAGGGTTAAGCTAGCAATGCTTGAAATTTTAAAAATTAAAATTAAAGGAAGCATGATAAAAAATGGAAGCGCCAAAACTTTCCAACCAAAAAGAGCCAGAAGCGATCCAAGAGTTGAGGCCACTCCTTTTCCTGCTTTGAAATTCAAAAAGATTGACCAAATATGGCCAACAACTGGCATCAAAGCAACAAAAACAAGTTCCCAATGATAATAAGTTCCTTGGGGTAAAATCTTTTTTGCTAAAAACACTGGCAAAAAAGCCTTAAGACCATCTAAAATTCCAACCAAATACCCCCATTTTTTCCCCAAAACCCGAGCTACATTTGTTCCTCCAGTAGCGCCAGATCCAACTTTTCTTATATCTATCCCCTTTTTTGCTTTAACAATTAAATAGCCTGTGGGGGTAGAACCAAAAAGATAAGCAAGGGCACAAAAAAGTAATGTTAAAATCCAATCTGACATAAAATTTATTTTTTTTACTATTTCTTTTTAAAATTGTCAAATTAATATGGATATTCTTTTTGGCAAAGTTTCCCAATCTCTCGCATTATTTTATCAGTTGTCTTTTGCAAAAAATCAAAATATTCTTTTGTATTTTCTTTTAAATTTTCAAAGAGTTCTCTTTCCTCTTTAAGTTCCATTGGTTTTCCAATGTTTATTTCTCTTCTTAAAAAAAACTTAACAAGACCCAAGGGTAAAATTTTAACTTTGCTTTTTAAAGCAAGCTCAGCAATGCCTGTTTTCCCTCTTAAAAGTATTTTTTTCCGATTAGTATCTCCCTCGGGATAAATCACAATGATTTTTCCTTCTTTCAAATTTTGAAGAAGAATTTGTAAGATTTCTTTTCTTGACATCTTTTGGCGATTAATAATTATTGGCTCGCCAAGAAAATAAAATGGCAAAAGAAAAAAAGAGTTTTTTATCCGCTCAAAGGCAGCAAGAAAGGAAAGAGAGGAAAGCTTTTTTTCAAAAAGAGTTCCAATAAAAAAATGGTCCAGGCTGTCAATATGATTTGAGGCAACAATAAATGGAGGGTTAAGATTTGATAAATTTTGAGTACCATTAACTTTTTTTGTTAAAGCTCTAAAAATTGGAACAAAAAAGATTTTGGCAAAGATCTCAAAATATTTTTTCATAAAAATTAACTTTTCAAGACTTTTGCCATTTCCTCCCAAGTTTTTTGAGTAATTTCCTTGACAATTTTTTGATAATCTTCAGATTCTTCAGAAAATTTTTTAGCTTTTTCAAATTCTTCTTTAAAATAAAGTGGAGGCAAAATTTTAGCTTCAATTATCTTTTTTATTTTAAGTTTTCCATGAGGAGGTAAAAGCTCATAGGTTCCTTTTAAAACTACCGGCAAAATTGGAAAGCCGGTTTTTAAAAAAATCTTTGCAAAACCATTTTTAAATTCCTGAAGTTTACCATTTTTGGATCTTGTGCCCTCAGGATAAAGCACCAAAATATTTCCCTTTTTTAAAACTTCAATTGATTTTTGAAAACAATTTTTTTTGGAAGCTTGACTTTTTCTATCCAAAGGTATTGTCCCAGTAAAAAAATAAGCCAAAAGAACCAATTTTTTTAAAATTCCTTTAAAACCATCAATTTGGCCAATGAAACAAAAGCTTCTTGGAAGGCAAATATACCCATCAACCAGAATATCAAGATAGCTTAAATGGTTTGAAACCAGTATAAAATTTGAATGAGGAATATTTTCTTTGCCTTCAACTTTTTTCAAAAAAAGTAAAGAGAAAAGAGGTGCAAGGAAAATTTTACAAAACCAAGATAGAACTTTATTCATAAAACTTTGGCTAATCCTTCTCAAGCTCCCTCACAATTTCATCAATAATTTCCTTGCACGATTTAATTTCAAAAATTCCTGCGGCCGAAAGTCCGGCAAGAAGAGGAATATTTTCAACATCTGGATTTTTGGGGCTCACTCCGGCAATCATTTCCGCTCTTATTTCCTCGGGGAAAGCTCCCCTTTCTTCAAGTTTTTTCATTTTCTCTGACCACTTGTTTTTAATTACCCGAATTGGATGACCGGTAAAATTTAAAACTACCTCAATATCATCAGCGCTAGCCTCAACAATCCTTTTTTTGTAGTTTTCATGGACAATGCATTCCTTTGAGGCTAAAAATCTTGTTCCCATTTGGATACCTTCCGCACCAAGTAAAAATGCAGCTTTAGCAGTCTTTCCATCATAAATTCCTCCAGCAGCAATTAGGGGGATTTTTGAAAGGAGGCTCTTTGTCTGAGGAATTAAACAAAAAGTGGTATTTTTCCCAATGTGCCCTCCGGATTCAAGCCCTTCAACTACCACTGCATCGGCACCATTTTCTTCCATTTTTTTTGCCAGTCTTGGAGAAGGAACTACTGGAACTATTTTAATTCCCGCTGCTTCAAAATAAGGAAAAAGTGGCAGAGGGTTTCCACCACCGGTAAAAACGATTGGCACTTGATGTTTAATAATTACTTCAACAAGCTCCTTAATTCTTGGATTTTGCATAAAAAGGTTAACTCCAAAAGGATTTTGTGTTAACTTTTTTGTCTTTTTTATTTCATTTTCAAGCCAAGAAGCTGGCATTAAGCCAGAACCAATTACTCCAAGCCCTCCTGCATTTGATACTGCGGAAACCAAGTTCGCTTCCGAAATTCCTGCCATTCCACCTTGAATTATTGGATATTTAATTTGGAAAAGTTGGCAAACTCGATTATTTTTAAGCATAAAAATTTAGATTATCTTAAAAAAAAGAGTTTTTCAACCTTTTTATTTGGTTTTTTTAACCAATCTGAAAGACAAAAAGCCAACTATAAAAGCGGTGCAGCCGATAGCTACCCATAAAATCCAAGAGTATTTTTCAGTAAAGCGATCATCAGTTGGATCGCAAGCATCTCCAATACCATCTTTATCTTTATCCTCTTGCGCAAAATTTGATTTATTTGGACAATTGTCTTTATCGTTTATCACACCATCATTATCCCAATCCTCGCAAGCATCCCCAATTCCATTTTTGTTTTCATCTTTTTGATCTGGATTAAAATAGTTTGGGCAGTTATCTAAAATGTTAACTATCTTATCATTGTCATCGTCTTCGCAAATATCACCGATTTTATTTTTGTTAAGATCTTCTTGGGTAGGGTTTTTAAAATCAGGACAGTTATCGCAGATGTCTCCAAAGCCATCTCCATCTTTATCGGATTGATCAGGATTAAAATTAAAAGGGCAGTTGTCTTTTTGGTTTGAAACTCCATCTTGATCAAAATCCGCCCTGCCCCGAGGATTTTCTTTAGCTTTGCCCAAACTCCCCAAAAATGCGTTTTCCAGGGAAAGTTCAACTTGATATTTTGGCACCTGGGCCAAATCATTTCCATAAAAAAGAGAGTAATTTTTCCCTTTTTCTCCAAGAAACAAAAGATAAATTTCTGGACTTGTATAAATTTCTATTTCGTGGATTTTCAAAGATCCGGTATGTTCAAAGGATAATTTTAAATAGCGAAATGAGGCTCCTTCAAGAGAAATTTCTCTTTGACTAGAAAAAGGGGGAGCAATTTTTGATTTTGCTTTTTCCCAATTTTTTAAATCGTCGCTTCCATCAATTTCGATACTTATCCAAGTATAAAGAGGGTCCCGGGAGTGAATTTTTATTTTTTGAATTTGAGTTTTACGGCCGAGGTCCAAAATAAAACTTGCTGTTTTTGAATCAATGGTTTGATCTATCTCAAAGTAGGTGGCTAAGTTTTTGTCTATCATTCTTTCTGGCTCAAAACTTAGATCTTGAGTCGGTTTTTTTATCGAAGATGGTGAAAGAATTTTAACTTTTAAAGCAATCTCCTCGCTTCCCTTTTTAATTTGAGCAAAGGGAATTTCATTTTCTTTTCCTTCAACTATTCTTAAGTCCGAAAGGTCTTTTTTTGCTCCAAGAAAAACTTCAAAATCTAATGGAATGGCTAGTGGAGCTTTTTGAGGAAGATTTGAAGGAAGAATTATTTCTTTAAAGAAAAGCCAATTTCCAATTTCAAAATCAGCTCTTAAAAAAAGAGGTAGTAAAAGAAGAAAAATTATTTTTAAAACTTTTTGCATTAAATGAATTTTTTAATTTTCTCTTTGTGTTTATTATAAACAAAGCCAATACCCAAAAGTAAAAGCCCAAGAACAATAAAGGAAACAATTCTTTGCCATCCGGTAAGAAAAGAAAGATCTATAAAAAACACCTTTAAAACAGTGATTCCAAAGATAGCAAGCCCAAGTTGTCTTAAAAGTTTTGCCTTTTTTAGAAATCCAAATAAGGTTAAAGCCAGAGCATAAATTCCCCAAGCAATAGAAATCCACATTTTCCTTTGAAGATCTAAGCTTTCAATTCTGGCATAACTCCCTCCTGCCCTTTTAATTAGTATTTCAAAATATCCTGAGATTTCTCGGGTAATTAAAAAAAGCGCCAAAAAATTTGCCAAAATACCAGATAAAGGTGCAATTTTCTTTTCGCCCTGGGAAATATATTTTTCATTTTTTCTATAAAGGAAAGCAATGCCTAAAAGAGAAAAAATAAAGACTAAAAAAGTTAAAACTCTTTGGTTAAAAATCGGTAAAAATTTTTCATAATAATGCAAATTTGAGTCAAAAAAGAGAAGTCTAAAAAATGCTGGGATAAAAAAGAGAAGACTTAAGACTCTTGTATCAAATGCTTGGCGAGAATCCTTAAGGTTAAAACTAAGCCAGATCAAAACTAATGTTTCGAGGCTTAAAAAAATGGTGATCCAGCGCCCATGGACTATTTGAGTAATCCCAGTAGCAAAAAGGGCTGAACAAAGTCCAATAAAAGACAAAATCAAATATCTATCTTTGGGATTAAACTCAAATGAAAAATATGCCAAAAGGAAATAAAAAAGAGCCAAAATAATAGTAAAAATTCCTGTAAGATGGGAGAAATCTTCTCTTAAAATTATGTAGCTAAAGCTCCAATAAAAAATTGTGTTAAATAAAACGAGAAGGAAGTCTAAAAGAGAAGTTTCCTTTCTTTTCCAGATGTTATGAAATATTGAAGCGGAAAGAAAAATCAAAAAATAAAGAGTTGAGAAAAGTAGCGAAATGGAAATGGGCTTTGAATAAAGCTGGGTAAAGTAAATAATAGAAAAAACCAAAACGGTGAGTAAAAAACCTGAAAAACTTAAACTTGGCCATTTTTTAAAGGAGGCTAAAATTAAAACTCCAATATCTAAAATGGCAACATAAGATAAAACAAAAACCAGATCTGATAGCGAAGGGGCGATGCTTGGTTCAAGTAAAAATGGGCTTAAAAAGCCACCAATTAAGCTATAAAAGGCAACTATTAAAGAATTTTGTTTAAGGCTCAAAAAAGCAGCAACTAATGTCAAAAAGAGAAAGGAAACAAAGGCGGGGGTTCTTGGAATTAAAGAATAAAACCGATGAGCAGCAAATAAAGAAAGGTATAAAACTAAAAGACCTCCTCCACAGAATATTCTTGAGTAAAGGCGGTATTTTTTCTTTTCCAAAAAATCAGAAAAAAATAAAAGACCGCTTCCTGCCAAAAGTCCCAAAACTACTCTTCCTGTTTCTCCAATCCAGCGATGCTCAAATGCATATTTCAAAAAGAACCCAATGCCCAAAACTAGGGCAATCATTCCAATTAAGGGGAAAATTCTTGTACCAAGAGAAATTTCCAAACTTTCGCCTCTTAGCTTCTTAGGGGTTTCTTTTTTAACAAAAATAACTCTTTTTTTAGGAGAGGGTTGGGGATAAGGCAAAGCAGTTTTTTCTTTCCGCAAAATTTCAACTTCCTTTTTGAGGTGTTCAACTTCTTCCTTTAGGGCTCTAATTTCCTTTAAAATTTCTTCATCTTTTAACATTTTTTTTGAAAGCTTTTAGCAAAGTATAGCTTAGCTTTTTAAAACTTGTCAACGCTCTTTATTTTTTCAAAAAATTAAGTTAAAATAGGAAAAAGATATGCAAAAAAAATTATTTTGTCTTGCCCTAGTTTTGTTTTTTGAACTTTTTTCCCTCTCTCAAAATCTGACTTTTGCCCAAGTCCCAGAACTTCCCTTTCCTGCTCCAATTTCAACTGACAAAATTGATGTTATTTCGCCTCCTCAATATTTTAAAGCGAGAGCACCAATTAAAGTGGTAATAAAAGTTAAAGATTTACCTCAAAAAGTGGAACTTTTAGCAAAACCCTTAACTTCTCCAATGCTTTTTTGGGTAGCCTTTTTTTCCAAAACAAATGACACCTTTGAAGCAACTTTTGATCCAAAAAATTTTCCAAATGGAAAATATCAGCTTGTATTTTTGGTAACCCTGGAAAATGGAAGCTATCTTGGAGCAGGCCCCCAAATTGAAATAGATAAACCAGTTCCAAGGGATGAAAAAATCATCAAACAACTTGAAAAAGAGCTTGATCGGATTAAAAAAGCGGTGGATAGATTGAAAAATGAAATTGAAGAAAAAAAAGCTAGAGTAATTTATGAATTAAAAAAATATATTGATGAGGCCTGTGCTGGCGATAAAATCAAAACAAAGAAAGAGGCGGAAGAAAAATTTAATGGTTTGGTAGAAGCCCTGGGTAAAAAGTATAAAGCGGAACGCGAAATTGAGAAATTAAAAAAGAAAATGGAAAAGCTTGCTGATTTGAGGGATAAAAAAGTGCAAGAAATTCGAGACATTGAAAAGCGAATTCAAAATGCAAAACCAGAGGTAAAGAAAATGCTTGAAAAGCAAAGAGATGAAAAGAATAAAATCGTTGATAAACTTGAAAATGAACTTGAAGATTTAGAAGATAAAATAGACGATCTTCAAGATGAAATAAATAAGTATCCAGGAAAAATAGAAAGTCTTAAAAATGAAATTATCAACATCATCAGCGAGCTTCCACGATGGAAATTAACTATCAGTGTTGGGCCCGGAGGATTTTCTATAAAATGGGAGTGTCTTCCTCAGCCAGATGTGGTAAAAGCTGATATTGAAAAAATTCTTGGATATGCAACCAATCATCTTTCTCAAAAATATGCTCGCTTTTTTGAGCTTGATGAAAAACTTCAAGAAGACTTTGATGAAGATAACCTTTCAAATTTAAAAGAAGTTGAAATTGGCACTGATCCTTTTAATCCGGATTCTGATTGGGATGGATTTTTAGATGGAATTGAAGTAATTTTGGGTTTTGATCCCAAAAAGCCCTCGCCAGCTGATAAAATGGTTGCCCAGGATCCAAGGGCAGTCGAAGCTCTTGATTTTGAAATTGTAAGCATAGAAAGCTTAGAAATTGTTACTTTGCCAACAGGAAAAATTGCTTTAAAATTTCAAGGAAGGGGTTTTAAAAATAGTTTTGGAATACTCCATGTTTTTTCTTTACCTCTTGTCTTGTCGGTCAAAGTAGACTCAAATGGAAATTGGGAGTACATTTTGGAAAATCCTCTTTCTCCGGGAGAGCATTTTTCCTATATCGTTTTTGCAAACAATAGTGGTGAAATTATTTCTCGCTCCGAAGCTTTCTATTTCTTTTTAAGCGCTGGCGAAATTTCAGAAGTCATTCCAGGAAGCGGAAAAAAGAGCGAGACTCCTTCTCAGGGAAAAACCTCTCCAAAAGAAAAGGAATCAAAAATAAAACCTCCAGAAGGTGAAACTTCTCAAGGGGCGGAAACTAGCGAGAAAGAAAAAGTGGCTATCTTTCCTTATAAAATAGATATTTATCAGGTAACTATTTTTGTCGCTGTATTTTTTGTGATCATTTTGATTCTTGGCGGATATTATATTTTTAGCCAACGACACTAAAAAAGGACTTTATGGAAAATTTTTTTAAAAAGCTTTGGAATTTAATTTTAAAAAATCCGCCAATTCTCTCTTCTCTTGCTTTAATCATCATTGTTCCCGGAGTAATCCTTTCTTTGGTTTTTAGTACCATAAACCAATTTGAAAAAAATCTTGTGCTTGCGCTTGGAAATAATTTTGCAAACACTCATGAACTTTTGACCTTTTTGGTAAGAGAGGATATTGAAAAATCGAATTTTGATTCCCTGCAAAAAAAGATCGAGAATGTTAAAGAAATTCAAGATAAAAACCTTGCTCAGGCCCAACCGGCAATTTCCGAGATTAAAATTCTTTTACCAAGAGATAAAACTGGAGAAAAATTTCAAATTATTGCCTCAACAAATAGAAGCGAAATTGGCAAAGAAATAATTCCAAATGAAATGGATCCAAGAGAAAAAATTTATACCATTGCCTGGAACACCAAAGAGGGAATTCTTTTCCCAAACGTAAGTCAGGCTTTAAAAAAACAGGTTCCTTGCAAGGTTTACCGCCCAATAATTAACGCGAATGGCCAAAAAATAGCTTTAAATGTAATCACTTTTTCTCTTGAAAAAGTGGCTACTTTAATTTCAACCAGAACTCAAGCCTCATACCTTGCAAGTTTTGGAGGAATAGTTTTTGTCCTTCTGCTTTTAGTTCAGCACACGAGGCTTTTTGGATATGTAGATTTGGCAAGAAGACTTAAAGAATTAAATGAGGCTAAAGACTCCTTTTTAAATATGGCGGTTCATGAACTCCGTTCCCCTATCGTAGCGATAAGGGGCTATCTTGAATTTTTTAAAAAAACTGTTTTTGATCGCCTTTCCTTGCAGGAGAAAAATGATTTGGAAAGGATTGAGATCTCAACAAAGAGATTAAACGAATTAATTGATGATATGCTTCAGGTAACAAGAATTGAGCAAGGAAGACTTTCTTTTGAACCGGAAATTTTCTCTCCAAAAAACATTATTGAAGAAACAGTAAAGGAGTTTCAGGGCAAAGCTCAAGCTAAAAATCTAAAACTTCTCTTGGAGGAAAGAGGTGATGGCTTTATTCGGGCAAACCCAAATCGTTTAAGAGAAATTGTGGTCAATTTAGTTGACAATGCAATCAAATATACAAAAAAGGGCTATGTAAAAGTGAGAGTCGATGTAGACAAAATTCGAAAGAAATATTTTTTGTTTGTTGAAGACACCGGAATTGGAATGTCAGGCGAAGCTCAAAAAAGACTTTTTGAAAAATTTTATCGAATTCAAACAAAAGAAACAGCTGAGATCCCAGGTACTGGACTTGGTCTTTGGATAGTTAAAAACATTACCGAAAAAATGGGAGGGAAAATTTTTGTCGAAAGTATTGAAGGAAAAGGCTCAAAATTTACTGTGGTTTTCCCACTTGTTGAAAAAGACTCTAAATAATTTTAATCTCTTTGCCAACTTTCCTCCTTTTTGCCTCTTTGTAAACTAAAGTAGCGGTATATAAATCCTGGATGGCAAGGCCAGTGGAATCAAAAATGGTAATTTCGTCTTCTCTTTCTCTTCCTGGCTTTTTTCCAGAAACTATTTCTCCAATTTCGCCATGAATATCTTCTTTTTTAATGAGTCCTTTAGCTAAAGGCACATTTATTTCTCCAGAATGACTTGCTTGTTCCCAGCAATCGACCACAATTTTTGCCTTCTTTAAAATTTCAGGATCCAGTTCTTCTTTTCCTGGAGCATCAGCACCAATTGCGTTAATATGAGTTCCGGATTTTATCCATTCTTTTTTAACAATAGGCTCTCTTGCCGGAGTTGCAGTTACCAAAATATCTTTTTGGCAAACTTCTTCTAAACTTCCCTTTTTAATTTTAATTTTCTCTTTTGCCAAAATCTTTGCCAATCTCTCAATCGCTTCTTCTCTAATGTCATAAACCACGACTTCTTTTAATTTTTTAACTTTTGAAATTGCAGTAATTTGAGTTATTGCCTGAAATCCTGCTCCAACAACTCCTAAAGTCTTTGCATCCTTTCTTCCTAAATATTTTGTTGCCACCCCAGAAGCAGCACCAGTTCTCATTGCAGTAATCCAAGTTCCATCCATCAAAGCCAAAGGCATTCCTGTTTTTGGATCATTCAAAACAATTACTGCCATAACTGAAAGTAATCCCCTTTTTGGATTTTGAGGATGAACATTAACAATTTTTGTTCCTGCCATCAAAAGCCTTTTTGACCATGAAGGCATAATCCTTAAATCTCCATCAAACTCTTTGAAAATCAAATACATTTTTGGTGGCATCTCAGCTATTCCTTGAGAAAAATCAGAAAAAGCTCTTTCGAGAGCATTAATTACCTTTTTTATTTGAGAAAGTGGCAAAATTTTTTGAACATCCTTTTGAGTCAAAATTAGCATACTTTATTTTACCTTTTTAATTTGACCTTTTTACGCTTCCTTTTTCTCAGTTAAAGATTTTTGGCTCAAAGCTTCTGGCAAAGTGAAAAAGGCAATGGCTAAAAGAAGGAAACCAAGGGCCCAAAGGAAAAATAGAGTATAAAATTGCTTAGATCTCCAGAACACTGCATCGTACAAATCGTACCAAAAGTGGATCTCGTCTATAACATCCAAAGGATCTACAACAAGTGCTGCAGATACTCCCAATAAAAAGGGGGTAAGTAAAAAAGTAATGCTGCTACCCCACAAGAAAAGCTTTTTTTTAGTGAATTGAGCAACTTTCTTGAAAATCCGAAAAAGAAGATAGCAACCAAATAGGAAAAGAATTCCACCTACTATAATAGGAAGGATAAAAATTGGATGCGCCTTGACTCTTGCTATCTCCGGGGTCCATCCTCCTGGTGTTGGTGGGAGGGCTTTTTCAAAAGAAGGACCTCCGTATTTTATCAACAATAGAACTCTCACAATCTTATAGACAAAAGGAATTAATATAAAAACACCTATGGCCTGCAAGAAATTTTGAACAATTCGCTTCTCCCCGCTAAGTTTTGCTAATTTTTTGAGCGCAAAAAAAAGAAACACAAAACCGAGGACCAGGGGAATAATAAAACTGTATAATCGCTCTGGGTAATCTGCGAAATAAAGGCTGAGAGAAAACCAATAAAACCCCACGATCCCGAAAACCATCATGGCAATGAAAATCAACATCGCTCCAACTCCTCCAAGATATTTTGCTTTTTTTATTTCTGACATAGAATTTTGTTTTTTTATTTAATTTGACCTTTGTATTTTTTGTCAAAATCTTCTTTTTTAATTATAGCCACCTAATCCAGACACCTAGCAAAAGGGTTAGCAACAATAATACTAATGTGCATAAGAAATAGGTATAAAAGCACTCCAAGCCAAATGAATAAGGGAAAAAGAACAAATTTAGCTTTGGGGTGTTTTTCAAAAAATTTTAAATTCCAAAAAGATGTTCCAAGGCAAAATCCAAAAAGAATGGGAAGAAAAATAAATAAAGGAATATAAAAACTAGTTGGCTCAGAGAAGACATCAAGCAAAACACTAGCTAAAATAACAATTCCCAAAAGAATTAACATAGTGCTTCTTGCTTTTTTTATCCAATAGCGAATCTTTTCTTGCGAAAAGGAACTAAGTCGATGATAGAGAAAGTATCCACCAAAGCAAGAAAATAAAAATTGCACAAAGCTTAATACTGACAAAAAAAGAAAATACATCACATTTCCTACGTTCATATTAAAAAATTCTAGAAAAATAAATATAAATTATCCAAACTACTACACCGCAAATGAAAAAAGATGAAAAAAGAACAAAAACAAGAAGAAGGAATTTGCTAAATTTGCGACCAAATTTTTGATAAATTTTCCAACAAATTAAATTAATCACCACCATTAAAACTGCCCCTATTGCCCCAATTACCCCTAGAAAAAGAGTAAAAATTGGCAAGAAAGGAGTGTAGCAGGGTTGTGGATTTATAATTTGCATCTTTTCTTAATCTCTTTTTTTATTTTATCTGGGCTTGATATTTTTTGTCAAAATCTTCTTTTTTAATTATAACTACTGAAAAGCGAGCTTCGCATTTTAAATCGTTTTTAGCAAAAGCTTGAGATTTTATCCTTGCAATTTTCATTTGAGAATCTGGAATTGGATAAATTGCTAAAATTTCAGCTTTCATATCAATTCTATCTCCTGGGAAAATTGGCTTTAAAAATTGAACTGATCTTACATCGTAAGCTAAAAAATGATAATCTTTGTGATTTTCTCCAATTTTTTTTCTCAAAAGTATTGTTGAAAGTTGCGCCATTGCTTCAACAACCAAAACTCCTGGCATAATTTTAAAATCAACAAAATGTCCTTCAAAGTAATAGTCATCTTTTGAAGTTTGATAAAATCCAAAAATTTCATTTTCTTTAATTTCAGTTACTTTATCGACAAATAAAAACGGCTCTTTGTAGGGAATTATTTTTTTAATTTCTTCTTTTTCCAGCATTTTTTAATTTTAACTTTTTTATTAATTTTGGCAAAATAATTTGAAACCAAATTGTATATTTTTGAGGATTTTTTTTCAAGTCATCTAAAACATTTTCAATTTTTTCCCATTTAAAATCTTCAGCTTCTCTTTTGTTAATTTTTGGATTTCCATCAAAATAGCCAATAAAAACATGATCAATTTCATTTTCGATCAAATCTCCAACTTTTGCCATATATTGAATTTTAAAAACTCTTTTTAGCTTTGTTTCAATTCCCATTTCTTCCTTTAATCTTCTTTTTGCAGCCAAAAAAACGCTTTCTCCTGGTCTTGGGTGCGAGCAACATGTATTTGACCAAAGTCCTCCAGAATGATATTTTCTTTTTGCTCTTTTTTGAAGCAAAATTTCTCCTTTTTTGTTAAAAATAAAAACTGAAATTGCTCGATGAAGCTTTCCTTCTTTGTGAACTTTCAACTTTTCTCCAACGCCAATTTTTCTATCTTTTTTGTCAACTAAAATTATTTCTGGCATTTAAATTTTTCTTTCAATTAAAAATTCAATTAAACCTTTAAGTTTTTCTTTAGCCTTCGATGGTAGCAAAATTTTCTCAATTTTTGCTAAACTTTCGTTTAAAATTTCCTTTGCTTTCTTTTTGGCAAAGTAAGTGGCATTGTACTTTTTAATGATTGAAATTGCCTCCAAAATTTCTTTTTTATTTTTCTTTTCCTTGTTTAAAATCTCAATCAATCTTTTTTTATCTTTTGCTTTAGCTTTGTTTAAAGTATAAATTACAGGCAGACTTCTTTTTCCTTCTTTAATATCGTTCCCAAAAGATTTCCCAAATTTTTTCCTTTCTTTTTCTGAAAGTTCAATATCCAAAATATCGTCTTGAATTTGAAATGCAATTCCAATATTTTGAGCAAAATTTCCAATTTCTTTGACAATTTTTTCTTCCTTTTCTGCCAAAATTGCTGCTAATTTTGATGCTAATCTTGCCATAGAACCAGTTTTCAAAGCGCACATTTCAAAATATTCTTTTTCTGAAATTTTATTTTGTTTCCCTTTGTGCCAAAAAATATCAGTTCCTTGACCAAGATGGAGTTTTTCCATTTCCTCAAAATAAGTTTCAATTGCTTTTAAATAAATCTCTTTTTCAAGCTTTCTTTTATTTTTCTCAAAAATATAAATTGGCAAAAAGTAAAGAAAATTTCCAGCGTTTAAAGCTACATCGACACCAAAAATTCTGTGCAAGCAAGGTTTTCCCCTTCTCAATTCTCCTTGGTCTTCCACATCATCAACAACAAGGCTGTTGTGGACCACTATATTATTAGCGATAAAATTATGAGACCCTTCTACCATTAGATCGTAAACCGGCTTTTCTCCCACAAATTCTATTTTTTTCACTTTATCAATTCGAAAAGTAGGAAATTCAAAAGGAAGTTTAGGAAATTCTTCCTCGTATCTAAAATTTATTCCCTCTCTTTTTATTTTTAATCTTTCTTTGTAAAGGCTTTTTTCACTTCCAACTTTCTCAAGAAATAATTTTGGATTTCCTAAAGAAATCATCCATTGGTCTGAAATTTTCTTTTTAGAATTTTTCCAAAGATTTTTAACTTTTCGGTAATAAATATGAGTCGTAGTAAATCCCAAATTGTCAAGGAGTAATTTTAATTTTTCAATTAAAATTTCACTCGAACTAGCAAAATGAACAGTTCCATCTTTCCCTATAAATCCGTCCGCATCTAAATACCCTCTAATGAATGCTAATTTTTGACTTTCAGGCAACTTAAATATCCAATCGGGTATAGTTTTTTCACTCGCTCTTTTATGAAACCCTAGTTTCTCTAAAAGCCAACACACTTTATAAGAGCAACAAACTAAATAAATGCCAAATTTAGTTCGATTTTCTTTGAGAAAATAATCAAAAACTTGAAAAAATAATGAAGAATAGGCTGAAATTTCCTCCTTATCGTTAGAGGGGCATAAATATAAACGTGAAGATTTTTTACTAATCGAAATAGAACCATCTCCCAAAATGTATCCAAGAAGCTGACAGAATTTCTCATTTGTGTATTGAGGTAATTTAGCCTTGTCTTTAAAAGGATCCTTGGGCGGGTGGGGAAGTTTAATCGGCTTGCCTTTATCGATAAGTTTATTAAAAATTATCAAATTTTCACCTGGTTTTATATCCCGCAATCTTTTCCATTTCAACTTAATTACTGGAGATTCATATTTAGTTTGCTTGGTTATAAAATCGGTGGGTTCGAGTTGTAAATTTAAGAACTTAAAAATAGCTTCTATCTCTTCCTTTTCTAGAAGTTGTTCAAAATAAGTTCGCGAAATAGCATTGCATAACACTCTGTATTTCCTTTTTAATAACTCACTTAATTTTTTGATCTCTCCTCTTTTCAATTTATTGTGAATTTTTTCTCTCCCTAACTTAGTTAGCAAACATCTTTTAGGTTGCTCTTTCTCAATTACCAAAAAAGGATGATTTTCAGTGGCTTCGATTTCTCTATTCCTGGTTTTCAGCTTATACACTTTCTTTATTCCGCTATATCTTAAAGCTATCACTTTATTCTTACTAAGGGTTCCGGACGGAGAAAGAGTATATACTAAATCACCTTTTTTAATTTCAGTAATTTTCATTTGTTCGCCAGGATTCTTAAGTACAAAAGTGTCGCCTGAAACGCATCCGTTATGTAAAATTTCAGGAATTACTGCAAAATCAAAAAATTTTTTTGAATCTTTGCCAAAAGCTTCCAAGATTAGCAAAAACAATGCTGGTCTCCATCTTTTTCCTCCTCTGTCTAAAAAATCCCAAATTGGATTCAAAATTGCTTCTTGAATTGCCCCAAAAGAATAATTTCCTTTCCCAAAAACTTCTTCGGTCCATTTTTTATTAACCTTTCTTGGCAAATATTCCTCAATCCTCCTATCAATTTTTGCTTTTAATTTTTCAAGATATTCTAAGATATTTTTAGAGTCAACTTCCTCCATTTTTATAAAAGTAAGCGTCGCCTTTTTAAAAATTGATTAAAAATTATGCCAAATTTAAAATCATCCCCAAATCTCCTTATGGATATTACCTTTTACCTTGTCATTTTAGGGTGACTGTCACTTTCTTTTAAGCTTGGGCGAGTTTGATTTCTGCTTTATCGGGCAAGGAGAAAAAAGCTAGGATGGCAAATATTTGGCCAACAAAACCAATTAAAAATCCTACAAGAACTAGGGTTGCTAGTCCTCCAATGAAATATAAAGTGCCTGCAGTGGCAAATTTTTCTTCTTGAGTTATTTCCGTTACTTTTTTAAAACTTTTCATCGCCAAATACTTTCCAAAAACCATCAAAGCCCAGCAAACGATCAAAACCGAAAGAGAAAAACTTAAAGGAATTGGTTTTTCGAAAGAGGAGCTTGGCTTTGTGGAATACTGCGCAAGTCCAGAAAAACAAAGGATAATTCCAATTATAAAACCAACCATGCCTATGCCTCCAAGAATTGAGCCAATTAAATAATTTTTAAAAATTGATTTTTCTTGAGTCATTTTCGTTAGCTCCCAAAAAGCAATCAAAATTAAAATCCAACCAGCAAGAGAAATCACTCCACCGCCAACAAGAGAAAGAATTGTCCCAATTCCTCCCATTATTTTAATTTTTGAAAGATCTTGAGTCATTTTTTTAGATAAATTTTAACGACCTTTAAAATAAAGTTTTCAAAGTATTTCCATTAAAGCGACAATTAAAGTACCTGGCCCAGATGTCCCCCCGACAATTGGCGGAACCATCGAAAAGAAGCTAACTTCAGCCTTAAGTTCATTTTCAATCTTTTCTTTTAATTTTAAAGCGAAATCTATATTGTCAGTATAGTTGATTCCAACTCTAATTTTTTTATTCTTTGCTTCTTTCTTTATTTTGTGAAAAATTGCTCGAAGGCGATTGTAATTCCAAACATTAAAACCAGAAAATTTTATCTGACCATCTTGGATTCCAGGATAAGGGTCAACTCCCAAAATTTTTAAAAAATCAAAGACAAATTTTTGCCAAAAAGAAACCCTCCCTGTTTTTCTTGCCCAAAATAAACTTTTTAAAAAAGCGAAGGTTTTAATTTTCTTTTTTGTTTCTTCAAGTTCTTTTAAAATTGTCTCAAAATCTTTACCTTCCTTAATTAACTCTCCAGCTTTTAAAACAAGTAAGCCCTCACCGGCAACTGCTGAGGCGCTATCAAGAAGAAAAACTTTAGAATAATTTTCAAATAGTTCCCGGGCAACAAAGGCGGAATTAAAAACTCCAGAAAGCTTCGCAGAAACAGTAATTACCAAGATCTTATCAAAACTGCTATCCAGTTTTTGATAGATTTTTAAAAAATCTCCTGGGGGAGGGGCAGCAGTTTTTGGTATCTTTTTGGTTTCTTTCATTACCTTATAAATATTTCTTTCGGGCCACTTTTCCCATTCAGGAAAACTCATCTTTGTTTTAACAATTTCGATCTTAAAATTTTTAATGATCCTTGGGGGCAAGGAGCAGATGTCATCACTCACAAGAGCAATTTTTTCCATAAAAAAATTTATTTTCCAAATCTTCTTTCTCTTTCAAAAAAATCTTTTATTGCTTTTTCAAATTCCTTGGGAGAAAAATCTGGGAATAAAGTTTTTGTAAAATAAAACTGAGAGTAAGCAGTGTGCCACATCATAAAACCTGCAGAGTTATGAGGATCCCCTTCACATCCAGTTCTTATAACCAAATCTACTGGGGGCAGGGAACCTGTCCATAAATTTTCAAGTAAAGTTTTTTCGGTAATTTCGATCTCTTTTTCTTTTGCTTTTTTGGCAATTTTTTTTATCGCCTCAAGCATCTCATCTGTACCATTATAAGCTAAAAGGAAAGTTAGAACAAAATTCTTGTAGGTTTTTGTTTTTTTAATTACTACTTTTATCAAATCTTTAAGCTCTTCTGGGAAAAGTTTTTGCCAAAGGCCAAAAACATTAATTTTCACTCCTTCTTTCTCAACCTCCTTCGATTTTGCCAATTTTTTAAATTGTTTTTTAAAAATCGAAAACAAAACTTCAACTTCTTTTTTTGGTCTTTTTGAAATATTATCCGCAGACATTCCCCAAAAAGTAAAATAGGGAATTTTCAATTCCCAGGCCTTTTTTAAAATTTTTTCTAAGGTCTTTGCTCCTTCGATATGCCCTTGCCAAGGCAAAAGGCCTCTTTTTTTTGCCCAGCGTCTATTACCATCTGGAATTACTGCTACATGCATAATTTTTTTTATTCTGTTTGCCAAGCCAAAGCTAATGCTCCTGGTCCTGAAAGTCCTCCAACTATGTTCCCAATTATGTTTTTAAATTCAACCTTGCAATTTTTTATTCCCTGAATCATCATTTCAAGTTTCTTTGCTTCTTTTTCATTATCCGCATGAGTAATTGCGATTTTTATTTCCGATTTTTCCTTCAAAATTTTATTTTTAAACTCATCAAAGAGCGCTAAAGATAAATCTTTAACTTCTTTTTTAATAGTTAATAAACCAACCTTCCCTTTCTTTAAAGTTAAAATAGGATAAAATCCAAGATTTTGCATTTTTCTTAAAAGAGCTCCCAAAATCTTTGGAATTCTTCCTGATGCCTCAGCCCATTTTGGATCTTCGAGAATAAAAATCAATTTGGTTTTTAAAATAGATTCTTTAAGTTTCTCTAAAATTTCTTTTATTTTAAGCCCTTTCTCAATTAAAGAAATGGCTTTTAAAATTATAAGACCTTCTCCTCCAGAAACGCTCATCGAATCCACAACATGAATTTTTTCCTTTTCTGGCAAATATTCTCTTGCCTGCAAAGCAGAGTTGAAAGTTCCTGAATGTTTTGAAGTAACAGTAATGCAAATTATTTCTTCAAACTCTTTTAGCTTTTCTTTAAATGCTCTCAAAAAATCTCCTGGAGAGGGCTGTGAAGTTTTAACGAAGCTTTTTAGTCCCCTTTTTTCTGCTTCCCTAATTCTTTGATAGATGTTTCCTGGTAAATTTTTCATTTCTCCCAAATCAACCTTAAAGGGCACGATTGAAAGATTGTGTTTTTTGATTAAATCTTCTGGTAAATCTCCGCCTTCATCAGCAACAATTCCAATTTTAGATTTAAATTTTAAGTTTTGGTTTTTAAGATCCATTTTATTTTAAGTTTTAAGCTTTGACTTTTGAATTTTGAATTTTGAATTTTATTTCACATTTCCTGCCAACTTAAAACCAGAATTCCTGGGCCTCCGGCGACAAAAATTTTTGGACCTTCGCTTACAAAATCAATCTTTATTTTAGAGTTTTCAAGATATTTTTTCAAATCCTCGGCTCCTTTTTCATTATCACACTGATTAATCGCTACTTTTAAATTTGTTTTATTTTTTGTTTTCCTTTTAAAATATTTAAACAAAGCCTGGGCCATATTTTTTGCAAGAGAAATTCCTCCAAGTTTAATTGAACCATTTTTAAACTCCATAATTAAATAAATGCCCAGCTTTTTGGCTAGCTTAATTGCCCCTGCTTGAAATTTAGTTATTCTTCCAATCGATAGCAAATATTTTGGATCTTCAAGTAAAAAACAAGTTTTGGTTTTTGGAGCTATATTCTTTAAGCTTTCTAAAATCTCTTCAATTTCCTTTTCTTTTTTTATCATTTCAATTGCTCTTAAAACCAAAAGGCCTTGTCCTGCAGCTGCATTTAAAGTATCGAAAATAAAAATTTTCTCTTTTTCTGGAAGCATTTCTTTTATACTGAGCGCAGAATTGTAGCATCCGGAAATTTTTGAAGAAACAGTTAAACATAAAACTTTTTCAAATTTTTGGAGTTTTCTTTTAAAAGCTTCAAGGTATGCTTTTGGAGGGGGTTGTGAGGTTTTTGGAAAAGTTTTTATTCCAAATTTTTGAGCATTCCTGAGTTTTTGCCAAATATTTTTTCCAGGTATTTTTTCAATTTCTGGCCAATCCAGAATAAGGTGGACAATTTCAATTTCATTTTCTTTTATAATTTCTTCTGGTAAAGTTGCAATTTCATCGGTAACAATTCCAATTTTTAATTTAGAATCTTTACTTTGGATTTTAAACCCCATTTCCATTTTGAGATTTGAATTTTAAATTTTGAATTTTTATTCAATTGCCATCCAGGCAGCAATTAAAGAACCAGGCCCTACATGAACTCCAAAAACTGGCCCTGTAAGATTAATAAATGAAATTTCAGCGCCGATTGTTTTTAACCTTTCTTTTAATTTTTTTGCTTCACTTAAATTGTCACAATGAGTAATAACCACTCGAATTTTTTTACCTTCTTTTCGCACTTTTTTACTCCTTGCTTCAATTTCTTTAAAAATAGCTTCATAAATTTCTTTAACACCGATCCTAAAACCAATTTTCTCAACCGCACCATTTTTTATTCCAAGAAGCGGTCTTATTCCAAGTTTTTGAAGTCTTCTTAACCAATTTGCCTGAGAACGAGATACTCTTCCTCCCCACTCCACCCATTTTGGATCCTTTAAAAAACCATATGCATGGATTTGAGGGATTTCTTGTTTAAGCTTTGCTAAAACTTCTTCAATTTCCATTTGAGAGTAAATTAATTCGATTGCTCTTAAAACCAAAAGTGCCTCGCCTGCAGAAACATTTTGAGAATCTAAAACAAAAACCTTTTCTTTTTTATCCAATGTAAGCATTTCCCTCCCTTGCAAAGCTGAGTTAAAAGCACCGGAAAGCTTTGAGGAAAGAGTGATACATAAAATTTTTTCAAATCCCCTTTTAAACTGTCTTTCATATGCATCAAAATATTCTTTTGGTGAAGCTTGTGATGTTTTTGGCAAATTTTTAATTCCAAGATTTTGGGCCTCTTGCATTTTTTGATAAATGTTTTCTCCTTTTAATTTTTCCCCTTCTGGCCAGATAACTTTAAAGGGCAAAACTTCAATTTGGTACCTTTCAATAATTTTTTGAGTCAAATCTGAAAGTTCATCGGTAACAATTCCGATTGAAACCTTTCTTACCGACTCTTCCCCAGCAATTTCTTTTGACATATCTTCAATTCTTAAAGCCTCAACTTTCCCAATTTCATTAAGGGTATCTTTGACTTCGTCCGGATGATCAGTGTGAATATGAATTTTCATTTTATTTCCCACCTGAACAATATCTAAAGAGTTGCCAAGACTTTTTAATTGCTCTTTAACTTTTTCCTCATTTAGTTTTGGTTTTCTTATTAACGCAACTACTTCATATCTTGAGGATAAAATTTGAATCACTTCTTTTATTTCTTTTAAAGGAATCTTTTCTTTTTCTTTGGTTTCGCCCTCAAGCGCCTCTTGAAAAGCCTCAAGTACAGTTAAAAAACCAAAGCCTCCAGCATCAACTACATTAGCTTTTTTTAAAACGGTCATTTTTTCTCGAGTACCCAAAAGAGCTTCCTTTGCTTTTTTAATTGACCTTCTTAAAATTTCGATTATATCATTTTCCTCCTCGCTTTCTCTTTTAAAAGTTTGAGCGGTGGCTGAAATTACATCCAAAACTGTGCCTTCTTTAGGGTCGGAAATTGCTTTTTTAGCTCTTTTTTCTCCCTCAAGAAAAGCTTGTCCCAAAATTTTAGCTTGGGCTGGATTTTTTGAAAGAAAAGAAAAGAAACCAACCAAAAACCCTGTAAAAATAACTCCAATATTGCCCTGGGCAGAAATTAAAGCGGCCTCTAAAACGGCTTCGCTAAATTCTTTTAAATTTTGGAAATCTTTTTTTTCAATCGCTTCTTTTATTCCAAGAAGTGTTTTTTTAAGATTGGTCCCGGTATCTTGATCTGGTACTGGGAAAACGTTGATTTTATTAATTTCCTCCTCTTTTTCAGAAACTCTTTGGAATGCCAAAAGAAACATTTTCTCAAAATCTTTATGAGTTAAATTTTGCATAGGATTTTTATTTTCTCCAAACTACCCTTAATTAATGGAAGATATTCTGGAATCTTTAGATAAATCTTTTCCTTAAAATCTGGAATTTTTTCGCAAACAAGGTCCATTTGAGAGATTTGAATTAATTCTTCCCAATAAGGATGGTATTCTATTATTTTTAAACTTTGAGCTATTCTAAAACAGGAAACAACATCAAAAACTCCAAGATTTTCTTTCTTTCCATATTCCATAAGAGCGTGAATTAAAAGCTTCATAAGGTAAGCAAGGTCCCGGCTAGCAATTTCTTTAATTACAGGACTTTCATCAAGCAAAAAACTTTCTTCAAGATTTGAGATTATTTTTTCAATTTCTTTTAGATAATTTTCCATAAAAAATTATTCTTTGGTTAAGATTATAGCTTCTCCTTTTAAAATGGCAATGGTATGCTCAAAATGGCAGGAAAGGGAATTATCTTTTGTTTTCCATCCAAATCCATCTTTTGTTCTAGCAATTTGAGAGCTCCCCTGAGAAACCATTGGTTCAATGCAAAAAACCATTCCCTCTTTAATTTCGGGCCCCTTTCTTCTTTTCCCAAAATTCAAAACCTGTGGTTCTTCGTGAAGCTTTCTACCAATCCCATGACCGCAAAGATCCCGAATCACCTCAAAGCCTTGAGAGCGCACAAACCTTTCAATAGTATTTCCAATATCTCCAAAGGTATTGCCAGTCTTAGCTTTTTTTATCGCAAGACGCAAAGCTTTTTTGGTAACTTCAATTAATCTTTTTGCTTCAAAGCTTACTTCTCCAATAGGAAAGGTAATTGCCATATCCACATGGAAGCCATTTTTAAAAAGCCCAAGATCAAGAGATAAAATATCTCCTTCTTTTAAAACCCTCTCTGAGGGCGGGACATGAACAATTTCTTCGTTAACTGAAGCGCACAAAACTGCGGGATATCCTTCAAAACCCAAAAAAGAAGGGGTGGCGCTTGCTTCTTGAATTAATCGTCGTGCAAGATCCTCAAGTTTTAATGTAGTTATTCCAGGTTCTGAAGCTTCCTTTAAAACTTTCATTATCCTTGCAAGAATTCTTCCATTTTCTCTCATTATCTCAATTTCCTTTGGCGACTTAAGAGGGATCATGAAATGTTAAAGATAAGAGAGAATCTCTTTAAAAACTTCATCAATTGATTTTTCTCCATCTATTTTAATAAGCTCATTCCTTTTTTGATAAAAATCAATAGCCATTTTTACTTCTTTTTGATACCATCTAAGTCTTTCCTTAATTCCTTGATAAGTATCATCTTCTCTTTGAATAAGTCTTCCATGGCATTTATCACAGAATTTTTGCTCTTTGGGTGGATTTGGATAAATCTTCCCACATTTTTGGCAAATTTTTCTTGAAGAAAGCCTTGAAATTGCAGTTTTAGAAGAAATATCGATTAAAAATACTTTTTTATTTTTCCATTCAAACCAATCAAAGGCTTCCTCTAAGAGTTTAGCTTCTTCTTTTGTTCTTGGACTTCCATCAATAACAATGCCTTTTAAGTCTTTTTTCTCTTTAAGCTTGGCAAATTTTTCCATCCAAAGAGCGGAAATAACAATTGTGGGAACTCTTTTGCCTTTATCAATAAAACTTGCAATTTTTTTACCAAAAAAATCATTTTTTAGTTTTCTTTTTCTTAAAATATCTCCACTTCCAATATATTCAAAACCAAATTTTTCGCAAAGAAGTCTTGCTTGAGTGCCTTTGCCAGATCCGGGTTTACCAAGGAGAATAATTATTTGAGGTTTCATTTTAAATCTCCAAGTTTTTTGGCAAGTTTTTGATAAAGACTGGGATTTGTTTTTTGAAGATAGCGCAAGAGTCTTTTTTTTCTGGCTACCTTCTTCAAAAGGCTCCTTTTGGCGGGGACATCTTTTCTATGTTCCTTAAGATGAAGAGTTAAATTTTCAATTTCTTTTTCCAGAAGCGCGATTTGAACCGCTGGAGAACCAGTGTCTTTTGGAGAAAGCTGAAATTCTTTAATAATTTTTAATTTTTCATCTTTTGAAATTGTCATTTTTGTTAAAAATTTTATTAAAACCTTTGTGGAGAAAATTTAGCACTTGCCCCAAAAAATTTTTACTATTTTTGCTTTGATTTTCCTCCTCTTTTGGCCAAACTACATAAACGAGATTTTCTCCTTCCTCTACTAAACCAAACTTTTGCTTTAAAAACAATGCCAGGCCCCCAGGCGAATTTATCTGGGAAAGAGTTTTTTGAAGTGAAGCAACCTTTTCTTCAAGTTCTTTTTTCTCTCTTATTTTTTCTTGAAATATTTTCATTCCTTTTTGAAAATCATTAAAACTTTTCATTGCTTTCAGGCTTAAAATTCCCGAAAGAAAAACTAAAACTAAAAATAAAACAAATTTAAAGTGCGGGGCCTTGTCTTTTCCTACTTTCTTTTTTCCCATTTTTTAAAGTATAATATATTTTACCAAAAATGATTTTTGTTGCCAAAATGCCAAATAAATTATGAAAAAAGTATTTTACTCATCTCCTTTAAAAAATAAAGGGGGCAAATTGAAAAAAGTGCTTTGGTTTTTGGAGGGAGTGTTGGGAGTAACTCTCTTATTCATCCTTGGAGTGTTTATTTATTTTGCTTCAAAACTTCCACCAGTAGAATTTTTTGAACAAAGAATTGTTGAAGAGTCAACAAAAATCTATGACAGAACAGGAACAGTTTTACTTTATGAAGTGGGAGGAAGCTTGGAAAATGGGCAAATTTTAAAAAGAACTTATGTGCCTTTGGAGGAAATTTCTCCTTATCTTCAAAAGGCAATTGTTGCTGCGGAGGATAAGAATTTTTACAAACATTTTGGCATCGATCCCAGGGCAATGTTAAGAGCTCTTTATATTTTTATTAAAACTAAAGGAGGGGTGGTCCAAGGAGCTTCAACGATCACTCAACAACTGGTGAAAAATTCGCTTCTTACCCCCGAGAAAACTCTAAAAAGAAAAATTCAGGAAATTATCCTTTCTGTGATGATAGAAAGAAGGTATGGAAAGGACAAAATACTTGAATTTTATTTGAATCAAATTAATTTTGGATCAGTTTTTTATGGAGTTGAAAGTGCTGCTCAAAACTATTTTGGAAAAAGTGCCAAGGATCTCACTTTAAGCGAAAGTGCTACTTTAGCTGCCATAACTCAAGCTCCTGGATTTTACCTTAAAAATAAAGAGGCAAGAGAAAAAAGAAAGAACTGGATTTTGGATAGGATGGTCGAACTCAAAATGATAAGCAAAGAAGAAGCGGAAAAGGCTAAGGAAGAAAAAATTTCGCTTGAAATAAAACCCGCAATAATGAAAGCTCCCTATTTCACTCATGAAGTCTTAAAAATCTTGGAAGACCTTTATGGAAAAGATTTTGGTAGTATGGGGCTTAAGGTAAAAACAACATTGAGTATAAAACTGCAAGAACTTGCTGAAAAAACAATAAATGAATGGAAAGATAAAATTGAAAAAAATTTTGGCGCAAAAAATGTCGCCTTAGTAGCTTTAGATCCAAAAAGTGGTGAAATTTTAGCAATGGTAGGAGGAAGAGATTTTAAAGAAACTCAGGTAAACATTTGGATGCCAACAACAAAAGAAGGTTTTCAATCTCCAGGTTCCGCTTTCAAGCCGATCGTCTATGCAACTGCATTTTCAAAAGGGTATACTCCAGAGACTATTTTGTGGGACGTGAAAACCGACTTTGGAATTCAGGGGAAAAGTTATATTCCTTTAAACTTCGATAAAAAAGAGCGAGGGCCAGTAAAGATGTCAGAGGCTTTGGCTCAAAGCCTCAATATTCCAGCTGTAGAAACGCTTTACTTGGCAGGAATTCAAGATGTAATAGAGCAAGCAAAGAAAATGGGAATGCTCCAAACTTTTGATCCTAAAATTGACCCAACAGTACCTGGCCTCTCAATGGCCGTTGGAGGAAAAAGTGTCCATCCCTTGGAACTTGTTTCAGCATTTGGAGTATTTGCTGCTGAGGGAAAAAGGTATTTACCTCATTTTATTTTAGAAATTGAGGATAGAGATGGGAAAATAATTTATGCTCCAGAATCTTATCCGGTTCAAGCTCTTTCAAAGGAAGTGGCTCAAATGATAAATTGGATTTTAAGCGACAATTCTTTAAGGGCCCCGATATTTGGAGCTAATTCTTACCTTAATCTTGGTCCTTTTGCTGCAATTAAAACTGGTACCGGAGCATTTGAAGAAAATAAACCCACAGATGTTTGGGCTATTGGATACACTCGAGACTTAGTTGTTGGAGTTTGGGCAGGAAATAACCACAATGAACCCCTAAAGCCTCGAGCTCTTGGAGCCAATATTTCAGCGCCAATTTGGAATCAATTCATGAAAGAAGCTACAAAAGATTATCAAAAAATAGCTTTTTCAAAGCCAAATCTTTCAAAAACAGGAAAACCAATCTTGGATGGAATTTTGCCTACAACTGAAGTAGTTTTAGATAAACTTTCCCAAAAATTAGCAAGTCCTCTTACTCCAGAAGAACTTCGAGAGACAAAGAAATTTCCAGTTTGCCATTCAATTTTATATTATGTAAAAAAAGATGATCCTCAGGGCCCTCCTCCTCAAAAGCCAGAGAGGGATCCTCAATTTCGAAATTGGGAAAGTGCAGTCCAAAGCTGGTGTCAAAAAAATGGATTTTTAGCTCCAAGCGAAACTACCCCTTATCATCAAGAATCAAACCTTCCAAAGTTTACCCTCTTGGAAAAATTTGCTAAAAAAGAAGGTAGCGAAGGAAAAATAACCTCACTTAAATTTTCTTTTAAAGTTGAGGCGCCTCTGGGCATAAAAACGCTTACCTTGTTTCATGAAGGAAATGTTTTAGAGAAAATAGAAAATCCAACATCTAATGATTTCTCTTTTGAATTTCAAATTCCAAAAGATCTTCCTCAAAAAGAGAGCTATACCATTGAAATTCAGGCTGAAGATAGTGCTTTAAATAAATCAAAACTCATTTTAAATTTCCCTTAACCGCTCTTTTAAAATGAATTAAAGAAAAAACCTTTTTATCTTTTTGAATAAGGCAAATAAGATCGATTCGCCAAGGAAAATTAGGATAAAATTTTAAAAGATAAGCTTGGGCAACTTTTAAAATTTTTTTAATTTTTTGGGAACTAAGTTTTTCTTGAGGGGAGAAAATTTTTTGTGAAGCGCTTTTAACTTCAACAAAAACAATTTCATTTTTATCTTTAGCTATAATATCAATTTCACCAAATGGCAAACGATAATTTTTCTCAAGAATTTTATATCCTTTTTTTAAAAGATATTTGGCTACAATGGTTTCTCCTTTCTTTCCTAAAAAATTCATAAAAAATTATGACCGCCATTGAGAACAAAAAAGCATACCATAATTATCAAATTTTAGAAAAGTTTGAAGCGGGAATCGAACTTAAAGGGACAGAAGTAAAATCAATTAAAAACGGAAGGGTAAGTTTTGGTGAAGGATTTGTGGAAATAAGAAACCAAGAGGCTTGGCTTAAGGGAGTAAATATCCCTCCATTTCAAATTCAAAATGCCCCCAAAAACTATGACCCTTTACGTCAAAGAAAGTTGCTTTTGCACAAAAAAGAGATTAATTATCTTGCCAGTAAATCAAAAATAAAGGGCTTAACAATCATTCCGCTTAAAATTTATTTGAAAAGAGGTAAAATAAAGATTGAAATTGCTTTGGCTAAAGGAAAAAGGAAATATCAAAGAAAAGATGAAATCAAAAAAAGAGAGATAGAAAGAGAGATAAGAGAAGCTTTAAAGAAAAGGCTTTCATCTTGACTTAAGGATTTTTTTTGATAGAATTCATTTTGAGTGAAAGAGGGGGCGAAAAGTCTCGACAGAAATTTTTGGCCGAAATAAGGCAGGCCAAGTTTTCAGGATCTTGCAAAAATCCTGAGAAAAAAGTGCCAAAGAAGCACTGGTTCTTGCCTAAAACTTTTTCAGGCAAGGCTCAAGCTTTTCCTGATGCTCGATAAGGGAAGCTTGGGTTAATAATTTTTTTCGAGCTTTCTCCCTTCTTGGCCCCAAAGAGGGGAGGAAAAATTCTCTGGGGCTTTAGACTAAGACTTTTGCCTGTTTTTTATCTTAGTCTGAAACTTAAAACAGGCTATGCCTGTAGAATTATTTCGGCCAAATTTCTGGACTGGGGTGCAAATCCCCACGCCTCCACAAAAATTCTAAAGTGGACCTCTCAAAAAAAATTAAAGTTAACGAAGAAATTAAAGCGGATAAAGTAAGGCTCATTTCCCCGGAGGGAGAAAACTTGGGTATTTTTTCATTAAAAGAAGCCCTGGATCTAGCAAGAAGTAAAGGTCTCGATTTAATTGAAGTGACCTCAAATTTAACTCCCCCAGTATGTAAGCTTGGTAATTATGGAAAATTTCTTTATCAAAAAATGAAAAAGGAAAGAGAGCAAAGAAAAAAATTAAAACTTGGGAAATTAAAAATTATCAGAATTTCCCCAAGAATATCTGATCATGACCTGGAAACAAAAAGAACTCAAATAAAGAAGCATTTAGAAAAGGGTAGAAGGGTGAAAATTGAAATGCCACTTAAGGGGAGGGAGAAAATGTTTGAAAAAATTGCTAAAGATAAGCTTGAAGAATTTATCAAGAAAATAGAGGAAGAGATCAAAATAAAAAGCGAAGGAGAAATTTCAAAAAAGGGGGGAGCTTTTGAGGTTATAATTAAAAAGAAATAAATTTTATGAAGGCAAAAACAAGAAAATCTCTTTTAAAAAGATTTAAAATTACCAAAACTGGAAAGGTCCTTCACCGCCCAATTGGGCAAGATCATTACTTGGCCAAAAAATCTTCAAAAGTTAAGCGAAAAAAAAGAAAACTTGTTCCTCTTTCCCCTTCATTAGCAAAAAAAGTAAAAAAATTTCTCTACTACTCTGGCAAAAGAGGATAAGTTATTTTTGAGATTTCAAAAAGGCAATAAGTTTCCTGAATCTTAAATACTCACTTACCCTAAGTCCTGTCCATTTTCCAAGGAAAAAATTAACTATTGCCAAAAAGGCAAAGCTCCAAAATGGATAGTTAAGAAGTAAATTTGCTAAAAATTTTGATTTAACGATAAAATAAGAAATTATAGCCAAAATTAAAGTTTCAAGCGTTAAATAAACTGCTTCCTTTAACCCTCTCTCAACTTGAACAGTGATAAAGTGTTCACTAAGTAAAATCATTACCAAAATTGGGAAAATTGAAAGGGTATATAACCCCTCAACTTTGAAGTATTTACCACAAAAAAACATAAAAAAGATTATCAGGCAGATCCCAGTTAAGACTAGAGCTATACGAGGTAAATAGTGGATTTTAATTTTTTTAAAAAGAAATCTCCAAAAAGTGGCACCTATCATCACTATTAAAAAAATTACCAAGCCATATTTAAGTTTTGTAGCTACAAACCCAAAGGTAATAAGAGAGGTAATGTAAATCCCAAAGCCTCTTATTCCAAGAATCTCTCTGGCAAAAGCGATAAAGGTAGCTACCACAGGTAGCATTAAAACTTGTAAAAAAGTTTCTTGAGAGATGCCAAATTCAATAATTTTTTGGACAAAATAAGACATTTAGAGGTTTGAAATGTTAAAATAAATATCCTGAACATCACTGTGGGAGTCAAGAGCTTCAAAAAATTCTTTTAATTTTTTTCTTTCCTCTTCATTTTCGATCTGAATTTCTTCCCGAGGGACCCAAACAAGTTCCTTTTCTTTAATCTTAATTCCTTTTTCTTCAAGATTCCTTTTAGTTTTTTCGAGCTCTTCGGGTTTTGTATAAATTTCCAAAATTTCTCCTCTCCATAAAGTGTCTTCGGCACCAGCTTCAATTGCTAAAAGCTCAAGCTCTTCTTTTGAAAAAGAGTCTTTGTGATCTCTAAAATCGAGAGTAAGACAACCCTTTCTTTGATATTGCCACAAAACACTTCCGGAAACGAGTTTTCCTCCAAATTTTTCAAAAATTTGCCTTATTTCACTTAATGTTCGATTTCTGTTATCAGTTATTCCTTCAATAACTACTGTGGCTTTGCCGGAAATTATTCCTTCCAGAATGATACTTTCAAGCTTTGGCCCACCACTTTCACCGATTCCTCTTTTTATTGCCCTTTCTATATTTTCCTGAGGTAAATTTGCTTCTTTAGCTCTCTCAATTGCCATCTTAAGCTCCGGATTGAGCTCAGGGTTTGGTCCTTTTTTTGCCGCCAAAGTGATAAGACGGGTAAGCTTCGAAAAAAGCTGGGAACGTTTTGCGTCTTGAATTTCTTTTTTATGTTTTATTCCTGCCCAGTGAGAATGACCCGCCATGGGAAAAATATTTTTAAAAAAGACCTTTTTATTCCAATTCTTCTATTTCAATTTCAACTCTTTCCTTATTTTTTGGATTTTCCCTTAATTTTAGCAAAGCGAAGCTATAAATTCCAGCTAAAAGAGCAACTAAAGATGTGCTTGCAAAAAAAGAAGCTTTTGGATTCTGGGCAAAAAATTCTCCTAGAACTTTCTTTGAAGGTAAAGGAACCTTTGGTTCGTTTGCTTTGGGGGCAAATATTTTTTGAGTTTTTTCTTTTTGAGAAAGAATGCTTGTAATATTTGGTTTCCCAGGAGTGGGGTTTTGAGTATAAAAATAATCCTCACCCTTTTTTGCAACTACTCCCTCTCCGATTTTATATTTTATTTCTTGTTTTATATCACCACTTGGTAAAATAAAATAAAGCGATCCTTCATTTGGAAACGAAAGATTTTTTAAAACACTTGAAGACAAAAGGAGATAGCTTTTTTTATCAATAAAGCTTCCCTCGGGAAAGATAAACCCGGTTTTTGGCTCAGGTTTTGTTGAGATCTCAAATCCAGAAATGTTTTCAAGAGTTTCTCCCTCATTGACTATTTCAACCCATTTTCCTTTTGGATCAAATTCAGAAATGAAAATATCTTTTGGAAAAACTAAAACTTCAATTAAATCTTCGTCTTCCTTTCCTTGGCCAGTTACTTTCAAAGAAACAAGATATTTCCCCGAAATTGAATAGCTTGAGGTAATAATTTTCCCTTCGCGAGTTTCACCATTCCCCAAATTCCAGATATATTTTTCAATAGGGCCCTTTGAAGCTGAAGCATCGAAGGTAATTTTTAAGTTTGTGAAGGTGATAATGTTTGGCCCTGCATCTGCTTTAAGGGAAATACCAGAGGTCTGTGGCGAGGGAGAAAAATTATCTTGCCAAGAATTTAACTCAGTTCCTGGTAGTGGCTTTCCATTTTCAAATTTTCTTTCCATGGAAACTCCATCTTTTCCCGCTGGCCAATTTGAAGTTTTTGCAGGTGGAGTTTGATCAATACCTTTTCCATCTTTATCTTTTAAAATAAGCTCTCCATTTTCAAGATAGTTATCATTTAAAGAAAGTGAATCTTTAAAATCACAGGAAGTTAAAGAAGTTTGAGAATTGCAAATTAAAAAATAGCCATTTTGAGGCAAAATTAAGTTAAAATTTTCAGGAAAAATAAGAGGTTTTTTGCCTGCTTTTGCATTTTCAATCATCCAGCCTGATAAATTAATATCATTTAAGCTAAGGTTTCTAAGTTCAATCCATTCCTCTCCTTTCCACATTATTTCATTTAAAATTATCTCTTGGGCTTTGGCGCGAAAAGCAATTATAGATGAAAATAAAAAACAGAAAGGCAAAATCAAAGGACTTAATTTTCTCATCTTTTCATTCAAGAGGTCCGGTAACCTTTTGGAGTTCTTCAAGACTTGTCTCTCCTTCAAGAACTCTTAAAAGCCCATCTTCTTGCATGGTAATCATCCCCTCTTCTTTAAGGGCTTTTCTCATTTGAGAAATTGAGGGAGAAAAATTAATCATTTCCTCAAGCTTTGGAGTAATTTCAAACATTTCATAAATTCCAATTCTCCCACGATACCCCGTAAAATAGCAATCTTTGCACCCCCGAGGCAAAAAGAAAGTTTTCTTGGAAATATCGGGCAAATATTCTTTGGGAATATTTTGAAGATTTTTCTCAATTTTTTCCCAAATAGAAACTGGTATTTCTATTTCCTTTTTGCATTTTTTGCAAAGTCTTCTTAAAAGTCTTTGGGCCATTCCAAGATTTAAAGCAGCGGGAATAGTCGAAGCGGTAATGCCCATTTCAACAAGTCTTGGCACAATTCCAGCAGCATCATTTGTGTGCAGAGTTGAAAAAACAAGGTGGCCAGTTAAAGCAGCCTGAATTGCAGTTTGAGCAGTTTCCATATCTCTAATTTCACCAACTAAAATTATATCCGGATCTTGTCTTAAAGCAGCTCTTAAAGCTACGGGGAAAGTATAGCCTTTTTTATGATCAACTTGGGTTTGATCAATGCCTTCAAGATGGTACTCAATTGGATCTTCGATGGTAATTACTTTAACTTCCGGAGTGGCAATCTTTTTTAAGCAAGCATAAAGGGTAGTTGTTTTACCAGAACCAGTAGGACCTGTAGTGAGAATCATCCCTTGGGGCTTTTCCATTGCCCTTGAGAGTTTTTGATAATAAAATGGGTGGAGTCCAAGCTCCTCTAAAGAAAGGAGCATTTTGGGGTCGAGAATTCTCATCACTACATCTTCTCCATGCTCGCCAGGAACCGTAGAAACTCTTACTTCAATTTCTCTTTTCTCAACTTTTATAGTAAACCTTCCGTCCTGAGGAATTGAGGTAATATTGATTTTAAGACCTGAAAGAAGCTTAAGTCTATAAAGCAAAGAGATAAAAAACTTTTTGGGAATTTCATAAATCGGATGCATCACTCCATCAAGCCTATATCTTAAAATAGCTCTATCTTCTTGGGGAATAATGTGAATATCTGAAGCCTCAAACCTTATTGCACCACCAAGAAAGCTTTCAATAAAAAGATTAATCTCTCCTTCGGTTTTTCTGAGTTCTCCTTTCAAAGTTTCAAGATCTAAAACTTCTTTGGTAATTCTTTCAATTGCGGTATCTGATAAGGTAACCCTTCCAACGAGTTTCTCTTTTGGTAAAGAAATTTTTTCGTATTCTTTAAGTCCTCTTTGAAATGAAGTTTTTGAACACAAAAAAAGACGCAAAGCATAACCTTCTCTTCTCCAATCCTCTATCTTTCTTTGTAAAAATTGGTTTTCGGGATCAACGCAGGCGACAAAAAGAATTTTTTTAACTTTCTGAAAAGGTATAAAAAGCCCATTTTGCGCTTCATCCATTTTGGCCAAATGCAGAGCATCCCAATCTAAAGGAGTTTTTACAAGATCAACATAAGGAAAACCAAATTTCTGAGCCAGGGCTCGTGCTAAATTTTCTTCCTGTTCTCTTTTAAGCGCTGAAATTTTTTCTTCAATAATCTTTTTTGTTAAGTCTTTATCTAGTGGCATTTTTATAATGAAAGTCTTTTGCAAGTTTCATCGGATGCCTCGGTGCAAGAGTTAGTGCAAACTTCCCCACCCTCTACCTGAACTTCTTCTTTTTCACCTTTTTTTATCTGAATTATCATTAAAGGTAAAATGCTTTTTTGGCAGCAACCACTACAATGAACAATACCTGCTTCTTTTTCAGAACATGACCAGTTACAAGCAATTGCAGCTAATGAAGGTGCCCGGATACTACATTGAGTTTGACAAAGAAGTTTTTGGGCCCCGGAATCTTTCCAAGAATCTTCACATTTGCCTTCCCAATAATTTTTAGCGCAAGCAAAAGAACAAATTTGAGAACAAGTTATTAAGCAACTTTCTTGACAAATCGGTTCTATCTTTTTTTCCTGTTCTGGTGGCTTTCCAACACATTGAAGTTCTCCATTAATTACAACTTTTGATTTCTCCCAAAAGTCCTTACACTTTAAAATAGTAGCGGAATCTGAGCATTTTTCTTCACAACTTTGGTGGCAAAATTCCTGACAGATTCTATCTGGATTGGGGCGTAAGCTTGGGGGAGTAATCCGAGTAAGCTCAGGATTTAAAGTGTTTAAAATAATATAAATTAAAAAAACTAAAACAAGGCCACCAAGTGCTGAAAAAATTCTATCCTTAGCATCCTTTTTTTTCTCAGGATTTTCTCCGCTTGTCATATAAAAAATTCCTCCAATAACAAGCATCAAAAGAGCAACAATCCCCGAAGAAAAAATGGCAAAACGATAAATGTATAAAATGTACTCAGGCAAGTTGCCAGGTTGAGGAGCCTCCCAAGGGTATTGAATTTCCCACCGAAAAGCGGCAAAGACATTTTGGGGTAGAAGCAAAATAAAACAGGGGGCAAAGAAGGGCAATAAAAAAATTGGTAAAATATTTTTTATTTGCATGGACTTTATTCTCCAAACTCTTCTTTTGCTTTTTTGATTTTTAAAAGTTGCTCAGGGTCGGTGGTAATAATCTGATCTTCGGCATAAGAAGCTACTACTTTTATGGCTACATGTTTTGCTCCAGCAAAGAAAAGGCCTTCTCCAACTTCTGCCTGAAGAAGTCTCATTTTCTCTTCTTCGGTCAAATTAAAAGTTCTTGCCACCGTATCAATTGTTGCTGGAGACTGCTTTAAAAGAATCTGGAGAGAGGAATTAGCAACAATCGGTTGACCATAGGGAGAGGACATGAAATCGTTTACGTCTTGAGTAATCGTTGAAACCCCAAGATAATATTTTCTTGATCTCTTGCACATTCCAAAAAGGAATGAGGCGCCATCTTCATATTTCATCATCCACCATGCCTCATCAATTACAAGAATTCTCTTTTTAAGTTTTGAGCGGACAATATTCCAAATGTATCTTAAAATGAGATACATTGCTATTGGCCTTAGCTCCTCTTCAAGGTCCCTAATCGAAAAAACCACCAGTCTCTCTTTTAAAGAAACATTAGTTGGATGATTCAAAAGTCCGCTATAAGCGCCTGTAGTATATTTTTGAAGTCTTTGAGCTAAGCTTTCTCCTCCCTCCATTCCTCTTAAAACCGCTTCAAGGTCTGAAAGGAGTGGCGGAGTTTTATTATAAAAATCGCTTTCGGGGGTAATATCTCTTGAGGCGTAAGTTAAGGTTAATGCCTGATCCATAATCGCATCCTCTTCAGGGGTCATTCCACCAAGCATAATTCTAAAAAGCCCAATTAAAGTAATGATATGGGAGCGGAAAATCGACTCCGGAGTTTCTCCTTCAATCGGTAAAGGAAGATCTAAAGGATTAATCCTGTGGGGCGAGGCTAAAGAAATTTTAAAATAGCTTCCTCCAACAACTTGGGCCAAATACTGATATTCATTTTCCGGATCAACAACAATTACATCCACTCCCTGAATCAAAGATCTTAAAATTTCAAGTTTTTGAAAATATGATTTACCGCTCCCCGACTTAGCAAAAATAACTACATTTCCATTCTCAAGAGAAAATCTGTCAAAAATAATTAGGGAATTGTTGTGTTGATTAATACCGTAAAGAATTCCTCTTTCGGAAGTAAGTTCAAAGGAGGTAAAGGGGAAACAAGCGGATGTTGGACCAGTATTTAAAGAAGTATTAATCAAAAGTTGATCTAAATTTAAAGGAAGGGAGGAGAAAAATCCTTCTTTTTGTTTAAAAAGAGAGGGCTTAATATAAACCAGTTGAGATTCAAAAAGTTGTCTTACCTCTTTTTCGGTTTTGTTTAATTCCTCAAGACTATCTGCATATAAAGTTAAATAAAGTCCGAATTTAAACATTTTTTCCTCAACTCTTACAAGTTTATCTCTTAACTCCTCAATATTTTTATAAGCTGCCTCAAGTTGGGGGTCTCTTACATAACCTTTTTCTTCTCTTTCCATAATTAAAGCCTCAACTTCAGTAATCTTTCTTTGAAGTTTTTTAAGAATAGTTGAAGTGTCGATTGGATAAATAAAAATTGAAATATCAAGAGGTTTGTCCAAATTTATAATCGGCGAAAGCCAATTTTGAACTAAAGTACTTGGATAGGTTAAAACAAAATAGGACCTGGCAAATTTTTCTCCAATTTTTAAATAATTTGACTCAACATCAATTGAAGATGGAGCAATCACGTCCAAAAAAGTAATTACCTTTTCTCTGGCCAAAACCTCAATTTTAGGTTTTCCTTCTTTTTTTTGTTTTTTAAAAAGAGGCATAAATTTTTAGACCACGGGAAATCTTGGAATTTTCCCTTTTTCTGCTTCTGAAGGATTAAACGACATCCACAAAAGCTCAAGGATTTCTTCATCTTCTAAAATCTTGCATTTTATTCCACAACGAGCAAGTCCATTTTGAACAAAATAAAGTCTTTGATAAAGCTGCTCTTTTGCTCTTTCAAACTCTTTCTCAGATAAAGTTTTGGCAATCGTTGTTGGCCTGAAAGAAATAACAATATAAAAATACTTTGTCATCAGGTTGACCATCTGACTTAAGCTTTCAATAAATTCGCGGTAATTTTGAGCCTGGATTCTCAAAAGTTCAGTTTCTTGTTTAAGCTCAAGTTCTTTTAAATATTCAATGTAAGGAAGAAGATTAAGTTTTCTTGATTGAACTAAAATTTGAATCGGAAAATCAAGGGAATTCAAAAAATTCTGGAATTGAAAAACAGTTGCCTGTTGTTCCTCGGGTCGCATCAAGGCAAAGTTCACCGAAGAAGCAGCTAAAATTCCTTTAAAATTTCCAAACTTATCAATAATTACTCCCTCTTTTACTTCTTTAATTGGTAAAAGATATTGAGTGCTTGGCATGTTTTTACTTTTGAACCTTTTGTCCTGTCTCTATTTCCCAAAAAGTTTGGCGCAAACGCGACCCTTCAAATGTAGGGGTGGGCTTTTTTTCAACCTTTTCAATCTCATAAAACTCTTTAAGTTCAAAGCCGGGTTCCTCTTTTTTCTCCCAAAGAAATTTTTTGGGAGAAAAAAGATAGCCAAAAAACCAAGCAATAATTGTCGGTAATGGAAGGCCGTTTATTTTAACAAAAACCAGTCCAAAAGCAATAAGACCTATAGGAATTCCGATAATTAAAGTGAAGGCAATATTTTGAGTTACCATTAAAGTAATTAGGACAATTGCCAAAGCGGTCCCTAAAAACCCAAATTGCTTTAAAGTAAATGGGCCAATAATTTTTGCTTCTTCTTCAATAAACTGAGGAACTGGATACTCCATATTTTAGCCTAAATCTTCTTCTGAAATTGGCTCTCGATAGGGATCATACCCTTTTGGATAACTTTGGGGTTTTTCCTGTGGAATTTTCTTTAAAACTTCTTCTGGTAGCTTTTCTTTTTCGGGAATTACTGCCTCAAATTTTGGCTTCTTTTCGCTCTGGACCTCAATCTCTTTAACTTCTATATTTTCTTTACCATATATTTTCTCAAGGCTTTCTTTATAGGGGACAAAAAGGGCACTTAAGTCTTTAGCTAGAGAAGTTGCCTTTTCTTTGTCAAGCTCTGTTCTTTCATTTATTGCTTTAGCTAAATCCTTTGGGGGCAGGGTTCCAAGGAAAACTTCGCCCATAATTCTTGCAAGTTCAAGTAAAGCCTCTTCTCCAAGGCCCATTTTCTCTCCAAAGGTATAGGTCTGAAGTGCTAGCTTTTCATCATCGAGTGCTTTCTTTAAATCTTCGGGCAAATTTTGATAAAGCTTTTGATAATCCTCCATAAATTATATTTTATCAAATTTTTTTAAAAATTGACCTTTAATAAATTTTATTTTCTTTGAGCTTCTCTTAAGGTTTTTGGTCTTATTTTTTCTCGAAGAGCTTGTCCCAAAGTTTTTGCACTCTTTAGCGCCGCCCTAATTTCTCTTTCTGCTTCAATGCCTACTCCAGTGGCTACTGCACCAGCGACTGAAGCAGCAGCTGCTGCAGGTGCTATACCAGTAGCCAAACCAATTCCAAGAGCTGCTCCTAAAGTAGTAGCTTTTTTAACTCCTTTGGCAATTTTTTCTTTTGCTGTCACTTTAACCTCGGGTACTTTTGTTGCCTCTGCTAGCTCTTCGATTGTCGGCGGTCTTCCGCCCTCAATTTTTGGTATTTGCCATCCTCTTGCTTGAAGCTCACTTTTTAATTTTTCATCCTGAATGTATTGAGCTAACTTTGTTCCTCTAAGACCTCCTATTCCCCGACTAAGAATTTCCTGATTTAAAATCTCTTGGCTTTCCTTTGGTAAATTTCGATAAACATCGATGTCTGCCTGTTTTAAAAATGCATCAGCAACCGCTTTTTCTTTAAAAGCATCGCTTGGAAGATTTTTCCAATCTTCTAAAGTAAGATTTTTTGTTGCCCTTTGAATTGCCTCGGCTGGATTTTCCTTTGCTCCAAGAAGTCCTGGCATTTTTGCGAATCTTGGATCTCTTTTTAAAATTTCTTGAATTTTATCTGGCGCATATTTTCTTCCTGCTTCAAGAATTGGAGCCATGCGTTTTGCCACAAAAGCTTCAGCTTGGGGTCCTCGATATCCCATTCTTTCCGCTTCTTGATATAAACTGCTCAAATTAAGCTGCCCTCCAGTTAAAAGTCCAAGATTTGCATATGGATCTTTTAGCTGTCCTCTCAAAAGCATTCTTGCAGCCTCAGCGCGCGAAAGCTTTTGAGCTTTTTCCTCTCCGCTTTTAATTGCGCTCTCAATACTTGATCCAATCTTTTTGAAAGGAATCGCCACTACCGGAGCTCCCAGTTTTTCAATTCTTTCTCCTATTGCCTGAGCCCTTTCGCGAATTTTAAGTTCCCTGGCAGCAGCTCCCATAGTACCTTTTGCTCCTTTATATGCCAATTTTCCTCCAGCTACCACTCCAGTCCCTCCTTTTTCTAAAAGCCAAAGACCACTTTTGGCACCAAGAGTAAGCGCTGTTCCTTTCACTAAATTAGAAAACATCCCAGAAAATTTAAGTACAAAATAAAGCCCAAGGAACATAAAAATAGGTGGGAAAAAATATGGGAAAATTTTATCAAGTTCAGGTATTTCTTGATCGCTTATACCCGGCACCGCTGTCTCAGCAAGAGCATATTTTTCCAGCCCTCCACTTAAAGAAATCATTTGATCACCCAAGCTAATAAGGGTATCTCCAAATTGAGCTATTCCTTTAATAAGATCCAAAATTGCTTTAAAAAATTGACCAACTAAAGGAATGCCCGAAAGAAGTTGAAGTATCCATCCCACAATAGTTAAGATTCCATTGGCAGCATCTTTAAGTGCTGTACCAATGGCTTTAAAGAGATTTCCTTGGTTTTTTAAAAATTCAGCAAATTTTTCTAAATCCTCAGGTCCTGCTAATCGATTTATCCATCCTTCAATTGCCCCTTTGGTAGCTAGCAAAAATTCCCTCGCCCTTATAATCGAGGTAATAAGAGTCTTCTCTAAAGCGGTCGCTATAGCAGGAGGGTCAACTTTAAAACCAGGAAGTTCAATAGAGGGGAGGGTAGATAAAACACTGGCTATGGCTCGGATTTGAGCTTCAGCAAGAGTCAACCAGTTAATTGCATCATCAAACCATTTCAAAAGATTTGCTAAAGCCCTTTTGATATTTAAAATGAGCTGTTCCATCTCTGTCTTTGGCATTAGAATTAAAACTTCAGCGTACTCCGAAGGCCTAAGTTGAATAGTTTCTTCAACGTGAGCAAGGGTGTAGATTCCAAGGAAAACAAAGAAGGCTCCAAAGACACCAATAAATGTCCAGGCAAAAAATTGCTTAAGCCAAAAATCAAAAATGTGTTTTCTCCCTGCAGGAAAAATACTTGCGACAATAGCGATTGGTGCAATAATTGTCAAAATCCACAAAGCAATGTAGCGCGAAAGAAAAATAAGTGCATAAATTAAAAGCACAACATATGTAAATGTCGTGAAAAATATGCAAGCAATTCCGATGACATACAAACTTTTAAAAACATTAAAGAAAACCTGAAAAGTAGAAGGCATTTCCTCCTTGGCAACGCTTTCTTCCTCTGAGGTAGCCTCACCAAGTACTGCCTTTGGTGGACTTATCTCTTCTTTTGGCTCAAGGGTTACTTCTTCATCTAAAACGAAATATTTTTCAAGGGGATTTTGAGAAAAAAGAGGTTCAATAAAAGAGGTTGAACTTTTACAACAGCAATTTCTTCCTCCAATTCCTTCACAGGGGGCTGTTTGAAGATAGTGGCGATATTCATCAGGCCTGTGGCATTTTTTGCATCCACTTGCTCCCTCTCCCCGGTTACCACAACACGCTCCGCCCAAGTAACCCATTGCTTTACAAGCTTCATCGCAGCCATCATATAGCCTGCAATAGCAATACTCGCCCCTACCTCCACAGGGTCCTTCCTCTAAATAAATATCCCAGGGATAATCTTTTTGATGTTTTTCCGGAGATTCTCCTTTGCATTTGCCAGTTTTATATCCATTTGCCCGGCAAGCTTCTTCGCAAGTTTTATATTTTTTGCAACAACATCTTTTTTCATAACCACAAATTCCTTCCCTTGCATGTTCTTCCCAGGGATAGCATGGACCAACATGGCAAGAGGATTCAACAAATCCTTTATCTGTGCAAACTTCATTGCATGGTCGCGGAAGATCAGCACAGGTAGTCTTAGCTTCACAAATTTTATACTCAGGAGACTCACCGGGCCGGAGTCTAAAAAGAGCTCTCATGCATGACCAAAATCTAGTTGGGCAAAAAACCTCTTGGGCTTTTTCTGAAAAAATATGCAAATCTACACCTTGAGTTTGTAAAAGGAGATAATTTAATACAACGTTTGCTGCGTCTACTACAAGCCCTAAAGCTACTGGAGCAAAGTTAATTAAAAGAGCAACCACAATAAAAATGGGAAGGAGTTTTTTGGCACCATAGCCAGCAATTCTTAAAATTGTTGCCAAAGCAATGGCAATGATACCAAGCACCAAAACCATATTGGCCAAAGGATAAGTAAACTGAAAACCGGTATAAATGATTGGATTGCGACCCGGTTGAGTATAGGCAAGATTAGTCACTTTTCCAGCAATAATTCCATTTAAAATTGACTCAACAACCACCAAGATGGTTTTATGGGCCAAAAACAGGAGGTAAACCGCAAGGCCTATAATAACTAGAAAAAGCCTTATAGGCAGAGTGAGAAAAAGCTCTCCAATTTCTTTAAAGATACCAGCTCTGGCAAATAAAGGCAGAGAAACTGAAAAAATAAAAAGCAAGGCAAAAAAGGTTCTATTTAAAACTACTTTATTTTTTATTGACATTGTTTTTGGCAAAAAATTTGGCTAATTTTTCCCAAGAAGTTAATTTCAGCTCCTGAGGTCTTAAATTTGGGTCAATATTTAAGCTTTCAAGAACCTGAGTAACTTTTTTGCCAAAAATCTTTTTTAAATTATTTTTAATCGTTTTTCGTGGCTGAGAAAATCCGGCTTTTAAAACCTTCAAAAAATGAATTTCAAGCCTTTTATTTTTTGGTTTAATTTCAAGAATTGCTCCATCAACTTTTGGTTTTGGCCAAAAATTTTCCTTTTTCACAATCATTTTTATTTTTGGCTTACTTATCATCTGCAAAATTGCCCCCAAGATATTTAACTTTCCTTCTTTGGCGCAAATTTTCTTAGCAACTTCTTTCTGAACCATCACTACCATCAACTTTGGTTTTGGTTTTTCATTTAAAAATTTTTGAATGACTTTTTTGGCAATGCGATATGGAAGATTCCCAACAACCTTGTATCCTTTTTTAATCCCTAATTTTTTTAAATTAATTTTCAAAATATCGCCCTGAATGATTTTTATGTTTTTCTGGTTCCCAAGCTCTCTAGCTAAAATTTTAACCAATCTTTCATCTTTTTCAATAGCAAAAACCTTTTTTGCCTTTTTTGCAAGTTTTTTAGTTAAATTTCCAATTCCGCTTCCTATTTCAAGAGCTACATCATCTTTTTTAAGATTACAAAAAGAAACTATTTTGTCTAAAATTTTCTCATTTAAAAGGAAATTTTGCCCAAGACTCTTTTTTGGAAAAAAGTTTTTAAGTTCCTTTCTCATTAGCTTTTTTTAATCGCTCAATATACTCTCCGGTTTGAGTGTTCACCAAGATAATATCATCCTTTTGAATAAAAAATGGAACTTTTATCTGAAGGCCTGTCTCAAGAGTAACCACTTTTGAGCCTTCCTGGGTGTTGCCTCGAAAATCGGGTGGAGCTTCAAGTACTTTTAAGGCTACTTTAATTGGTAAAGAGATATTCAAAATTTCATTTCCTTTTTTCAAAAGAGTTACCTCAACTCCAGGCACCAAAAAATTCTTAACTTCTTTCAGCTGTTTTTCTTCAAAAATATACCTTTCTTTTGGGTTTTGGGGCAATACAAAACAAAATTTCCCACGATGACTATATAAAAATTTCGCCTTGACTCTTTCAATTTCCACTTCGCCAAATTCCTGCCCCGGCTTAAAATTTTGATAAAGGATCTCGCCAGTTCTCAAATTTCTAATTTTAGCTTGCAAAACTGCTCCCTGTCTTCCAAGATGTAAATGTTTTACTTCCAAAACCTCGAAAATTTGATTCTGAAAAGAAAAAATTACTCCAGGTTTTAAATCAGAAATTGAAAGCATAATTTTATTTAATTTTAAATTTTCTTTTTTCCTCAAGCTCGATTTCCATTTTTTTCTCTTCAACCTCTTTAGCTAAGTTTTTTAACTCTTCATCGCTTAACTTTCCAAGTTCTTTAATTCTTTTTTCCAAATACTCTCTTTCATTTTTCTTTGGATCGTCCAAAACTTCACTTAAAAGAGCATTCAAAATGAGCCCGACTCTTGGGCCGGATTTTATTTTCAAAATTTCCATTACATCGTATCCATCTACTTTAAGCATCTTTGGAGAAATTGGGTCCCGAGAAACTTTTGAAACAAGATATTCAAAATATCTTAATCTATATGGTCTTGCTTTTGGCACACCAGATCCCTTTCTATCTGCAATTCGAAGCTCAATTAATTCTTGAATGTTCTCTTTGCCTACCTTTCTTAAAAGCCTTCTCACTGCAGATTCGCTTACCTTTTCTGGATCAAAAAAGAACATATGATAGCGAACAAGCAAAGAAACTTTCTCAACAATTTCTTTTGGAAATTTAAGTCTTGTTAAAATATTTCTTGTAAACTTTGCCCCAACAACATCGTGATTGTAAAAAGTCGCATCGGGACCTTCTCCTTTTTTTACTTCTGGTTTTGCAATGTCATGAAAAAGAGCTGCAAGTCTTACATTTAAATTATAACCATATTTTACTGCATATTTTAAAGATAAAAGGGAGTGCATAAAAACAGTATAAATGTGGTGTCTGTTTTGAGTCACCCCAACTCCTTTTTCAAGTTCTGGAATAATTTCTTTCAAAAGTCCACTTTGATACAAAAGCAAAAATCCTTCATAAGCAAGGGGCGATTCTAAAATTTTTACTATTTCGTCTCTTATTCTTTCTTTAGAAATAAAGTTAATTAATTTTGCGTTCTTTTTGATCGCTTCAAAAGTTTCTTTTTCAATTTCCCAAACATTTTTTTTGTCCAAACTTACCGCAAATCTTATTGCCCGAAGCATCCTCAAAGCATCTTCAGAAAATCTCTCATCTGGATCACCAACCGCGCGAATAATTTTGGCCCTAAGATCTTTTTGTCCCAAAAAAGGATCAATAAGTTTTAGCTCGCCAGGCTCCTTAACATCTAGAGCCATTGCATTTATTGTAAAATCTCTCCTTGAGAGATCTTCCTCAATGTTTTTTGCGAAACTCACCTCATCAGGATGTCTTTTGTCGCTATACTTTGATTCTTTTCGAAAAGTGGTAATTTCAACTTCTTTTAAGGTTGGGTCCTGAGTTTCCAAAATCACAGTTACCGTAAAAAATCTATTTGTATAAAAATTTTTTTTAAAAATTTTTTGAATCTCCTCTGGTTTTGCCGAAGTAGCAATATCCCAATCGGTGGGTTTTACTCCTCTTAAAATATCTCGAACACACCCTCCAACGATAAAAGCTTGGTATCCTTCTTTTTTAAGCTTTTTTATAATCTCAAGAATTTCCTTTGGAATTTCCATAAAAAAGCGAGTTTTGAAAAACAAAGAGTTGGTTAATTTTAAATTATACAAAAAGTTAAATAAGATATCAAAGCAAATTGACCTTTATAAAAAATTTTTTAAAATTAAATCTTTAGCCCTCGTGGTGTAACTGGAAACATGCTGGTCTTCGGAACCAGCGATCTAGGTTCGAATCCTGGCGAGGGCAAAAAATTTTTAAGACATGTTTAAAAAAGGGCTGATTTTTACTTTCTTCTTTTGTTTGTTCTTTGCCTTCTCTTTTGTTTATGGAAACTCAAATGCCTTTTCCCAAACCAAAACTCTTGTCTGCTCCGATATTGGAGGTTGCAAAAATGCTACTTTTTTTGAATGCAAAGAAAACGAATGCAAGCCTATCTCTGATGGAAAATTAAAAATAACCATCAAAGGAGATTACAACATGAGTTATCCTCAAAGGGAAAGTTTGCAAATGGATGTTGAGAATGGATATTTAAGAGATATTTTTGGAGGAGGAGAAAGAGGTGTTGAAGATGAATGTCAAAAAGAGTTTACTTTTGAATACCAAATTCCAAAAGAAGATTTAGAAAAACTTTTGCAAGATGGTAAATTTGAAATTGAATTTTTTGATACAAATTTTGTTGATTGCTGTTGCAAGGCTGAAAGGAAAGCCGAGCTTGAATTTGAATACGAAACCCCTCAGGTAACCATTACTGTTTCGAAAACTGGTGATGGATCCGGAACAGTAACCTCAAATCCAGCTGGAATTGATTGTGGCAACATATGCTCTGCGTCTTTCGATCCTGGAAGTACTATTACTTTAACCGCTACCCCATCTTCTGGCTCTGCTTTTGGTGGTTGGTCTGGAGCTTGTAGTGGAATGAATCCAAATTGCACCCTGACTCTTGGAAATACTGACCAAGAAGTAATTGCTAATTTTGTGGAAAAAAAAGAATGTTCCTATCCCTGTAAAGCAAGTTGCATCCTTCCTCAAAAATGGGATTGGAGGGATGTCGATGGAAAAAATTGGCTAAATGCGATCAGAAATCAAAAGCCTTGCGGAACTTGCTGGGCATTTTCAGCGGTTGGATCAGTTGAGGGAACTTATAATGTGGAGCAAAATTGCCCTGCTTGCGAAGTAGATTTGTCCGAACAGCAATTAGTTTCAAAAGGGAATGGTTGTTGTAATCTTTCCTATTGTGGGAATTGTATGAGTGGAGGGCTTCCTCAAGATGCTTTAGAATTTATTAAAAGGGCAGGAATAGTAGAAGAATCTTGTTTTCCTTATAAAGGTGCGGATGTCCCCTGTAATTTGTGTGCTAACGCAACTAAAAGAGTACATATAGAGGAGTATCTTCGTATTTCTTCAAATCCCGATCATATCAAGCGTGCGTTAATTTGTAACGGCCCACTTTCAGTAGCTTCTTTCAATTGGCGCCATGCAATTGTCTTAGTTGGTTATGACGATCAAAAAAATCATTGGATCATCAGAAATAGCTGGGGGCCAACTTGGAATGATAAAGGATACGGATATATTTCATATAGTGGTCATCCCTATAGCGATTTGGTAAATTATGTATTTGCAGTGAGAGGAACTAATGCAATAAGTACTTGGTAAAAGGTCGCTAAAATTAATTTTAAAATTACAATGAAAAAAAGTCTGATTTTTATCTTCTCATTTTTTGCCTTTACAATTTTTGCTCCTCAGGCTTTGGGGTTACTTAATCCTGCAGAAAGATATTGTACCCAACTTGGATATAAGTATACCGACGAAGGAGAGTGTCTTCTTCCAAATGGGGAGAAAGTAAATGCCTGGGATTTCCTTCAAGGGAAAGTAGGTAAAGAATACTCCTTTTGTGCAAAAAATGGCTATGAAATAAAAACAGTTAAAGATTTCAAGCAATGTATGAAATTTGGCTTGGAGGAATGTGCTGTTTGCATCCTTCCAGATAAAACTGAAAAAGAAGTTACTGAACTTATGGGTTTAAAATTAACCGAAGGCGAATGCGGAGATGGAAGATGTACCATTGGAGAAACCTATGAAAATTGTCCCAAGGATTGTCCTTCGGGTTCAGTTGATGCCTATTGTGATGGGGTAAAAGATGGAATTTGTGATGAGGACTGCTTATATATGGGTCTTTCAACGAAAGATCCAGATTGCCCGGTGTGTGGAAATAAAATTTGCGAGTCAAATAAAAAAGAAAATGAAGAAAACTGCCCAGAAGATTGCAGCAAAGAAGCTCCAAAAAAAGCTCCAAATAAATTTTCTTTTTATCTTATCGGAGGCGGAATCATTTTTTTAATCGTGGTTGCCTTGGTGATTTTCTCTTTAAAGGGCAAAAAAGTTCAAAAGTAAAAAAGGGCTTACTCTTTAAAATTTTGGATTTGATAAAAAATTTTAAATTTGCTAAAATTATTTTCCCTCAAAAAGAGGAATTTTTTGATATTGCCCCCATAGCTTAATTGGTAAAGCAGCTGCCTCTTAAGCAGACGACTCCAGGTTCGAGTCCTGGTGGGGGCACAAAAAGAATGGAAAAATCCATATTAAAAATTTTTAAATTCAAATCGGGTTTTGCGCCAATTGCAATTTTTTTGATTGTTTGTGGAATTATTCTATTTGGCATAGGGGTTATATATTTGGGAAAGACAATCATGACGAGAAAAAATCTCGAAAAAGAACCACCGACGACAAACCAAACAACCCTCCCGCCTTCTCCTACCCAAACTGAACTTTCGCAAGAAGAACCAGAAGCAAACCCACAGACGCTGCCTTCCGAGGAATTTTCAAAAGATAGGCTTATAGAGTATCCTGATGTTTTTATCTTCTATGAATATGATGATCAAATCTGGAAAGTTAATCCAAAATCTGAAATAAAAAATAAAATTGCAAATGGAATTTCGCCTTCAATTTCTCCAGATAAAACGAAGCTTGCTTACGTATATGGGGGTGGCAATAAATACTTCAGACCAAGTGAGGCTAATTTAACAGGGATTCATATATTTGACATTAAAACTGGCAAAGATATGCTTTTGAAACATTATGACAAAGACGAACCTTTTGGGGAAGTTAGCTGGTCCCCAGATGGTAAATATTTAGTAGTGGATTTTGGAACTGACGTTGTTGGTAGCAAAGTAATAATCGATACTAATACAGGAAGGGAAATTTTGAACTTTGTTACATTTCTTGATTCTTATTTCTGGATAAGTAATGATGAAATCGTTTTTAACGAGATGCAGGAAGTATCAGAACCAAGACCCTGGGGAGGGGGCGAGGGAATGGGAATCGCTATTTTAAACCTTAATGGTCAAAAGAAAGTTCTTAGAAAAGCTACAGATAAAGAAGAGTATGAGCTTCTTCAGGTTCTTGATGACAAAATTTATTTTTCATTAAGAACAGTGAATTCGCCTGAAGATTGGGAAGACGAAAACAAGCACAATATTACTTATTGGACAATGGATAAATTTGGTGGTAATTTAACACAAGTAAAAGAAGTTGAAAGTTTGGATGAAAAAGTTAAAAAATTGTTACCCCCTCCTTATAATGAATATAAATTTTTATATCGAACAATTCCCCTGTCTAGTAATAAAGATTGGATAGTTTTTATTCTGAACAAAAAAGGCGAAAGTATGTCCGAAAATGAAATTTTTATTATGAATGTTAATAACCCTAGCTCTATAAAAAAAGTCGCTGACGGAGAGTCGCCAACTTGGTAAAAGGTGAAAAGCTTATCATCAAATAAAACTTTATGGAAATCAACCTTTCTAATTTAAGCCTTTTTTTAACAGAGCTTGCTGAGGAAAGAAAAATTCCGAAGGAAAAGGTTGTTGAAATTTTGGAAGCGGCTCTAGCTGGAGCTTACCGAAAAGAATATGGAAAAAAAGAGGAAAAATATAAAGTAAGATTTAATCCGGTGACCAAAAAGCCCGAATTTTTCTTGGTAAAAAAGGTAGTTGACAGGACCCTTGTTTATGAAGACAAACCTGAGGAAGGAAAAGTAAAGTTTAATCCCTACCAACACATTTGGCTTGAAGAGGCAAAAAAAATAAAAAAAGAAGTTAAAGTTGGAGAAGAAATCGAATTCCCTGTCCCTTATAAAGAAAGTTTTGGGAGAATTGCAGCCCAAACAGCAAAGCAAATTTTAATTCAAAAACTCCGAGAGGCAGAAAAAGAAAGTGTTTTTCAAAAATTTAAAGAAAAGGAAGGGGAAATTGTCAGTGGACTTGTTCAAAGAAAAGAAGGTAATAATGTTTTTGTTGATCTCCAGGATACTATTGGAATTTTGCCAAAACACGAACAAATTCCAAAAGAATTTTACAAACCGAACACCAGAATGAAATTCCTTTGCCTTGAGGTAAGGCAAACGCCCAAAGGACCTGAAATTATCCTTTCAAGAAAACATCCAAAGTTTTTAGTCAAACTTTTTGAGCTTGAAGTTCCAGAAATTTCTTCCAAAACTGTTGAGATTAAAAGTGTCGCTAGAATTCCCGGAGTAAGATCAAAAATCGCGGTAATGTCAAAAGAAGAAGGGGTAGATCCAATTGGCTCTCTAATTGGTCCAAGAGGAACAAGAGTAAGTGCAGTAATTCAAGAGCTTAGCGGAGAAAAAATTGATATTGTAAAGTATTCCCCAAATCCCGAGGAGTTCATCAAAAACGCCCTCTTGCCAGCAAAGGTTGCAAAAATTGAACTCAAAGATGATAAAGCAATAGTTGAAGTTCCAGAAAATGAACTCTCACTGGCTATTGGAAAGGATGGTCAAAATGTAAAACTTGCTTCGGACCTCACGAGCTGGAAAATTGAAATCAAAACTACAGAAGAAAGTTCTTAAATTTTTTATGGCTGGAGTAAAGGAAATCGAAAAGGCGGGAACTTTATTTTTCCTTTGCGCTGTCTTTTTACTAATTGCCTTTGTTGCTTTTATTAAAGGTACTTTTTGCTATTTCTTTCCTTGTTATTTTCTTTTTTTAATTTTAAGCCTTATTTTCCTTCTTTGGGGAATTGAGAACTCTCTTTAATTTTGTTAAATTTTTGCTCAAGGATGCTAAAGAGATTTAAAGAAATCCAGGCAAAAGAAAATCCAGAAGGCAAAGGTAGGGCAAAAAGAAAAAGTAAAATAGGGGTAAAATAAATAGTAAAGTTTTGAATTCTTTTTTGAAATTTTCGCCGAGTTTCAAAATCTCTTTTTTGAGAAATTGCCTTTGAAAGAAAATATTGAGAGAGACCAACCAAAATAGCCAAAAAGAAATTTGGCTTTGAGAGATCAAAAATCCCAAAAGAAATAAAAGAAAGAGGTGATGAAAGCTTTATAAAGCTATATAAAGGCAAGTTTGAGCGGGAGCGGAAAAGGAAATTTAAAGTTCTCCAAAAGCCAAACAAAATAATAATCTGCAAAATTAAAAATAAAAAATTCCCGAAAGGATTAATTTTTAATTGAGAGAGTAGTATTTGAACTTCGCTTTGGAGCTTTTGAGGATCGTTTTTATATTTTGCCTGAATTTCTCTGAATTTTTTTTGAAAAAATCTCATTTTCTCATCCATTTCCTTTTGTTTTTTAATCATCATTTGGGTGGCTGGAAAAAGAAGAATTTTTATTAAAAAAGTACTAAAAATAATTGCGACGCCAAGATCTCTGCTAAAGGAGTAAAAGAGGGTGAGCAAATTCAAAATTGGTCTAAAAATTAATGTCTCAAAAAGATTAACCATTTTTCAAAAATTTTCCTTTTTTAAGTAAAAAAATAATTTCCTTTTCCAATAAATTTAAAGGAATTTCTTTTTTGTGATTTTTGACGATTAAAAGAATTTTAAAGCCTTCCTTAAACTTTGAAATTATTTTTTGCAAAATTGCCAAAATTTGTCTTTTTATTTTATTCCTTTTTGAACTTTTTTTTGAAAATGACAAAGGAACAATTACCCCAAAAAGGGAGCTTTGCAAAGGGGCGTTTTTCCATTTCAAAATCAAAAAATTGCCAGAAATCACTTGTCCTTCTTTAAAAACTTTTTCAACTTCCTTTTTGGAGAGTTTCAACTTTTTGGGAAGCATTTTTAACCTCGTTAACTATTTCTTGAAATACTTCGGGAAAATCTTTGGCAAGAGTTGCCAAAATCTTGCGATTAAGATCTATTTTTGCCTCTTTTAAAAGATGAATAAACCTTGAATAAGTTATCCCCAAAGGAGCAAGAGCGGCATTAATTCTAACTTGCCAAAGTCTCCGAAAATTTCTTTTTTTAAGCTTTCGACCTATAGTAGCATCTGCTAACGCATGAATCAGAGCTTCTTTGGCTCTTTTGTAAACTGACTTTCTTCCCCAATGAAAACCTTTGGTTTGGGAAAATATTTTCTTTTTCCTTTTGTGTTTTATTTTACCTCTTTTAACTCTTACCATAAAATTAAACGGTTAATCTCTTTCTTCCTTTTTTTCTTCTTCTTTTAAGTACTTTACGCCCCTCTTTTGTAGACATTCTTTTTAAAAAACCATGTTTTCTTTTTCTTTTTTTTGTCGTTTTTGGTTTAAATGTAACTCCCATAATTTTTTCCAAACTTTCCCCAAATTTTCCACAATTTTTCCCTTGACTGGAATTTTGCTAGAGATAAAATCCAAAAAAATAATTTTATTATGGAAATTCAAATTCTCTGGCAAAATATAGTTTCCTCTTTAGGAAAAAAAATTTCAAGTCCTTTACTTTCCAGCTGGCTTTACAGTGTAAAAATCGAAGCATTTGAGAAGGATTCCCTCACTCTTGCGGTTCCAAATATTTTTGTTAAAGAATGGCTTGAAAAGAAAATAAATAAAGATCTCATCCAAATCGCTCAAACCCTTCTTCCCTCGCTTAAAGAAATAAAGTATACTATTTCAAAAGAAAAAATGCAAAGGGTCTCCAAAAAAGAGGAAAGTTTGGACCAACAATTTTTAGATCTTGCCTGGCAAAGAAGCGCGGGGTTAAATCCCAAATATACTTTTGAAAATTTCGTTGTCGGAGAGTTTAATCAACTGGCCCATGCTTGTGCCCAGGCGGTTGTAAAAAGTTGGCAAAAGGGTCTTTTGCCACCTTACAATCCTCTTTTTATTTACTCAAAAGTTGGCCTTGGTAAAACCCATCTTCTTGAAGCTATTGGCAATGAACTAATCAAAACAAAAAAACTTAAAGTAAGATATATTCCATGTCCCACCTTTACAAATAAAATTATTGCTTCGATAAGAGAGGGGAAAACTAACGAACTTATTGAAGAATTTCAAGAATTTTCTATTTTAATTATCGACGACATTGAATTTATTTCAGGCAAAGAAAGAACTCAAGATATTTTTTTCCAAATTTTTAACAACGCTATTGAAAAAGATAAACAAATCATTCTTTCTTCTGATAGGCCTCCAAAAGCGATAAAAGGAATTGAAGAAAGGATAAGATCACGCTTTGAGGGAGGAATGATTGCTGATATTAGCGCCCCATCTTATGAAGAAAGAATAGCAATTTTGGAACTGAAACTTAAAGAAAGAGGCAAAACTTTACCAAGCGAGATTATTGAATTTTTGGGCAAAGAAATTAAAACTAATATTAGAGAGCTTGAAGGTGGGTTAATTAAAGCTTTGATTATCTTTGAAAACGAAAAGTCTTCTCAAAAAACAATAAAGAAACTAGCAGAGATAATAAAAACCAGCGAAAGGAAAGTTTCTCCAGATAAAATTTTGGAAATGGTAGGAGAATTTTACGGATTTTCAAAAGATGATCTTTTGTGTCAAAGACGCGAAAAAAATCTTGTTTTAGCAAGACAAGTGGCAATGTATCTTTTAAGAAAAAAGCTTTCCCTTTCTTTGCCCGAAATTGGGGTAAGACTGGGAAACAAAGATCATACAACGGTAAAATACGCCTGTGAAAAAATTGAGGAAAACATTAAAAAAGATGTGAATTTTAAAAAGGAAATTGAAGCGATCGAAGAAAGAATTGAAAGTTTTTATTAATTTTCCAAAGTTTTTCAAAAGCTTTTTTATAAAAATAAAACGAAAAAGATTGAAAAAACAAAGTAAAAAAACTTTTCCCCAAATTCAAAGGCCATAAATTAAATAAGTTAAAAATAAATAAAACTTATGAAATTTAAAACGGAGGTCAAAAAACTTAAAAGGATTTTACCTTTTTTGGCGCGCGTTTCTTCTTCTTCGGTTACTATGCCAATTTTAAGTAACATTCATCTTAAAGTTAAAGAAAATAAGTTTATTTTATCAGCTACCAATCTTGAAATTGGAATAGAAGTGAAACTTAATGTAGAAAATGTTGAAAAAGAAGGAGAAATTGCAATACCTGGGAAAATTTTTAGCGATTTCATTTCGCTTTTACCTGAAAAAGAGGTTTACCTTGAAGAAAAAGAAAAAAGTTTAACTTTAAAATGCGAAGGTTTTGAAACAAAAATTCTTGGACAAGATCCCAAAGAATTTCCACCCCTTCCCTCGATTGAAGGAATAAAGAAAGCTACTCTCGATGCTTCAGAATTAACCAAGGGAATAAGTAAAGTAGCTCATATAGTTTCACCAAAGGATTCAAGGATTGAAATCTCTGGAATATATTTTGAGGTTCTAAAGAACGAAGTAAAACTTGTTGGTACTGATAGTATTCGACTCGCTCAAGCTATTTGTAGTGCTTATGATACCAATCTTGATAAACCCAAATCAGGAATTGTTCCCTTAAGTGCTTTTGTTAATGCAAATCATATTTTTGGAGGTATTGAGGGCGATGTAGAAATTTTCCTTTCGCCAAATCAAATTTCTTTTAAATCTATCTCCTCCGAGCTTGAAATTACTCTTCTTTCTCGTTTAATTGAAGGAAAATTTCCTGAATATGAAGAAGTAATCCCTCGAGAGCTTAACTTTAAAGCAATCCTTAACCGGGAGGAGTTTATCCAAAAAATTAAAGCTGTTAGCCTTTTCTCTTCAAAAATTCAAGATATCAAAATTTCTCCAAAACCTGACCAAGGGAAAATTATTCTTTTTTCAGAATCTACCGAAAAAGGCGCTGCCCAAAGTGAAGTTTATGGGAAAATTGAAGGGAAAGAAATTGTGGCAGTTTTTAACTTTAAATTCTTGCTTGATGGACTTTCACCAATTAAATCTGAAGAAATAGTTTTTGGGTTAACAAGCGCTAACTCCCCAGCTTTAATTAAACCTTTGGATAAGGAAGACTACCTTTATATTTTAATGCCAAAAAGCTTATAAACATGGAAAAATTAGGTAAAATCTTAAATTTAAACCCCAAAATTCAAAAAAATCTTGTTATCTTTAATCTAAAAAAGGAACTTGAGAAAAGATTTGGAAAATTAAATTTTGATTTTCGAAATCAGACCCTGAATATCTATGTAAAAGACGGAGCTACCCTAGAAGAGCTTTCTTTTAAAAAAGAGGAAATTTTAAAAAAACTCAAGGAAACTTTGCCTAGTTTGCCTATCAAAGATATAAAAGTTAAAAGGGCTTGACATAGAAAAGCTTAAAGGTAAAATATAATCTTTAAGTGTTCTATTTGTACTTTTGCCACAATTCAAAAGAAAGCTTCTTGGAGGATTTTAAATAGCACTCTTTTCTCAAGGGGTAAATTTTTGTTAATTTTAATATTTTTGCCCTTCTTTTTAGCTTTTGCTCAAGATTCCTCTCTTTTTGATTTATCGCTTTATCAAGCAGAAAACCCTCTCCAAGTCTCGGAAGCTCCCGTTTTAATCGAAGAAGATGGGATAGTTAAAGAAATAACTAAAATAGAAATTCCAGAAAAAACGCCCCAAGAGACTTCTCAAAATACTCCCTTGCCCAAGTTTTTAAATTATACAATCCAACCTGGAGACACTCTTTCAAGTATTGCTCAACGCTTTGGTTTAAAACTTTCAACTTTGCTTTGGACCAACGATCTAAATTTAAATTCAACATTAAAACCAGGAGAGGAGATTTTGGTGCCTTCAAAAGATGGGCTTTTGCATCGAGTAAAAAAAGGAGAAACTTTAAGTGAGATAGCTCAAAAGTATAAAGCTCAAATTGAAGAAATTATTGAATTTAATGAGCTTAAAAATGATCTCATTGTTGAGGGCGATGAACTTTTCATTCCCGGAGGAACGCCTCCACCACCTCCACCTCCTCCAAAACCAAAAAGAAATCAAGTTACCACTTTAGCCACTTCCACCCCTCAGGTTAAGGCGAATCCAGGAGGAAATTGCCGAGCCTTCCCTTATGGATATTGCACTTATTATGTCTCTACAAAAAGATGCATTCCTTGGAGTGGACATGCAAAGTTTTGGCTCAATAATGCTAAGGCTTATGGTTTTAATGTTTGCTACGGCTCAAATTGTGAGCCAGCCCCAGGAGCTATTTTAGTTACTACTGGCGACAGACGCTATGGACATGTTGCTTATATCGAGGAAGTTAATGGCAATAAAATGGTTATTTCAGAGATGAATGTCGTTGGTTGGGGCAAAGTCTCAACAAGAGTAATTTTTAGGGGCGATCCATCAATTCGAGGAATAATTTATTAAAATTTTAACTTAGCTTTTTATGAGTAAATTTTTGCAACTTGGTTTTTTTGCATTCCTTGTTTTATTTTTTCTCCCTTCAGCTCATATAGGTTTTACTTTCGAGGATTATTTAAACGATAAAACTTCTTTGACTATTTTTGTTTCCGATCAAGGAATTGATTATCAGGTTTTTTGCAAAGAGACCCAAAATATTGAGGAATGTTTTTTAGAAAATCAAATTGAAATTGAAAAAGGAGACATTGTTTCTCCTTTGCTTGAAACACAAGTGCACCAAGGAATGATAGTTCATATTAAAAGAGCAAAACTCATTTATTTAGATTACCTTGGGAAAAAAAGCGAAATTTACACTCACAAAGATCAAGTTGAAGATTTTCTTGAGGAGCAAAATATTAAACTTTCAAAAGAAGATTCAATTAATGTAGATTTAAAAGATTATCTTTATTATGGAATGTCAATTAATATTAAAAAAAATCCCCCACCAAAGCCAAAAATAATTTCTTCTCAAATTGGATTTGCTTCCTGGTATAGTTTTATTCCTGGAGATTTCGCTGCTTCTCGTTTTTTTAAAAAAGGCACTAAACTTTTGGTAACCAACCTTTCCAATCAAAAACAGGTGATTGTTACTATAAACGATTTTGGTCCTCAGCCTTGGACTGGGAGAATTTTGGATCTTGAAAAAAATGCCTTTGCAAAATTAGCCCCCCTTTCTCTTGGTGTTATCAAAGTAAAAATTCAAAAACTTTAAAAACCCTTAAAATACTTTTTGATCTCTTTTATTTTAAGCCAAGTTAGGGTAAAATTTTTTAACAATGACTCCCCTTGGAAGATTAATTCATCAAAATACTACTGGTAACCTTTGGATTTATATTTTGATTTTGGCAAAAAAGGGCTCAATTTATGGGTATACTTTGCGAAAAGAAATAAAGGAAAAATTTGGTTTTTTACCAGGAAAAATTTCTGCCTACCGTGTTCTTTATAGACTTGAAAAAGAAGGTTACCTTACAAGCGAAATCAAAGAAAGGAAAAGAACTTACTTTTTAACAAAAAAAGGTCAGGCAGAACTTGAAAAAGCGAAAGGGTTTTATAAAAAGGTCTTAAGTTATTTTTAAATAAAAAATATGGAGAAAAAAATTTTGGAAGGCCTGGGGAATTCTTGGAATGGTGCTTTTGGCAATAATTTTTCTTGGGATAGGAGCAATTCTACTTTTTTCTTTTTTCTTTTCAAGATTTAAATCAACCCCGCTCACACAAAAACCAATCCCCTCAGCGGCTGGTTATGGAGAAGCAATTTCAAGCCCCCTTCCCACTTTTCCAAAAACCGAGACTTCAAACCAAAAAAATCTTACTCAAAGAGAAAGTTTTCCTTCAGATTTTCAGGCCACCTCTTCTCGAATGATTATTAAAAGTGGATATTTAAATCTTGTGGTTCGAGATGTTTTAGAAACTGCAAGAAAAATTACAACATTTGTCAAAGAAAATGGGGGCTGGGTAGTTTCAAGTAACATTTCAGAAGAAGAAAAAATCCCTTCTGGCACTATCACTGTTAGGGTACCTGCAGAAAGATTTGATGAAGCAAAGGATTATTTTAGAAGTTTGGCTCAAAGAGTGATAAGTGATCGCGTCGATGCTCAAGACATTACTGAAGAGTATATTGATCTTGAAGCAAGATTGAGAAATCTTGAAGCAGCAGAGAGCCAACTTTTAGAGTTAATAAAGAAAACAGGGAAAATTAGCGAGATTTTAGAAGTTTATAGAGAATTGACAAATATCAGGCAACAAATCGAACAAATAAAAGGAAAAATGAAATATTTAAGTGAGTCGGCAAAAATGTCATCAATTACAGTAAATTTAGCTCTTTCTGAAGAACTTTTGCCAATTCCTCCCGCTGAAAAATGGAGACCAAAATATGTATTTTTACAAGCCTGGAAAAATGTTTTGAATTTTTGGAAGGGACTTTCTTATCTTTTAATCAGGTTATTTGTCTGGGCACAAGTTTGGGTCCCCTTGATAGTTCTTGTTTTTGTCATTTTGAAGATTTTAAAGAAAAGGAAAAGGACAGCAAAAGAAAAAACCGCTTAGACTTTTAAATTTTTGATTATGAAAAACCAGGAGATTGCCAAAATTTTACGCTGTAAGCATTTCCATTCGACGCAAATTTTTAATAAAGTAAAATTAAAATACGATTTCAAAAGATCAAATTTGGTTTTGGACTAAAGAATGGCAAAAAAAAGAAAAAGAAGCAGATGAGGATATAAAAAAAAGGAAGAATTTATAGACCTTTCACTAATGCAAAAGATTTGATTAAATCTCTTCGTCTCCCCCCTTTGTTTAGAATCAAAAAAATCAAAGGCACAAAGAATATTTGGGAAGGAAGAATTACCAAAAGTATAAGGTTTACTTTTCAAATTGTCGGGGAGACTTATATCCTTCGCAGGATTGGGAAGCACAATGAAGTTTTAAAAAAGCCATAGGGAATCGATTCTTATTTGCAAACCGCCATTTTGGCGGTTTTCGGTTGTGCTTTAAAGAAAATTGTGTTATCATAAAAATATGGCAAAGAACTTTAAGAAAATTGAGGAAACATTAAAAAAAAATAAAAAATTACTTCAAGAAAAATATCGAGTGAAATCGATTGGAATTTTCGGTTCTTATTCAAAAGGAAGAGCAACTAAAAGAAGTGATATAGACATTTTAGTGGAATTTTTTGAGCCTCCTGATATTTTTGAATTCATAAGATTGGAAAAATTTTTGGAAAAATTATTAGGTTTGAAGGTTGATTTAGTAACTCCTGGGGCTTTAAAACCTTTAATTAAAAAAGAGATATTAAAAGAGGCAATTTATTTTTAAAACTATGGCAAAGAGAGAAGATAAACTTTATTTTAAAGACATTTTGGATGCGATTTCAAAAATTGAAAAATATACAAAGAACCTCTCTTACGAGGAATTTTTTAATAATTTAATGGTTATCGATGCGGTAGTGAGAAATCTTGAAATTATTGGGGAAGCCACAAAAAATTTGTCAAAAGAAATAAAATCTCAATATCCAGAAATTCCCTGGCGAGAAATGGCGGATATGAGGAACAAGCTCATTCATGAATATTTCGGCATAGATTTAGAGATAGTTTGGAAAACCGTTAAATACCGAATCCCTGAGTTGAAAAAGAATTTAAGAAAAATAAAATTGTAGTCTCAAATTATTGCCTTAAAATTCAATTTTAAAAAATGAAAAACCAAGACTACGACCCACCCACCGCCCTTTACCCACCCAAACCACCCTAAATATGAAAAACCAGGAGATTGCCAAAATTTTTTATGAGATTGCCTATTTTTTGGAAATGGAGGATGTAAAATTTAAGCCCTTTGCTTATGAAAAGGCAGCTTTGACTTTGGAAGGACTTCAAAAAGACGTTGAAGAAATTTATAAAAAAGAAGGATTTGAAGGATTGAGAAAAATTCCTGGAGTTGGAGAAAGTATTGCCCAAAAAATTGAAGAATATTTAAAAACTGGAAAGATAAAGTATTACGAAGATTATAAGAAAAAATATCCAATAAATTTGGATGAGTTAATGGGAATTGAAGGGCTTGGACCAAAAAGAGTGAAGGTTTTGTATGAGAAATTGGGAATTAAAAATTTAAAAGAACTCGAAGAAGCTGTAAAATCTCACAAAATTGCCCCTCTTTTTGGCTTTGGAGAGAAAACCGAAAAAAACATTTTGGAAGCAATTGAATTTGCCAAAAGATCAAAGGGAAGATTTTTGCTGGGAGATATTTTACCACAAGTTAAAGAGGTTTATGAAAAGCTAAAAAATTTAAAAGAAGTTGAAAGGATTGATGTTGTGGGATCAATTAGAAGAATGAAAGAGACAATCGGAGATGTTGATTTTTTGGTGATTTCAAAAAATCCAGCTCCAATAATGGATTTTTTTGTTTCATTACCAGGAGTGATTAAAATTTGGGGAAAAGGGAATACAAAGGCATCAGTAAGAATGAAAGAGGGCTTTGATATGGATATTAGAGTTTTGCCAAAAAGATCTTATGGAGCAGCTCTTCAATATTTTACTGGTTCAAAAGAGCACAACATTGCTTTAAGAAAAATTGCCATTGAAAAGGGCTTAAAACTTTCTGAATACGGGCTTTTTAAAGGACCAAAAATGATTGCTGGAGAAAAGGAGGAAGAAATTTATCAAAAACTAGGAATGGACTGGATTCCGCCAGAATTAAGAGAAGATCGAGGAGAAATTGAAGCGGCAATGAAACATAAATTGCCCAAGCTTATAGGCTACAAAGATATTAGGGGCGATTTACACATTCATTCAAAATGGGATGGAGGAAAAAATTCGATAGAAGAAATTGCAAAGTATGCAATTAAAATGGGATATGAATATGTTGGAATTGCAGATCATACAAAGTTTTTGAAAATTGAGCATGGACTGGATGAAAAAAAATTAAGAGAAAGAAACAAGGAAATTGATAAAATTAACTCAAAACTCAAAACTCAAAACTTAAAACTTAAAGTATTAAAAGGGTGCGAGGCAAACATTTTGCCAGATGGGAAAATTGACATCAATGATGAATGCTTGAAAGAACAAGATTTTGTTATTGCCGGAGTTCATTCGAAATTTAAAATGTCAAAAGAAGAAATGACAGAAAGGATAATTCGAGCAATGAAAAATCCAAATGTTGATATAATTTCCCATCCGACTGGAAGATTAATCCAAAAAAGAGGAGAATACGAAATCGATTTTGATAAAATTTTAAAAGTGGCAAAAGAAACCGGAACAATTTTGGAAATCAACTCTTATCCTGAAAGGCTGGATTTAAATGACATTAATATTAAAAAGGCAAAAGAAATGGGAGTGAAAATGATAATTAATACTGACGCTCATCATGTAGATCAAATGAGATTTATTGAACTTGGAATTGCTCAAGCAAGAAGAGGCTGGGCAGAAAAGGAGGATATAATAAATACTCAGCCTTTAAATAAACTTTTAAAATTTTTTAAATAAATAATGTTGCTTTGTTGTAAAAAAATGCCTCACAATGAATTTATCTTCAAATCTAAAATTTTTCTTTATCTCATTATTTTGAGTTTAATCTCAATCCATCTGCTGGCTCAAGTTAATTTAGATGAGGAAGTTTTACCTGAAGATCTTGAAGTTTCAGAGCCAAAAATTTTACCAGATAGTCCCTTTTATTTTTTCAAAGATTGGATAAGAGGAGTAAGACTATTTTTTCTTCAAAATGCCCTTGGGAAAGCCAAATTAAGGGAGAGATTTTCAAATGAAAGACTTATTGAGCTAAAAAAGACGATTGAAAATAACAAAGGAGAAAAAGAAATTGAAAAAGCACTTTTCCTTTACCAAAACGAGATCGAAAAACTGAAAAATGAAGCAAGCCAAATAAAAAAGAAAGCAAAAGAAGATCCAAATGTTGAAAGCTTTTTGGATAAATTTATTTGGCAACAGATTTTACATCAAAAACTTCTTTCAAAACTTGAATCTCAGGTTCCTCCTAAGGCTTATGAAAAAATAAGGAAAGCTAGAGAAAGACATCTTGAAAACTTTAAAGAAGTAACTTTGAAACTCGAAGACAGAAACGAAAAGATTGCTCAAAAATTGGATAAAGCTCTTTCCACTCAAAAAGGGAGTGAATTTAAAGAATTTAAAGAGATTGAAATTTTAAAAAGCTTAAAAGAGAAAACCCCAGATCCTTTAAAAGAGGAAATTCAAAAGATAGAAAAAAAGCGTCTAGAAACTCTTCAAAAATATTTAAAAGAGCTTTCATTAAAAGATAGAAAGAGATTTGGGGAATATGTGGAAAATATTTCTGGCGAGGAAAAACTCCATCTTGAAATCATTGAAGATCTAAAATTAACTCTGCCCCCAGAAATCTCAGATTCTTTATTACCTACAAGAGGGAAAATATTTGAAAAAATATCTCAAAAATCAAGAGCAATAAATTGTCCTCAATTTATTATTCCAGGAACTGATTTTTGTAAAGAAGGAAGGATAGTTATTGATAAAGATCCAAAAACTGGTTGTTATTTAGCTACAAGGTGTATTTCTCAGATAGAAAAAACTACTCCAGAACTCTTACCAGGACCCACTTATGAAGAGAAACCAAAAGAAGAAAAACCTCCTCAAGTGGAAAAATCGAAAATAAAGGAATTACCTCCTCCAAGGAGGGAATCAAAAGAAAAGAAGCCCTCTAAACCACCCCAAGCGCCCAAAAGCGAAGCATCGGAATGCGAAGGGAAAGTAGACAAATTTCTAAAAGATTTTTGTTATTTTCAACTTGCTCAAGCGAAAAAAGAGGTAGGGATTTGCGAGAGAATCCAAAATGAATTGCCCAAAAATTATTGTTATGCATCAATAGCTAAAGCCATTGGAGATTTGGCTCTTTGTGAAAAAATAACTTCTCAATTAATAAAAGAGAGCTGCTACTTTGAAGTAGCTGAGGCAAAACAAGAAGTTTCGATCTGCGAGAAAATAAAAAATACTTCAAAAAAAGACTCCTGTTATAGAACCCTTGCTAAAGTGAAACGAGATCCAACTTTATGTAAAGGTGATATAAACTTTGTTCGTCCTTGCATTATTGAAATTGCGAAAACTACAAAAGATCTAAATATTTGCGAAGCGGTGGACCAAGGAGGTAAAAATGAGTGCTATTTTGAGGTAGCAATAAGTAAAAAGGATTTAACTCTTTGTGAGAGAATAAATGAAAATAGCTTTACTCCTGAATTTTTTAAAGGAAACTGCTATGGAAAAATTACTCAAGATCCAGCTATTTGTGAGAAACTTGAAGACGTTGAAGCAAGAAGATGGTGCCATAACTCTGTTGCCGAGACGAGAAAAGACTTAACTTTATGTGATAAGATAGATGACACCTGGGTAAAAACAAATTGTTATACTAAAGTTGCCAAGAGAGAGCAAAATCCAGCTATTTGTGAGAAAATAGGCGATAAACTTTTCAGAGAGGCCTGTTATGAAGATGTTGCTCAAGTCAAAGAGGATCCATCCATTTGTGAGAAAATAGAGACCATCGTGGCACCTTTACCAACTGATAGTGGCATGGGAGAGATGATTGTAGATAGGGGAACATGTTATTATAGCGTTGCTACTCAAAAGAAAGATCCAAGTATTTGTGAGAGAATACCAACAGAGGAATCGAGAAATGACTGCTATGCAGAGCTCGCTAGTGCAAAAAAAGATATAACCCTTTGCGGGAAGATAAAAAATGAAAAAATAAAAAACGAATGCTATGAACGCTTTTACTCCTCTCAACTTTAATTTCCGTTAAAAGAAAATGGTGTTTCCCCTTGCACTAAACCTTTTTTAAAATTAAAATATTTTCAATATAAAGGTCGAAGAGTAAAAAAAAATTAAAGGTCGAAAACTTTTTTAAAAGATTTTAAAAAATATGGAAGGAAAAAAGATTTTCTACTTCCTCTTTGGGTTAATTTTTACCCTCTTTTTATTAAAGGTTGGTTTTGCTCAAGACAATTCTTGCAATGAAATTTTAGCAAGAAAAGGAGATCTTTTGGCAAAATACGACCTAAATAAAAACCTCCTTATTGATAAAGAAGAATCAGACAAGGCTAATCAAGATTGGATTAGTGGAGTAATTAGCGGAAGTGATCTTTTGGATATTGTAAGATTTGGAATTTTGAAATGCAAACTTCAAGTAAGTGTTGCCGAAGAACCTACCAGTCCTTGCGATCAAATTCTGGCTTCAAAAGGAGATTTAATAAGAAGCTATGATCTAAACAAAAATGGATTGATTGATAGAGATGAGGTTGATAGAGCTGCCAAGGATTGGCTTGAGGGAAAAATTAAGGGAGATGATCTTTTGGACATTATTAAATTTTCTTTGCTTGGATGTAAAATTCCAAGTGACAAATGGGTAAAGGTTATTTTGCCAAATGGAGGAGAGAAACTTGAACTTGGAAAAAGCTATCAAATCAAATGGGAGAGTAAAAAAGTAAGCAAAGTTGATATCGATCTTTTGAGAGGAAAATTGGTGGTTTTAAACATTGCCAAAGAAGTTTCCTCAAGCGATGGAAGCAACAATACCTATTCCTGGACACCAGAAAAGGGCAAAGTTTTCCCAGGAGAGTATTTCCTTAGAATAAAGGATAGCAGTGATCCCAAAATTGTTGACACAAGCGACAAGCCATTTTCTATTGTCACGCCTTGTGAAAGAAAAAAACCAATAGTTAACCTCTGGCCTCAAAAAGCAACAAGAAAAGCCGGAGAAAGCGCAGAGTATACAGTTTTCGTTGCAAGCGAAGACTCTTACTCCTGTGAAGCATCTGATTTTGCAATTTCAGCAACTTGTCCTTCAGGGTGGACTTGTAATCTTTCTCAAAGCAAGGTGAATTTAAAACCCCATGCAAGAACAAGTGTTAAGCTTGCAGTTCACTCGCCAGCAAATGCCTCTTTTGGAAAATACGAGATTTCAGTTAAAGTAACTCATCAGGCAGATACAACTTTGAGCGCCGAAGATAAAGCAAAATTCATTATTCCAAAACCTGGAGAAGATCCAGTTTCCGGAAGACTTTCAGTAAATAAAAGGGAAATTACCCAAGGAGAGGAGATTACTTTGACAATCGAAGCTCAAGATGAACAAGGAGTTGAAGCAGCTTTTGCTTATTTTAAAGGTGATTGGAACAAATTTGATTGCAAGTTTGAAAAGAAATGCACTGCTACATTTACCTTTAAAGAGGAAAATATCGGAATGAATTATTACTATGGGTATGTTGCCGGAAAGAAAGTAGATGGTTCTCGAGAAACTAATTGGACAATTCCTCCATTTGTTTTTGTCAAAGTCAATCCAATAAAACCTTCGTTGAAAGTGGTCGTTCCAAATGGTGGTGAGATATGGAAGGTTGGCGAGACCTATGAAATAAAATGGGAGAGCTCTCAGGTGGATAAGATAAACATTGAACTTTTTGCAGGAGAAAAGAAAGCTCAAACTATTGCTGAGAACGTGAGTGCCGGAGATAAAAGCTATAAGTGGACTATTCCTCAAACAATTTCTTCTGGCAAGATGTATCGCGTTAAGATTTATGATAGCAAAGATTCTTCAGTAAGCGATGTTAGTGATAGACCGTTCGCTATTGAAGCGCCAGCTCCCCCTCGTCCAGAAGTTAAAGTAATTACTCCAAATGGAGGTGAGAAGTGGAAGATTGGGGAAACTCAAGAAATAAAATGGGAAAGTTCCAATATAGAGAAAGTAAATATCGAACTTTTTGTTTCCTCAAGGAAAGAGGCAACTATTGCTACTGAAGTTTCTGCAAAAGATGGGGTTTATAAGTGGACCATTCCTTCTTCGATTCCACCAAGAACCACTTATAAGGTAAAGATTTCTGATGGTTCAAAGTCTTCAGTTTACGACTTTAGCGACAGGACATTTACCATTGAAAAACCAACGCCTCCATAATAGCCCTAGGGTTTTATTACTTTAAATTCTCAAGGTTTTTGAACCTCTTGACACAAAGGGAAAGTTGGTGTATTAGAAAGATGGAGGAAAACTTTCCTCCAAAGGAGGTGAAATCGAGTGAAGCTCTTTAAAAAGCGCTGGGTTTGGCTGATAGGCATAGGTGTGACACTCTTTGGTATTACCGGCTGTGGACCAATTTTTTGTGCCCTCTTTAATCATCCCCCAACTTGCGATTTTACCTTTTCTCCCAAAAGCCCCTTGGTCGGAGAAGTAGTTACCTTCACCTCCCTGGCAACCGATCCGGACAACAACATAAACTTCTACTTTTGGGATTTCGGAGACGGCACCGTTGATTCAGGAGTTCAAGTGAGCAAGATTTACAATTACCCTGGCACTTTTGTAGTTCGTCATCAAGTAAGAGATCAATGCGGTGTCATTTCCGAGAAAAGTGAATACTTAACGGTGCAACCAGTAGAGCTTGCAATTGAGGTAGAAGGTGAGACTATCATTGGGGAGATGGTTAAATTCACTCTTTCCTTCACTGGGCAAGGGCTAAGCTATGAGTGGGACTTTGGTGATGGAGAAAAGGGTTATGGCAATCCTGTATATCATCGTTATAGGTGTGGGGGTATTTACACGGTAACGGCAAAGGTTACCACACCTGCGGGAAGTGTTTTCACTTCTCGTCGAGATGTTGAGATTTTTGGTATTGGTAGACCCCCAATTGCTTCAATTACTCAGTGGAATATAGACGAGTATCATATTCTTCGAGCAACTGCTAGCGCTCGTGACGACGACCTTTTGTGTATCGATGGTCCACCTTGGACTTGCTGTATTGTAGAATATAGTTGGAATCTGTACCTCTACAATGAATTGTTGATCACTACCTTTGGCCAAAATTTTGAATACTATCTTTTTGAAGAAGGGCTTTATACCTTGATCCTCACGGTATGGGACGATGAGTGGCAAGAGGGATGGGATTGGATTCAGTTTGAGTGGCCGGGGCCCGTTCCTTAGGGCCCTTTTTTTGTGCCAATAAATACTTTTACTTTTCTTTTAACTTTATAGGGTTTATAATAATTTGAGTTACTTTCATGCCAGTTGAAAAATCGGCAGGAGCAGTAATTTTTAGAAGGGAAAGAGATCAAATTTTTTATTTACTTTTGCATTACCCTGGAGCTTCTCACAGATCTAACAAAGATTACTGGGATTTTCCCAAAGGGCACATTGAAAAAGGAGAAAAAATTGAAGATACGGTAAAAAGAGAAGTTTTTGAGGAAACAGGACTAAAAGAGATTAAAATTTTGCCAGGATTTAAAGAGACAATTAAATATTTTTTTAAGTTTGAAGGGAAAAATATTTTAAAATTTGTTACCTTCTTTTTGGCAGAAACAAAAGAAAAGAAGGTTAAAATTTCTTTTGAGCACACAGGATATGAGTGGCTCCCCTATGGAGAGGCAATAAAAAAATTAACTTTTAAAAACGCCAAAGAAATTTTAAAAAAAGCTCATGAATTTTTAAAAAAATTGACATAAAAAGTTAATTTTTCTATACTTATTCTTGTTAATTTAGATATCTTTGACTAATTGCGGGTGTAGCACAACGGCCAGTGCGCTTGCTTCCCAAGCAAGAGACGAGGGTTCGACTCCCTTCACCCGCTAAAAATTTTTATGGTTACTTTTAGACAACTTTTAAAAAATCCACGAAAGACCAGAAAGCCAAAGCCAAAGGCTCCAGCTTTGACTTTTGGCTTTAATTATCTTAAAATGAAACCAGTTTTTTATCCTTCTCCTTTCAAAAAAGGAGTTTGTCTTAAGGTTTTTACCACGACTCCCAAAAAACCAAACTCTGCCTTGAGAAAAGTTGCTAAAGTGAAACTTTCAAATGGAATGGTAGTGACTGCTTACATTCCCGGAGAGGGGCACAATCTTCAGGAAAGGTCTATTGTTTTGATTAGAGGAGGAAGGGTTAAAGATTTGCCCGGAGTAAGATATCATATTGTTCGAGGAGTTTATGATACCGCAGGGGTTGAAGGAAGGAGGAAAAAGAGATCAAAATATGGAGCAAAGAGAGAAGAGGGAAAAGCAAAAGAAAGTGCCTAAAGTTTTATGAAAAAATATAAACCAAGAGAAATAAAACCCGACCCAAAATTTAAAAGCACTCAAGTGGCAAAATTTATTAATTATGTAATGAGAAATGGAAAAAAATCCTTAGCTCAAAGGATTGTATATTCAGCATTTGAAATAGTTAAAGAAAAAACCAAAAAAGATCCGCTTGAAGTTTTTTTTGAGGCAGTTAAAAATGCTTCGCCTTTAATGGAAACAAGACCCAAAAGAGTTGGTGGGGCTACTTATCAGGTTCCCTATCCAGTTTCCGAGAAAAGACAAAAGACTTTGGCAATGAAATGGATAATCGAAAGTGCTAAAGCTAAAAAAGGAAAACCAATGGAGGAAAAACTTGCCGAAGAAATTATTCTTGCTTCAAAAGGTAGTGGTGGAGCAGTAAAAAAACGAATTGATACTGAAAAAATGGCTGAAGCAAACAAAGCCTTCGCTCACTTAGCTAACCTTTAAATTCTTCTAAAGTTTCTATGGCAGAAGTTCCACTCGAACGTCTTCGAAATATTGGTTTTATCGCTCATATAGATGCGGGCAAAACAACAACTACCGAGTGCGTTTTGTTTTATACTGGAATTTCTCACAAAATTGGAAGCGTTGATGAAGGTACCGCAATTATGGATTGGATGGAACAAGAAAAAGAAAGGGGTATTACAATTACCGCGGCAGCGACTACTTGCTATTGGATCCCAACCTATTTAAAACTTGAAAAAGCAACAAGAGAAACTCGAGAGAAGGATGAATATCAGATTAATATCATAGATACTCCAGGACACATTGACTTTACTGCAGAAGTTCAAAGATCGCTTAGGGTTTTAGATGGGGCAGTGGTTATTTTTGATGGAACGGCCGGAGTTGAACCTCAATCAGAAACTGTTTGGCATCAAGCAGATAAATTCAAGGTTCCAAGACTTTGTTTTATAAATAAAATGGATAAGCTTGGAGCGGATTTCTTTAAAAGCTTACGCTCAATAGAAGAGAGACTTACCAAAAATGCTTTGCCCATTCAACTTCCTATTGGGAAAGAGAAAGAATTTAAGGGAGTAGTTGACCTTTTAGCTAATAAAGCATTTTATTTCGAAGGAGATTATGGAGAGCATGTTGTTGAAAAAGAAGTGCCAAAGGAGATGGAAGAGGAGGTTCAAAAATGGAGAAAAATTGCCATTGAGAAAATTGTTGAAAGAGACGAAAAACTTCTTGAAGATTATCTTGGGGGCAAAGAGATTCCCCTTTCCTTATTAAAGAAAGTTTTAAGAAAGGCAACAATTGAATTTAAACTTGTTCCTGTGCTTTGTGGCTCTTCTTTGAAAAAGAAAGGAATTCAACTTTTACTTGATGCTATTTGTGACTTTCTGCCAAGTCCTTTAGATCTTCCTCCTGTTGAGGGTATAAATCCAAAGACGCACCAGACCGAAAAACGTTTTCCCAAAAAAGATGATCCCTTTTGTGCTTTGGTTTTCAAATCGATGATTGATCCTTACGTTGGTGAGTTAACTTATTTTAGAGTTTACTCTGGAGAATTACCAAGAGGAGTATATGTTTTAAATTCCTCAAATTTCAAAAAAGAAAGAATTGGAAGACTTTTAAGAGTTCATGCAGATGAGCGAATAGAAATTGAGAAAATTTCCGCAGGCGGAATTGCGGCCACCGTTGGTTTGAAAGAGACTACTACTGGCGATACTTTGTGCGATTTGGAAAACCCAATAGTTCTTGAAAGGATTGAATTTCCAGAGCCAGTAATTTTTATGAGAATTGAAGCTAAAACAAGAGCGGATGAAGAAAAACTTACCAAGGCTTTAAAGCATTTCACTCAAGAAGACCCCACTTTTAAAATGAAATACGATCCCGATACTGGACAAACTTTGATTGGAGGAATGGGAGAGCTCCATCTTGAAATTATTATTGATAGATTAAAAAGAGAATTTGGACTTGAAGTGAATGTTGGAAAACCACAGGTAGCTTATAAGGAAACAATTACCCAGGTTGCTCAGGCAGAAGGCAAATATATCAGACAATCTGGAGGAAGAGGACAATATGGACATGTGGTTATTGAAGTTGCTCCAAATGAGCGGGGTAAGGGATTTGAATTTATTGACAAAATCAAAGGAGGGATTATTCCAAAAGAATTTATTCCCGCTGTTGAAACGGGAGTTAAAGAAGCTCTTCAAAAAGGAGTTTTGGCAGGATATCCATTAACTGATATTAAAGTTACTCTTTTTGACGGAAGTTTTCACGTAGTTGATTCTTCAGATTTTGCCTTTCAGATTGCTGGTTCAATTGCTTTGACTGAGGCAGCAAAAAAGGCAAAGCCAATTTTACTTGAGCCAATCATGAAAGTTGAAGTTCGTACTCCTGAAGGATTTTTAGGAGACGTTGTTGGAGATTTGGGCTCAAGGCGCGCTAAAATTCAAAGAACTTATCCCGTGGCTATGCTTACCGCGATTGAGGCATTTGTGCCCCTGGCGGAAATGTTTGGTTATGCAACTGCTTTAAGATCATTAACTCAGGGAAGAGGTACATTTACCATGGAATTTGATCACTACGAGCCTGTGCCTCAAAATATCACTCAAAAGATCATAGAGGGAAAAACAAGCTAATATTTATCAAAACTCTTGACTTACCAATTTTTTAAGGTAAAATTATAAGCATAAGGTCAAAAAATTTTAAAAATTTATGGCCGAAAAACCAAAATTTGAAAGAAGAAAACCCCATGTAAATGTGGGAACCATTGGCCACGTAGATCATGGAAAAACAACCTTAACTGCAGCAATTTTAAGAGCTTGTAAGTTCAAAGGTTGGCCAGCAAGCGACAAAACTGTTGAGCAAATTGATTCAGCTCCCGAAGAAAGAGAGAGAGGGCTTACAATTAATATTTCACACCTTGAATACGAAACTGAAAAAAGACACTATGCCCATATAGATTGTCCTGGGCATGCAGATTACGTGAAAAATATGATCACTGGAGCTGCTCAAATGGATGGAGCAATTCTTGTTGTTTCCGCTCCGGATGGTCCAATGCCTCAGACCCGTGAACACCTTCTTTTGGCAAAACAAGTGGGAATTAACTATATTGTTGTAGCTTTAAATAAGATTGATCAAGTTGAAGATCCAGAACTCATCGGTCTTGTTGAAGAAGAGATAAGGGAGCTCTTGCAAAAATATAACTTTGATCGAAATGCACCTATAATTCGGCTTTCGGCTCTTAAGGCTCTTTCGGCAAATTCTCCAGATGATGAGGCAGTAAAACCAATTTATGAACTTTTAAAAACATTGGATGAGTATATACCTGAGCCAAAAAGAGAACTTGATAAGCCATTTTTGATGGCTATTGAAGATGTCTTCTCTATTGCCGGAAGAGGAACAGTGGCTACCGGAAGAGTTGAAAGGGGGAAAGTAAAAATGAATGATGAGGTAGAGCTTGTTGGTTTAAAACCTACAAAAAAGACTACGGTTATTGGAATTGAAATGTTTAATAAAACTCTTGATGAAGGAATTGCTGGAGATAATATTGGGGTCCTCTTAAGGGGTCTTAAAAAGGAAGAAGTTTTAAGAGGACAAGTCTTAGCTGCGCCAGGCACGGTGATGCCCCACACTGAATTTAAAGCTCAGGTTTATGTGTTAACCAAAGAAGAAGGGGGAAGACATACACCTTTCTTTTCGGGTTATAAGCCCCAATTTTATTTCAGAACCGCAGATGTCACCGGTGAAGTAATCTTGCCTCAGGGTACAGAGATGGTAATGCCCGGTGACAATGTAGAGCTTACGGTAAAACTTATTGAACCAGTAGCTATTGAAGAGAAACAAAGATTTGCTATTAGAGAAGGCGGAAAAACAATTGGTGCGGGTGTAGTCACCGAGATCATTAAATGATGAAAAAAAGAGAGGAAGTTTCTTCTAAAATCAGAATAAAAATTAAAGCTTACGATTCGAAGCTTGCTGATAGCTCCGCAGAGCAGATTATTCAAGCAGTTTTAAGGAGGGGAGGAGAGGTTAAAGGTCCAGTTCCTTTGCCTACAGAAATAAAGAGATTTACAGCGCTCCGCTCCACTTTTGTGCACAAAGATTCGAGAGAACAATTTGAGATGAGAATTCATAAACGCTTGATTGACATTTTAAATCCCAACCCTCAAATAATTGATGCGCTTCAAAATATTAATTTACCAAGTGGAGTAGAAGTGGAGATTAAGATGTAAAAATTATTCAAAGATTTCCCTAAACTGCGTTGATCTTGGAGCATCGGAGTTTTAAAAAATCACTGGGCCTTCTCCCAGTTTTTTTATTAATTAAATAAAAATAAATTTATGAAATTTATTCTTGGTAAAAAACTTGAAATGTCAAAAATTTTTAATGAAAAAGGAGAAGCTATTCCGGTAACTTTGGTTAAAGCAGGACCATGTTTTGTTACTCAAATTAAAACCCAAGAAACCGATGGTTATAGCGCAATCCAAATTGGGTTTGAAAAGAAAACTAAAAATATTAAAAAAACTGAAAAAGGAAAAGAGTTTAAATATTTAAGAGAATTTAGAGTAAAGGATCCGTCAAGTTTTAAGGTTGGCCAAGAAATAAACGTCTCCATTTTTAAAGAAGGAGATAAGGTAAAAGTCAGTGGCATTTCAAAAGGAAAGGGCTTTCAAGGAGTGGTGAAACGCTGGGGATTTAGCGGGGCACCAAAAACCCATGGAACAAAACATACTCACAGAGCCCCAGGATCAATTGGCAGAATCATTCCTCCAAAAGTACTTAAAGGTACAAAAATGGCAGGAAGAGCCGGAGGGAAAAAGGTAACTATTAAAAATTTAGAAATAGTTAAAGTTGATCCCAAAGAAAACATTTTAGCGATTAAAGGAGCCATTCCAGGAGCCAGAGGAAGCTTAGTAAAAATTCAAGCAGAATAAAAATTTTTTTATGAAAGTACCATTTTACAATAAAGAAGGCGAGAAAGTTGGAGAAATAGAACTTAACGAAGAAGTTTTTGGCCAAAAATTAAATCCTGACCTTGTTCATCAGGCAGTGATTTACTATTTATCGCAAAGAAGAAAACCAATTGCCAAAACAAAAGACAGATCAGAGGTGAGAGGTGGAGGGAGAAAACCCTGGCCTCAAAAAGAAACCGGAAGAGCCAGACATGGTTCCATTCGCTCTCCCCTTTGGCGTCATGGTGGTGTTACTTTTGGCCCAACGCCACAAAAAAAATACCAAAAAAAGCTCCCCAAAAAAATGAAAATTAAAGCTCTAAAGATGGTACTTTCACAAAAATTGAGGGATAATGAAATAATTATTGTTGATAAATTAGATGTTAAAGAACCAAAAACAAAACTGGCAAAAAAGATACTTGAAAATTTGTCAAAGGTTCAAAAAGATATCTTAAAAAAGCGCGTGGGATTCATTTTAGCTAAAGCACAAAAATCACTTTTAAGATGCATTAAAAATTTGCCCAAAGTAGCTACCCTCCCCTTTCATTCAATTAACCTTATATTTTTGCTCGAAAATAAATTTATTGTTATTGAGAAAGAAGCAATCGAAAAAATTGCCCAAAAGTTAATTTCAAAAAAATAATTTATGAAGGAAGAAATTCTAGCAAGAGACTTTGAAATTATTAAAAAACCAATAATTACTGAAAAAAGCACCAGACTTTCAAAAGATGGAAAATATATTTTTGAGGTTTCAAAGAAAGCAACAAAAACCGAAATCAAAAGAGCAATTGAGCGAATTTATCAAGTAAAAGTTGAGAAAGTAAACATTTTAAAAAGGCCTGGAAAAAAGAGAATTTTGAGACGCAAAGAAGGAAAGACCCCTGACACCAAAAGAGCAATAGTTACCTTAGCACCAGGTCAAAAAATCGAAGTTATTTAAATTTAAATATGGCAAAAAAAGTTATTCTTTCTCCGGATTTAAAAAGTTTAACCAAGAAAGAGCCTGAAAAGAGCTTACTTTTGCCCTATAAACAAAACGCTGGTAGAAGCAAGGGACAAATTACTGTCCGTTTTCGTGGAGGTGGAGCAAAAAAGCGTTTAAGAAAAGTTGATTTTGGAGAAGAAAAGATGGGTATTCCAGCGAGAGTGGAAGCAATAGAATACGACCCTTTAAGAACTGCATTTTTAATGCTTCTTTGTTACAAAGATGGCGAGAGACGATACCGACTAGCTCCCCACGGAATAAAGGTTGGAGATGAAGTAATTTGTCAAGAAAATGCTCCCTTGAAAATTGGGAACCGACTTAAGCTAAAATATATTCCAGTAGGAACCCAAGTTTTTGAAGTGGAACTTAAACCCCAAAAGGGTGGGAAAATTGTGAGGAGTGCCGGGAGTTATGCTCAGGTTGTTGGAAAAGATGAGGGTTATGTTGAGCTTCTTTTACCATCTAAGGAAGTGAGGAGGGTTCCTGAAGATTGTTTCGCAACTATAGGTCAAGTCTCAAATCCGGGGCATCAAATTGAATTAGTAGGAAAAGCAGGCAGAGCAAGACTTAAAGGAAGAAAACCAAGAGTGAGAGGTTCTGCAATGAACCCTCCAGATCATCCCCATGGCGGTGGGGAGGGTAAAACACCAATTGGACTTAAATATCCAAAGACTCCTTGGGGCAAACCAGCCAGAGGAGTTAAAACAAGAAAAAGAAAAAAATGGTCGGATAAATTCATTGTTAAAAGAAGAAGGTAAAGTTTTATGGGAAGATCACTTAAAAAAGGAATTTTTGTTGATCCAAAACTTTTAAAGAAAGTAAAGAAGATGAAAGAATCAAAAAAGATAGAGCCAATTAAAACTTGGTCAAGGGCTTCTACTATCATTCCTGAGATGATTGGACTTACTTTTTTGGTTCATAATGGTAAGGAATTTATTCCGGTAAAAGTTCGCGAAGAAATGGTTGGTCATAGACTTGGAGAGTTTGCTCCGACAACTAAGTTTTTAAGACATGGTGGTAAGATGGAAAGGGAACTTGAGAGAATTGAGAAAGAGAAGGAACAAGCGAAAAAAAGCGAAACTTTAGCACCAGAAACAAAATAATTTTATGGAGATCAAAGCTTCCCTCAAATATTTGAGAATTGCACCAAGAAAAGTAAGGCTTGTAGCCGATTTGATTAGGGGTAAAAAAGTAAGCGAAGCAATTTTAATGCTCCAGTTTTCCAAGAAAAGAGCAGCAAAGCCACTGCTTAAACTTTTAAAAAGCGCTTTAGCTAATGCGAAAAATAATTTTAAGTTTACTCCAGAAAGACTTGAGAAGCTCTATATCAAAAAAATTGCCGTAAACGAGGGAATAAAACTTAAAAGATGGAGACCGGTTGCTATGGGATCAGCTCATTTGATCCAGAAAAAGACAAGTCATGTTGAGCTTATACTTGAAGAAAAATAAAATTTTATGGCTCAAAAAACCAACCCTAAAATTTTGAGGATAGGAATAAGAGAGAAGTGGAATTCTCAATGGTTTGCTAATTTATCTTCCCAAAAATATAAGACATTTCTTGAGGAAGATTTTAAAATCAGGCAATATTTCGAAGAGAAATTTGGCCCAAAATCGTTTGAAAAAATCGAGATTGAAAGAACAGGTCCAAAACTTTTAATCATTGTCAAAACCCCTCGTCCCGGTGCTTTTATTGGTCGTGGGGGGAAAGGAGTGGAAGCTATTTTGAAAGATCTCCAAAATCTTTTAAAAAGAAAAGACATGAAGGTTGAGATTCAAGAGGTGAAGGATGTTACTAGCAACGCTCAAGTTCTGGCTCATGAAATTGCTCAAGCAATTGAGCGAAGAGTTCCCTACAGGCGTGCAGCAAAAAGAGCAATTGAAAGAGCAATGCAAAATAAAGAAGTTAAAGGAATAAAAATACGACTTAGCGGAAGACTTGATGGAGTTGAAATTGCAAGACCAGAACTCTTTACCGCTGGACGTTTTCCTCTACGAACACTTAAAGCAAACATTGATTATGGCGAATCTAAAGCCTTTTGCACTTATGGTGTAGTTGGTGTTAAAGTGTGGATTTATAAAGGAGAATAAAATTTTATTATGCTCAGGCCCAAAAAGCCAAAATATAGAACAATGCAAAAGGGAAGACAAAGATCTCAGGCAAAAAGAGGTTTTGCTTTGGCCTTTGGAAAATATGGATTAAAGAGCCTTGAGGCCAAGTGGATTAAAGAAACACAACTTGAAGCAGCAAAAAAAGCTCTTCAGACATATCTTAAAGATAAAGGGAAAATTTGGATAAGGATTTTCCCCCACAAGCCAATTACTCATAAAGGAGATGAAGCTTCTATGGGAGGAGGAAAGGGAGAAGTTGTTGGATATGTTTTTCCAATAGAGCCTGGACGAATTATTCTTGAAATTGGCGGAGTTTCAAAAGAACTTGCAGAGTTTGCTTTAAAAAAAGCCCAAGATAAACTTCCTGTTAAAACAAAAATTGTTTTCAGTGAAAATTTATGAAAAAAGATTTAAAAGAACTTAGCCAAGAAGAACTTCAAAAACTTCTTCTTGAGAAAAGAAAAGAGCTTTTTTCTTTAAGACAAAAAGTAACTTTGGGTAAAATAAAAGATGTAAAACAGATAATGAAAACAAAAAGAGAAATTGCCAGAATTTTAACATTTTTAAATCAAAAAAGGTTAAAAAAATAAAGCTTTAAAATTATGCCCAAAAAGAGACTTCAAGGTAAAGTTGTTTCAGATAAGATGCAAAAAACAGTAGTTGTGGAGGTGGAAAGATGGGCTTGGCATTCAAAGCTCAAAAAGCATTACAAAGTTTCAAAAAGATATAAAGCCCATGACGAAAAAAACGAATGCAAGGTGGGCGATATTGTGTTAATCGAAGAATCAAGGCCATTAAGTAAGGAAAAAAGGTGGAGAGTTGTTAAAAAAATTTATGATTCAAAGGGGAACAATACTTAAAGTAATAGATAATACCGGCGCAAAAAAAATCAAATGTATTGGCATTCCCGGCCATTCTAAGATAAGATATGCATATATTGGAGACATCATTGTTGGATCAGTTAAAGAGGCACAGCCAAGACAAAAGATTCAAAAGGGAGATATTGTCTACGCGCTAATTGTAAGACAAAAAAAACCATATCAGATCGGGAAAACTGGAATATATATAAGGTTTGATGACAATGCGGTAATTTTAGTTGATAAGAATTCCAAAAAACCTCTTGGAAAACGATTTGATGGACCGATTCCAAGGGTTTTAAAAGAAAAAGGTTTTGGTGAGGTTATAAACTTAGCAAAAAATGTAGTATGAAAATAAAAAAAGGAGATTTGGTTTTAGTAATTAGCGGAGATGATAAAGGAAGGAAAGGGAAAGTAATTAAAGCCCTGCCAAAAGAAAACAAGATAATTGTTGAAGGAATCAATATTCAAAAAAAACATCAAAGGCCAAGAAGAGAGGGAGAGAAGGGCCAAATTATTGAAATTCCTGCACCAATTGATGTTTCAAATGTACTTTTGATTTGTCCTCATTGTAAAACTCCAACGCGCGTTAAATATAAAATAAGAGAAGATGCGCCGAAAGGAAAGCCAAAAAAGGTAAGAGTTTGTAAAAAATGCCAAGCTTTAATTGATTAAAACTATGCTTCAAGAAAAATACAAAAAAGAAATTGTCCCCATTTTAATGGAAAAGCTTTCCTATAAAAATCCAATGGCAGTTCCAAAGCTTGAGAAAATTGTAGTTAATTCAGGGATTGGAAAAATTTTAGGGGAAGTTGAGGCATCAAAAAGGCAAGAGATGCTTGATCATTTTGCTTGGGAAATTGCTTTAATTACCGGGCAAAAACCCAAGGTAACCTTAGCTAAAAAGTCGATCTCAAGCTTTGGCGTGAAGAAAGGAATGCCCGTTGGTCTTGTAGTTACCTTAAGAGGGAAAAGAATGTATCATTTTCTTGAAAGGCTTATAAATTACGCCCTTCCGAGGAAAAGGGATTTTAAAGGAATAAGTAAAAATTCGGTAGACAAAAATGGCAATTTGACTATTGGTTTTAAAGAACACCTTGTATTTCCCGAAATTAAACCCGAAGAAACAAAGCGGATTATTGGACTTGAAGTAACTTTATGCCCAAGAGCGAAAAATCGGGAGGAAGCTATCTTGCTTTATGAGCTTTTAGGAATTCCTTTCAAAAAAGAATAAAAAATATTATGGCAAGAAAAGCACTTATTGTTAAAGCCCAAAAGCCCCCAAAATATAAAACTCGCAAAGTTTTAAGATGTTTTCGTTGTGGGAGAAAAAGAGGATATTTAAGAAAATTTGGACTTTGTCGAATTTGCTTTAGAGAAATGGCAAGCAAAGGTCTTTTGCCCGGTATTAAAAAAGCAAGCTGGTAAAATTATGGATCCAATTGCTGACATGCTTACTGCTTTAAAAAATGGTTACATGTCCAGAAAAGAAACTATTTCTATTCCCTTTTCTTGGATGAAATATCGAATTTTGAAAATTCTTGAAAGAGAAGGATTTGTAAAAGAGGTGAAAAAAAGGGGAAAAATTCCTGGTAAAAAAACAGGCGAGAGAAAAAGAATCGTTGTTGTTTTAAAATATATTGATAAAAAACCAGCACTTCATGACGCCAAAAGACTTTCAACCCCTTCAAGACATCTCTATGTTCAAGCCAAAGAAATTCATCACTCAAGAAAAGGCGGGATAATTATTCTTTCAACTCCAAAAGGGATTTTAACAAGCCAAGAAGCTAAAAAATTTAATGTTGGAGGAGAACTTATTTGCGAGGTTTGGTAAAAAATATGATTGGAAAAAAACCAATTTTTCTGCCAAAAGGAGTTAGGGTAGAAATTAAAGATAGAAAAATTATTGTTGAGGGTCCAAAAGGAAAGATAGAAAAAGAATTTCCAGAAGAGATTTCTTTTGAAAAAACTGACGATACTTTAAAGGTTAATTTCAAAGGACCAAAAGAGAAAAAAGCTTTATGGGGGACTTGGAGAGCCCACGTGAAAAATATGGTTGAAGGGGCAGTTCATGGTTTTGAAAAAAAATTGAGACTTGAGGGGATTGGTTATGAGGCAAGAGTTTCAGGAAAAAACCTTATTCTCAAAGTCGGTTTCACCCACGATGTGAATTTCCCATTACCTCAAGGGATCGAGGCTAAAGTTGAGAAAAATATAATTACCATTTTTGGGATCGATAAAGAACTTGTGGGACAGGTAGCTGCAAATATTAGAAAGATTTCTCCTCCCGATCCCTATAAAGGTAAGGGCATTAGATATCTTGATGAAGTTTTGAAACTTAAAATTTCCAAAAAAGCAAAGGGCGCTAAGTAAAACTTATGAATAAAATGAAAGAAAAAATCCAAAAAAAAGAGAGAAGAGCTAAAAGGACAAGAAAGAAACTTAAAGCTAAGACAAAGAGAAATTTTAGACTTTCAGTTTTTAGGTCAAATAAGCATATTTATCTTCAGCTTGTGGATCTTTCTTCGGGCAAAACCTTATTTGGAGTGAGCGATCTTTCTCTTGATAAAATTGCTCAAAGTAAAAACATTGAATTTCCTCAAGTTGATCTTCAAGGGAAAAAAGCTCAGGCTTTTAAGGTTGGTTTTTTAGCAGCAAAACTTGCCCTTGAAAGAAAAATCGATAAAGTTAGCTTTGATAAAGGTCCTTACAAATATCATGGTTTGGTGAAAGCAGCTGCAGAAGGAGCAAGAAAAGGCGGACTTATATTTTAAAAAAGTATGGAAGAGGAAAATTTTGAGACAAAAACAATTGCCATTTCAAGAGTGACTAAAGTTACCGCCGGTGGGAAAAATTTAAGATTTAGAGTAGTTGTTGTGAGTGGTAACAGAAATGGTAAAGTGGGGGTTGGAGTAGCCAAAGGGAGAGATATTCCCGAAGCAACTCAAAAAGCAACGCTTCAGGCAATGAAAAATTTAGTTGAAGTACCATTAAAAGATGGTACTATTCCCTTTGAAGTTGAGGCAAAATATTCCACAAGCAGAATTTTATTTAAACCACAGAAAAAAGGTCGAGGGATTATTGCTGGAGGGCCAATAAAAATTCTTTGCGAGCTTGCTGGAATAAAAGATATAACCTCCAAAGTGCTTTCAAGGTCTACAAATAAAATCAATCTATTAAGAGCAGCAATGAAAGCATTCTTAAAGCTGAGAGAGGAAATTGATATAATTTCAAAAAGAAAAGAAAATGCAACTTCATCAAATAAAACCAAAGACAAAGCTTAAAAAAAGAAAGAGGATTGGAAGAGGCGGAAAGAAAGGAAGATATTGTGGCAGGGGAATAAAGGGGCAAAGAGCCAGAGCTGGCAGAAAGCTTAAATTCGAACTCAAGGAGCTTTTTAAAAAAATTCCTAAGTTAAGGGGAAAGTAATTTTTCTTTATGAAACTTGAGAAATATAAAGCTATTTTTTCTGAAAGAGATTTAAGAAGGAAAGTTCTTTTTATACTTTTTGCTTTTGCCATTTTTAGAATCGTTTCCTCTATCCCTTTGCCGGGAATTAACAAACTTGCTTTAAAAAAGCTTCAAATGGGAGGAGGGCTTTTTGGACTTTTAAACCTTTTTACTGGAGGGGCCCTAGAGAATGTTTCTTTGGCACTTTTGGGTCTTGGTCCTTATATTACCGCAATTATTATTATGCAGCTTTTAACCTTCGTTTTTCCAAGGCTCAAGGAAATGTATGAGGAAGAGGGGGAAAAGGGACGAGAAAAGTTTGTGCAATATGCCAGAATTTTGACTTTACCTATAGCTTTCATTCAGGGGATTGGAATGATCTTTCATCTTCAGACAACTTATAAAATATTTTCTCCATCTTTCTCTACTTTTGATTATATTTTGGCAGGAGTTTCAGTGGCAGCTTCTTCTCTTTTTTTGATGTGGCTTGGAGAGTTAATTAGCGAAAAAGGAATTGGAGATGGAGTTTCCCTTCTAATTCTTGCTGGAATTATTGCTCGCTTTCCTTATTCGCTTACCGCTTTCCTTTTCAAGTTTGAGCTTCCTCTTTTAACCAATCTTCTTGTTTTCCTCTTGATTGCCTTCATTATTCTTTATCTTGTGATTATGATAAATGAAGCACGCCGAAATGTTCCAATTTCTTATGCAAAGCAAATTAGAGGGAGAAAAATGTTTGGAGGAGTTAAGACTTATCTTCCAATAATGGTTAACCCAGCTGGAGTAATTCCAATTATCTTTGCTATCGCAGTTTTGCTTTTGCCGTCAAATCTTGGCAGAATTTTGACTTTAGCAAAAAACAGTATTTTGGTTAAAATTGGAAATTATCTTAGTGCCTTTCCTCAAAATGAGATAATTTACATGACTTTTTATTTTGCCCTGGTAGTTATTTTTACCTATTTTTATACAGCAGTTACTTTTCAACCAGATACGATCGCCAATAATCTTCAAAAAATAGGCGCTTTTATTCCTGGGATAAGACCCGGGAAAGAAACTGCAGATTTTATTAAAAAAATTTTAAATCGCGTTGTTTTAGTTGGAGCAATATTTTTGGGTTTTGTGGCAATTACTCCCCATATTGTTCAAAAAGTTACTCAAATTCGGGAGTTTAATTTTATCGTTGGAGGGACATCAATTTTGATTATTGTTTCGGTAATTCTTGAAACAATAAAAAGAATCGACTCAATTTTAGCAATGAAAGAATACGAATAAGTAAAGCTTTTTATGCTCAAAAGAACAATCGAAGGGTTTCTTAAAAAAAATGGCCTGAACCTTTCCGTTAAAGAAACGGAAGAATTTGGAGACTATTTTGTTTTTCTGCAACCCTTGTCTCAGGAAATCTTTCAAAAACTTTCTTTGAAAAAACCAAGTTTTTTAAAAAAGATCGAATTTAAACCTCCGGGCTTTTTAAATTTCTATCTTGAAGAGAATTTTTTGAAAAAGAAATTTTTTCAAGCAATAAAAAATCCAAAAAAATTTTTTGAAATAAAATTTGGGAAGGGAAAAAAGGTGGAGGTGGAGTTTATTTCTGCAAATCCTACTGGGCCTTTGACTCTTGGAAATATAAGAGGAGGACCCTTTGGAGATAGCCTTGCCAATCTATTGAAAATGGTAGGATACAAAGTAAAAAAGGTATATTATGTAAATGATTGTGGAAAGCAAATAATTGAACTTGGGAAGACAATTTTAGGAGAAGGAGAGTTTTATAAAGGAAGTTATATTAAAGATTTAAAGAAGGAAATTTCAGGAAAAGATCCTGAAGAAGTTGGAAAAAAAGCTGCAAGGCTAATTTTAAAAAAATTTATTTTCAAAACCTTGAAAAAACTTGGAATTAAATATGACAAATTTTTCTTTGAAAGTAGACTTTTTAAAGAAAGCTGGGCCCAAAAAGCAATTTTTTTGCTTCAAAAAAGAAAGCTTCTTTATCAAAAAGAGGGAGCTACCTGGCTTGATGGAAAAAAGCTTGGTTTAAATAAAGATTTTGTTTTGATAAAAAGCGATGGAAAAATGACCTACTTGGCTGGTGACATTGCTTTCCACCTTTATAAATTTAAAAAGGAAAAATATCACTTTGTTGTTGATATTTTTGGAGCGGATCATCTCGATGAATCAAAAGCTCTTGAAGCGGTAGTTGAAGCTTTGGGATTTAAAGGCAAACTTAAAATTTTGCTTTTACAATTTGTAACTTTAATTCAAAAAGGGCAAATGCAAAAGATGTCAAAAAGAGAAGGGAGATATGTTTTGGCAGATGAGATTTTAGATAAAATTGGAAAGGATATTTTGCGCTATTTCTTTTTAGAAAAGAGCCTTTCCTCTCATTTGAATTTTGATTTAGATTTTATCCAAAAAAGAACTTTTGAAAATCCTTATTTTTATCTTCAATACGCTTATGTGAGAATTTTAAGCATTTTTAAGAAAGGTAAAATTAAAAGACTTCCTTTAATTTCTTTGAAAGATATTCAAAGTTTAAATCACCCTTCAGAAATAAGCCTTTTAAAAATTCTTTTAAAATATCCAGAAGTCATTGAACAATGTGCAAAGGATTTTGAAATGCACAAACTTGTAAAATACGCTCAAAAAATTGCCTCCCTTTTTCATGTCTTTTATCAAGAGTGTCAGGTAATTCAAGACAATCAAAATTTGTTTAAAGCAAGAGTTGCCCTTCTTTATTTTGCAAGAGAAATTCTTTCGAAACTTTTTTGGATCATGGGAATTACACCTTTATCTAAAATGTAATATGGAAGACTTGGAAATATTAAAAAATAAAGCCAGGGAAGAAATCAAACTTGCAAAAGAAGCTTTGGAGGTTGATGAACTTGAAGCAAAATTTTTAGGCAAAAAGGGAATTTTAAGAAAATATTTTTCTTGGCTTAAAAGCTTGCCTCCAAGCGAAAGAAAAAAGCTTGGCCAGAAACTTAATCAAATTAAAGAAGAGATCGAAAAAGCCATTTTGCAAAAAAGAAAGGAGTTAAAAGAAGTGCCCTCAAGAGAATTTCTTGACCTTACCTTGCCTCCAAAAAAAGTGACTTTCTTGGGGCGCCTTCATCCTCTATCTCAAATTTTTAAAGAGTTTATCGAGTTTTTTTTAAGACTTGGTTTTGAGGTGCTTTTGGGTCCAGAAATTGAGGACGAATGGCATAATTTTGATGGTTTAAATATTCCCAGAGATCACCCCGCTAGAGATTTATGGAATACTATTTGGCTAAAAGACTTTAAAGGAAAGCTTTTAAGAACTCATACCTCTCCAGTACAACTTCGGGCAATGGAGCAAAAAAAACCGCCCCTTAAGGTAATTGTTCCCGGAAGGGTTTTTAGATATGAGGCCACTGATCCATCACATGAAATTCAGTTTCACCAACTTGAAGGACTTTGGATAGATAAAAATATTTCTTTAGTAAACCTCAAAGCAATTTTAACACTTTTTTTAAAAGAAATATTTGGACAAGAAGTTCGACTTCGTTTTAGGCCCGGATTTTTCCCCTTTACCGAACCGAGCCTCGAAGTGGATATTTTAAAAGATAAAAAATGGGTTGAAGTTTTGGGGGCGGGAATGGTTCATCCAAATGTTTTAAAAAATGGCAAAATTGATCCAAAAAAATGGCAAGGATTTGCTTTTGGACTTGGAGTTGAAAGGCTAGCAATGATTAAGTGGGGGATTAATGATATTAGACTCTTTTTTGGCAATGATTTAAGGTTTTTGAATCAGTTTTAAAATTTATGAAGTTTTCTTTTAAAATTTTAAATTCCTTTTTTCAAAATAAGTTGCCTCAACCAAAGAAACTAGCGGAGCTTTTAACTTTACATTTGGCAGAGGTTAAAGAAGTTTTAAAACAAGGCAACGATTTTCTTTTTGAAATTGAGATTCCAACAAATCGTCCCGACCTTTTTTCTCACCTAGTTTTGGCCAGAGAAATTGGAGCGATTTTAAAAAAGAAACCAAAGGAAATAAAACCAATTTTTAAAGAAGAAAACGGAAGCATTAAAAAATTTATTTTAGCAAAGGCGGAAAATAAAGGTGACGCCCCACGATACATTTTGCGATTTCTTTTTGATTTAAAAATTGCTCCTTCTCCAAAATTTTTAAGAGAAATTCTAAGAAATTTTGGAATAAATCCTCAAAATAATCTGGTTGATATTTTAAATTATGTGATGATTTTGACCGGCCAGCCCCTTCATGCATTTGACTACGATAAAATAGAAGGGAAAACTCTTGAGGTAAGGAGAGCAAAAAGCGGAGAAAAAATAGTTACCCTTGATGGTAAAACTTATACCCTTGATGAAAATATTTTGGTAATTGCCGATAAAAAAGGTCCTCTGGCAATTGCCGGGATAAAGGGAGGGGAGAGAGCTAAAATTACTTTTACCACAAAAAGAATTGTTATTGAATCAGCCAATTTTGACCGAAAGCTTATCCGATACGCTTCAAAAAAGCTTAAAATTCAAAGCGAGGCCGCCTTTCGCTTTGAGCATTCTCCAAGCCCTCATTTAGCCAAATTTGCTTTAGATTTGGCTTTAAGCTTTTTGCAAAAATATACTGGCGCAAAAATTGTCAAAGGAGAAATTGATCTTTTTTACCAAAAACCAAAAAAGCGCTTTATTTTGCTTAAAAATGACCAAATAGAAAGACTTCTTGGGATAAAAATTCCTCAGGCAAAAGCTTTAAAAATTTTAAAAAATCTTGGATTTGAGACAAAAGTTTTTCAAGATGCCATTTACGCTTCTCCTCCTTCTTTGAGGACCGATATTTCCCTTCCCGAAGATTTAATTGAGGAAATTGGAAGAGTTTTGGGATATCAAAACCTTCCCTTAAAAATGCCCTATAGCTTGCTCACTTTGGGGAAAAATGAACCCATTTTAGTTTTTGAAGAAAAACTTAAGGAGGCTTTTACTTCCTTGGGTTTTGTTGAATCTCAAAACTATTCGTTTATTTCTGAAAAGGAAAAAAAGCTTTTTCCTCAAGATAGCAATTTCCTTATAGAAGTGCTTAATCCTCCAAGTGAGAATTTAAACTATTTAAGGCCAAGCCTTCTTTTTGGAATTTTAAAAGCAATTTCTCTAAACCAAAAACTTCAAGATAGGCTTTCCTTCTTTGAAATTGGAAAAATTTTCTTTAAAAATGGAAAGATTTTTGAGGAAGAAAAAGCAAGCGGAGCAATTTTTGGTTTTAAAGATATTTTCTTTTTAAAAAGCCAACTTCACTCGCTTTTTGAAAAAATTGGTATTTATAGCTTTGAAATTTTCCCTTCAAACGACCTGCCAAAACTTTTCCCTTTTTTTGAAAAAGGAGCTTCTGGAAAGGTCATTTTTCAAAATAAAAAAGAGCTTGGATTTTTCGGTAAAATTTCAAAAGAAATTTTAGATTTTTATTTAATAAAAGCTCCTGTTTTTGCTTTTGAGCTCGATTTAAACTCTCTTTTTAAATTAAGCTCCAAAAAGAAATTTGAACCAATCTCTCCCTATCCTTCAACTTTCCGGGATCTCTCTATAGCTTTACCCAAAGAGGTTTTAAGCTTTTCCCTTTATCAAAAGCTAAAAAAGGCCGGAGGAAAACTTTTGAAAAATATTGAACTTCTTGATGTTTATCAGGGTCCACCCCTGCCTCAAGATAAAAAAAGCCTTACCTTTCGCCTCACCTTTCAGTCACCAAAGAAACCCCTTTTAGCAAAGGAAGTGAATTTGATAATCGAAAGGATTAAGAAAAATCTTCCCAAGAGTTGGGAAATCCGAGACTAATTTTTTTTTGACGCTTAATTTGTTTTTTGCTATTATATTTTCCCCGGGCACTGAACTTCCTGGACTAAACCTATTCTTTTGGGAGCCCGATAGCGCTGCCAACCCCATTGTGGGTTGTCAGCTGGGGGCACCCACCTTAAGTGTTTTTCCATGGAAGTCAGGCCCGGGGTTTTTTAAATTCAAAGTTTATGGAATCTGTAGTTGATGAAATTAAAGAAAAACTTGATATTGTTCAAATTGTTTCAGAATACGTTTCTTTAAAAAAAGTTGGAAGTAATTTTAGAGCTCTTTGCCCCTTCCATTCAGAAAAGAATCCCTCTTTTTACGTTTCCCCTGCGCGTCAAATTTTTAAGTGTTTTGGGTGTGGGGCTTCAGGAGATATTTTTAAATTCATTATGCTTATTGAAGGAGTTGAGTTTAAAGAAGCTTTAAAAATTTTAGCTCAAAAGGCAGGAATTGAATTAAAACCCGAGCCAAAAAGTGCCAGAACGGAAAAAGAAAAAATTCTTGAGATTTGCGAGCTTGCTTGTCGTTTCTTTACAAAACAGCTTAAAAAAACTAAAAAAGGAGAAGAAATTTTGAAATATCTTTTAAACCGGGGGTTAAATCAAGAGAGTATTGAAAAGTGGAGAATTGGTTATGCACCCGAAACTTGGAGAGGACTTTACGACTTTTTAATTGAAGAGGGATATAAAAAAGAAGAAATTGTAAAATCGGGCTTGGCAGTAATGCCAGAAGATAGCCCAAGACCTTATGATCGTTTTAGGGGAAGAATTATTTTTCCAATTTTTGATATCCAAGGAAGAGTTGTCGGTTTTGGAGGAAGAATAAGGCCAGACGCTAAAGAAGATGAGGCAAAATATATCAACACCCCAAATACTTTAATTTACGATAAAAGCAAAATTTTATACGGCCTAAATAACGCAAAGGTACCGATTAGAAGAGAAGACCGAGCAATTATTGTTGAAGGATATTTCGATGTCATTTTGTCTTCGCAATCTGGGGCGGAAAATGTTGTTGCTACTTCAGGAAGCGCCCTAACTGAACATCACCTAAAAGTACTTTCAAGATATACAAAAAATCTTGTTTTAGCTTTCGACATGGATATTGGAGGAGAGGAGGCGACAAAGAGGGGTATTGACTTAGCTCAGATGCTTGGTTTTAATATTCAAATAGCATCTCTTCCCCAAGGAAAAGATCCTGCAGATGTTATTAAAGAAAATTCAGCAAATTGGCTTGAGATTTTAAAAAATTCAAAAGAAATTGTTCACTTTTATTTTGAAAAACTGCTTGAAAAATTTGACAAAAATACCTTAAGTGGTAAAAAAGAGATTGCTCGAAATCTCTTGCCCTATATTGCCCGAATTCAAGATAATGTTGAGCAAAGTGCCTGGATAAGAAAATTAGCTCGAGAGCTTGATGTAAGAGAAGAGGCACTTTGGACAGAACTTCAAAAAGTTTCTTTAAAAAAAGAGGAAGTTAAAAAGCCTGAAGAAATTTCTATCCAAACTTCTCAAAAAGCTCCTCCAGAAGAGCTGATTGAAAGAAGAATTCTTTTGGCGTTTTTAGGACTTAAAGAAAAAGGCATTTCAAAGGAAGAGGAGGAGAAGTTAATTCAAAATTTAAAAGAAATCGCGCCGTTTTTTGGCAAAGAAAGAGAAACCTTAAGAGAGTGTTTTGTCTTACAAAAGAAAATTCCAAAAGAGCTTGAGGATTTTTACCAAGAACTGCTTTTGGAGGTTGAAATAAAACTCTCAAAAGTCGAGAAAGAAAATTTGTTTGAAGATTTTCATTTTTGCACAAAACGGCTTCAAAAAATTAAGCAAAAAAAACTCATTCAAAACTTAACATCTGAAATTAAAAATGCGGAAAAGGCTGGAGATAAAGAAAAACTGAAAGAACTTTTAAAAAAGCTTAAAGAAATAAAAAAGTTATGAGAAAAACCAAAAAAACCAAAAAAACTCACAAGCAAATTCAAAAAGAAAAAGCTACTTCAAAGACTTCCGAGGAAGTTTTACCTTCCGATTTTGCTGAAAAAATTTCAGCAACCGAATCTCCTGCAGAATTTAATTCTCTCCAAAGCTATCTTAAAGAAATAAGCCAATACCCTCTTTTGACCGAGAAAGAAGAAAAAGAGCTTGCTAAAAGAATTAAAAGAGGCGATAAAAAAGCCAGAGAAAAATTCATTAAGGCGAACTTAAGACTTGTGGTTTCGATTGCCAAAAAATATGTTGAGCAAACTCCTCATTTAACCTTTATTGATTTAATCCAAGAAGGAAATCTAGGGCTTTTGAAAGCTATTGAAAAGTATGATTGGCGAAAAGGTTTTAGGTTTTCAACCTACGCAACCTGGTGGATAAGACAATATATTACTCGGGCAATTGCGGATCAATCAAGGACAATTAGGCTTCCAGTTCACATTGTTGAGAGTCTTTTTAAATATAACAAAGCTAAAAAACAGCTTTTACAAGAACTTGGGAGAGAACCAACTCTTGAAGAACTTTCAGCAGAACTTGGAGAGCCCCAGGAGAAGATAAAACAGCTTGAAGAGGTAAGTCAGGGAGTAGTTAGTCTTGACCAAACTCTTGAACCCGAGGGAGAAGGAAAACTCCTTGATGTGGTACCAGATTCAAGAAGTATCAGTCCTACAAAAACTACTTCCTTAGCAATTTTAAGATCTCAACTTGAAGAAATTTTACAAGATTTGACGCCAAGAGAAAGAAAAATTTTGGAGATGAGATTTGGATTAAAAGATGGTATTCCAAGAACTTTAGAGGAAGTTGGAAGAGAATTTAAAGTCACCCGAGAAAGAATTAGACAGATTCAGCAAAGAGCTCTTGAGAAAATTAAGCTTCATAAAAAAATAAAAGAGCTTGAAGAGTACTAATTTTTAAGATAAAATTAATTTACGTTCCGCGGTAGTTCAACGGTAGAACGCCGGCCTGTAGTCCTTTTAAAACTGCAGCTTCCTCGAGTAATCGAGGATGAAAAACGGGGTGAAGTGCGGGAAGCCTAACCTTCCTATTTGGAAGTATGGTAACCCGCAGCCAAGCCCTGAACCTATTTGGTTCAGGGAAGGTTCAGAGACTATCCCCTTGAGGGAGTACTCCGGAATGCCTTTTCCGGGGGAAGCGCCCCGCACCCTTTAAAGAGATTTATTTCTTTAAAGGGTGATGAGATAGTCCACCCCCTAGAGAAATCTAGGGAAAGGTGTAAGCCGGATGTTGTAGGTTCGAATCCTACCCGCGGAGCACTGCCCGTAAAAATTAAAAGTTTGATTGCGAGCGCTAAAGCCCGAAATTCGGAAAATTAATAAATTTCAATTAAAAAATTATGGCGGGCTTATTTTTACTCCTATTTTATATTTCTTTTATTTGTTTAATTGTAGGTTTGATAAGCCCTTCTGTTTTTGCCTCTCTTATTAAAGAAGCAACTAGAAAAAAAATAGCCCTGATTTTTGGGTCTACGTTATTTTTCTCCCTTATTCTATTTGGGATAACTTCCCGCCCCGAAGAGAAACTATCTCAAAAAGCAGAATTACCTCAACAAGAAAAATTCAAAAGCAAAGAATCATTATCTTCACAACCTCAACCACCACAATCACAGACTAAATCGGACACTGAAAAACAAGAGCCATTTTTTATGGTTATAAAAGTAATTGATGGAGATACTCTCAAACTAGAAAATGGAGAGGTTGTCCGTTATATTGGGATAGATGCCCCAGAATCTACTCAATGTTTTGGAGAAAAAGCCTTGGAGAAAAATAAAGAATTGGTAGAAGGGAAATTAGTGAGACTTGAAAAAGATATTACCGATAGAGATAAATATGGTCGTCTTCTTCGTTATGTATGGGTAGATAATTTATTTGTTAATGATTATCTTGTTAGGCAAGGATACGCCTATGCTTATACCTCTCCGCCCGATGTAAAATACTCAGAACAATTTGCTAAAGCTCAACAAGAAGCTAGGGAAAATAATAGAGGGCTTTGGGCAGTCTGCGAGAAATATGAAAAAACCAAAGAAAAAGAAACCCCTTTGCCTACAGAACAAACACCACCACCGCCTAAAGAGAAAATAATTTGTTCACATGATGCTTACAATTGTAAGGACTTCTCTTCTCAAGAAGAAGCTCAAAGAGTCTTTGAATATTGCGGTGGCGTTAAAAATGATGTACATCATTTGGATAGTGACAAAGACGGTATCGCTTGTGAAGGATTACGATAAAGTCAACAAATTAATAAATCTCGAAAACAAAATTAAACGCTAATAAATAGTATTTCAAAACCACCAAAGACAAAAGAAATTTAAAATTATTACTAAAATTCTCTATCTAATATAGCCCGCCCCTGGTAGGGCTTTTTTATCTTGAGCTTTTTGTAAAATTAAATATACTTAAAAGAAGCAAGAAAATGTTTTGGAAAGGGTTTGTTTATGGTTAAAAAAAGTCTTTTAAATGTCCTTCTTTTAATAATTGTTGGTTTCTTTGTTGCTACCTTTTTTTATTTTTCACTTACTTCCAAACCAAAACCACAAACTCAGGAGTTATCAAAAGAAGTTTCTCTTAAAGAAACTAAACCTAAATTTCCCGAGGAAACTGAAATTCCAGTTTCTGATAAGATCGAATCCCAAAAGGAAAAAATATATTTTGTTAAATACAAAGAAGGCAACTGCTTTTTTGTAGATCTAAGTAGTGGCGAGGTTCAAAATCCCATTCCCTCAGGTTATGGAATAGTTTCTGAATATAGCGATCATCCTTTTCCCGATTTTTTCATTCTTGTAAAAAATGATGAGCTTTTTAGCTACTCTTTAAAAGATGGTTCTTTAAACAAAATTTCAATTACCCTTCCAAAATATCCCGAAGGAAAAAGCGAAGTAGATGCTTATCCTTCAATTTCTGAAAAACACAAATTTTATCTTGAAATTTTAAAGCCTAAAGAGTTTAGCGAATTTGCTGGCTGGATATATGAAAAGGTAAAGAGCTACTTTTTTGATGCAAAAACTAACCAACTTCAAAGTGCAGATAATATAAATTTATCAGAATTATCAGAAGGCTGTTTTGAATACGATTCAAAATATTCTCGCTTTTTTATTTGGGCATGCGGAGAAGGAATAGGGGAAAGCTTGCCCCTTTGGGTTTATGATTTTAAAAACAATAAAAAAGAGGAAATAATTACTTTAAAAGACTTCGGGCTTGAAGATATTGATCCCGGCCAAATTTCAGTTAATTATAGCGCGGGAGATTTCATTGCCATTCCAAAATCAAAAGAAATTTTTTCCAAAATCGTTATAGTTACTCCAGGCCAAGAGATTACCAAAAAAGTTTTCACAGTCTCTCCAAATGTTAGTGAAAAATTGGAAGAGACTTATCCCTACTCTTCTTTATTTGCAAAAGATCAAAACACAATTGTTATTGGAGGAGGTCATTTCATTTTACTTTTAAAAGTAGATGCTAACGGTCAGATTGTTGAAAGCAAGTATTTTCCAGATAGCGATCTTTATGCAAACTCCATTTTCTATCATGATGGCAAACTTTATTACCAATCAAGAAGCTCACAATCTCTTAAGGTGATTAATCTTGAAAATTGGGAGATAGAAAAAACCATACCTTTAGAACCCGGTGATGAAATCACTTCAGTAGTTAGTTTTTAAATAAAAAAAGACTTACGAAAAATTTTCTAGGACCAAAATTTTTTGCCCAAGTTTTTGCTTTATTTAACTTAAAAATTTTAGGTTCATATGGCTTTAAAAATTGTTTATAAAAATCTTTGCCCAAATTGCGGAGGCGATATCAGTTCAGAAAGACTAGGCAAAGGACTGCCTTGTAGAATTTGCTTGCCAGATGAGAAGGGGAAGATAAAACCTGGTTTTTTGCTTGAGTTTGAGAAAATAAATGCAATGGCAAAAGAAATTGAGGAGCTTTTTGAAAGGGCCGTTGGAGCCAAAATGTGGGCCCTGCAAAAATTTTGGGTTAAAAGATTTTTAGAGGGAGAAAGTTTTGCTTTAATTGCTCCAACTGGTTCTGGTAAAACAACAATGCAGATAATCTTATGTTTATATTCCGCACAATTTTTGCACAAAAGATGCTTGATAGTTTTACCAACAAGCCTTCTTGTGAGCGAAGTAGCTCAAAAAATGAAAAAAATTGCAAAAAAATTAAATTTAAATGTTTTAATTTCAAGCTATCATTCAATGCTTTCAGCAAAGGAGAAAAGGAGAGAGCTTCAAGATATAGATCTGGCTCAAATAATTCTTACTACTCATTTGAGCATAATGAGAAAAAAGGAGATAAATAGACAAAAAATTGATATCGCCTTTATCGATGATGTCGACAGTTTTTTGAGAAAAAGCAGAGCAATAAGGTTTGTTTTGAAAATGCTCAGTTTGCCAGAAACAATAAAAAATATTGTTGAGGATGTTTTTGAAGGCAGGGTTGAGTTAAAAAAAGCTCTTTTGGATATTGGAAACTTTAAACAAAAAGAAGAAATTAAAGCCCAACTTATAGTTAGTGGCGCTACTCAAAGAGCTAAGAGGACAAAAAGTATTGCTATCTTAAACTCGATTTTTGGCTTTTCTATCGGTTTAAAACCAGAACTTGACAGGAATGTGGTTGATGCATTCTTGAAAGCAGACAATTTTGAGGAAGAAACATTAAAGCTTTTAAAAAAACTTGGTAGTGGCAGTCTTGTGTTTATTCCAGCAGATAAAGGCAGTCCATTTGCAAAAAATCTTGCAAAGTTTTTAGAAGAAAAAGGAATAAAAGTTAAGGCATTTTTGAAACCAAATAAAAAAATTTTTGAAGATTTCAAAATAGGAAAACTAGATGTCCTAATTGGGATGGTAACCAAAAAAAGTCCTTTGGTGCGTGGAGTTGATGTGCCTTGGAGAATTAGATACGCAATTTTTGTTGGAGTTCCCAAATTTGTTATTAAAGTTAAAGTAGAAGAATTCCATCCAACTAAATGGTTGATGCTTTTAAATGCCATCGAGCAGGCTATTGAAGAAAAGTATCGAGAAGAATATGAGCGCCTTGTTGCAGATTTGATAAAAATCAAAACATTGGAAGCCTCAGGGTTAAAAGAGATAAAACAGGCCTTAAAAGAAAATAAAAACCTTGAAGGATTTTTAGAATTTGCAAGAAAAATCGCCTCAAGAGGAATTGAGTTTTTAAAGAAAGTTTTAAATGATGAAAAAGTTTTGAAGGCAATAAAAGAGTCTCCAACAATAAGCTTTAGCGAACAAAAAAAAGAGTACGTTTTTTTGATTCCTGATGCGGTAGCTTATCTCCAAGCAAGTGGAAGGACAAGCCGAATGTATATTGGAGGAACAACCAAGGGTTTGAGCATTGTGATAATAGATGACCAAAAAGCTTTCAATGCTTTAAAAAAAGATTTAAGTTATTTTGAAGAAGTTGAGTGGAAGGATTTAAAAGAAATAGATATTCAAAAAGTTATTTCTCAAGTTGATGAAGATCGAAGAAAAGTTTTGCTTTCCCTTGAAGATAAATTGAGAGTAGGGGAAACAAAAATAAATCTTACCACAAGACTTTTTATCGTCGAATCTCCAACAAAAGTTAAGACAATAGCAAGATTTTTTGGTAAGCCCGCCAAGAAAAAATATTTAAATTTAGAAGTAAGTGAGGTTTTTGGTAAAAATTCTTTGCTTATTATTACTGCAAGCAAAGGCCATATAACTGATCTAAGTTTAAAAGAAGGATTATTTGGTGTTGAGGTTAACGATTTTTTTATTCCCTTCTTTAAACCAATAAAAAGATGTGCTATTTGTGGAAAAGAACTTGAGGAAGAAGAAAAAGCTTGTAGTTGTGGAAGCCACCGGTTTGTAGATGCTGAGGGAAGGATAAAAGCTTTACAAAAAGTAGCCAGTTTAGTAGACGAAGTCATCATTGCTACCGATCCTGATAGTGAGGGTGAAAAAATTGCCATTGATTTGTATTTTCTTTTAAAACCTTTTAACAAAAACATTAAAAGAGCAAGATTTCATGAAGTAACAAAAAGAGAAATCCAAAAAGTTTTCGAAAATTTAGAGGACTTTGATTTAAATTTAGTAAAAGCCCAAATAGTTAGAAGAGTTGAGGATAGATGGATTGGTTTTAGTATCTCACCGGTTCTTTGGAAAGTTTTCAAAAATAGGAAACTTTCAGCCGGAAGAGTTCAAACTCCAGTTTTGGGTTGGATTGTTGAGAGGACAAGAAAGCTTAGAGAAAAGGAAGAATTGATAAACTTGAGATTAGAAAATGGACTTGAGCTAAGTTTTAGAGCTAAAATAGGAACTTACCAAAAAATTCTTAAAGATGGGCTTGTTGAAATAAAAGGCATAAAACTTTATCAAGAGAAGATACATCCCTACCCACCATTTACCACCGACACTTTAATTTCAACTTTGGCATCACTTTTTAAAATTAGCGCCAACGAAGTGATGCAAATTGCTCAAAAGTTATTTGAAAGTGGCTTAATCACTTATCACCGAACCACCAGCACTACCGCGAGCTTAGCCGGAATAAACGTTGCCAAAGAATACATTACTTCCAATTTTGGTAAAGACTTTTTTGAGCCAAGACAATGGAAAAAAGAAGGAGCCCATGAATGTATCCGACCCACAAGAGCAATCGATTCCTATAAGTTAAGAAATCTAATTGGCTTAAGAACACTTGGATTTCCTGCTTTTTTAACAGAAAGAGAAATTAAGGCTTATGATTTAATTTTCAAAAGATTTATTGCAAGCCAGATGACACCATCAAAAGTTGAGAAGATAGAGTTTAAAGTTTTAGGGAGCGATTTTGAGAGGAAATTTGAATTCATAACCAAAATTTTAGAAGAAGGATTTTCAAAAATTTTAAAATTACCTCAAAGGACCATTTCTTCAATGAAGGAAGGCAAAATAAAAATTTTGGAAGCCCAAAAAAGAACTGTTCCAATACTTTACCCTTATACCTATTCAGAAATTGTTGCTACAATGAAAGAGAAGGGGATCGGGAGACCATCAACATATGCAAAGATTTTGGAAGTTTTGAAAAAAAGAAAATATACAAAAGAGATAAAAAACTCTATTTTAATCGCTACTGCTCTTGGAATGAAAGTCTTTGAGTTTTCCCAACAAAACTTTGATAAGTATTTAAACGAAAAAACCACAAGGATGCTAGAAGAAGATATGGACGCTATAGAAAGTGGAAAGAAAAACTTTGAGGAAGTTTTAAAACAAATTTATCTTGAAGTGAAAGAAATCATAAAAGGTAGTATCAAAAAAGGAGTTAAATATCCAAGTATTCCCGAAAAAATTTTAACCTAATTTTTTGAAAAACCAATTAAAATTCCCAGAAGCTTTCTGGCAAATTTCATTTTTTTAAGCGCGTCTTGCGAGTATCTTCAAAATTTATCCTTTAAAAACTTAAAAAATACCTTGCTCCTTGCTTCAATTTAATCCCTTGCCTTATGTTTCAAAATGTGTTATAGTAAAGCGGAGGTAATCCAAGGAGGTGAGAAGTGGGTAGGTTAATACTTGTAGGTGGTGAACAGGGCCTCTACTGGAAAGTAGAGGAAGGGAAGGAAGTGAAGCTCAGTTCTCGGGCTATAGCAGGAATCATGGAAGCAGTAAGGGAACTAGCCTCTTTGATTTCCAGGGCTCGTGAGTTGGAGAGAGAGCTGGAGGAGATCGAAGAAAAGGCTCGCCCCTTCAGAGAGAGGATAATAAAATTTGCCCAGAAACATGAAGGATGGCGGGGGTTAGTCGACAGGTCCGGAAATCTAAATGTCACCGTTACTTGCCGAAAAAGGTGGAAGGCAGAAGTTATCCAACGTTGGCTTAAAAAACATTATTTCTCTTGTATCGAAGGAAGGCTCAAGATCGATCTAAGATTCCCCTTAAAAGGGAAAGGAGGAGAGCCCCTTTCGTCCTCCAGGATTATCGCAGCAATTGAGAAGGCGCTAATAGAATTGGGAGTGAGCCCTGGAGAAAGTATATTTGTTTTGCCTCCGGAAGAAGTGGTAGATGAGTTGCGAGAGAATGTGATCAAAGAGCTTCAAGATCAGGGCAAAATTGAGCCAATGCCCTCAGACGCTGCTGAACTCCAGTGGGTGATTTCCATTCAGCCTTGGAAGAGGGGCTAGATTCTAGCCCCTCTTATTCTTTTGTTAGTGTAAGCCTTTCTTTAGTTGACATTTAAAATCAATTGTGGCATTATAACAAAGGAGGTTTAAATTCTTTAAAAAGGGGGTGGATTGAATGGAGATAGAAAAACTGAAGGTTTTCAGCGGATCTTCCTATCCAGAATTGGCAGAGAAAATCTGTCATGAGCTTAAAATAAAGCTTTCTCCTATTAGGCGGGAGTTTTACCCCAATGGATGTTTTGAAGTGATCTTGGGAGAAGATGTCCGAGGCTGTTCGGTTTTTATCATCCAAACTTCTCTGCCAGATCCTGCGCTTTTGCATATCCAGCTTTTTGAAACGCTTCAAATGGTCAATGCCGCTTACAAAGCTTCAGCCCGGGAGGTCACTGTGGTCCTGACTTATTTTAGCTACTCTCGTTCTGATAAAAGATGGACTCTAAGAATGGCGATTAACCTTTCTCTGATTGCTTCTTTCTTGGAAGTTGCAGGGATGCGAAGAATGGTTGGCGTAGAATTTCACTCTCCTCAAGCTCAAAGTGCCTTTTCTCCTCGAGTGATTGTAGACCATATTGTAACCACAAGATTCTTTGCCCAACATCTCCAAGAGAAAGGAATAGTTGGTGACAAATTTCTCATTCTACCCGGAGATGAGGGATTCCACAAAAGAGCAGAAAAACTTGGCTTTCTACTCAAAATCCCCGTAGGAAGCGTAGAAAAAACAAGAGTAAGCGGAGAGGAGGTTAAAATCAACGCAATCCATGGCCCAATTAAAGGGAGAAAAATTATTGTCTATGATGTGACGAGATTCTCACCGGTAGGACCATGGGACAGATTGTAGATAAAGCAATGGAGATGGGAGCAGAAGGCGCTATTCTTATTGCTACTCATGGCCTTTTTAAAGGCAATGCGGTTGCAAATCTTAGCTCTCCTCATATTGAACAAATCATCGTGACCGATACTCTTCCCATCTCTCCAGCAATCAAAGATCAACTTCCACTAACGGTTCTTTCAATAGCTCCATTGCTTGCACAAGTTATCAAAATAATTCATCAGGAAGGAGTGCTCGGCCAACTTGCCTATGGAGGATAGCTTCAAACTCATAGGGAAGGGCGAGCCTTCAAAGCTCGCCCTTTTATTATAAAAAGACAAAAAAAATACCAAACAGAAAACCCAGCGAAAGGATTTTTAAAATCAAAAACTTGAAATTGAGGATAACTTGATTCTAAAATCCATCTATTTTATACTATACATTCTAATTTATTTTTTCATTTCCCAATAACCACTAAAGGGTGAAAAATTATGCCCAAAAATCGGCCAATTCTTTCAATAGTTATTCCAGCTTTTAATGAGGAGAAATTTTTACCAAGGTGCCTTGAAAGTTTAAAAAATCAAGATTTTAAAGATTTTGAAATAATTGTTGTTGACAATAATTCCACCGACAAAACAGCTGATATTGCAAAAAAATTTGGGGTAACTTTACTTTTTGAGAAAAATCAAGGGCCTGCTTTTGCCAGGCAAAAGGGATTTCTAAATGCTAAAGGAAAAATTATTGCTACTACCGATGCTGATACGATTTTACCCAAAAATTGGCTCTCAAGAATTTTTGAGGAGTTTAAAAAAGATAAAGATTTAGTTGCTTTTGGAGGTTCCTGCGATTTTTATTCAGGCCCAATTTCTTTAAAACTGGCCAGCAAATTTCTTTTAAAGCCATTTTTGCTTTTTGACAAACTTATTTCGGGTAGCTGGAGTTTAATGGGATGTAATATGGCCATAAAGAAAGAAGCATTTTTTAAAGTAGGAGGCTTTAACACAAGTTTAAAACTTAACGAAGATGTTGAAATTTCTCATCGTTTAAGCAAAGTTGGGAAAGTAACTTTAGACCCAAAGTTTAAAGTAAAAACTTCTGGGAGAAGATATCGGAATGGTTTAATTTTAGGACTCTCAGTTTATTTTCTTCCTACAATTTCTAGGCTTCTATTTAAAAAGTATGGAGAGTTTCAAAAAACATTTCCACCTGTTAGAAAAGAGGAAGAATCTTTATTTGGAAGGCTTCCCAATTATTTCTTTTTTAATCCTTTCATTTCTTCTTTTTCGTCTTTCAACGCCAAAAGTGGTTATGGCAAAAAATTTTCTTGCAAAAAATTTAACTAAAGTAAAAGCTGTAGAAATTAAAATCAAAAATGGGATAAAAAATGACTTTTTGAAATTTAAGAATTTAAAATTTAGGCATGAAAAAATTTTTTATCACGTTTGATGATGGTCCAAATGAATTTACTCTCAAAAATTTGGAGACATTAAAAACTTTGGTGTTCAAGCAACATTTTTTGTCTGCGGTAAAAATTGTCTTAAATTTCCTCAAATTTTGATCAAAATTGTGAAAGAAGGTCATTTAATCGGCAATCATTCCCTCTCCCATTCTATAAAATCTTTTTTTAATTTTAAAAATGAAATTGAGAAAACAAACCAGATCGTTAAAAAAATAACTAAAATAGAGACAAAAATTTTTCCCCCATCTTATGGAATTTTACCTCCTTGGTTTAAATATTATCTTTTAAAAAATGGTTATAAAATAATTTTTTTGGGACCTTGACTCAAAAGATTGGAAAGGAAAAATTTCAAATAAAATTTTTGGAAATATTCCCTCAAATTCAATCCTTCTTTTTCATGACCGCCCCTTAACCTCATTAGTTTTGCCAAAAATATTGGAAAATTTTCAAAGAAAGGGCTTTGTTTTCCAAAAATTGCCATTGTCCTTTGCTCCCAAAAGCATAAAGGCAACATGAAAAAGCAAATACTTGAGAGAAATTTTTAAAGTTTTTTATTTACTCACTCATTAGCCAGGAGATGAACAACAAAAATTGCTGAAAGTAATCCAAAATTGATTTAACAATTTATTAAGGACAACACCACCGTTTCCAAATGGTTTCATGGCAACCCGCGCTATAAGCCTCATTGCTTGAGCGATAACAGCGACCTCTACAATAGTATTGTGCAGATATTGGACAACAAGCTTCTCCTGTCCAACAATATCCTGGCGCACAATATTGGCAACCTATGCTAATTTGAACATTTCCTCCACTACTGGTACTTCCTCCACCACTAGAAATACCACTTGGACTTTTAAAAAACTGATAAACAGCTTGACACATTTGATCTTTAGTATTTGGATATTTTCCAGTGACGCAATTATAAGTGTAATAAATCAAGTAGGCAATTCCAATTACCACTCCTATTTTTAAAATCATTACTACCGCTTCCAAAATATTTAGCACTATGTCTAAAAATATATCAAAAATTCCTCTCCTACGAGGTTTTGGAAGATTAGAAGGAATTCTGTAAGGAGTCGATGGTGTTTCAGGATTTGATTCTTTTTTCGGAATTTGAGCAGATCCAGTTAAATTAGCCCCGCAACTTTTGCAAAATTTATCTTCCGGATTAACTTTTACTCCACAATTTGGACAAAAATTTGCCACAATTTTAATTAAATGAAAATAAATACCTTTTATTTTAATTTTACTTTAAATCTCTCTTTGGTGTCAAACAAATTTTGCTTTCTCCCTTTTTACCTTCCGCCCATTCCACTTTTCCGGAAAAGTGGAATAGTTGATTTCAAATTTCATGAATAAAGCCGGTAATGACCTTTGTACTTTATTGGTTTATAATTTAAGTATGAAAAAAGAAAAAATTTTGGTCTCCGCTTGTCTTTTAGGAATAAATTGCAAGTACGATGGGAGCTCAAATAAAAATGAAAAGATTTTGAAATTGGCAAAAGATTTTATTTTAATTCCTGTTTGCCCTGAGATTTTTGGAGGCTTGCCAATTCCAAGAGAACCAGCAGAAAAAAGAGGGGAGAGAGTTATTACAAAATCTGGTAAGGATATAACTGAATATTTTAAAAAAGGAGCAAAGGAAGTTTTGAAAATTGCAAAAATTTTAAAAATTAAAAAGGCAATTTTCAAGCAAAAAAGTCCTTCTTGTGGCTGTGGGAAAATTTACGATGGTACATTTTCAAAAAGATTAATCAAAGGCAATGGAATAACCACAGAGCTTTTAAAGAAAAACAAAATTGAAGTTTTAAGCGAAGAAGAGATTGATAAAATAAATCTTAAATAAAACGGAATATTAACATACTTTGCGCGCCCAAAGCCCGTTTTTGGCGCGTAGCTTGACATAAATAATGGATTTTATAAACTAAAGGTAACAATAATTGTAACTTTTAGCCGATAAATTATGAAAGAGACTGGTTTATCAAAGATATTGAGGTCCAAAAGTACTGTCTTTAATTTCAAAGATATCTCTTTGCTTTGGGCCGAAACTGATAGAAATTTAATAAAGCGAAGAATAAATTACTATGTCAAAACCGGTAAATTATATTCGATTAGAAAAGGTCTCTATGCCAAAGATAAAAATTATAACAAGTTTGAACTGGCTACTAAAATTTATATCCCCTCTTACATTAGCTTTGAAACGGTTTTAGGACAAGCTGGAGTAATTTTTCAATTTTATCCTCAAATTTTCGTCGCTTCCTATTTGACGAGGGAAATTGAAATTGAGGGCCAAAAATATTCTTTCAGAAAAGTCAAGGATACAATTTTAACAAACCACACCGGTTTAGAATTTAAAGAAACCTATTGGATTGCGTCTCCAGAAAGAGCGTTTTTAGATTTACTTTATTTGAACAAAAATTATCATTTTGATAATTTAGACCCATTAAATAAAGAAAAAATTTTTGAGATTTTACCAATTTATAAAAATAAAGCCCTGGAAAAAAGAGTAAAAGAAATTTATGGCACTTGATATTTCAAAACACAAAAATATCCTTTTGAAAATTTTAAAAGATATTTACACTGATTCCTCCCTCGCCCCTCTTTTAGGTTTTAAAGGCGGAACCGCTCTTAATTTATTTTATGGCCTTTCTCGTTTTTCTTTAGATTTGGATTTCGACCTTTTGGACGAGAAAAAAGAAGATTTTGTTTTTCAAAGAGTTTTAGAAATCGCAAAAGAATACGGAGAAATAAAAGACAAAAAGAAAAAAAGATTTAATTTGTTTATTTTACTCTCTTATGAAGAAAACGCCCCAAAAATTAAAATTGAAATCAATCTTAGACCATTTGGTTCAAAATATGAAATTAAATCCTATCTTGGAATTCCAATGCAGGTAATGAAAATAGAAGACATCTTCGCTCACAAATTGGTAGCAATGTTTGAAAGGTTTGGAAAGGCAAACAGGGACATTTTTGATAGTTGGTTTCTTTTAAAAAAAGATTTTCCAACCAACAAAGAGATGGTAAAAAAGAGAACAGGGATGGAATTTAAAGAATTTTTAAAAGAATGCATAAAGAAAATTGAAAAACTACCAGAAAAAGGAATTTTAGCCGGTATGGGCGAACTTTTAGACGAGAAAACAAAAATCTGGGCAAAGAAAAATCTTAAAAACGAGCTCTTATTTTTGTTAAAACTTAAACTTGAAAGCGAAAAATAAATTTTTTCTGAAGCCGGCGCGCCCACAGCCGTTTTTGGCGCGTAGCTTAACTTGGCTTGATCCCCACACTAAAAACGGCTTGAAAAAGCCAATTTGTTATGGGAAAATGAAAAAATGGCAGAATTTTATAAAGAAAAAACAGAAAAAATTATGAACGATAAGAAAAATCCCAAAGTTTGGATTTTAGTAGGGAACGAAGAAAATTGGGAAACGGCACTTCAAGATAATATCTGGGGAATTAAGAAAAATTTAAAAAATCGATGGGATAAACTTGAAAAAGGAGACATTTTAGTTTTTTATATTTCACGGCCAGTAAGTGGAGTAGTGGGATTTGGGAGAGTTGAAACAAAATTTAAACAAAATAAGCCTCTATGGAAAGATGAAATTAGAGCAAATAAAGTGATTTATCCTTTTAGATTCGAATTTAAGATTGATTACGCTCTTCCAATTAATGATTGGAGACAAAGAAAAATAAATATTGGAGATTTACACATAAGTACATGGGCAGGAATTAACTCTTTACCTTCAAAGGAGAAATTTAAAAAATTAATGGAAAAATCCAAAGAATTATGGAATTTTGCGTATGAAGAAATTGTAATAAAAGAAGAAAAAATAATTAAAAAACCTCCAATTAAACTAACCCATATTAAACTAACCCATAGGGAGGTGCAAGAAATGATTAAAGAAATTGGATTATTACAAAGATTTATTGCTGAAACTGAGTATCCTATGGAAAATGAAAAGCTAGATGTAGTTTGGCGAAGAGTAGAAAAATCGGTACCAACATACGTTTTTGAAGTCCAAATTGGAGGCGATATCTATCATGCCTTAGGAAAATTAAAACATGCTTGGGATATTTGGAATAGTAATCTTTTTCTAATTATTGAAAAAGAGAAAATTCAGGAAGTAGAAAAACTTCTCAGTGGCACATTTCATGAAATAAAAGATAAAATTCGAATTATAAATATTGAAGATGCAAAGGAACTTTATCAAAGTAAAAATAAAGTTAAAGAATTAGAGAAAAAACTTGGAATTACTATATAAATAAATTCATTTTACCTACTGGAATAAAGCTTAGGATAAACCGCAATAAGGTATATGAACTTCAAATCCCTCTTTCTCCTCTCCCCGAGCAAAAAGATGTGGCCCATCTTGATAATTTGCGAGAAAAAATCGAAAAACTAAAACAGCTCCAACAAAAACAATTAGAAGAACTTGCCAAACTCAAAAACTCCATCTTAGAAAAAGCCTTCAAAGGTGAGTTAATAAAATAAAATATTCCAACATTCTGCAGAATATGAGAATATCGTTAAAATTCGCGAAGCCCACAAAAGCAAAACAACTTTTAGGCAAAGTAAAAAGAAAAGTCGAAAAATTAATTAATAAAAATTGACTTTCCGAAAAAATTAAATTAAAATCAGCCAACGTTTTGATTAATTTATATCTATATGTTTCATGAAAAGCTACCAGAAATAAGATACGAGGGAATGAATAGGGAGGAAGTAGGGGAAAGAGAGGATGTTGAAAGAATAGAAAATTTGGATTTCTTGAAACCACAAGAGCGAATGGATTTAATTTTAACTTATCTTGGAGAAAAACCAACTTCAATGATTGAAATAGCTTATGATAGCAAGAAACCATTTGCGGAACTTAAAGAAGTTCTTTCAAAAAAAGAAGAGCTTGAAAAAATTTTAAGCGCTACAAAATTGGCATTTAAAATTTTAGAAAAGGAAGAAACAGACGAAAATGGTTTCGATCGTAAAGTTTTTCAATTTTTGGTTGGAAAAGACGAAAAGGGAGTTCAAGAGCTTGAAAGAGCCTTAGTAGAAAGGGACGATAGGAAAATGAAAAGGTTATTGGGCTATCCTGAAACATCAATAAAAGCTCTCTTTGAGGGAACGATTTTGGATGAAAAGATGTGGTGGAAAAGCTTATCGGAAAAAGAAAGAGAAGATTTACTTCAAGAAGGAGTTTTGAATTTTATAACTTTCCCATTATCAAAGGATCATTGGCAAGAAGAATTAAAGATAGCAAGACAGAGGCAGGCAAAAATTAAAGAAAAAACGCCAAAATTGTATTTGGAGATTATTAAAGAAAAACCTAAGGTAGCAATGAGCGAAGAAGAGAGAAAAGAGCATGAAAAAAGAGAAATAGAGGCATATTTAGAAGAGATAAGAAAAGAGGTTGAAAGGCTTGTTGATAAATTGGGATTGCCGGTTGAGGAAGGAATTAAAGAAACAGTAGTAATGCTAAATGCCTTTGAAATTCGAACTTCCGCTTCTTGCGAGGGTCATTTCCAAAAGAAGGGTGAGAAAGTAAAATATTTCGATGGCGAAAAAATTACTGAAGAAGTACTTCAAGAGGACAAAGTGAGACCCCCTTGGGTTGATATCGACTCTAGAATTTCGGACATTGAAAATTGGAGGAAAAATGAAGCATTAAAAGAAAAAATCAGAAAGCAAAACAATTTTTTCCAAAAAAGGATGAAAAATTTATTGCGTCTATTTTATCGTGAAAGAAAGGTTCCCTTTGATCAACGACTTCATTTGAGGCCTAAAGGTATTTATGGTGCTTTTAGGTTAGAAAATCAAGGCGCAAAGATTTTAGAAAAAGAGAAGAAAAAAGAAAAACTTGACCAATACAGACAGGAAATGATAGAGTTTGCCAGATTTTTAAAAGAAATCTTCCCAGAGTTCTTTTATCGTCGTTTGGAAATTTAAAGGAAAATTGAACTTTTTTAATTGAGTTAATAACATTAACTTATGAAGCAAAAGCTTAGCAATATTGAGAAAATTTTCCATGAAATTAACTTTTTTTGGTGGAGTAAATGAAATTGGGGGAAATCAAATTTTACTTGAAGATAAGGATACCCGAGTATTTTTGGATTTTGGGAAAAGTTATAAAGAGGCTGGAAAGTATTTTGAGGAGTTTGTTAGCCCAAGGGCTGTTCATGGAATAAAAGATTATTTGGAACTGGATTTAATTCCAAAAATTGAAGGAGTTTATAGAAAGGATTTGATTGCGATTTTAAAAGAAGAAAAATTTAATTTTTTTGATTATAGAGAACCTTTAGTTGATGGAGTGCTTTTGTCTCATGCTCATTTGGATCACGCAGGTTATATTTCATTTTTGGATGAAAAAATTCCAATAGTTTGTAGCGAGAAAACTAAAACTATACTTGATGTTTTAAATACAATAAGACCTTCTACCCTTGAAAATGAAATTGCCAAAATAAGCCTTCCAAGAAATAGACCTCCAAAAGATAGAGAGAAAAAGCCAAGAAATTTTAAAATTGTAAAGCTCTACGAGCCATTTTTTATAAAAAATTTAGAAATTTTAGCTTTGCCTATAGATCACTCTGTTCTTGGAGCGGTAATGTATTTAATCAAGGGAACAAAAACTATTTTGTATTCGGGAGATTTTAGGTTATCGGAAATTCCAAAAAGCGAGCTTGAGCAACTTTATAATTTTTTAAAAAATCAAAAAATTGATTATTTTTTGTGCGAAGGCACAAGAATTTTAGAAAATGAAGTTTTTCGTGAAGAAGATGTTTATCAGAAAGCAAAAAAGATAGCAGAAAAAGTTAAAGGACTTCTGGTTGCTGATTATTCTTTAAACGATACTTTGCGCTTTCAAACCCTTTGCAAAGTTGCCAAGGAGACCAAGAGAAAATTGGCTATGCCATTTAATTATTTCGGTTTTATATCTTTGCTTAAAGAAAAGGGCGTTCAAATTCAAGATTTTAATAATGTTTTTCTTTATGAGAAAAAGAAAGGCGCTTTGCAAAAATGGGAAAGGGATTTGCTCCAAAGATACCCTTTTGTAAATAGTAAAGAGATTTCAAAAAACAAAAGAGATTATTTTGTAATTTTAAACTATCATCAAATTCAAGAATTGATTGATCTAAATCCAGATAAAGATTCATATTTTTTAAGAGCAATTACCGAACCGCACAGTGAAGAAATGGAATTTTCAGAAGAGCGTCTTATCAATTGGATAAAACACTTTCAAATGCAAGGGTTAAACAAAGATGGAAAATTTGAAAGAGCCCACATTTCAGGACATATTAGTGGAAAAGAGCTTGAAGAATTTATTGAAAAGATAAAGCCAGAATGCATCATTCCAATCCATACAGAATATCCAGAAGAATTTAAAAAACTGCACAAAAATGTTATTTTAGTGAAAAGAGGAGAGATGGTGAAATTATAAAAGAGATGGAACAAAAATATCCAAAGCCAACAGTTGGAGCTTTAATTTTTAATCCAGAAGGAAAAATTCTTTTGATAAACCGTAGAGACATTGAAACTTGCAAAGGCTTCAAACCTAAAAGGTCAAAATAACAAAAACCATGGAAAAAAGAGAACTTTTAAAACTAATCTATTTGTATTTGTTTTCGGCAATTGGGCTTATTTTGCTTGTTATTGGCTCGGTAAGGTTGCTAGATTTGGGACTAAGAACTTTTGTCTTTAAGGAAGCAGATGTTTATTATGTTCCCACGCCTCTTTATCCAGAAAATGAAAAAATTCCTCCAGAAGAATTGCAAAAGAGAGTTGAGGAGCAAAAAAAGGCTGAAGAAACAAGCAGAAGATCTCAAAAGCAAAGAGAAGTTTCTAATGCACTTTCGATGATTTTCGTTGGAGCGCCTCTTTATATTTATCACTGGCGTTTGGTACTGAAAACCAAAAAGGAAAGTTAAAATTGATTTTTTTGCAAAATAATATAGACTAATAAAAGAAAAAAGGTCAAAGCGATTGATTTTCATTTAAAGATGACTGGAGTTTGGAAGATCATCACGCCAATTGCAATTTTAATCGTAGCTGTCATTTTAATTGCTTTGACACAGGTGGTTAAAAATAAAACAGAGATTTCGGGACCTGTTTCAGGCAAAGAAGCTCCAAAAGAAACTCCCGAGAAATTTTCCGGAAAGGTAGAAAAAGAAACTCAAAAAGAGACTACTGCTCAAACAGGAGGAGAATCTTTGGAGACTGGAGAGAAAAAACCTGAAGAAGAATTACCTCCTGCTACCGGAAAGATCGATGATACAGTTTCTGCTATTTGGAACGGATTTTTAGGAGAAGTTTCTGAAGCGGAAAATGGGATAGGGGAGGAAAGCAATTTTGTAGAAATGGATAGTCAAGCGGTTAATGATTTCACTCAAGCTTATGATGAAAACGAATTTTAAAAATATGAGAATAAAATTAAAAGAAGCCCCTTTTTATTTTTTAGGGCTTTTTCTAGCTTTAAACTTTGCCCTCCCAAGCATTTCTTTGTCTCAAACTAGCAATTTGCGAAATGCGAGAATTTGTGAGCAAATCTCTCAAATAGAAAGCAAAGTAGAAAGCAGAATTGCTAGCTATCAAACAAAATTGGAAGGAGTATGGAAAGAAAGGATGACGAAGCGAGAAGCTTGGCGAAAAGAAATGGATGCCAGGCGCCAGGAAAATCGTGCTAAATGGGATGCTAATCGCCAAGAACACTATGCCAAACTTCGAAGTAGAGCTCAAAATGATCTTCAAAAACAAGCAGTAGAAAAGTTTATTAGCGATGTTGAAACAGCTATTCAAAAGAAAAGGGAGGCTATCGATTTAGCTGTTTTATCCTTTCACCAAGCGGTAGATCAGGCAATTGTAAAAAGGGAGGAAGCAATTGGCAACGCAATAAAAGAATACAAAAATGCTATTAGCGATGCTTTTGAGAAGGCTAAATCAGATTGTACCGCTGGCATTGATCCAAAGATGATTCGGGAAACATTGCACGCTTCATTAAAAACAGCTCGAGAAAATTTTATAATCAAGATTAGAAACGTGGATAAAATGAGAGATTTACTTCAGGGAGAAGCCGAAAAGAAAAGGGAAGCTATTCAAGCAGCGGTTGCAGAGTTTAGATCAATAATCGAGAAAGCTTTAGAGGAACTAAAATCAGCCTTTGGAAAATCATAAAAAGAAATCGGAAATTTATTTTGGACAATCAGGCTATTTTCGGCGGGATTTTATTTCTTAATAAGATAAATTAAACCACCAAATATGCTAATAAATAAATCAAAAATAAATTACATCGTTGATATATTAATGCTGATTTGCTTTCTAGTTTCTGCTATTTCTGGAGTTTTGCTTTTATTTTCCCCCAAAGGACCGAGAGCTGGTTGGTATAAGGTTATTGAAGGGGGGAGGAGGGGAGATTTAAATGATCTGCATATCATTTTTGGAATTTTAATGATTGTGTTTGGTTTAATTCATTTTATTTTACATTGGAATTGGATAGTGGTAGTGACAAAAAGTTTTTTCAAGAGAGAAAAAGAGGAGCGATAAAAATAGCTTCTAAAATTTTAAAATTTGAATTAATCGGCGCTTTCTTTATTATCTTTTTGGGCAGTTTGCTTCATTTTACTTTTGAATGGTCAGAAAAATTTTGGTTGTGGGAATTTTTTGCGGTTAATGAAAGCATTTGGGAATATTTGAAATTACCAGCATTCCAGCTTTATTTTGGATGTTAATTGAAATGAAAATTTTGAAAGAAAAACCAAAAGTTTTTTCCTTTGTAGTTTTCACTTTTTATCCGCCTCACCATTTTTTGTTTCAAGATCCAATAACTTTAAAATATGGAATCGAATAAACCCAAGATTTTGATTTTATATTTTTCTTTTCACCACAAAAACACAGAAAAAATCGCCAAAGCAATGGCTGAGGTTTTGGGTGCTGATTTGCTTGAGGTAACAAAAGCTAATCCAGAGATGATTTTAAATTATGATTTAATCGGTTTTGGTTCTGGAATTTATGTTTTTTCTCATCATAAAACACTATTTGAATTTTTAGAGAAATTAAACTTAAAGCAAAAAAAGAAAGCTTTTATTTTCTCAACAAGCGGTGCCCCAGGGGGAATAAATTTTCATAAAAAATTAAGAGAAAAATTAATTGAAAAAGGATTTGAAATAGTTGATGAGTTTAATTCTCTTGGTTTTGATACTTTTGGTCCTTTAAAACTAATTGGCGGAATAAACAAGGGAAGACCAAATGAAAGCGACATTCAAAAAGCAAAAGAATTTGCAAAAAATTTAATAAGCAAAAAGGATTTTCAGTAATTACTTGGCAAAGCTCAAAAATATTGATAATATCCAAAAAGGTGAATTAAAGGTCGAAAAGTGAGTTTTTTAAAAAACTTTTTTAAAAAACGGAACAATTTATTATCAAATATGAATAAGAAAATTTTAATTTTAACAGGAATTGGTTTACTTTTAGTTTTGGGCTTAGCTTTCTATTTTTTTGGGAAAAATTTAGCCAAAGAACAATTTTCCCAAAAACCGGTAGAAGGTCCCACCCCAGGAATACCCAATCCTGCATCTGTTTTTTGCAAAGAACATGGAGGAGTCCTTGAAATTAGAAAAGATAAAGAAGGAAACGAAAGGGGATTTTGTATTTTTGATGACGGTTCAGAGTGTAATGAATGGGATTTTTATTATGGAAAATGTAAAAAAGGAGAGAAATTTTGCAAAGATCTTTGCGGTGATGGAATCTGTCAACAAATAGTTTGCATGGCAGTAGGTTGTCCCTGCGCGGAAACAAAAGAGACTTGTCCCATAGATTGTGAAGGAAAAACAGAAGTTAATTGCGCTAAAGAAGGAGAAAAAGTAAACAGAAATCCATTAATCGGACCTACCGATCAGAAATGTTGCGAAGGATTAGTTGAAGTTAGAGAAAGTAGATCTTATAGCGTTTGCAAAAAAGCACAAAAAGTTTTGCTTTATTATTATAGTCCAGAGAAAGATAAAGACGAAAATGGAAATATAAAATGTTCAAGAGATGGCCTGGTTGCAATTGAAAGACAAATTCCGGCTTCTCAAACACCAATTCAAGATACAATAGAGCTTTTACTCAAAGGAAAAGAAAATTTAACTGAAGGAGAATTGGCGCAAGGAATTACAACAGAATTTCCCTTAGACGGTTTTAAATTAAAGTCTGCGAATTTAAAAGATGATGGAACTTTAATTTTAGAATTTGAGGATCCGTTAAACAAAACCTCTGGTGGCGCTTGTCGAGTTGGAATTTTGTGGTTCCAAATTGAAACCACTGCAAAACAATTCCCCCAAGTTAAAAAAGTTAAATTTTCACCAGAACCCCTTTTCCAACCTTAAGTTTTCCACAGATTTTAGTCTTGACATTAACTCTTAATAAGAATAAAATGTAATTGAGAATGATTACTAATAAGAAAGAAAGGTTAACAAATCAAAAAAGAGTTATTTTGGAGTATTTAAAAAGTACAAAATCGCACCCTTCAGCCAAAGAAGTTTATCTTGAAGTTAAAAAGAAATTGGCACAGATTAGTTTGGGAACTGTTTATCGAATTTTGAATCAATTAAAAG